>WNFC01008837.1_pt1 | contig 11133 bp, 9 predicted proteins | sample 5400541 | NCBI WGS metagenome assembly WNFC01 (sample SAMN13153342, study PRJNA577476) | soil metagenome | isolation source: 120 cm saprolite under Douglas fir tree site 2 hole 2 replicate 1 | place: USA:California | collected 2015-04-18
GCGCCTCACCCAAATTTTCCGCAACGCAATCGACCGTCACAGCGCGGTAATCGGAAAAAATGCTCCGACTCGGCCTCACCGGTGGAATCGCCAGCGGCAAGAGCGCCGTCGCCGCTATGCTGCGCGAAATGGGCTTCGCCGTCCTCGACGCCGACTCCCTGGCCCACAGGCTCATCGAACCGGGCCAGCCCGCCTACGACGAGGTCCTCCAGGAATTCGGACAGGCGATGGTCGCTCCGGATGGCCGCGTTGACCGCACAAAACTCAGCGCCATCGTTTTCAACGATCGCGCCAAGCTCGCCCGCCTCAACGCCATCGTCCATCCTCGCGTCGCCGAAGTCGTCTTCCGTCAATTTGACGAATGGCAGCGCGGCGGCACGCGCGACGCCGCCTTTGTGGAAGCCGCGCTCCTCATCGAATCCGGAATTCACAATAAATTGGATGGCCTCGTGGTTGCCTGGTGCGCGCCTCAACAGCAGCTCGAGCGCCTCATCGCGCGCGGCCTCAGCGAACCCGAAGCCCGCCGCCGCATCGCCGCCCAGCTTACCGTCGAGGAAAAACTGCTTCTCGCTACCGAGAAAATCGACTGTTCCGGCTCCCTCGAGGAAACCCGCCGCCAGGTCGAAGCCCTCGCCATCAAGCTCCGACGTGAGGCGGCACGAACCTAAGTCCGTCATTCCGAGCGAAGCGATCGAAGATTCCGACCTTGTCGGAAGGAATCTCTCTTCGATTTTCCTTATACTATTAACATCGAATGGATCAGAAGGAAGGGACGACACCCATGACCCCAGTAAATACCTCCAACCGCGCTCGCATCATTCTTGCCGCGCTGGTTCTAATCCTCGCTGCTTTTTGGGCCGGCGCGCGATTCGGCCCCCGCCAACCCACCAGGGTCGAAGCCTTGCCTCTCGGTGGTTCGAGCTCTCCCGCAGCCCTCGCGCAGCGCGATGCCACCCTGACCGAGGATGAATCCATCAACGTGCGCATTTACCGGCAAGCCTCCCCGGCCGTGGCCAATATTCTCACCAAGGCCACGGAATATGATTTCTTCATGGACCCGGTCCCCGTCGAAGGCGCCGGCTCCGGCTTCGTCATCGATCCACGCGGCTACATTTTGACCAACTTTCACGTCGTGGAAGGCGCGCAGTCCATTGAAGTGGTGCTCGGCGATCAATCCCGCTACCCGGCAAAATTCATCGGCGCCGACCAGCGCAACGATGTTGCTCTCGTCAAAATCGATCCCAAGGGGAAGCCTCTCACCGCGCTACCGCTTGGAGATTCGGGAGCAATCCAGGTCGGTCAGAAAGTTCTCGCCATTGGCAATCCCTTCGGCTTCCAGTCCACGCTCACCACCGGCGTTGTCAGCGCGCTCGGACGCACGGTGCAGACAAGTCAGACTACCTTCATCGACGAGGCCATTCAGACCGATGCAGCCATCAACCGCGGCAATTCCGGCGGTCCGCTGATCAATTCGCACGGCCAAGTCATCGGCATCAATTCCGCAATTTACACCCCCAGCGGTACCACCGCTGGCATCGGCTTCGCCATTCCCATCAACACGGCAAAGAATATCGCCAACGACCTCATCACCGATGGCCGCGTCCACCGCGCATTTCTCGGCGTCGAAACGCTGCCCGTCGGCGGCTGGCTCAGTGAAGCGCTGGATCTGCCCGTGAAAGAGGGCTTGCTTGTGGAGAGGGCCACGAAGGGCGGGCCGGCCTCCGCCGCCGGCATTCAAGGCGGCAATCGTGTGGCGGAAGCAGGCATGCGCAAGATTGCCATCGGAGGCGACGTCATAGTGGCCATTGACAGCCAGAAAGTCGCCAGCCAACTTGACGTCAACCTCGTCCTCAACCACAAGCGCCCCGGCGACAACGTGACCGTGACCGTCTATCGCGGCGGCAAAAAGATGGACATCCCCGTCAAGCTCGGCGAACGCACCGGCAACTAGAATCCTTGCCCTGATTGGACAAACCGAATTTTCACGCTCGTCGGCGGAAGCCAGCTACACTTTGAGCTGCAATTACCCGACACCTTTCTGTGGGTAGCCCAGCTAATTGAACTCTGAGGAGCCGTCAATGCGATTTGTTAGCTTCGTTGTGGGTGCGTGTGCGCTTCTTTTGTTTGGCATTGGCACCGCGCCATCAGCCGCACCTCCTCAAGCAACGGACGCCGCTAAAGCCACTCCGCTCATTCTCGAGAAGAATGAGGGTGAACTCCGAATTCGCAGGTTTGTGGGAAACAAGATGGGAATCACTCCGTTCATTTTGAAAATAGATCCTAAGAACGGTGGGTCCCAAAACCTGGTCATGTTAACGGAGGATCTCGCACCTGGGGTGTCAATCCCTGCACACCGGCACGCGGCTGCGGAGGAGATTCTCATTCTGCAAACGGGAGCGGCCCGGGTGCATTTGGGAAGCATGGTGAAAGAGGTGCAAGCCGGGGCCACCGTATTCATTCCCCCGAATACCTGGATCTCCGTGGATAGCATTGGAAGCGAACCCATCAGCTTGGTAGCTATTTTTTCCGAGCCAGGGTTCGAGGAATATTTGCGGGCTATCTCCGTTCGGCCGGGAGAAAAAAATGTCCCTGTGCCGGCTGCGGAGTTAGCGGAGATTCGCAAGAAACATTCGCATGCCGTGTCTTACCAATAAGATTTGAGGAGTCTGGAGCGCTTGCCGGGGATCACTTTCCGAATTCCGATCGATTCCTTTCACGCTCCGCGTCACTGAGCGCGAACCAACCTTCCGCGATGTCCCGCACGCGTTCCAACTCCCGTTGCATTTCGGCATGCTTGGCTTCCATGAGTTCTGCACTGGCGTCCTTCGGAACATAGATGGGCGGAGCGAAGAGCATGAGCGTGCGCGAGAAGGGCTTCGGCATCAAAAAATAGTCCCAAGTCTTTTCGAACGTCTTTCCGCGTTCTACCCCAATGTGGAAGACCATGATCGGGCATCCCGTTTTTCGCGCCAGCATCACCGGTCCTGGCTTTGCGACGTACCGTGGCCCGCGCGGGCCATCAATTGTAAACGCGCAATCGAGGCCTTCTTCCAATCGCCGCGCCATCACTGCCAATCCGCGCAATCCTCCCCGCGAGGAGCTCCCTTGTGCAGTACCGTACCCCAGCCATTCGATGACTTTTCGTGTCCACTGCCCGTCAAACGCCGTCGTGTTCATCACCACCACGCCGTGATTTCGATACCACCACACCACCGGAATAATCACCCGGTGCCAGAACGCCCAGATGCATTGCTTTTTCGCGGCGTACACGGCCTCCGCGTGCTGCCAGCCCAGCACTTCGTAGCGCAGCGTCGGCCCCAGCATTCGAATCGCGCTATACACCGCAGCGGCGATGATCGGAATCTGCACGCGCCGCGACCACGGCAATTCCGGCAGCCGCGTGTCATAATGCGCATTCACCGGCTCCTGCTCTGACTTCTTGGTGGCCTCGATGGCTGCGTCTGGTGTCTTCATCATCCTGTGCGTGCGGCTGCGGAGCCGCCGACGTATAGTATAGGCGAGTCTTTCACGCTCCGTGGCTGGGAGGTTCACCGAGTGATCGCCTTTCCCAATTCGAGCGCATCCTCGCGCCGCGCCGCGCTTCCGGCGGCCTGCCTGTCCTTCCTCTGCGCTGCTCTGATCGCCGCAGCCGCCGCGCGCCCCGATGAACCGCCATCCGACTCCGTGGGAGTCATCGACGGCGAATCCATCAGTGTCACCGGACCCATGAGTGTGGAAGTCGTCCACGGGCAGGTAAAAACCATCCTGCGCAGCGGCAGTGACGTGCGCGTCAACTCCGGCGCCGCACGCATCGACCTCATGGACGGCGGCCTCGTCAGCATTTGTGGCCCAGCGCATCTGTCGGTCCTCAAGTCCGCAGGTTCGCTGACCATCGCCCTCGATACCGGCACGATTCACGTGCGCCTCGAGCGCGAGCTCGCCCTGAACATCTACACTCCCCAAATCCAGGCGCAAACCGTCGCCATCGGCGACGGGCCGCGGGACGCCCTCGTTGGTTTCGACGCCTCCGGCGCCATGTGCATCCGCGCGAATCTCGGCGCTATCCGTCTGGAGCAGCAGTTGACCGGGCAGAGCGTCCTCGTCCCGCAGGCTGGCGACGTTTTCATCTTCAACGGGCAGCTTGACAGCCTTCGCACCAGCGCCGGCCACTGTACCTGCGATCTGCAAACTGCAAAAGCAACTCCGCCCCCCCAGCCCGAAGTCAGCCAGCTCGCAACCGCCGAGGAAGCGCGCAAGAAAGCGCCCGACGCAATGCCGGACAAGCAGCCCGCCACGGTCGAAACGTCCCCCGCCAAGGAAGAGCCCGTCTATCAGGTTTTTATGCCCCCGCTGGTCTACGACGCCAACACCAAAGTCCAGCCCGAAGTGGATCCGAGGATGATCGTTCTGGTGCGCCGCGTGCGCGTGCGGCCCACCCTCATTTTCCAGGGCCGCGTCGAAGGCGTGGCCGTCGCTGCGGTCGCGCCTGCGCCTCCTCCAACCTCCGCACCGTCTGCGTCCTATAGCGCTCGAAAGCCAGCCGCTCCCGCCAGCGCTTCGTTGGTCGATCGCGTGCGTAACTTCGTCCGCAAGTTGTGGCCCAGCGGCTCCTGACCGCAGCTCTCATAAAGCTCTTGAAGTTTTCGTCAGACCAGAAAAAAGCAGCACTGTCATCCTTCGGGTTCGACGAAGTCGAACCCGAAGGATCTCAACCAAATGATTGCGCCGAGGTGTGGATCAAGTGAGATCCTTCGCTTCGCTCAGGGTGACGATTGCGACGGGATTAGCCTTGAGGAGCGGCTCTTTCTAAGTGAGAAATGCAGCCTAACTGGTTGTTTTGCCCGAATCGTGAGTGCCCTCCTCGCGCGGCAAAATCTCAGGCCACTACCCCGCACCACAGTCGCACACTCCCCCCTGCCGAATCTTCCGGCGCCACCTGATTCGTGATACTTTTTCCTAAGGGAAGGCCCTCTTTCGGGCGGAGCGTTATCCTGGCATCTTTGCCGAAACCAGAATCAACCAAGGGGGGGCCGCGTGAAGCCAGCTCTTCGAAACGGTGTCCTGCCTGAATTTTATCCTGCCGTTTTCTTGTCTTTATGCCTGGTTCTTGTAATGAGCGGCTGCAGTTCCGGCTCCTCCACTCCCCCGCCGCCGCAAATCAGCGTCTCGATCACACCGGTGCGCGGCGGACTAACGATTTCACAGTCACTTGGATTTACCGCCGCGGTGCAAAACGATGTCGGCTCGGCAGGTGTCACCTGGACCGCGAGCAATGGCACGTTCAGCAGCAAGAATCCGGCGGCCGCAACGTATGCCGCTCCAAACGCAGCTGGCAGTGTCACCATCACCGCAACCAGCGTCGCCGACGTCACGAAAAGCGCCTCCGCAACCATCGGCGTCACGGACCTCTCTGGTGTCTTGACCTGGCGAAACGACAATACCCGGGCTGGAGCCAATCAAAAAGAGTACGCAATAACTCCCGCCCTCGTCAGCACGGCCACCTTTGGGAAGCTGTTCTCCTGCCCCGTGGATGCCCCGGTCTATGCAGAGCCCCTCTGGGCGGCAAACCTGACCATTGGCGGTGGCACCCACAATGTGATCTTTGTTGCCACAGTTCACGACACCGTCTACGCCTTCGATGCCGACAATACGCCCTGCCATACCTACTGGCAGAAGAGCCTGCTGGGTGCCAGCGAGACCTTCGTCAATTCGGCCGACGTGCTAACCGATGACATTAATCCGGACATTGGCATCGTTGGCACCCCTGTGATAGACGCTGCTCAGAGCACTCTGTACGTTGTTTCGAAATCGAAAGCGATCGGCAGCAATTGCACCCCAGCTTCGTCCTGCCACCAACGGCTGCACGCGATGAATTTGGCCGACGGCTCAGAAAAATTCAACGGGCCGGTGGACATCTCGGCCAGCGTGCCTGGAATTGGCGACGGAGCTTCCGGCGGAATGGTGGCTTTTGACCCATTGAAAGAGAACCAGCGTTCCGCACTCACGCTTTTGAACGGCGTGGTGTATCTCGCTTGGGCCTCGCATGGAGACAACGGGCCGTACCACGGCTGGGTCATCGCATACAACGCCAGCGATCTGACCCAGCAGGCGGGAATATACAATTCGACCCCCGATGGAGGACTCGGAGGAATCTGGCAGTCGGGAAACGGGCTGGCCGCCGATGCGAGTGGCAATCTTTATTGTGTTACGGGAAACGGCACCTTTGACGGCACGTTTCCACCGGTTTCAGGAAGCGATGACTACGGGGATTCGGTGTTGAGACTGAGCACCACCTCAGGAGTGTCGCTGGCGGATTTCTTTACGCCGCACGATCAGAATACTCTGAATGGAAATGATACGGACCTGGGCTCGGGCGGCGTTGTGATCCTCCCGGATCAGTCCGGCGGCGGTCCCGTTCATCTGCTGTTCATCAGCAGCAAGAGCGGCACAATCTATTTGATCGACCGCGACAACTTGGGGAAGTTCAACTCGACTTCGGACCAGGTGGTTCAGGAATTTGGCGCTGGAGGTGGTTTCTTGAGCGCGCCGGCTTTCTGGCAAAACACCATGTATGCCGGCGGCAGCGGCAACACCATCGATGCGTGGCCGTTCAGTCATAACACGCCTGGACAGTTTGACCCCTCGCGGTCTTCCTCCTCTCCTTCGAGCTATGGATTCCCCGGCGCCTCACCCGTGGTCTCAGCCAGCGGCGCCTCCACCGGGATCGTTTGGGCCATCGATTCCAGTCAGTACGGCCCCCCGGCACAAGCCAATCCGGGTCCCGCAGTTCTGCACGCCTACGACGCGACGAATCTGGCCAACGAGCTATGGAACAGCACTCAGGGCACGGCAAACGGGGCCGGAAACGCCGTCAAGTTCACGGTCCCCACGGTCGCCAACGGCAAGGTCTACATCGGCACCCGCACCGAGCTCGATATTTACGGCCTGAAACCGAACTGACTCAGCGAAACTTTTCCTTGACTTTTTTGTACGTTCTGTCATACTAGTTTGCAGATAAATCTGCGTATCATTCTGCGGTCTGTGTTTGTCGAGGCGGTGCGGTACCACATCGATTGTTCCGCTAAGTCATTTAGAATCAACACTTGTAAAAAAGACCGAAATTAGCGGCTCTAACTCCCTTTAGAATCAACACTTGCAAAAGTGTATCAAAACAAAGAACTTTAACTCCCTTTAGAATCAACACTTATGAAAAACATAGGGGGGAGGGGGGTGTTATGGTTAACTAGTCCACTTCCTCCCGCCGCCGAAACAGCGTTCAGCCCCGCGGAGAAAATCGCCCCTTTATGCTGAAAACTAAAAATTTGGAACCGCTTCTCTTCACGGTAATGGCATAACTAGTAAATCTACATCCCCTCATAGTTCGGGCCGCCGCCGCCCTCCGGCACGACCCAATCAATAATTTGATACGGGTCTGCGATGTCGCACGTCTTGCAATGCACGCAATTCGCGGCGTTAATCTTGAGCTTCAGTGCGCCGCTGGACTCCTTGGCCATTTCGTACACCGCAGCCGGACAAAAATACTGGCAAGGATTCCCGTATTCCACGACGCACTTCGTTGCGCAGATATTCGTGTCCGCGACGCGAAGATGGCACGGCTGATCCTCTTCGTGCCGCGTCCCGGAGTGATACACATCCGTCAGCCGGTCAAACGTCAGCTTGCCATCGCCCTTGAATCGCTGTGGTGCGACGCGGCCGTTGATCTTTTTGTACGCCTCGTGCCCCGCGTGCGCTCGCATCGGATCGATCAGCCCGCGCCCACCGGTGATCTGCTGGAACGCCGTGTGAAGGAATCCGCCGAGCATTCCGTGCTGGAACGACTGGTGAAAATTCCGCACCTGCCACAGCTCTTTCTTGATGTAGCTCCGCTCGATCTTTTTCGGAAAGGCGCTTAGCGTTTTCGACGAGGTGTCTCCCGCCTTCAGCGCATCCAAAATCGTTTCCGCGGCCAGCATCCCGCTTTTTATCGCCAGGTGAATGCCTTTCAGCCGCTGCGAATCCAGAAAGCTTCCCGAATCCCCGATGATCAGCCCGCCATCGAGATAATTCCGCGGCATCGCGTACCAGCCGCCGTACGGCAGCGACTTCGCGCCGTAGCGCACCAGCTTTCCACCGTCGAGAAGTTTCTTGACGAATGGATGCGTCTTCCAGGTCTGAAACGCCGCGTGCGGATCGAATTGCGGATCCGCATATTCCAGCGCGAGCACCAGTCCGATGGAAACTCGATTGCTCGATAGCCCGTAAATCCAGCCGCCGCCGTACATGTCCGTCGAAACCGGCCAGCCCAGCGTGTGCGCCACGTAGCCCGGCGCGATTCGCCCCGGCTGCACGTCCCACAACTCCTTGATGCCGATTCCGTAGCTCTGCGGATTGATGTTCTCGAGCTTTTTTTTCTCCACCAGCTTTTTCGTCAGCGACCCACGCGTGCCTTCGGCCAGCACCGTGACCTTCGCGCGCAACTCATAGCCCGGGGTGTAGTTGTCTTTCGGCTTGCCGTTTTTGTCGACGCCTTTGTCTTCGGTGATGACTCCGCCGATGCCGTCTCCTTCGTACACCAGCTCCGCCCCGCCAAACTCTTTGAACAAGTTGACGCCCGCAGTTTCCACCAGCCCGCCGAGCCATTTGGTCACTTTGCTCAGCGACACAACGTAATTGCCCTTGTTCTTGAACGGCGGCGGCGTAATCGGGAAGCGGAACGACGATCCTCGCGTGAAAAGCAGCGCCGCATCATCCGTCACCGGCGTATCCAGCGGCGCGCTCTTCTCGAAATCCGGCACTAGCTCCGCCAGCGCCTTCGGATTCATAATCGCTCCCGAAAGCTGGTGCGCCCCAATCTCGCGCCCTTTTTCGAGAACGTAGATGTTCTCTGCCGAAAGTCCCGGCCCACTCTTGCTGGAGCCACCAGCTTCGTTGTGCTTCTTGATGAGGTTCGCCAGGTGTAGCGCGCAAGCCAGCCCCGCCGGCCCCGCGCCGACAATCATTACGTCCGCTTCAAGCTGTTCGCGTTGAACGGTCATAGATTTGCTTTCATTGTAGCAAAGTGACCGGGATCGGAAATGAAGGAGGTTATGAAGCTTTCGCTTTTTTCAGGGCTTCGGTGAGGGCAGGCATGATTTCGAAGATGTCGCCGACGACGCCGTAGTCCGCGATTTCGAAGATCGGAGCGTTGGAATCCTTGTTGATCGCCACGATGGTGCGCGCGCCCTTCATGCCGACGACGTGCTGAATCGCGCCGCTGATTCCTAGCGCCAAATAGAGTTTCGGGGCAACCGTCTGGCCGGAGCTGCCAATCTGCCGCTCCATCGGGAGCCAGCCTTCATCGCAAATCGGGCGCGACGCGGCGATCTCGCCGCCCAGCGCTTTCGCGAGCGCTTCTGCTTGCGGAATATTTTCGGGAGCTTTGATGCCGCGCCCGATGGCCACGATCAGTGGCGCTTGCGTCAAGTCCACCGCTGACTTTGCTTCTTTAAAGAGCTCCAGCGGCTTGGTGCGAATCTGCTCCGCGCTCACCGACACGGCCATCGAATTTACAGGGGCCTTCCCCGAAGGATGCGCCGCGAGCAAATCCGCGCGAAAGGCTCCCGATTGAAAAGATGCGAACCACGGCGCAGCTCCGGCAAACGTAACGTCCGCTGCGGTTTTTCCCTGGAACATTTGCCGTATGAAAATGAGCTTCCCGCCCTCATTGCGGTAACCAATGCAATCGCCGATCATGCCTTTGCCGAGCATGGCCGCGAGTTTCGGCGCGAAGTCGCGCACCTGATACGTGTGTGGAAACAAAACTAAATCCGGCTTGGCGCTTTCGATCACCTGTTTCAGCGCCACGCAGTATCCATCCGGCGTGTACGCTTCAAGCAAGTCATGCTCGATGCGCAGAACTTCCGCGACGTTTTTCGCCGCCAGCTCGTCCGCGAACGCCGCGACACTTTTTCCAATCACCAGCGCGCTCACCGCGCTCGAAGTATCTTTCGCGATTTGCTGCGCCGCCGCCAGGGTCTCGAAACTCGCGTTGTTCCACTTCCCCTGCCGCAGCTCCGTCACCACCAGAATTTTCATCGCTCGCCTCAGTTTCAAGGAAGAAAAACGCCGGCTAGATGCCGGCGCCACATCAAATCACCCGCGCTTCAAACTTCAATTTCTCGACCAGCTTTGTGGCTACTTCCTTGGGCGTGCCGGTCAGAAATTCCGTTTTCTTCGTTTTTGTCGGCACATAAATTTTTTCGATCTTTTGAGTCGCTTCAGCGGAAACACCTAGCGATTCCCGCGTCATCACCGCGATCTCTTTCTTCTTGGCCGCCATGATGCCCTTCAGCGTCGCGTAGCGCACTTTGTTAATGCCGGACTGAATCGAGAGCACCGCCGGCAGCGGACACTCGATATGCTGAAACCATCCGGCTTCGAGCTCCCTCTTCAACTTCATTTTTCCGTCCGTGACCTCGATGGCCATGATGATCGTCGCGTGGGGCAAATCGAGCAGCCCGGCCAGCAGCACGCCGGTTTGCCCGAAGCCGTGATCGTCGCTCTGCAATCCGGTCAGCACCAAATCCGCCTTTTCCTTTCGAATCGCAGCCGCCAGGGCCTGCGCCGATCCCAGCGGATCAAGCTGCGCGAAATTGCCGTCGACAATGTGAATGCCGCGGTCCGCGCCCTTCGCGAGCGCTTCTTTGATGGTTTGCTTCACGCGCTCCGGGCCCATGGAAAGCGCGATTACTTCCCCGCCGTGCTTTTCCTTTAGCCGCAGGGCTTCCTCCAGCGCGTAACTGTCCGGCTCGTTCATTTCGAAGCCGATGTCCGATTCCTTGATCCAGTTCCCGGCGATCGCCAGCGGCGCGTCCTTCGCCGGAACTTGTTTGATGCACACGATGATATTCACGAGATTCTTCCTTAGACTTGGACTTCCCAAGAGGAACGATTGTCATCCTGAGCGAAGCGAAGGATCTCAACTTCCAAAAATCCTTGCCCACTCGCTAAGTTGAGATTCTTCGGCGAACCTCATCAGTTCGCCTCAGAATGACAGCAAAGAACAAAGCAGCCTAGAGAAACTCTCTACTTGCCGGACCACCGTTTGAAAATCAGCGCGGCATTGGTGCCGCCAAAGCCAAAGGAATTCGAAAG
>WNFC01008839.1_pt1 | contig 11132 bp, 10 predicted proteins | sample 5400541 | NCBI WGS metagenome assembly WNFC01 (sample SAMN13153342, study PRJNA577476) | soil metagenome | isolation source: 120 cm saprolite under Douglas fir tree site 2 hole 2 replicate 1 | place: USA:California | collected 2015-04-18
ATCTCTACGCCCAGGCTCAACGCGTAGTCGTAGCCGCCCACACCGCCAAAGCTCGTCATGCGCGGGCTGGCGTCGACCAGATCTTCGAGGGCGACCGTGGCGTAGACCGAATCTGGCGACACGTCGATCTCGATCTGGCCGGGGCGCAGGCCGCGTTCACGCTCCATGCGGGTGATCGCGGCGTCCATCAGCTTGACCTGGTCCGGGGTCAACGTGTGACCCATATTCAAGCTGCTCAGCCCGGGCCACACCGCGGCGGCCACGTCGGCCTCGATGTACGCCTGGTTGATGCGGACCTGGACTTCGCCGCCGCCCTGGCCCGCGGTCTGGATGGCCTGCCGGACCAGTGTCCGCGCGTGCGCCTTCTGAGACTGCGGCACCGAATCCTCGAGGTCCAGCGTGAACCCGTCGCAGCCACGCGTCCAGGCCGCGTTGACAAAGCGCGGATTGTTGATCGGCATCGTCAGCCCGGAGCGGTGGATTGTGCGTCGTTGGGCCATCATCAACCTCAGTCGAGCACGCGCTGGACGTCCAGCGGCTCGAGGTCCAACGCGCGGGCGATCAGCTCGCACTCCGCGCGGGCGTAGGCCAGCGCATCGGCGTCGAGGTCCATGTCAATGTTCGGCCCGACACCGAACGACTGGATACGCTGACTGCTGGCTGCAATTTCACGCGCCATGGCCACCCCAAGTGGAGTCTCGACCAGTGGCACGACACGTACTGTCCCCGGCCGGATGCCTCGCCGCTGCTCCAATTGATCGATGTGTTGGGCGACCGCTTGAATCTGTTCGGCGGATTCTGTGCGCGGATGATAAATGGTCGATACGCCGGGCCACACCACCGCGGCCAGGTCCGCCTGCGGAGTCGCACGCGAAATCCGCACGCCCGCAGCGGATGGGTTAGACACTGCTGGCCCACTCCGCCGCGGCACGTTTGGCGTCGTCGCGCGCCTGACCGGCCGCTGCCCAGTCGGCGTCGTCATTGCCCGACGGCATAAACCCCCGGTTGAGCGCTGCCACCTGCTCCGGCTGGACGCACATCGCGCCTTTAAAGCCAGCCAGGCGGCCCAGGCGGGCCGACCGCTCGGTGTCCGCCACACTGGCGCGCATGCCGCGCGAGTTGCCCTGCCACCACGCTCCAATCGGACTGACCCCTGCCACGTTCGCCAGGACAACCAGCCGCTGCATCAGAAACGGCATCAAGTGCAGCTCGCCACTCGGCTCGCCACGTAGGTCCATCACCAGGTCCGCCCGACCCAGGCTCACCGACCGAATGCGACGACTGGACTCCAACAGCTCCAATGCGGCTTCATTGCCCGCGGCGTTTTCGAGCGACAGGTGAATCTCCAGCGAATTGTCGACGCTGCGTGGCTCGTCGAATTCGTTCACCTCGTGCAGGAGTCCGGCTTGCATGACGCCCCGCTCCGACTCGAAGTGGGTCAGGATCTCCTCCGCTTCGCGAATCTGCGCGACCGAAGTGACCTTGGGCAGGATGATGCCTTGCAAGCCGCGCCAGACCGACGCCTGCAGGTCGGCATACAGCAGCTCCAGGTCACACCGCACGAACACTTCGGCGCCGCCTTGCCGGGCGCGGTCGATGCCGCTGCGCACGTTCTCGCGCGCCACCGGTTTGCGGCCGTCGTGGACCAGATCTTCGAGATCGAAGACGATCACGTCCGCGTCGAACGTGTCCGCTTGCGCCACGAGGTCGGCGCGGTGGCCCGGGATGAGGAGCCACGAACGCCTTACGCGCTGGCCGACCACGCGTCCACTCCCTTGAGCACCACCAGCGCATCGGCGGCTTTCACCCCAGCGCCAGCGGGCAGGACCATCAGCGGATTGATGTCGAGCTCGGCCAGGTGCCCGTCGAGATGCACCGCCAGGTGCGACACGTTGACCAGCGTCTCCGCCAGGGCGTCGATATCAGCCGCCGGTTTGCCGCGGAAGCCGTGCAGCAGGCGCGCGCCCTTGACCTCCGAGATCATCTCCAGCGCTTCGGCGGAGGTGATCGGACACCGTCGCAAAGCGACGTCCTGGTAGACCTCAACCAACACTCCGCCGCTGCCGAACAGCAGAATCGGGCCTAGTTGCTCGTCGTACGAGACGCCGACAATGACTTCGACGCCATTGGTCACCATCTCTTGGACGACGACGCCAGCCACCGCCGCACCCGGCGCGAAAGCATAGGCGCGGGCCATGACGTCGTCGAACGCGGCACGCACCTGCGCTGCGTCGGCCAGGCCCAGCCTTACGACGCCTGCTTCCGTCTTGTGCAGGATGTCCGCTGAATCTGCTTTCAGCACCACCGGGTAGCCCAGCTGCTCGGCCGCGGCCACGGCCTCGTCGGCGGTGCTGGCCTGCGCTTCTTTCGTGGCCATGACACCCCACGCCGCGAGCAGCTGCTTGCTCTCGAATTCCGACAGCGCGCGTTGACTCATGTCGGCTAGCCAGCTCTTCGCGGCGTCTTGATCCGAGCTGAGGGGCGGAGGTGTGGCAAAACCGCTCCGCTGGCGTTGATCGCGCCAGGCGTGATAGCCGTGCAAGCTCTTGAGCCCGCGCGCCATCGCCCACGGCGAGTAAAAGATCGGCACGGCGGCCGCCTTCAGCGCCTGCAGACCCCTGGCGTCCGAGCGGGTGCCGGTCCAGAGATACAGCACGGCCTTGCCGGTGCGGTCGCGCAGATCGATCGCCTGCGCGGCACGATTTTCGCCGCCGGCGCTGGCGATGATCAACGTGCCCACGTCGGGCTGGTTGATCATCGCCTCGATGATCCGCGGAAATTCATCACTGTTGAGAAACCCGGTGAGGTCGGCGGGATTGGCCGCCCAGCCGAAGTCTTTGATGATGCCGTTGAGATCGTCGCGCACGGATTCGCTCAACGGCGGCAGGTGGAGTCCAGCTGCGCCGAGCATGTCGGCGGTCAACGAGCTGACGCCGCCGGAATGCGACACGACGGCGATGCCCGCCGGATTCGGCCGCGGTGCGCGCGCGAGCAATTGCGAAACTTCGAGCAGCTCGTCGTAGTCCTGGACGCGGATCACGCCATACTGCGCGCACACCGCGTCCAAACGGGCATCCGAGCCGGTCAGGGCGCCGGTGTGGGAGCCGGCGGCGCGCGCCCCGGCCTCCGACCGGCCGATCTTGATCAGGACGATTGGCTTACCGTACTCCGCCGCCAACTGGGCGACGGCGATGAACTTCGCACCAGTCTTGATGCCTTCAACGAAGCCGGCAATGACGCGCGTATCCGGATCATCCAACAGATAGCGCGCATAATCCGCGAATTCCAGGTCAGCCTCGTTGCCGGTCGAGATGATGTAGGTGTAGCCAATGCCTGCGTCCGCGGCGCGCGCGCGCAGAGGTCCGAAGGCCGTTGCACCGCTCTGGCAGACCAGCCCGATGGCGCCCGGCACGTCGGGCATGGTGACCACCGAGCCCATGGCCATCGGCCACAGGTCGTCCTTCACGTTGGCCACGCCCAGACAGTTGGGACCGCTGATGCGCAGGCCGGTCTCGACGGCGAAGTCCGCCAGCTGGTCTTGCAGGGCTCGGCCCGCACGGGTGCCGCGCTCGGCGAAGCCCGCTGTAATGACGATGGCCGATTGCACACCCTTGCGATGACAGGCCTCGAGGATGGGCAGCACTTGCGGATGGGGCACGATGATTGCCGCCAGGTCGGGGCTCTCGGGCAGGTCCTCGACGCTGGGGTAGCATTTGACCCCGCCCAGCTCGTCGTACTTCGGGTTGACCGGGTACACGCGCAGGCGGTCGCCGGCGCGGAGCACGGCGTTGAGCAGGCGCCCGCCGTACTGCAGGCGGGCCGTCGCGCCGATCACCGCGATCGAACGCGGGTGGAGCATGGAGTGGATCGCGGCCATCTGGCTGTCGGTCCAGAAGTTCGCGCTAATCGCTTGTGCCGACCGTGTCGAGCTAACAACCATAACGCTGTACAGCTGTTTGTACACCCCCAACGGAACCTGTGTATTCCCCGGAGGAGACCCGTTTTGCCCGCGGAGGGGACCCTTCGGGGAGATTGCCGTCACTGACGATGGCAGAGCCGTACCTGCGAGGCTTGAAGCGCTTCCGCGGACGCAGGACTCTTCCTCCCTGAGATGTTTTGTCCCTCGCAATGGAGCCGCACAGCGGCGGTCGGCGCTTTGCGGCAACCCCAGACGCGGGAACCTCTGTACACTTGGCCCGGCGCTATGGACCGAACACAGAGCCAGTGGCTTATCGAAAAACGTGAAGCCGTCGCCGAACACGGCATGGTCACGGCCATGCATCCGCTCGCCGCGGCGGCGGGGCTCGAGATGCTCCGCGCTGGCGGCAACGCGGTCGACGCGGCCGTAGCGACCGCCTTCGCGATCGGCGTCGTCGAGCCCGCCATGAGCGGCGTGGGCGGCGTCGCAGCCATGGTCATCTACTCCGCGCAAAGCGGCCAGACGGTCGTCGTCGATGGCTCGAGCACCGCGCCCGCCGCCGCCCGCGAGGACGTTTTCGACCTGGCGCCGAGCAATAGCGTCGGCGGCATGTATGGCTGGCGTGGCACCGTCGGCGACGTCCAGAACACCGGCTATCGCGCGCCGATCGTGCCGGGTCAACCCGCCTGCTTGCTCCACGCGCACGAGCACTACGGGAGCGGCCGCCTCAGCCGCGCGCAGGTGATGGCGCCGGCCATCAGACTGGCCGAAGAAGGGTTCGCCGTCGATCCGTATCAGGCGCAGACGATCGCGTTTGCCCAGCGCCGATTGCGCGGCTTCCCCGAAACCTGGCGAACGTTCGCCATGCCCGACGGCATACCGCCCGTGCCGGCGACGATGACCAGGGACGCCGACCGACTCGTCCAGCCGGATCTGGCGCGCACGCTGCGCGCGCTCGCCGATGAGGGCCCCGCGGCGCTGTACGAAGGTGAGATCGGCGCGCGCCTGGCGGCCGACATGCAGGCCAATGGCGGCCTGATCACCCAGGACGATCTCAAAGCGTACAAAGTGCGCGAGTATCGGCCTGGGCTCGAAACCGAGTACCGCGGTTACCGGCTGGTCGGCCTGTCACCCACCTCGGGCAGCATGACCGCCTTCGAAGCCCTGAACATCCTGCGCCAGTTCGACCTGGCCAGCTTCGGCGCCGGCTCGCCGGAGGCGGTTCATCTCGTCGCCGAGGCCTGTCGTCGCGCGTTTCTCGATCGCTTCGCCCACCTGGGCGATCCCGACCAGCAGTCGGTACCAATCGAGGGTCTGCTCTCGGACGAATATGCCGCCCATGTGGCCGCGTCGATCGCGCTCGACCGTGCCAAGCCGGAGGCGACCGCGGGCGACCCGTGGCGGTTCAGCCGCGCCGGAGCGCTGGCTGGTGCACGTAGCGGCAGTGTTGCCGGGGGCGACGGTTGCACGACCCACCTCAACGTCGTCGACGCCGATCGCAATGTGGTTGCGCTCACTTCGACCCTGGGTGAGTTGTTCGGCTCCGGCGTTGTTGCCAAGGGCACCGGCATCCTGCTGAACAACGGCATGACCTGGTTCGATCCTGAGCCAGGCCACGTCAACTCGATCCGCCCGGGCAAGCGGATTCTGTGGGCGCCGACGCCAACGATCGTGCTGCGCGACGGCCAGGCATACCTGGGTATTGGCGCGCCCGGTGGCCGGCGCATCATTTCGGCGCTGGTCCAGAGCCTGGTCAACGTGCTGGACTTTGGCCTGGGGGTCCAGGCGGCGGTCACCACACCGCGCATCCATTGTGAGGGTCCGATCACTGAGGTAGACGGCCGGTGTGCGCCCGACACGGTTGCCGGGCTAACGTCGCGCGGCCACCAGATGAAGCTGGTGGAAGAGAACAGCAGCTCCTTCCGCTTCGCCCGCCCCGGCGGGATCCGCATCGATCCCGCGACCAACGAGCTCACCGGCGGAGTCCACCAGTTCACGCCTGCGTGGGCGATGGGCTATTAGTAGTGTTTTTGTCATCCTGAGGAGGAACGACGAAGGATCCAAGGTTTCCGGCTGATGCGCTGGATCCTTCGCAGGCTCAGGATGACACGGGCTTGTGGAAGGCGGCGCGATCCCGTTCGGCCTCGGCGCGCATGACGCAACCTTGGAGGTGGTCATTCACCAGACCCATCGCCTGCATGAAGGCGTACACCGTCGTCGGCCCGACGAACGCCCAGCCGCGGCGCCGCAAGTCTTTGCTCAACGCAACGGCCTCAGCGGAGGTGCGGATCTCCATCAGCGCGGCGTGATCGAGCACGGCCGGCCGGGTCGCAGCCTCGGGCTCGAAGCGCCAGACGTACGCCGCCAGGCTGGCGAACTCGTCGCATAGCTCAACGCAGCGGCGGGCGTTGTTGACCGTAGCCTCGATTTTGGCGCGGTTGCGGACGATGCCCGTGTCCGCCATCAGCCGTTCAATCCTGTTCAAGTCGAACCCAGCCACGCGCTCGATGTCGAAGTCGTCGAAGGCCGCGCGGAAGTTCGCGCGCTTGCGCAGGATCGTCAGCCAGCTCAGGCCCGCCTGAAAGCCTTCGAGACACAGTTTTTCGAACAGCCGCCGGTCGTCGGCCACCGGCCGGCCCCACTCCACATCGTGATACTCCTGATAGAGCGGATCGCCCGCGCCCCACCAGCAGCGGGCCACCCCGTTGGCGTCGACCTGAATGCCTGGGATGTCCTGACTCATCGGAGCTCCCCTACATGGGAACGATATGACACCTCCCCCAGGCAGGGGTCGCCAGCGTGAGATGCGTGCCGATGCTCACCACAGAAACGGCGCGCAATGCACACCCTTCACGGCATCCGCTTTCTGTCTGTCGCGCGCATCGACGGTATGCAGCTGGGGCTCGACGTCCGCTGGCTCGACGTGCGCGGCCTGGGGCTGCTGCTCCTGCTGATGCTGGCGACGATGGCCGGCCAGCTGGGTCAGGATGTCAGCATGCCGATGTGGATGCGGCTGTTATCGGCCGCGTTGATTGTCCCGGCGATTCTGCTGACGTCGCTCGGGCACGAGCTTGGCCACGTGCTGGCCAGTCGCCTGGCCGGTCTGTCGGTACGGGCGGTGGTCCTGGCGCCACAAGGCGGGGTGACGATCCGCGCCGGGTCCGACGCGCCGGCGGTCAACTTCTTCACGGCGCTGGCGGGTCCGCTGGCCAACGCCGTCCTGGGTGCGATGTGCATCTGGCTGGCGGTCGTGATCCCGCTCGAAGGTCCGCTGAATACGTTCTTCGTCGAGCTAGCCGCACTCCAGCTGCTCACCGCCGCCGCGAATCTGGCCCCCATCGGCGCCATGGACGGCCAGCGGATGCTGCAAGCCTGGCGCGCCGCCGCCGCCCCGGCGCTCGTCATCGCCGACTGAATCTCTGCGAAGCGGTCCGCCCCTGCCGAGCGCTGCACTCCATGAGGGTCGAAACGCAGTGGCGAACAGACGGGGTCCCCGCTGGGGAAATACTACCGGTTGTGTGACTCGTTTGTGACACATCAACCGGTGACACACTCCGGGCACCGGGCGTAGGTTGGAAGGGTAGTGGACATAACGCCGGGCGAGGCATTTTGAGGGGCGATCGCGCATGTATCAGCCAGCCAAGCATCCACCCTACGGCCTGTTTTTGGACCCACACCGCGGCCAACACAACTGGACGGCCGCCAGCTCGCGCGTGTTGCTCGGCATCGTGACGGTGCTCGGCAGCGTGCTCATCTTCGTCGCCTTCGGACCGCACTAAGCGCGCAACCGGTCGATGACCGGCGCGAACGCCGGAATATCGCGCACCGTGTAATACGAGATCCCCCACCGGTCGCGGCACATGCGCAGGTGGTCGGCAATTTGGTCGTGTGTGCCCAGCGCCAGAAACGGTGTGGCCAGAGCATCCGAAAGCGTCAGGCCTTCCACGCCATTCACCATTTCTTGTGCCGCGGCCACCCGGCCATCGGTGATGACAATCCGCTGCACGAGTGCGTTCAGCTCAACGTCACGCGTGCCGGCTTGTTCGCGGATAAACGAAACGGTACGGTCCAGCCGGTCGGCTTCCCAGCGCACCGCGTGCCGCTGGCCATCCTCCAGGGTTCGGCCGAGCATGGTCAGGCCGATGATGTCCGCGTGCTGCGCCGCGTGCGCCAGCGCCGCGCGACCGTTGACGGCGACCATGATCGGCAGGTGTTCCTGGAGCGCTCGTTTTGTCCTGGCATTGTTGAGGTGGTAGTGCTCCCCAGCGACGCTGACCTCCTCGCCGTCGAGGAGCCGACGCAGAATCTGAACCGCCTCGGCCAGGCGGGCTTTGCGCACCGCCGGCGGGTCGAACGTCTGGCCGATCGCCGCGTACTCCGTAAACGCGTGGCCCGCGCCGATACCGAGCTCCAGCCGGCCACCGGTCAGGTGATCGATGCTGGCCAGCTCGCGCGCGAGGTGGACCGGATGGTGGAAGTCGTTGTTCAGCACGAGCGGGCAAATCCGCAGGCGCGTTGTCGCATCGGCCATGGCCAGTAGCGGCGACAGCGGCCCCCAGCCATCGACGACGTGGTCCCAGGTCGAGATGACGTCGAAGCCGGCGGCCTCGGCGGCGCGCGCCGTCGCGCGCAACTCGTCGGCGGTTTCCTGGCGGACCTGGAACCCGAAGCGGAATGCTCGCATTCCCCACACCCTAGCGCAGGTGTCGCCGCCGTGACCGGGGTCTTCTGGTATACTCTGTTCGGAAACATCCGAAAGAGAGGATGGTTCCTGCAGAAAGAGAGGTTCGGGCCATGACTACCCTCCGCGCCACACCTCGACTCCCCCGCAGCGGCAACGCCGCCCTCGCCGCTGGCGCCCTCATCCAGGCCGCCCTGGGCATCGAATTCATCTTCGCCGGGCTGAGCAAAATCGTCGACGCCAACTTCGTCGCGCAGTTCAAAACTTACGTCGAAAATAGCCCTGGCTCAAAATCCGGCATCCTCGCGCCGATCATGCAGGCGCTCGTCATCCCCAACATCGGCGTCGCGGCCAACCTGGCCCAATTCACCGAGTTCGGTGCGGGCGTCGTCCTCCTCGTCGCGGCCCTGGAAGTCGCGCGCAGAAGGTTTGCAGGCAGCTTCGGCAACCAACATACCTATGAGCCAATCGTCGCGCTGGCCAGCTCGGCCGCGGGCGTGGCCGTCGGCGGCCTCTCGCTGATGATCTATTTGATGCAGGGTGGCGGTCTGCCGAAGATCAGCGCCACGAGCGCTTTCGGCTCGCCCATCGCCATCGAGCTGCTGATCGTGCCGCTCGCGTTCGGGATCGCCTGGCTGGAGTTCGGCCGCTTCCGCGCCCTGACCGCCCGAGTTGAAACCGGGGCGGGGGCGTAGCCTCGACAGCATGACCACGTCTGCCCCCCCACTTAGGCCCAGCGCATCGGCCCCTACGGGGAATTTGCGTTAGCGTGCCCAGCGCAGGATGAGCGGGTCGAGCCTCCGGGCCAATTCGACCAGGCCGGCGCGGGTGGCGGGGTGGAGGGGGGACATGGGCGGACGGGTGCGTTCGCAGGCGATGATGCCGCCTTCTTGCATCAGCGTCTTGCAGGCGCGTAGGCCGCACTGACGGTTCTCGAACAAGATCAGCGGCAGCGACCGTTCGTATAGGGCGATCGCCCCGGAGCGGTCGCCAGCCCGATACCGCTGGACAATCGCGCCGAGTAGATCAGGCTGCAGCGCGCTGGGCATCGTCCCGGTGGCGCCGGCGTCCAGGTCGGGCAGCAGGGTGATGCTCTCTTCGCCGTCGAACGGCCCGGGCAAACGGTCACCAGCCAGCTTGACCAGCTCGCGCAGCTTGGCCGCCGCTCCAGGCACCTCAACTTTGACGTACTGCACCTGCTCGATCTCGCCCGCCAGGCGAGCCAGGAGAGACGCGCTGAGCATGACGCCGCTCACCGGCGCGTCTTGAATCATCATCGGGATATCGATGGCATCCGCGACAACGCGAAAGAAGTCAAAAATCTCGGACTCATCCGGACGAATCGTGGCGCCGTGGTACGGCGGCATCAGCATGACCATCGCCGCGCCGGCCTGCTGCGCGCGACGACTGCGCTCGGCCGCCACTTTCTGACTGTAGTGGCTGGTCGTGACGATCACCGGCACCCGCCCCGCAACGTGGTCCAGGATCAAAATGGTCAGGCGCTCGCGTTCGTCGTCGGTCAGCGAAAACTGCTCCGAGTAGTTGGCCAGGATGCAGATGGCGTCCACCCCGGCATCGATCATGAAGTCGATGACGCGTTTCTGGCCGGCGTAGTCGACTTCGTCGTTGTCGTCGAACGGCGTCGGCGCAATCGGCGCGACTCCGCGCAAAGGCGTGGCGAGCCTCACTGAACTGTCGGCGCAGGCTCGCGCTCCGCCTGGCGGCGATGCCAGTTCTCGGCGAACAGGTTGAAGAAGATCTGGCGGCGCGGATGCGCCGCAATGACATCGTGGTCGAGCGTGACGCCCAGGCCCGGCCCGCTCGGCAGCACGAAGTAGCCGTCGACCACCTCCGGATTACCCGGCGCCGCGGCTTTCACGAAGTCTTCGGCGAAGTCGTTGAAGTGCTCCTGGATTTTGAAGTTGGTGGTGCACGCGGCCAAGTGCAGGTTGGCCGCGGTGGACACCGGTCCGCCGACGTTGTGCGGCGCGACCAGCACGTAGTAGGCGTCGGCCCAGGCCGCTAGCTTCTTCGTTTCGAGGATGCCGCCGAAGTGGGTGATATCCGGCTGAATGATGTCGCACGCCTGGAGCTCGAACAGCTCGCGGAACTCGTGGCGGGCGTGGATCCGCTCGCCGGTCGCCACCGGAATGCGGATATGCTCGGCGGCTTTCTTCAACGCCGCCAGGTTCTCGGGTGGCACCGGCTCCTCCACCCAGGCCGGCTTGAACTGCTCCAGCTGGCGGGCGATCTCGATTGCCGTGGCCGGATTGAAGCGACCATGCATCTCGACCATGATGTCGACATCCGGTCCAACGGCATCGCGTACTGCTTCGACCAGACCGACGGAGCGGATCTGCTCCTGGCGGTCCAGCTCGTAAAAACCGGCACCGAACGGGTCCAGCTTGAGTGCCGTATAACCTCGCCCAATGACTCGTTTGGCGGCGGCATGGAAGTCTTCAGGCGTGCGCTCGACGGTGTACCAGCCGTTGGCGTACGCCTTGATGCGCTCGCGCACCTGGCCGCCGAGCA
>WNFC01008840.1_pt1 | contig 11132 bp, 4 predicted proteins | sample 5400541 | NCBI WGS metagenome assembly WNFC01 (sample SAMN13153342, study PRJNA577476) | soil metagenome | isolation source: 120 cm saprolite under Douglas fir tree site 2 hole 2 replicate 1 | place: USA:California | collected 2015-04-18
AGCGGCGGGCAGACATGGACCGGGCCTTCGCGGAGCGCCTTGCCACCTGGAGCCCGGTGGCCGGACCGACGGACGACCTGCTCCTCGCCGAGAACCTGCTGGAGCGCATTGGCCGCCCGCTAGCCGAACGCAGGGCGCCGCTCGTCATCGTGGTAGACGGGATGAGCGCGGCGGTCGCTTGCGAGCTGACCGAGGAGATAACCGCTAGGGGGATCTGGACAGAAGTCGGCCGCCGCGCCGACGGCCGCGAGGGCGCGCTCGCTGTTCTCCCGTCGGCCACCACCTTTTCCCGCACCAGCCTTCTGTGCGGGCAGCTGAGGTCCGGGTCTCAGCCTCAGGAACGAGCCGGGTTCGCGGCCTTCTGGCAGGGACGCAAGGCGGTGTTGTTCCACAAGGGCGGCCTGGCCGCCGGTGCTGGCGCTGTACTGAACGAGGACGTGCACACGGCCATCACCAACTCCGCAGCAGTCGTCGGCATTGTGCTCAACACAATCGACGACGCGCTCCGGGACGGCAGGGAAGGCAGCGCGCCCACTTGGTGGTTGAGGGACGTGACCTACCTGCAGGAACTGCTGTCGGCCGCCGCAGGTGCCGGACGCCCGGTGATTCTCACCTCCGATCACGGGCACGTCATCGACCGGGGCGAGGGCATTCACCCTGCCACCAGCGAATCGGCGCGGTACCGGCAAGGCCAACCCGGTGACGGTGAGGTCCTGGTCAGCGGCCCGCGTGTGCTCTCCGCAGGCGGCACCGCCGTCCTGCCGTGGGACGAGCGCATCCGGTACACGCCCCGCAAGGCCGGCTACCACGGCGGCGCCTCGCTGGCTGAGATGATCATTCCGGTGCTGGCCTTTGTGCCCTCGGCAACACCGTGCCCGAAAGGATGGACGAGCTACGACAACCCCGCCCTGCACGAGCCGACCTGGTGGAACGCCGGCGCCACGGCCGCCCAGCCGCAGGCGGCCGTGCATCCGCAGGTAGACCAGGCGCCGCCGACGGGCCAGGCACCGTCGGCCAGGAGGCCGGCCAAGCGTGCGCCCGCCCAGGAAGAGGCCCTGTTCAGTGCCGGGGAAGTCTCCGGGGAGATCGCCGGGCAGGCAAGTCTGGGAGCCAGGGTCGTGGGCAGCGACCGGTTCGCCGCACAGCGAGGTTTTGTCCGCAAGGCACCCGCCGACGCAGCAGTCGCGGCCATCATCGACGGCCTGACTGAGGCAGGCGGCAAGCTGCCGGTGGGCGTGGCCGCGGGCCTGGCCGGGCAGCCTGCGTTCCGGATGGCCGGCTACCTGGCGCAGCTGGGCCGCCTGCTCAACGTTGACGGATACCCGGTAATCAGCGACACCGACAGTGGCCGCACCGTAGAACTCAACGTCCGGCTGCTCACCGAGCAGTTCCTGGGGACGTGATGAATGCTCCAGCGGTGAGCGCCGCCCGCCGTCGCGAGGTAATTGACGCACTGCGGCGGGGTACCGTGCCACAAGCTGGCCTTGACCTGTTCGCGGTGGGGCTGGAGCGGTTCGAGAAGGCACTCGATGAGGAACTCGCTGCGGTCGCCACGGGCGGCGCCGCGTTCAAGGCAGTCCGTGGCGAGTACGGGTCCGGCAAGACCTTCTTCGCCCGCTGGCTCGCCGAGCGAGCGAAGCGGCGCGGCTTCGCCGTCACCGAGATCCAGGTCTCCGAGACCGAGACGCCGCTGCACCGGCTAGAGACCGTGTACCGCCGACTGACCGAGCGGCTGGCCACAGCGTCGCACCCGGCGAGCGCCCTGCGGGATGTCGTCGACGGCTGGTTCTACACCCTCGAAGAAGACGTGCTCGCCGCCGGGGATGCGAGCCCTGGCGACATGGCCGCGCTGGCCCGCGGCAGCGACGCGCTCATGGAGCAGCGGCTCGCCGCAGTCGCCCGCACTACGTCGGCGTTCGCCGCGGCGCTGAGAGCCTATCGGCATGCCGTTCTCTCAGGTGAAACTGCCATCGCTGAGGGACTGATCGCCTGGCTTGGCGGCCAGCCCAACGTGGCGGCGGCGGCCAAACGGGCCGCAGGGATCAAGGGTGACCTTGATCATTTCGGCGCCCTTGGGTTCCTGCAGGGGCTGCTGACGGTCTTGCGTGACTCTGGGCATGCTGGGCTGCTAGTCACGATCGACGAAACCGAGACCTTGCAGCGGGTGCGCAGCGACGTGCGGGAGAAGGGCCTGAACGCGCTGCGGCAGCTACTCGACGAGGTCGACAGTGGCCGGTTTCCCGGCCTGTATCTGATGATCACCGGGACGCCTGCCTTCTACGATGGACAGCAGGGGGTTCAGCGGCTCGCCCCGCTCGCGCAGCGGCTGGCCACGGACTACGGCGATCCTCGCTTCGACAACCCGCGCGCGGTCCAGATCCGGCTGTCCGGATTCGACATTGACAAGCTGGTCACCCTCGGCTGCGCGGTACGGGACCTGTATGCGGACGGCGCCGACAACACGGACCGCATCCGGTCGGTCGTGGATGACGTGTACGTGGCTGACCTGGCCCAGGCTGTGACCGGCAGGCTCGGCGGACAGGTCGGTGTAGCGCCCCGGATCTTCCTGCGCAAGCTGGTGGAGCAGGTGTTGGACCGGGTCGATCAGTTCCCCGAGTTCGACCCCCGTACGCACTACAAGCTCACGCTCTCTGGAAGCGATCTCACCGAGGTTGAGCGGAACGCCTGGCAGCAGCAGGAAGCCGATGCGGACGACGTGGACCTGGATCTATGAGCGCACCCGGCGAGCAGCCCACCGCAGGCCTCGATCGCCTGCACCCGTCACTGGTCCACCACATCGTCAACACGCTGGGCTGGGGGGAACTGCGGCCATTGCAGTCCGAGGCGGTCGGCCCGCTGCTCGCAGGCGACGACACGCTCCTGCTCGCGCCGACGGCCGGGGGGAAGACCGAGGCCGCGTGCTTCCCGCTGCTATCGCGGATGACAGCGGAGGGCTGGGGTGCGCCCTCGCTCATCTACCTCGCACCGCTGAAGGCGTTGCTGAATAACCTGCTCCCCCGGCTGGAGACATACGGCGGCTGGGTAGGTCGCCGGGCGGCGGTGTGGCATGGGGACGTGACATCAGGGGTACGGGCACGGCTGCTCCGCGATCCGCCTGACGTGCTGCTCACGACGCCAGAGTCGCTCGAAGCGATGCTGGTCAGCATCAAGGTCGACCACTACCGGTTGTTTGCTCCCTTGCGGGCCGTCGTGATCGATGAAGTCCACGCCTTCGCCAGTGATGACCGCGGCTGGCACCTGGTCGCGGTGCTGGAACGCCTGGCCCGGGTGGCTGGCCAGCCGCTGCAGCGGGTTGGGTTGTCCGCCACCGTCGGGAACCCAGATGAGCTGCTGGACTGGCTGCAAGGTTCCCGGGCTGGCCAGCGCGCCGCAGGGGTGATCGCGCCGGGGGTGGACATGCCTTCCGCGGTGACGAGTTACTCCGCGCCCGGTGAAGCCGGGTGGGCTTCGCCCGCGTCTCCTGTTCCACCCCCACCGCCGGGTGACGTCCAGGTTGACTACGTCGGCTCGGTGGACAACGCGGCACGGGTCATCGCGGCACTGCACCAAGGCGAGAAGCGGCTGGTGTTCTGCGATTCACGGCGTCTGGTCGAGGAATTGGGAGCCGCGCTGCGAGCCCGTGGAGTGACCGCGTTCCTGTCGCATGCATCCCTGTCGCTGGACGAACGGCGCCGGTCGGAGCAGGCGTTTGCCGACTCGCGGGACTGCGTGATCGTGGCGACCAGCACGCTGGAGCTGGGCGTCGATGTCGGCGACCTCGACCGGGTCATCCAGATCAACGCGCCTGCGACGGTCGCGTCATTCCTGCAGCGCATTGGCCGCAGTGGGCGGCGGGCAGGCTCGGCGCGCAATTGCCTGTTCCTGGCGCTTGACCAAGGTGGCCTCCTGGATGCGGCGGGGCTGCTGCTGTTGTGGGGTGATGGCTGGGTGGAGCCAGTCATCCCGCCGCCCGAGCCACGCCACATCGTGGCCCAGCAGATCCTCGCTCTGTGCCTTCAGGAACACCGGGTGGGCGAGAACTTGTGGGGGCAATGGTGGGAGGGGCTCGGGCCGTTCGGGCCCTCCGCGCGCCCGATAGTCGCGCATCTCGTCCGCGAGGGGTTTCTCGACTCTGACGGCGGGATGCTGTTCATCGGTCCCGAGGCCGAAAAGCGTTTCGGCCGTCGCCATTTCATGGAACTGACGACGGCGTTCACCGCCATGCCGCAGTTCACCGTGCTGAACGGCAGGGAGGAGATCGGCCGCACCGATCCTGCACTGCTCACCGCGAAGATTGACGGGCCGCGGCTACTGCTGCTCGCTGGCCACAACTGGCGGGTCACCTGGATCGACTGGAAACGACGCCGGTGCTTTGTGGAGCCTGCCGACAGCGGCGGCAAGGCCCGCTGGATCTTCCCCGGCATGGGCGGTGCGTCCTTCGCGCTGAGCCGCGCGATCCGGGACGTGCTGCTCGGCGCGGATCCCCCGGCCCGGCTAACCCGCCGTGCACAGGCCGCGCTCACTGAGGCCCGGGAGACAGCCCCCGATGTGGTCAATCCTGGAGGGACCGTGATCTCGCGGGGACCGCAGGGGGATGTCCGCTGGTGGACCTGGGCGGGGCTGCGCGCCAATGCAACCTTGATCGCCACCCTGGGCGACATGGCAGACACCGCGCAGCGCGTCGAGGAGTTCTTCGTGCGGCTGCGCGACGACGCAACGCCGACAGCGTGGAAGGCTGCTCTGACCGACATCGAGGGACGGCTGTGCCTGCCAGCCGTGGACGACAAAGCCCTCGACGGTCTCAAATTCAGCGCGGCCCTCCCCCGCCACCTGGCCGAGGCAACGCTGGCCGCGCGCCTCGCCGACCTGAATGGCGCCGCGATCGCCCTCACCGAGCCACACCGGTTCCTCACCTAATGACCGACCAGCTACGCCGACGCCGCGTGACACTGTGCCTCGCGCATCCCGGGCTTGCCTGGACGACGATCCTGATACCGCTGTGGCCCACCGACTGGGCTTCGCCCCTGCCAGCCGTCGGCCCTTGTTGGCGGCCATAAGATCTGCCCGCTGGCGGTCACCGATCCGTCCCTGTGGCCATGACGGAGAGTGTGCGGGTTCGGCTGTCGCTGGCCTCAAGTTCGCTACCTGCCGAATATTTACGCACTGGGTCAGCGATTGGGTGACAACAGGACACAGAATGTTCCGTATTGATCAGGCAGCCGTCGGTCGAGCTGGGGGTGCTCGAAGCTCCTGCATGAGGAGGCAGGGCTAGCGAAATAGTTCTTCAAGCCGCCATACGAGTCGCTGAGCCTCCGGCCATCCTGCTTGAACGAAGGCGTCGAGCACTCGCATCAGGTCGTCCAGAGACTGTCCGACGCGTACAGCCTCGCGGTGGTCAGCCAACATCGTTTCCACGATCGCGGTGACTTCCTGCGCTGCCATCGGATCGAAGGCGTATCCCGCACCCCGTGCGCCATCGATTGCGAGGCGCGTTAGGCGCAACACCTCGGCTGGGTCGCAGGCGATGGATCCTCTGAGCAGCTGGATCAAGTGGTGCGCCGTCCTCGCGGGCAGGCCGAACCCGCTTGTTCCCCCTGTTATCTCGCCGAGCTGCCGAAGAATCGGCCGAATGGTGCCGAAAAACAAGCAGATCTCTTCTCGTGACGCGTGCTGGACACCTTGGCCCTCGTGGATGCCGGATTGAAAGTAGAAACGGGAGATGATGTGCTCAAGGACGTCGAAGAGCTCGCGGATCGCCTCTCCGCTGTCAGAGTCGCCGGCTCGGGCCCGGTCCACTTCGTCGCGAAGCGAGCGGTTAACCCGCTCGATGATCTGCGGCAACCACCCGAGTGCAGCTTCCGCCATGCCACGGCGCTTTGGATCTGCGATCCAGTTATAGCCAACGTAGTGCATGAGATGGAACACCAAAGTGGACAGGTACGGAGGTGGCACATTACGGAGTGCCGCGTCGAGTCGCGCCATCGCCCTCTCGTTGCGGCGCGCGACGGCGAGACCAACTATCAGGCCACCGACTTGATCTTCGTTCGGGAGCGACCGTTGAGTGTCTGCGAGCGGCACACGCTCGAGGAGTTGATCGAGTGTCCGCAACACGCGTTCCTCGCGGTCGGTGGAGGCCACCGCCATCAAAGCGCGGCCGAGTGCTTGCTGAACGACGCGATTCCATTCTTGGGCGGCATAAAGATCCGCGAGCTCCCAAAAGGAACCCTCGTGCTTGGGTACCAGGCGCGGAAGTTCAAGGGCGAGGAGGTATCGGACGGACGGCGCGGGATCTGTCGCCAGCACTCGTAGCGCCGCAACCATTTCATCGTCCGTTCGGTGCCGTAGCAGTCTGGGGAGCCCTTGCGCTGCCGCGTTGCGCGCGGCGGGCGACCAGGCCGGGACGGTGAACGTGTCGTCGGCGTTCTCGGCCGGTCGCGGTGCGTCACCTGATGCGCACGCGAGCAGCGCTCTCCCCAGGACGTCTGTGGCGCGTTCGTCAAGCGTTTCGGACCGCGCCGCGACTGCGGCAGCGTCGCCAATTCGCGCCCACACCATGTCGAGGAGAGCAGTTGGAAGACCGATTTCGGCATTGACGAGTTCGAGTGCCTCGCTTAGCTCCGCGATGACAGCTGCTACTGCGTCGCTTGGAACCGCCTTTTCGTTTACGAAGCGAGAAGCGAACCCCTGAAGTCCCTCTGTTGCCGTGAGAAGGCGCTTATTCGCCGGCGCGTCCGTCTGGACGTCCTGGTCGCGCAGCCAGTGCTCCGTGTCGTAGGTCTCCGAGAACGTCGAGAATGAGACCAGCGGCCGGTTCGACGACGCCTCCGGATCGGTGAGCGCCTCGGTCTTCAGTTCTCGCGCCGGTTCCGTTGCCAGTCGGCCCTCCGGGATCTGCGCGACAAGCCGCTTTGCCCAGTGCCGAGTTCGCTCGCGATCCTGCGCCGCGAGTTCCACGATCGCATTTTCGATTCTCCGCATGTTCGTGTCGTCGAGCAGCGGCGCCGCTACGGCGAGGAACGCTGCCGCCTCCGGAGCAGTCTCTGGGTGCGAAAGCACCGGCTCAGCGGACAAGAGTCCATGGAGGAGCGGCGCGTACTTCGCTGCGTCGCGAGCACCGGCCTTCAGGAGGCTTCGCCAGATGAACGCAGATGCCGCGTTCTCCGCGAGCATGTCGGCAGCCTGGGTGAGTTCCATGCTTCCCGTTGGTAGTTCGGCGAGATACGCCAGGATTGTTTCGACGAGTTTCTGCGCATCCTCCTGGACCGTCCCGGGCGCGTCCCAGAAGTGGCTGCCGTCTTGCCTGTAGCGCACCTGCTTGCCGCGGAAGTCAAAGGTCTCCTCAGGACCTGCCTCGTCAAGACGCTCGTGCACGACCGCAGCGCCCGTCGCCGCTTGCACAAGCGCCTGCATTGCAACCGCAGGCTGCGCGCGAAGGAAGCGCGGCGCGTATTCGAGCAGAACGTACTGCGCCAACCTGAAGTCCTGGCGCCGGGTGCTGCTGAGGGCGACGACGATCCCGCCCATGTGCGTCGGTTCCTCGCTTAGCTCCACATGCGTAAACGTTGCGGCGTAGACGGACGCTGCTAGTTCCGGGTCTTCGTTCCAGAAGTGCTGCACTGCGTTGGCGAGCCTGTAGATGAGATCTACCGGCGTACTTGGGTCGGCGATGCGTGACAGGATCTTCTCGAAGAGAGCCCGCGCATCGGTCGGATCAACGTCGTAGGTGCGCGCGACGACACCGACAAGCCAAACTGCGGCAAGGTGTTCGAGCGCCGGGTCACGTGAGTCGAGCGCTAGCTGCAGGAGCGAGCGCGCGCCGACGGAGACATGTTCGCGTACAGCTACGTTCAGCGTGCTTCGTTGTTGCTCGCGCTCAAGTAGTTCTGAAAGGAACCGTGCCAGATCCCACGAGTAGACACGCGACGCACGGCGCGCTGCGCGCGCTGCGAACGCCGACCAGACCCTGTCGTTGGTGATCGCGTGCGTTCGAATTCCTTGTAGGAGGCGGAGAACTGCATCCTCGGAATGAGCAGCGCCGCTTTCCAGACTTGAAAGGAGCGGCTGGGTGTCGTCTAGTGATTGCGCCTCCCGTGCCACGATCCCCGGTGGCAGCACCTGGGCAACGAGTCGCACCTGTGGCTCCTCAGCAGCTAGGAGCGCCCAAAACGTCTCCCAGAACAGCGGCCGATTCGTGAACCAAAGTCGTGCGAAGAAATAGTTGAGCGTTGGGCGCAGGAAGAGGGCGCGGTCGGGCTCCTGGCGGAGGAAGTCCGCGAGCGAGCCAGCGTCATCGTCGAGAACCTCCACACTGACGGCGTAGTCGAACAACACGTTGTGGCCGAAGGAGACGCGCGTGCCCGTTTCGTCCGCGTCCTGCAGCACCTCGGAGCTATGCAGTGCTCTCCAAGCTTCGTTGGCTCCGGCCTCGTAGACATTGCCTCTCTGGGCCCAGAGCGTCCGTCGGCGGACCATCGCGTCGGCTGCACGCGACACGAGATGGCGCTGATCGGGTTCCAGTGGCCCGCTGCGAACGCGCTGTCGCCAGAACAGGTTGAGCAACTGAACCTCTGAGTGGACGGGACTTACCTCAGCCACGGTGGTTCCGCCTGCGAACAGACGCTCAAGCAACCAGAGGTTGAATGGGATTCGCAGTAGCTCCCGGAGGTCGTCATGGCCTGCTTCCCAAAGCGCCTGAAGCCACGGCAGCTGCCCTGTCGCCGGCGCGATATCGGCGTCGCTGAGCGGCGGGACACAAAAGTGGCGGCAGACCGCGCCCGGCATCTGATACGCGGGTTCGGGGGCGGCCCCCGACGCAGGCGGGAAGATCTCGTCAAGTTCGACCGAACGCAACGCGTCGTAGGTCCGCATGCTCAAGACGACGGTCCACGAATCGGACAGGCGCGCGAGCAGGCGACGCACAAGGCCGAGGACATAAGCACGTGGCCGATCGCCGCGGACAGCGTCGAGCGCGTCGACGATGAGGTACCCGCGGCGTTGCTGCGTCTGATGTTCGAAAAACGAGACGATGTCACCGGACACGTCAAGCTCGGCCCGCAGGTCCGCATCAGATTCGAACGGCATCCGGTCGACCGGCAAGAAAAGGCATTCGCTGTCTGGTGCCGCTCGCAACTCGCGAACGATCGCCTTGAGAAGGTACGTCTTGCCCACGCCAGGCGCGCCGATCAGCACGCCATTGCCGCCCGCGGCGAATTCGCGGAAGGCACGTGTCAACTCCGGGCGATCGATGTTCACAGTTCCAGCATCCTGTCCGTGAAAGCACCGATCGGATCGAGACCATGATCAACCCCGAGCTCGGTGCCGAAATCCGCGACGAACGCCGTCAGATTCGAGTGGTCATCGCGGCCCGACCCTCGCGAGCGCACGACGCGGTAGAAGACCGGCGTGATGCCGTGTTCCCTCCACCCCAACGTGAGCTTTCCCTCTTCTTCCTCCGACTTGGCACCGACGATCGCGAAGTGGCCGAGCGATCGCCCGCGTTGGAAGTCGGCGCTGATCACGCGGAGGATATGCCTGAGGGCGGGATCGTTGAGGCTGAAGCCGACGAACAGCGTCGGGTACGTGACGAGCAGCGCCCAGACCACTTTACGCAGGATGACGTCCAGCGTTCGATGGACTGGGAGGCCATCGCGGTCGACGTCCCTGAAATCCCCATATCGTTCCCGATAGTCGCTCGCGGCCAGGACGACACGCTCTGGGTGGTCATGCACCCCGTGCAGGTGGAGCACGAACTCAGTTGCGGATCCATTGCCGACCAGCCGAAGGAAGTCGAAGACGCCGAAAGTGCGCGGATCTCCGAGATCCAGAGGGCTGCAAGCGGGGCGAGCGGCCGCGAGGTTCCCGGCCGAGAGCGCGTTCTCAAGCGACGGCTCGAAGTTCGTTGTGATCACACCCCGAAACCCGAGCTGGGGAAGCGCACGTTGGAGTGGTGTGTACGGCGACGCTGGCTTCGGTCCGAACGTCTGCTGGATGTGTGCGAGGTAGTCGGGCAGCCGCCGTGCGTCCGCGAACGATTGCTTGATCCATTCGGCCCGTTCAAGCGGGTCGTCCGTCGACGGCGCTTCGGCGCCCAGCTCCTTCTCGAGTTCCCCGAGGTAATTGCCCCACAGGGGGTACCCGAGGTCGAGGCTCAGCCCGGAGCCCACGAACAGCAGCATGCGCTGCTCCCTCAGCAGCGCAAGCAATGCGCGTTCGGCGTCGGTCTCCATCGTCGACCCCGATTCTCGCAGAACGACGATTGCAGCCAGGACCGCTTTCGGAGACGCCGCAACCGGCCAAGTGGCCAAGGCCGCAGGTGAAGCGGTATTGGGGCGGACCCAGCGCTAGGCGCGACCTCTGGACCTCTTGCCCGTCTGCGCTGCTGGGCCCGCGGTCGCGATGTCGGTGGCCTGGCCAAGATCATTCTGATTCCTGCTTATGGCTCGACGGCTCGTTGTGGGACCAGGTCGTGCCGCCCTTGAGCAGGCGGGCATCGGGCTCACGTGCTGACGCTGCCCGGCTGGAGTCGAAAGATGCGCAGATGACCCTGCTCTGTACCGACCGCGGGCGGCGCTGTTGTAATAAAAACGCCGCGCCGAACGGCGGATCAGGAGCGGCCACAGCTCGCCATTCAGTCACATTCCGTGACCAGGGGTGGCCGTCTCCGGACCGATCCCTATGACCGCCAACAGGTCCTGGCGCTGGTCGGCTGCGCAATCACTGAGTCTGGCAGCCCCGCATCCAGGTCACGCAGACTGGGGATGCGCAACGTTCGGCTGTCGCGGACGCATCACACAGACGTTTCCGCCACGTCGCCCTGCCCATGCGCAGGCACCTGCAACGCGCTCCGCGGCCCCGGAGACGGCGCCAGCGCAACTCGCCGCCCGAACAAGGCATGAAGCCAGTCGCCTTGCATGGCAGGGAACTATCATTTACTCTCTACTTAGGTACTAGTATTGTTTAGGTACTAGGGAGTTAAGTCTCATGGCAAGCCAAGCACCCATCAAAGTAAGCGAACAGACGAAAGAGCGCATCCGCTACCTCGCCGCCCTCACGGATGCCACGCAAGCCGAGGTCGTAGACCACGCCGTCGAGGAATACGCGGCCCGGCACGCGGACGTCATCAAAGAGGGGAT
>WNFC01027029.1_pt1 | contig 11132 bp, 11 predicted proteins | sample 5400541 | NCBI WGS metagenome assembly WNFC01 (sample SAMN13153342, study PRJNA577476) | soil metagenome | isolation source: 120 cm saprolite under Douglas fir tree site 2 hole 2 replicate 1 | place: USA:California | collected 2015-04-18
CGAGGTGTCGATGACTTGATCCGCCATCTCGCGAATGTCGTGGAGGGCGCTGCGTTCGCGTTCGATTCCCTCGAGGATGGTGCCTTGAGGCGCCAACGGGTGGCGGCGCCGCGTTTCCGAGAACCGCCGGGTAATCGCGCCGTTGCTCGAGTCGAGGAAGACGACCTCGACCTGGTGTCCTCCCCGGCGAACGTCCTCGAGCATCCGGGGCGCTTCGCCCAGGAACACCCCTTCGCGCGCGTCGATCACCAGCGCCAGCCGGCGCGCGGTGCTGCCCAGGCCGGCGAGCTCGGTCAGCTTTGGCAGCAGCAAGACGGGGAGATTGTCGATGCAGAAAAAACCGGAGTCCTCTAGCGCGCGGATGGCGGTGGACTTACCGGAACCGGACATCCCGGTGATGACCACGATTCTCTTCAGCGGATCGCTCACTCCACCTCTTCACCCAGAGTCCGGTGCATCGCGCCGTCCGCGATCGCGCGGTTGAGGCGCTCGGCGAATTCTCGAGCCGAGTGATGACCCTGAAGCTTGAGCAGATGGTTTCGGGCCGCGACCTCGATGATCGTGGTCATGTTCCGGCCGGGGCGGACCGGCACCACGGCGAGGGGGATCTCCACACCCACCACGGAGAACTTCTGTTCCTCGACGCCGAGTCGGTCGTATTCCTGCATCGGGTCCCACTCGACGAGCTCGATCACCAGCTCGATTTTCTTCCGGTCCCGGACCGCGGCGATACCGAACAGGTCCTTGATGTTGATGATGCCCAGCCCCCGGATCTCCATGTGGTGCTTGATGATCGGGTTGCCCGCGCCGTAAATGGTCCCCGGCTTGCGGCGGGTAACGTCGACGATGTCATCGGCCACCAGGCGGTGTCCGCGCATCACCAGATCGAGCGCGATTTCGCTCTTGCCGATGCCGCTTTTCCCGAGCAGGAGGATGCCTACCCCGAAGACGTCCATCAGCACGCCATGAAGGCTGGCGGACGCGGTAAGCGCCTCGTCGAGAAAGCTCTGTACCTGTTGGATGAAGGTGGACGAGAGGAGGGTGGTCTTCATCAGCGTCACGTCGGCCCGCTCACAGGCATCGATCAGCGTCTGCGGGATTTCCAGATTCTTGGTGACGACGATGCACGCCAGCTCGGAGCGCAGCAAGGTGGCGAGAACCTCTTGCTGGCGGGCCTCGGGCAGCGTCTCCAGATACGAGATCTCCGTATTGCCGAAGACCTGAACTCGCTCGGGGTGCAGGTGCTCAGTGAAGCCGGTGAGCGCCAGGCCGGGCTTCTGGATTCGCGAGGAGCTGATCCGCTTGTCCAGACCCTTCTCTCCGACGACGAGCTGGAGCCGAAGGTCGTAGTCCGAGTCTTCGAGCAGCCGCGAGATTTTGATGGACGTCATCGCCCTTAATTAATAGCGCGCTTCGTCCGTCAGTGGATAGCTCATAACCTTGACAGGGAGGGAAGTCGGCCACTACAAGGCCGCGAGTCGATGGCGGAGCGCCCGGGGACGGGCGGATAGCTCAGCGGTAGAGCGTCGCCCTTACAAGGCGAAAGTCACAGGTTCGATCCCTGTTCCGCCCAAGGAAGTAGTTGGGGAGTTAGTTCAGTTGGTTAGAACGCCGGCCTGTCACGCCGGAGGTCACGGGTTCAAGTCCCGTACTCCTCGCTGCAACAAAAGCCTCCAAGTCCATGAGACGCGGAGGTTTTTTTGTATCACCCGAAGACCTGTCACACGACCTGTCACACGGGTCCCCAATAACCTGGCGAAACTCGAGGACTCGGCCTCCCCGAATTTCGACCCGAAGCTTGCTCACTTCGGCGCAAAGGGCGTCCCACGGCAGGGTCGTGTAGATGTCCATGATGTCGCCGGTGGGCCCGTGTGTCACCCAACGCAGGATGTCCTTCCGGGCGCCGTCCGCCTGGGCAAGGCTGATGAAGGTTCGTCGGCAGTCGTGCTGCCGGCGCTTGCGCAGCCCGAGCTTCTCGAGGTCGTAGTGGAAGCGCACGATTGAGCGACGAGGGTTGCGGTGCTCCCCGTCCCGGTTTGGGAGGATGAGGTCATCTGCCTTGGGAGCTCGACCGTACAGGCGCTGCCAACCGGAGAGCTTCCAGTCCGCGAGAAGCTTGGCGAGTGTGGGGTGGACGGGCACAGCTCGCGGGCGTTCGGTCTTGGTGGATGTCTCTTCGTCCGTCCGGGAATTCCACGAAGCGATGACGCTCAGGCGGCCGAGCGGCTCTTGGGTGGGGTCATAGTGGCGCCACCGCAGAGCGGCGGTTTCACCCGGGCGCAGCCCGCCCAGGAGCTCCACCGCATTCAGCACGCGGCGGTCCTCTGGGATGCGCGAGTCGGAGATGAGCTGCTCTGCTTCGTCGCGGGTGAAAATGGCTCCTTCGCGCCAACTCGGGTCCTTGTCGAGCTTGCCCGGGAGGTCTCCGCGCTTCAGCACGCAGGGGTTGGCGGGCAAAAGCTCATCCACCACGGCCTCGCGGAGCATCGTGTGCAGCGTGCCGTAGACGTGGCGGACTGTGCGCGGGGCCAAGGGTGTTCCACGGGATGAAATCTTCACGCGGAGGGCCCTCACCATGTCGCGGACCTGATGCGGCCGAAGCTCCTTGAGCGGCACGTGGCCAATGAGGGGCTAGGCGTGGAGCCGGAGGCGCCCCGATTCGTCGTCCACAGACGCCACGCCTTGGGCGGGACGCCCCTCGAGCCACCGCTCGCCGTATGCTTTGACGGTAAGCTCGCCGGCCGGGACACCGGTTCGCTTTTCTGCCTGTAACCCGCGCTCGATGGTCTCCAGTGTCTTTCGCGCTCGAGCTTCTTCTCCGACCTTGCAAGTGGTCGGCTCAAAGACTCGCTCGCCGGCCCCGTTCAGGTACCAGAGCCACAGCTTGTTCCAGCGTCGGTAGATTCCGCCCATGCCGTCTCCCCTATCCCGAACGCCTACGCGCGAGAATCATAGCCGCCTCTTCCTCGGCCGTCGGGCGCTGTTCAACCACATCTCCGAGTTCGAGGAAACGACGCAGGTCGCTGCGAAGGACGCGAAGCTCTCGTCCAGCATGATAGCCGCGGAGTCGCCCCGCCTTTATCCAAACGCGGATGGTGTCCGGGTGGACGTCGGCGAATTTCGCGGCCCTTTGAATCGCGAGGTAGCCCTCTTCCTCGTCGCGCGTCGTTCGGGCTTCTGCGAGGGCAGCTCGAACGCCCTCGCGCACCGCTGTCTGAAGCAGCGCGCGCAGCTCGTCGGCGGGAAGGACTACCAGCGCGCTCATGCTCGCGCCTCCGGACCCATCTGCACAGATTGCTCACATTCCTCAGAATTGGACCTCCGCTGGCGTTCTGAGGATTCTGAGTATTGTGAGAGGAGGGGGTGGACTTCGTACGTTTTGCTGCGCTTCCGACCTGGCCCGGCCTGTTCTGGCAGTTGCAGCGCCCTGATGTAGCTACGATCCTCGAGCGCATTCAGGGGTCCGTCCAGATCGTCGGCTCGCCTGAATGTCCCGCGGAGCGCCTGGTGGGCATCCCGCTTGGTGAATACCGGCAGTGCCGTCCGCCTGAGCCAGGCGAGTACCCGCTGGGCGCCTTCCGTGTCCGGGTCAGCGCCCATCTCGGCGAAGGCTGCTTGAGCGTGGAGGATGAGATATCGGCCAATGTTCAAGGCGCGCTGCATCGTCGCGGCTGAGACTCGTTGCTCGAATGCCTCCTCGGTTCGAATTTCGGCCAGGTGCAGAAGACCGGCAATACGCCCAACAGCGCCTGACAGCTTTGCGGCCCAATCAGTGATGACAGCCAGGTCGCCCGCAGTGCCGAGCCGTGGCTCGAGCTGGCGCATGAAGTCGCGATGCTCCTTCTTGGCTTCCGGGGACAAACGAACGAGGTTCTCGCCATCGGGCAGAGTCAGCAGAGCGCGAAACTCTCGCTCGTAGAGTGCACGAGCCATCGGAGAGAGGGGGGGCGGCTCGACGTCTCGTGAACCGACGGTATTTCTGGGCAGGGCGTACAGGAAGCGCCCGAGCAATCCGCGACCTCTAAAGCCGGGCTTATCTTTGAGTCCCTGCAGCACGTCCGGCTGAATGGCCAATCCGATTGTGAGGGCGGGCCGCTTGACGAATTCAGCCGGTCGATTGACGCGGTCGACGCGAAGGTCATCGCCCGCGTGCCCCTTCAAGTAGACCTCAAGGTTGGGAGCATCCGAATACCTCCCCGCCATCAGTTCAAAGACTCCCCCCTCCGGCGAGAGCAGCGCCATCCGGCCATCGTGGTCGCGCAGAAGGGTGGAGAGCTTCTCGGGCGTGCAGTCGTCGGCGAGCAGCCGAAACGGCGCCGGCACTTTCATCGCTGCCAGCTCGTTCGAGAGTCGCTTCACGTCGTCGAGCGCCCGGTCCCGCTTGTCCTCCTTCGCTTTCGCGGCTGCTTCCTTGGCACGCTTCAGGCGGGCCTGCGCAACATCGTATGCGTCGAGCGCCTCGCGACGCTGCGGCTCCGAGCGCATCGCTTCCTCTCGTTCGAATTCTTCCACGGGGCCGGTCACCGCGGCGAATACCGCGGACTTTCGAGAGCCCGGCGGCAGAACAACCGCGCTGAACAGGTTGAGCGGTTCGGTCCAATCGTCTGCCAGGGCAATGCGGGCTTTCTTCGCGAGCGCAGTTGCAAGGGCGGAGAGCGAGATCATGGCCGACAGGTCAATGGGGGTCTGCGTCGAGGTCGCCAGCGCCGTCACGTACGAGCGGAGCCACTCGGGAAGAGCCGCGGCCGGGAATTCGGGAACCCGGTGTTCAGCGAATGGAATGGGTGGGGTCCATGAGCTTGGAGAGGTTGCTCCGCGGACTTCTCGCCCGGCACGTGCTTGCCGTACTTGCGGGCATGGTCAATGAGTCCGTGCAAGCCAGCATCGCTCCACGGTGGCGAACAGGTCTCATTCCACTCACGCAGAAGAGTGAGGGCATCGTCGTCCGACAGATTGAAGTCTCTGACCATCAGGGCGGCAGCGCGGTAGGTGGCATCATTGCCGTGCTCGCCCTCGATTGCCGGTGGCACCTTTTTCAAATAGCGCCGAGCCCGTTCGAAGTCGTCCGAGCTGCGCGGTCGAGGTACGCCATTGAAGCCATTGCGTGCTGGCGGTTTCTCCCGCTGCGGCGAGGCTCCGAAACCCTCCAGCACCTCAGCGACGCTGTACACAACGTCGCTGGTCTGGATGACCTCCACCAGGAACGGATCAGGGTCCTTCCGGTGAAGGAAGCCGGGCACCCGCATGACACGAGGCAAGTCCTTCACCACTGGGTCAGTGTCGAGCTTCGAAGCCAGAGCCGCCTGTGCGCCTTCAAAGCGCTCGAGCGATTCACCAGGCCGGAGCCGCCAGTAGGCATGTAGGCCCTTCTTGCTCCGCACAATGATTGAAGGCGCGAGTTCGAGCGCGGCTGGCTCGAGCTCCCCCGAATCGTCATCGATGAAAAGCGCCCGAAGCGCCTGAACGTTCTTCTCGGTGCGTCCCTTCCCATCGCCCGCGTTCACCATGACAAACACGCCAGCCCCGGCCTCGTTGAGGCGAACGAGTTCGGGCCAATGCGCTGACAAGGTGCCGTGCAGCACCCGAGCCAAGCTCGAGCGCCTGCGCTTGTTGTCGTCATCGAACGTCTGAAAGGTCACCTCTGGCTCGGCGGAGCCCGTCAGCGCGCGCAAGAAATTCTCGGCATGGGTACGCGAGATCTGGACGGGAGACCTTCGGACCTCGGCAGCGGCTGCCGGCGTCATGGCGCCGGCTCCCGATCTGGTCTCTGCGTCACCCAGGGCGCGTCCTTGCGTGCTACGGCAACAACGGACGGAGACACCGATGAACGGCCGACGCTAAAGCCGGTCAGTCTTCCCTCAGCGCCGCACTCGTAGCATTTGATAACAGCGGCTTGGAGCGAGCGGTCAACCCAGTGATTCACATCGCAAATCGAGGAGCCGCACGAGCGGCAGATCAGGAGCGCTGCGAAACCACGAGCCTCGTCGGGGACAATGATGCCGCCCTTCTCGCCGTTGAAGAGGTCTGCCGGCTCGAGCTCCAAGCCCTCGCAAATCTCGTCGAACCTGCAGCCGGCGCGACATTGCAGCGCCACCACTCCATCCTCTGCGACGCCAATGAACAGGTGCGGCAGGTCATGTTTGCGCACCGGGCACCACGCCAAATGGCCGAACGTGGCCAGTGGACTCTGACCCCGACTTTCGAGGGCGGAAAGCACCCGCCGAAGCGGTTCTGATTTCGTCTCTAACTCCGCAGCCAAGGCGTTCAGAGCGGGGCTCATCGGTCGGCCTCGCGTTCCAGGCAAAGCTCGACCAGCAATAAGGCCGCCGCCGCCAAGACCGATCGGGCACTCCGGGCATCAACTCGCCCTTCGGCCACTTCAATAATGCGCTCGATGGCCCGCTGGCCGATTGCGATTTCGTCGTCGCTGCAACCCGGAAACAGCACACTGGCATCCGGGGGACGCAGCCTTGCGCCGCTCGCCTCCGCTGGATTGGACCGTCTCATTGGCCACCTCCGCCTGACTCAGTGCCGGCTTGCTCGTGGTGCAGCAGGAGATCGCGATCGCGAGCAATCCCTAGCGCGCAGAGCTCGGCGACCATTTCTTCGAGGTTGCCTTCAACGTTCGGTGGTCCAGCCAGAATCTCCAGCGCTGCGAGATTCTGACCGCGAACGTCCTGGGCTCGGATGAAGGGCGCGAGATTGCAGAAGACGTCCCTGGCGCACACGTCTACGAAGTTCTCGGGCGTCAACCCGTACTTGTTGAGAATGGCCGAGGTCAGGCGCGCGTCGACGAGGTAGCCCTTCGCCAGAAGGACGAGGACGTCGCTCTCCAACTTCTCCCGGGCGTTCTGCTCTCGCAGGCCGCGGCTCATTGGTCGCCTCTCGAAGCGTCTTGTTCGAGCCGTTCAAGGCCACGCTCGACAAGAGCGATCGTTCCGAGCCGAACCGGCAGCCCCGCGAGGACTCTGTCGAAAGCCGTTCGACTCACCCGAAGCGCTATCCGCACCGAGCGCTCGCCGTGTTTCCGAAGATGGATGACGAGCCGGGAACGGCCTTCAGCTGAAAGGGCTACGCCTTGGGAACCTGGAATCTGTGTGTTTAGTTCATGGACCATGCTCCATAAATCGCTGGAGCAGTGGATTGCTCACGGGGGACAGGCGTCTCGCTTTTCGGCGACGTGTCCCCTTTCACGTTGTTCAGTACGCGCCCTCTGCAAAGCCTTCTTCCACTTGCCGCACAACGTTTTCCACGCCGACTTCGACTTCGGCGGCGATTCCAAACCAGCGGCTATCTCGAGTAGGGCGGTAGTCCTTTGCGTAAAGAGTGGTCGATCTGTCTGGGACTCTATGCTGACCAAGCGCTTCGCAACGGCGTCGACCTCGGTCGCCTTGACTTCTGCCAGAAGATTCACTGCCTCGGCGATGAGCTTCATGCCGGCTGACATCCACTGACTGAACTGCTCTGACTGAATCCACGCCTCCAGGTTTCGACAGAGGTTCTGGGCTTTCGGGAACTGAGGAACGTCATATGCATCCTCGATCAACTCTCGGCGAGCTGCCGAAGGATCCTTCGGCAGGTAGTCCTCCGCACTGTTCACGCCCGCGCTGATCTTCGGATGCGCTTTCCTCGCCTTTCTCAGCGCGTCCACAATCGGCAGGAGCGCCACGAAGGGCTGGAGTCGTTCGGGAGCCTCGCTTAGGTACCCTTGGCGACGAAGGACTTGCTTTAGAAGGCTTATCGCGGCTTTGCACCGTTCCTTGCCGAGACGGACGTCGCATTCCGCCAGGGCGGCTTCTGGGCTTCGCGCTTCGCGAGGTGCAAGGTGTGATTCATCGGCAGGCTCACACTCGTCCGAGCTCCTGCGAAACGTTTCCGACAGAGTTCTTTCGGCCTGCGCGGTTGCCACATCGCGCAGCTGGCTACCGCGGTGCTGCTCTCGCGTCCGCTTTCTATAGGTGTCCGCGATCTTGTTGCTCAGGATCCCCAGGAAGTAGCGGAGCGGCCCTCCCTTTTGCCGTACCTCTGCAATTGGGCGCGACAGAACAGCGACGAAGGTTTCAGAGATAACGTCATACCCATGCTTCTGGCGCAGTCCTTGAAGGCTTTGCCACAGGGTCTCGGACTCTTTCTGGGGCCAATCGCTCGGCATGGCGCCTCCAGGCGCTTCCCCAGAGTTGAAAGACTACGCGGGCTGCCGAGTCTGGAGGACCAAGGCCGGCTGGCCAGCCGTGCCCGCGCAGCATGAACTCTAACGAGGGAGCCCGACGGGGCCAATCCAATGCTTTCGCTGGCAGAGCTGGCGTTAGAACTAGGTCGAGAAGCCTCGAGCTCGTAACCAGTTTCCCATTCACTTCGCTCCAGGTAAACTTGGAGTCAGGAGGGGGTTGCCCATGCGCATTCTGCTCGCTTTTGGCGTGACAGGACTCATCTCATGCAACGCCGAAGCTCCCGAGAAGAAAGCAGCAGCCCTCGAGCCAAAAGTGGTGGCACTTGAGGCGAAGGTCGCAGACCTAGAGAAGCGGCTTGACGAAAACGCCAAGCCCACCACGCAGCACGCGGCAAGCATCGCCGAATTACAAGGCAAGGTCGGTTGGCTCGAAACAAGAGTCGATATCATCGAGGACGAAGAAGGGACGCTGGACCCCACACTGAAGGCCTATGCGTTCGTCAAGACCCGCGCCGGCAATCTCCTGCTCGCAGTCGACAACGTGGTCCCTTTCGGGGATGGCCAGAAGGTGACCTTTCGAGTGGGCAACCCTCACACGATAACGTTCAATGGCTTCACCATGAAGGTTCGATACGGTCCCCGGGAACCGAGCTACCCAGAAAAAAAGTTCGATATAGCAGTCTACAATGCCTGGCAGGCCTCGTTCCGCGAGAAGGAACTGAAGGTCACCGAGAGCCTGATCCCCGGAAAGTGGAATCACGTGAACGTGGTCCTCGCCCCCGCGAAGCCGCAGGACATCGGTTCCTTGGGCGTTCGGATCGCCATCGATCAGGTTTCACTGTTGTTGGGTCGGTGAGCCACCCGCTCGCGTTCCGGGTGATTGAGCGGAACAGCAACTCCCGCCATCTCGGCCGTACAACGCACCGAACCGTCCATGCACAGCAATCAGTAATCCTTGAGCTCCCTGATCGGGCGCTCTGCGGTCGCGACGATTTGCCCGTCGACAGACAGCTTCGCCGTCGCAAGCTGGTTTAAGAATTCGTCTTGTCGGTTGTATATCTCTTTGTCCCATCGGTAGCCGTACTTGAGCTCACGCTTATCTCCCGGGCGCAGAGGCTCCTTGAACGACTCGCTGCCGGCTCGAAACAGGGATCGCGCGTGATCCGATCTGCTGTTGACCTTACCGCCGACAACGACGCCCGGCTCAAGGAGCGGCGTCGGGAATTCGACGTCCACCTCCCAATCATTTAGCCGCTTGGTGCTGTTGTTCCTGACTAGGACCACCAGCTCGTAGTGGTGAATGTCACTCGAAATTGACTGCTTCTTGTAGTTGAGGCTGACCTCCACGTCCGGTCGGCGCGGTGTTTGCTCCAGGTAGGTTGGCAGCATCGACTTGGCCGGAGAGAGCTTACTGAGTCCATCATCAGCGGCTTGATATGGTCGCTCCTTTGCAGTCCGGGTGGTACGCCCCCCTTTGTGGGCCCGAGCGCCTGCCAGCGTGCCACGCACCCAACCCGGTCGCGGGCTGTTCTTGATCGCGTTGGTCAGAGCCAGAGCCACCTTGCCCGCGAGGTCGTCCGAATTGAACCACTCATTGCACATTCGTCCGGTGCTCACTTTCTTGCGAAAGGCTTCTAGCCGCTTCCTTGCCTCGTCGTTCTGGTCCGTCTTTCCGACTTGGATGCTGTCGGGGTCGCCGTGCACGAAGGCGAGGATGGGGATCCTTTTCAAAACAGCGTAATCGAACTCTTTCTCCGTGTAGCTGAGGTTGTCCTCATCTTTCGAGCCATATCTGCCCGCGACAAGCACCACGTAGTAGTCACAACGGTTGATGGCGCGCTGGATCACCTTCCACTGCGTAGCGTCTGCGGCCGGGAACAGTTCCATTCCGGCAGGGAAGCAGTCGAGTTTGAGCACCGCACGCGTGACCTTCTCTCGTTCCTCCTTCAGGTCGATGAAGGTCGAACTGATGAAAACCTCATACCTCTTGTCCTCTAGAAATGCGGTCAACCCGCGCCGAGCGGGGCGCTTTGTCTGTTTCTGGCCACTCTTCGGCATCGCGAGTGAACTATGACAAAGGCACCACCTGCGCAACGGATCACGTGACTTTCTCCACTGACTTCGAGGCGCGGGGTTGGAAGCCGGTATTCCGGAGCCATAGTCAAAAAGACCCTTCGCAGGACATGTGACCCGCCCTTCCTCCAATTCGGGTTCTTGCTCAAACGAAGGCCGGAACAGCGGGTCCCCGCTGTAACACCCTGCCCCGCTGGGCCAGCGAGACCGGTTGTAGTTCTAGTGGTTTACAATTAATCGACAACGGTTGACATCCGCTTCCTCGCGTGGTTTGCTCTTCACGCTGGGAGGGAACAATGTCGCGAACCAGAACCGTTGCGTATCTTCGAGTCAGCACCGAAAAGCAGGCCGACAAAGGCGTCAGCCTCGAGGCGCAGCGCGCCAAGGTCGAGGCCTACGCCCAGCTGTACGAGCTCGACCTGGTGGAGGTCATCGTCGACGCTGGGGTGAGCGCGAAGACCCTGGACCGGCCGGGACTCGGGAAGGCCCTCGCAATCCTCAAGGCGAAGCAGGCGGAGGCCTTGCTGGTCGTGAAACTGGACCGGTTGACCCGGAGCGTTGTCCACCTCGGCGAGCTGGTGGAGGACTACTTCTCCGATGGGAAGTGGGCGCTACTGTCAGTCGGCGAGCAGATTGACACGCGCAGCGCCGCCGGTCGCCTGGTGCTCAACGTCCTGGCCAGCGTTTCGCAGTGGGAGCGGGAAGCCATTGGCGAGCGGACCGCGGCGGCGATGCAGTTCAAAGCGGCCCAAGGCGAGTACACCGGAGGCGAGACACCCTACGGCTACAGGTTGACCGCCGATGGTGGGCGCATCGAGCCAGAGCCCAGCGAGCAGGATGTTTTGGCCGCGGCAAAGCAGCTTCGGTCGGGAGGTCTTTCACTCCGAGG
>WNFC01008841.1_pt1 | contig 11131 bp, 13 predicted proteins | sample 5400541 | NCBI WGS metagenome assembly WNFC01 (sample SAMN13153342, study PRJNA577476) | soil metagenome | isolation source: 120 cm saprolite under Douglas fir tree site 2 hole 2 replicate 1 | place: USA:California | collected 2015-04-18
GGCGAGCATGGTCGTGCGGTGGTAGCTGCGGGGCCTGTAGTGTGGCTCTGCCCCGGGCAGGGCGCGCAAAGAGTCGGCATGGGCAAGGATCTCGCGGAGCGGTTTCCCGCGGCGCGTGACACGTTGCAGGCGGTCGACGAGGCGCTCGGCGTGGCCCTGAGCCGGCTGATGTTCGCTGGGCCGGAGGAGGAACTCATCGCCACGCACAACGCCCAGCCCGCGATCCTCGCGCACAGCGCTGCGGTGTTCGCGGTGGTCCGCGACACGGTGCGCCGCGCCCCGCCCGTCGCGGCGGCCGGCCACTCGCTCGGCGAGTACTCGGCCTATGTGACGGCCGGGGCTCTGGCCGCCACCGACGCGGCCCGTCTGGTGCGCCGCCGCGGCGAGCTGATGCATCAGGCCGGTATGGCGCGCCCGGGCACGATGGCCGCGGTCTTGGGGCTGGCGACGGCGGACGTGGAAGCGGCGTGCCGCGAGGCGAGCGCGGCCGGCGGCGTGGCTGTGGCAGCGAACCTGAACGCGCCCGACCAGACGGTGATTTCGGGCGACCCGGCGACCGTCGCGCGGGCCGGGGAAGGGTGCAAGGCACGGGGCGCCAAGCGGGTACTGCCACTGAAGGTGAGCGGCGCGTTCCACTCCCCGCTGATGGCGCCGGCTGCGGCGCCGTTACGGGCGGCGCTCGAGGCAGCGCCCTGGCGCGAGCCGGCGTTTCCCGTCGTCGCCAATGCGACGGCCGAGCCGGTGCGGGAGGCGGCGGCGGCGCGACGGTTGCTGGCCGAGCAGCTCACCGCCCCGGTGCGGTGGGTCGCGTGCATGGAGCGCGTCGCGGAACTCGCGGGGTCGGGCGCGCGGTTTATCGAGATCGGGCCCGGGACGGTGCTCGGCGGCCTGTTGAAGCGCACCGTGGCGGGTGCGAATGTGGTGAGCCTGGGCAGTGCGGAGGATGTAGAACGGTTCCTGGAGGCAGCGTGAATTGGGGCGGGGCATGAAACTCGATCTGATGGGCAAGATCGCCCTCGTGACCGGCGGGAGCCGGGGCATCGGCCATGCCATCTGCCGCGCTCTGGCCGATGCGGGCGCGCACGTGGCGTTGTGCGCCCGGGACGGCGTCAAGGCGGAACAAGTGGCCGGGGCGCTCGGCCGCACCGCCCGCGGCTACAGCTGCGACGTCAGCGTGGCCTCCCAGGTCGAGGCGATGGTCGATGCGGTGGAGAAGGATTTCGGTCGCATCGACATTCTGGTGAACAACGCCGGCTTCACACGCGACAACTTGGTGTTCCGCATCAAGGAGACCGACTGGGATACCGTCGTCGACACGAACTTGAAGGGCGCCTTTCTGATGACCAAGTACGCTGCCCGCGGCATGATCAAGCGGCGCTGGGGTCGGGTCGTCAACATCTCGAGCGTGGTGGGCATCAACGGCAACAAGGGGCAATCCAATTACGCGGCGTCCAAGGCCGGGCTGGTCGGCTTCACCAAGGCGGTAGCCAAGGATCTGGCCTCGCGCAATGTGCTGGTCAACGCCGTCGCCCCCGGCTATATCGATACGGAACTGACGAGCGGGATCACCCCCGAGGCCAAGCAGTACCTCCTCGACAACATCCCGCTGGGACGGCTGGGTGAGACCACGGATATCGCTAGCGCCGTCCTCTTTCTCGCCTCCGACTTGGCCAGCTACATTACGGGACAGGTGTTGGTCGTCGACGGCGGGATGGTGATGTGACCACGAACCCCCCCTACCTGCGCTGAGGCTCATCATGGCAATGGACATGAAGCAGCTCGAAGAGAAGGTCAAGGACATCATCGTCGAAGAGCTGGGGGTGGAGCGCGACAAACTCACGCCCGATGCGAGCTTCATGGAGGACCTCGGCGCCGACAGCCTCGACACCGTCGAGCTCGTCATGGCCTTCGAGAAGGAATTCGACATCGACATCCCCGACGAAGAGGCCGAAAAGCTCCGCACGGTCGGCGCGGCGATGCAGTACCTGCACGACAAGATGGGGAAGTAAGACACGTGAAGCGCCGCGTAGCAGTCACGGGCCTCGGGTTCGTGACACCGTTGGGCAATACGGTGGCGGCGACCTGGGAAGCCATGGTGGCAGGCCGCTCGGGGGCAGGGCCGATCACGCGGTTCGACCCCGGGCAGCTGGCAGTCAAGTTCGCCTGCGAGGTGAAGGGCTTCGACCCCGCCCTCTACCTGGACAAGAAGGAGGCCCGCCGCTTCGACCTGTTCACCCAGTTCGCGATGGCCGCGGCCGTCCAGGCGGTGGCGGACGCCTGCCTGGAACGCACCTGGAGCCAGGTCGACCTGCAACGGGTCGGGGTCATCATCGGTAGCGGCACGGGCGGCATCGCCACGTTCGAGGAGCAGTGCCGGATCTACCTCGAGAAGGGCCCGAGTCGCGTGTCTCCCTTCTTCGTACCGATGTTCATGGCGAACGTTGCCTCGGCGGTCGTCTCGATGCGGTACGGGGCGAAGGGGCCGAACTATTGCACCGTGTCGGCGTGCGCCACGTCGGGACATGCCCTGGGAGACGCGTTTCGCCTCATCCAGCACAGCGAAGCGGACGTCATGATCGCCGGCGGCTCCGAGGCAGCGATCACGCCGCTCGCGCTCGCGAGCTTCGCCAACATGAAGGCCCTCTCCGAGCGCAACGACGACCCCGCCACCGCGAGCCGGCCGTTCGACAAGGACCGCGATGGCTTCGTCATGGGAGACGGGGCCGCGGTGGTGATCCTCGAGGAATGGGAGCGCGCCAAGAAGCGCGGCGCCAGGATTGTCGCCGAGATGGTCGGGTATGGCATGACCGCTGACGCCTACCACATCACCGCGCCGTCCCCCGACGGCGAAGGGGCGCACCGGGCGATGCGGCTCGCGATGGAGGACGGCGGCATCCGGCCCGAGCAGGTGGGCTACATCAATGCCCACGGCACGTCCACGCCGCACGGCGACGCCGCCGAGACGGCGGCAGTCAAGACCGTGTTCGGCGCCCATGCACGCAAGCTGATCTTCGGGTCCACCAAGTCAATGACGGGGCATCTGCTGGGCGCCGCGGGAGCCCTCGAGTTCGGAGTGTGCGCCCTGGCGCTGCGCGAGGGCATCATCCCGCCGACCATCAACCAGTTCACACCGGATCCGGCGTGCGACCTCGACTCCGCGCCGAATCACGCGGTGCGCCGCCCCATCGAGTTCGCGCTGTCCAACTCGTTCGGCTTCGGCGGTCACAACGTGACGCTCGCGCTGCGGCGGGTGCCGTGACCGTAGGACAGTCCGACACTCGGACGGTCGGACAGACCGACACCAGCCTGGCTCCGATCGCCGCCAAGGTCGAGCGCGGCGAGCGGCTGACCCGCGAGGATGGCCTCGCCCTGTTCGCGTCCTCCGACCTGCTGACGCTCGGCCACCTCGCCGACCTCGCCAACCAGCGCCGCAATGGCGACCGCGTCTACTTCGCCGCGAACCAGCACATCAACCCGACCAACGTCTGCGTGCTGCGCAGCACGTGCGTGTTCTGCTCGTTCGCGCGTATGCCGCGCGAGGACGGCGCCTACACCCGCACCTTGGACGAGGTATTCGCCGAGGCGGACGCCGCCCGGGACAACCCGACCCGCGAGTTCCACATCGTAGGCGGGCTGCACCCCAAGCTGCGGCTCGCCTACTACCTCGACCTGTTCCGCGGCCTGCGCGAGCGGCACCCCGGGGTGCAGATCAAGGCCCTCACCGCCGTCGAGGTGGCGCACCTGGCCCGCATCGAGCGGCTGAGCGTGCGCGAGGTACTCCAGGCCATGCGGGACGCGGGGGTGACGAGCCTCCCGGGGGGTGGGGCGGAGGTGTTCAGCCCGGCCGCGCGCGCGACGATCGCGGACAAGAAGCTCACCGGCGAGGAGTGGCTCGCCGTGCACCGCGAAGCCCACCGCCTCGGCATCCCCTCCAACTGCACCATGCTCTATGGGCACGTGGAGACAATGGCGGACCGCGTGGACCACCTGTTGGCGCTGCGCAACTTGCAGGATGAGACGGCCGGCTTCCTCACCTACATCCCGCTCGCGTTCCACCCTGATCACAACGAGCTGGGCGAGGCGCTGGGACGCACCGGCACGGCAACGTCGGGCTTCGACGACCTCAAGAACATCGCCGTAGGCCGGTTGCTGCTGGACAACATCCCGCATGTGAAGACTCATTGGCCCATGGTGACCCCGTTCATCTCGCAGATCGGGCTCACCTTCGGCTGCGACGACCTCGAGGGGACGGTGGTGTTCGAGCGGGTGTACCACGAGGCTGGTGCCGGCACGCCGATGTGGCTCTCCTACGACCAGATCATCACGCTGATCCGCGGGGCGGGAAAAGTGCCGGTGGAGCGCGACGCGCTCTACCAGGTTGTACGCACCTTCGAGGACTGGGTGCCCGGGCAAAGCGTCGCCAGGCCGGCAGGGCCGCAAGGACCGACGTTCGAGATCAAGCACCGAGATCGCTCGAGCGCGCGGCGGGGAGGGGGGGGGCGCAGATTGCCGGTGCTCAACGCCGTGGACGGGGCCGAATGAGACTGGGGCGCATCGGCTACATCAACTGCTATCCGGTCTACGGCGCGATCGACCGGGGCATCGTGCCGCTGCCCGCAGACCTCGTCACCGGCACGCCGGCCGAGCTGAACGATCTGCTCGTCGCGGGGGAGCTCGACGTCAGCGTGATCAGCGCCGTGGAGTACGCACGGCACGCCCGGGACCTCGTGCTGCTCCCCGAACTGGCGATCTCCTGCGACGGGCCGGTGCGGAGCGTCAGCCTGATGAGCCGTCGGCCGATCGGACAACTGGACGGTCGGACCGTGCTGCTTACCGCGTCCTCGCGCACGTCCGTGGCGCTGCTCGAGCTGCTCTGCCGCCAGGTGTGGAAGATCCGGCCACGGTTCGTGGAGGCGCGGGCCGAAGCGAGCGATCTTGATCACCTCGCCGAACTGCCGCACGAGGCAATCCTCGTCATCGGGGACCCGGCCCTCCTGTTGGCTGCTCGGGGGACTTACCCTCACCGTTACGACCTCGGCGCCGAGTGGAAGCGTTGGACCGGCTTGCCCTTCGTGTTCGCCGTGTGGGCCGCGCGCCGTTCCGCCGACCCCGGGGCGGTGCGCCGGGCTCACCAGGCCCTCCTCGCCTCCCGCGCCTGGGGGCTCGCCCATCTGGACGACCTCGCGCTGGCCGCGGCGCAGGCGACCGGCGTCGCCGCCCCGGAGTGCCATGACTACCTGGCCGGGCTCGATTACGGGCTGACCGACCGGCACCTCGCCGGACTGACCGAATTCTTCCGCCGCCTAGCCGCCGAGGGCATCGTGCCCGACGGCTCGCTCCAGTTCCTCCACGTGGCTTGAGCCATGCCCACTCCCGATCGGATCGATCGCGCAGCCCCGGAGTTCCGCGAGGCGCTCCAGGTGTACGAGCGGGCCTCGTTGCTCGAGCTGGGCCGGCTCGCTGACGCGACGCGCTGGCGGCTGCATCCCGAGAACGTCGTCACCTACATCATCGACCGGAACATCAACTACACCAACGTCTGCGTCGCCGACTGCAAGTTCTGCGCGTTCTACCGGCGGCCCAAGCACCCGGAAGGCTATCTCCTCTCCTATGAGCAGATCGGCCGCAAGATCGACGAGCTGAAAGCGATCGGCGGCGTGCAGATCCTGATGCAGGGCGGGCACAATCCGTATGTACCGTTCGAGTGGTACCTCGACCTGTTGCGCTACATTAAGCGCTACCATCCGATCCACATCCACGGCTTCTCGCCCTCTGAGGTGGACTTCTTCGCCGGGCGGTTCGGGATGAGCATCGAAGAGGTCATCACAGAGCTCGTCGCCGCTGGGCTCGACTCGATCCCGGGCGGCGGGGGGGAGATCCTGGTGCAGGACATCCGCGACCAGGTTGCGAGGAAAAAGGCGGGCGCCGACCGCTGGCTCGAAGTGATGGAAATCGCGCACCGCCTGGGACTCAAGACCTCGGTGACGATGATGTACGGCCTGGGCGAATCGCTCGCCGACCGCATCGAGCACCTCTTCCGCGTCAAGGCGGTGCAGCAGCGCAGCCGGGGGTTCACAGCGTTCATTTGCTGGCCGCTGCAGCCGGAGCACTCCGAGCTGTCGCACATCCCCAAGACCGACGCGGTGACGTATCTGCGGACGCAGGCGATCGCCCGCATCGTGCTCGAGAACGTCCCCAACATCCAGGCGTCCTGGGTGACGATGGGAATGAAGGTGGGGCAGGTAGCGCTGAGGTTCGGTGCCAACGATTTCGGCTCGTTGATGATGGAGGAGAACGTGGTGTCCGCCGCCGGCACGACGCACCGGACGACTCTGGGCGAGATGCAGCGGCTGATTGCAGATGCGGGTTACCTGGCCAAACAGCGACGGCAGGATTATACGATCCTGGAGGATGCCGCGTGACGATGCAGGGGAATGGGCATGGCTGATGTCCTGATCCTGGTTGGATCCGAAAGCGACAAGCCCCGCATCGAGCCCGCGTTCGAGGTGCTCTCGAAGGCGGGCGTCTCGTATGAGTTCCAGGTCTCGTCGGCACACCGGCAGCCGGATCAGACGGCAAAGCTGGTGTCAGGTGCTAGGGGTCAGGGATTCAAGGTGATCATCGCAGGAGCCGGACTGTCGGCCGCCTTGCCGGGCTTTACCGCGTCGCTCACCGACCTCCCGGTGATCGGGGTGCCGTTCGCCGTGGGGCCACTCAACGGGCTCGATGCGCTGCTCGCCACGGTACAGGTGCCGCCCGGCGTCCCGGTCGCCACGGTAGGGATCGACAACGCCAAGAACGCGGCCCACCTTGCCATCCGGATCCTGAAGGCCTGAGATGCGTGTCGGCATCGGGTACGACTCGCACCGATTTGCCGGCAAGAAGGGACGCCAGCTCATCCTGGGCGGGGTGCTAATCCCGAACCCCAAGGGGCTGGAGGGTCACTCCGACGCGGACGCCGTGGCCCACGCCCTCACCGACGCCATCCTCGGCGCCGCGGGGCTGGGCGACATCGGCCGGCTGTTCCCCGCCAGCGACCCGCGCTGGAAAAACGCCGATTCGATCGGGCTGCTCAACCAGGCCTACCTCAAGACCCTGGAGGCGGGCCACGAATTCGTCCAGGCGGACATCACCGTGATCTGCGAGCAGCCTAAGCTTGCGCCGCACATTGAGGCGATGCAGGAACGGCTCGCCGGCGCGCTGCTCGTGCCGCCCTCCACTGTCTCGGTGAAAGCCAAGACCAACGAGGGGATGGGGTGGATCGGACGCGGGGAGGGCGTTGCGGTGATCGCCGTGGCGCTATTGCAGCCGTGACCGGTCGAGAGGGCTCAAGCGATAAGGGGTGTGGGGAAAGGGGAAGGCAATAGCATGCAGCAAGCAACGCTGGCAGGTGGCTGCTTCTGGTGTCTCGAGGCGGCGTTTCAGCAGCTCAAGGGCGTGACCAAGGTGACCTCCGGCTATGCCGGCGGCACGGTGCCGAACCCAACCTACGAAGCAGTGTGCACCGGGCGCACCGGGCACGCCGAGGTCGTGCAGATCGAGTTCGACCAGGCGGTGGTGAGCTACCGGGAGCTGCTCGAGGTGTTCTTCCTGATCCACGATCCGACCACCCTGAATCGCCAAGGGGGCGACGTGGGCACGCAGTACCGCTCGGCCATATTCTATCATTCGCCGCAGCAGCAGCAGGAGGCCGAAGCGGTGATCGCCGAGCTCGCAGCGGGGAAGGTGTGGGACGATCCGATCGTGACGGAGGTCGTGTCGCTGGAGGCGTTCTATCCGGCCGAGGAGTACCATCGGGACTATTTCCGCCGCAATCCTGGGCAGGCCTATTGTCGGACGGTGATCGCGCCTAAAGTGGCGAAGCTCCGCAAGCAGTACTTCGAGAGGCTCAAGGCGTGACAGGGGGCGGGGGGCCACAAAACGATTCATCGGGCGTGCGTTTCCCGCCGCCGCTGCTCTATGCTCTGCCGTGGCTAGTGGGGTGGCTGCTGGGGCGCGCGGTGCCGGTGCACTGGCTCCCCTCGCTCACGGCGGTTCGTCTGGTAGGCTGGCCGCTGGTGGCCACGGCGGTGCTGCTGTCGGGCACCGCGGTCGGTCTCTTCCGCGCGTTGGGGAACACCCCGAACCCGGGCAAGCCGGTCGTAGCCCTGGCCGTCGAGGGCCCCTATCGCTGGACGCGCAACCCGATGTATCTGGGCCTCGCGGCGCTGTACGTCGGCCTGGCGGCGCTGTTCAACACGGTATGGCCGCTCGTCTTCCTCCCGTTCGCCATCGTCCTGATTCAGCGGCTGGTGATTGCGAAGGAAGAGCGGTATCTGGAGGCGAAGTTCGGCCAGCGCTACCGGGACTACAAAACGCGGGTGCGCCGCTGGATCTAGTGCCGTTTCGGCTCGAGTTGTTTCGTGACTACCTCGCGCTCGAGGCGGGCAACAGCCGGCACACTGTGGAGAACTACCTCCGCGACCTCGAGCGGCTCACCGCGTGGGCGCAGGGGGCCGGTGCGCACGGTCCGGACGAGGTCACCGCCGCCCAGCTGCGCGAGTTCATCTATCACTTGAAGGACGTAGGCCTCGCCCCGGCGACGATCCGTCGCCAGATCTCCGCGATTCGCACCTACTACCGGTTCCTGGTCGGCGAAGGTCATGCAGCGCGCGACCCGAGCGAGCGGCTCGAGTCTCCCAAGGGCTGGCGGGTGCTCCCCAGCGTGCTCAGTGTTGTCGAGGTGGAGAAACTGATAGCAGCGCCGGACACCGACACGCCGTTGGGCATCCGGGATCACGCCCTGCTCGAGTTCGCGTACGCCACGGGCGGGCGCGTCTCCGAGCTGGTGGGGTTGAAGCAGCAGGATGTGTTGTTCGAGGACGGGATCGCGCGATTGTTCGGCAAGGGAGCCAAGGAACGCCTCGTGCCGGTGGGGCGGAGGGCGCTCGGAGCGGTGGCGCTGTACGCCCGCGAGATCCGCCCCACACTCGACAAGGGACAGGGGCGCGGCGTGTTGTTTCTCAATGCCCGGGGCCGGCCATTGTCGCGTGTCGGGGCGTGGGGGGTGATCAAGCAGGCGGCGCGGCGCGCCGGGATCGCCAAGCGGGTGACACCGCATACTCTGCGGCACACGTTCGCGACCCATCTGCTCGAAGGGGGAGCGGATCTGCGGGCGGTGCAAGAGATGCTTGGGCACGCGGATCTAACGACGACCCAGCTGTACACACATGTTGATCGAGACTATCTGCGGACGGTTCACAAGCAATTCCACCCGAGAGGCTAAGAAGCGGAGAAGGGGAGGGGGGGGGAGGGGGGGGATTGAAGCGCCGTACTGGCGGAATGACAAAACGTGGCCCGCTTCGCAGCTCAGTGTGGGCCTCAGGCAGTACTCCATTTCCAACGTTGGAGGCTCGAAGTGCGGCAGACTCGTAAGACGCCGGGCCGCCCGCAAGGCTCCCGAGTTGACCCTCGCTTTCAGCCGGTGGTCGCCGCCTTCGCGAAGGACCAGAGTGTCACGCATGGCGGCAAGGGCTTCGGGTCTTCCGGCCTCAAGGTGAACGGCAGGCTCTTCGCCTTTGTGTCATCAAAGGGACAGTTCGTTGTGAAGCTCCCAAAGCTCCGTGTAGAAGAACTGGTGCGGGCTGGCAAGGCAGAGCATTTCGACCCTGGACACGGCAGGCGCATGAAAGAGTGGGCGGCGATCGAATCTGCCGGCGGCGACCGGATCGAGTTTGCGAGAGAGGCTCACCGCTTCGTGAGAGGACAGGAACGCTGAATGCCCTGGGGAATTGGATCCTTGATGCTGCTTCAGGGCGCTTCACCTTAATCGCACACGGTGAGGCAGCATGTCACCCGTCCCCCTGAGCTCCGAAACGCGGCGCCGCGTTGATGCCCTGTTTGAGGGGCCGGCCCGTGAAACCGCAGCCGAGCTGCTCATCACGCAGTGCGCCGCGAACCTGCCCCTGTGGGTGAACGCCGACGAGAGAGGCCTCGAGCGGATTCGCTTCGCCGTGCTCAAACTCAGCAACGGTGACTTGACGGAACTACTGCGGGCGGTACGGATGGCGCAAGTGGATTGGCGCGATGTGCTCGTTGCAGCGGGATTCGGGCATAGTGTTCGCGTGCACGAATCCTGGTTTCCGGAATAGCGCATGCATGTACGCGGGGTTGAGGCTGGCCAGCGGCGATCGCCTTGAGCGAAACAGCGTGTTGTGCGCCGGCGTGCGCTAGCTAACGTTTACTCTCACTGCGCCCCCCCCCCCCACGGCGAGTCGCTCCCGGGGTTACCGCGAGCCGCTAGGCGGCGCAGGTGAATAAGAGGCCTGGACCGTGAATAAGAGGCCTAGACGAGGAAGGCAAAATGCAACCTGCCGTGTTTCTTGGCGCACTCCTAATATTCGTGGGGATTCCTGCTGCGACGGTGTTCATGGTCGCTCGGCTGCGTGCCGCTCGTCCCGACCCACTATCGGGTGACGTCACGGTGCGGCTCGAGGCACTGGAGCGCAGTGTGCAGGACCTTCAACAGGAGCTGGGAGAAACACAGGAGCGTCTCGATTTCGCAGAGCGGTTACTCAGCAAGGCTCGAGAAGACCGGCAGATTGGCAGCTAAAGGCACACGACTGACTGCGCCGCGTAACAGGCCCATGAGGGCTGGCGGCGCCGATTCACTGAGGTGGTCCTCTATTGAGGAGCGTTTCGGGGTTGCCGGGAAGCGTCAGGCGGCACGTCACGTCACGTCACGTCACTCCGCAACGTAGCGGGAGACGATTCCATGACCGACACGTCAACAGCTGTACGCGCAGAGATTCAGATCAAGGCCGCAGTGCCTACCTTCTTGGTGCCCGACGTCGCCGGCACTGCACGCTGGTACTCGGAGCATCTCGACTTCCGCACCGCAGGGACATTTCCAAAACAGGAACCCTTCGCGTACGCGAGTTTACGGCGTGATGGGGCGGAAATCATGCTGCTGTCACTGGCAGGCTACGAGAAGCCGAATCTATCGGCCAGACGTCGGCAGCGCAGGATTCAAGGGTCCGCCAGACGCCAGTGGCATAGTCGAGATCGCCTACGGCATCGTGCCGAGCTTTGAGGGGCATGGGTACGCCACCGAGGCTGCCACCGCGCTAGTTGGCTTTGCCTTTGCCAGTGG
>WNFC01008842.1_pt1 | contig 11131 bp, 10 predicted proteins | sample 5400541 | NCBI WGS metagenome assembly WNFC01 (sample SAMN13153342, study PRJNA577476) | soil metagenome | isolation source: 120 cm saprolite under Douglas fir tree site 2 hole 2 replicate 1 | place: USA:California | collected 2015-04-18
TTGGCCACTGGCCGTCTCCAGAGCCGCGAAAATCGAGGAATGCTATCGGGTTGGATACTGGTTGTGTCTACGGTCATAAGTTAAGTGCCTACGTTATGGAAACTAACGAATTCATTCAGGTGCGTGCACGACAAATTTATGAGGCCCCTGGGCCGGGCTTTCGGCACGACCTCAGTAATTCACTAGATTTGAAATGAGAATCAATTTCGTACACGCGCGTAGCGATTTTGACAACATTTTGTTGAGATTCTGTACCAAGCGAACTATTGGGATAAGAAATGCTGTCACAAGATCAGTTTGGAACACACCTTGCTAACTTTACTAGGCTTCCCGGATTGAATTCTGGAAAATATTGATCCGTACTACAAGGATATTAGTAACCAATGTCTACTGCCCTCAAAAGTCAATCGCACTCAACAGCGGAACTCCGAGAAGTACCTCGGCTTCCTTCATTACATCCGACTGCCGCGAATGCGGTGCGCCTTTTCTTCAATCGCGAGCTGAGTCTGCTGGAATTTCACCGCCGCGTCTTAGAAGAAGCCTTTGACAGGTCGAATCCCATACTTGAACGATTGAAGTTTCTCTCGATCTTTTCAGCCAACCTGGATGAGTTCTTTATGATCCGGGTGTCTGGCCTTAAAGAAGAGTTGGACGAGAATGTCACCGAACTGTCGCCTGACGGTATGACGCCGGGGGAACAGTTGAAAGAAATAAGAACGCGAGTTTTGCCGCTGGTTGAAGCGCAGGCGCGATGTCTGCGCGATGACATTCTTCCGGAACTAAAAAAGGCCGGCATTGAAGTCCTGTCATATCACGAACTCAATCAGGATCAGCAAGCGGATTTGGACGCGTACTTTAGCGAGAAAGTGTTTCCGATTCTAACGCCGCTTGCTGTCGATCAGAGTCACCCATTTCCATACATCTCGCCGCTAAGCCTGAACCTGGGTTTGATGGTCGAAGCACCGCCCGAATATTCGCCTGCTGATCCAAAACAGAGACATGGCCCACGGTTCGTGCGCATCAAGGTTCCGTCGGTTGTGCCGCGCCTGGTTCCCGTGGGCAAGTTACAGACCAGGTTTGTACTGCTCGAAGAGTTAATCGAAGCTAATATAGCTGCTCTCTTTCCGGGAATGATTACCAGTAAGTGCCATCGCTTTCGCGTGACGCGCGACGCTGACATCGAACTTCGAGAGGATGAAGCGGAAGATCTTTTACGTGTTATTCAACAGGAACTGCGGCAGCGTCGCTTCGGGACGCCAGTACGTCTTGAAGTTTCCGTTGGCATGCCGGACGAAATGATTGAGTATCTCACCGAGTCGCTCGACCTTTCGGCTGAAGACGTTTACGTCAACGACGGCCCGCTTAGCGTGCAGGACTTCATGTCGCTCTACGATTTGAATCGACCTGATCTGAAAGATAAAGGATTTGAGCCGGCAATACCCGAATGGCACCATAAGAGGTCGATCTTTGACGTGATCAAAGAACGTGACCTCTTAATGCACCATCCGTTCGATTCCTACGACAGCGTTACAAATTTCATCAATGAAGCGGTCGATGACCCGAATGTTGTAGCGATAAAGATTTGTCTGTATCGCACCGGGCCGGAATCTCCAATTCCACCGGCGCTAATTCGCGCCAGCGAAAAGGGCAAACAAGTAACTGCGCTTATCGAGCTTAAGGCGCGATTTGACGAGGAACATAATATCGAGTGGGCGCGGCGGCTGGACCACGCCGGCGTGCACGTTGTTTACGGGATCCTGGGCCTGAAAACGCACGGCAAACTAACGCTTGTCGTCAGGCGCGAGGGCAACTCCCTCAAACGATATATGCACATCGCGTCCGGCAACTACAATCCTACGACGTCGTGCACCTACACGGATGCTGGTCTCTTTACGGCCGATGAGGCAATTGGGGCTGATGCGAGCGAATTGTTTAATTACCTGACTGGCTGTTCACGTCAATTGGAATATCGCAAGCTTTTCGTGGCACCGGTAAATCTGCGCGAAAAAATTAATGCGTTAATTGATCGCGAGATCGAACATCAGCGCGCCGGCCGGCCAGCGCATATCATGGCCAAGATTAACCGGCTGGCGGACACGCAAATAGTCGAGAAGTTGTATGAAGCGTCGGCAGCCGGCGTGAAGATCGATTTGATCGTGCGCGGCATTTGCATGCTTCGCCCCAGCGTGCCTGGCTTGTCGGAAAACATCACCGTGCGGAATATCATTGGCCGCTTTCTGGAGCACAGCCGCGTGTTTTACTTCGCTAACGGCGGTGACCAGGACCTCTACATCGGCAGTCCCGATTGGATGGCGCGCAATCTGAAACATCGTATCGAGGTGGTGACGCCGGTTGCTGATCCTGCGATGAAGAATTACTTGAAAGATGTCTTACTGGCCGCGTATATGCGCGACAACGTTAAAGCGCGCGAATTGCAGATTGACGGGACGTACGCCAAGGTTCAGCGCGCACCGGACGATGAGCCGTTTGATAGTCAAGCATTTTTCATAGAACGAGATGCAGGACTTTCAACGCACGCGTCTCGATAGTTGTAAATAACCTATGCCCTACCTTGATTCAAAACGAAAACGAGAAACCCTGACGCTGGCGGTGGTGTTTGTAGTGGTTCTCGGCGTCAGTGCTCTGGTGGTTTATCTTCTTTCCCAGCGACCAACACGAAATGAACCGTCGCCCCAGACGTCTACGGCGACAAGCACTGTTACACCTGGCGAACGGCAACCAACAACGGCGCCCACGAGACCAGGCGGGAACCTATTTGACCAGATTTTTGGTGTGCCACAGAGCGAAGCTCACGTCGTCCGCGGTGAGAGTTGGGGCGCAGTAGTCGGTAGCATCACGCTTAGGCTGCTGCTGGCAGCTTTGCTGGGAGCAGCCCTGGCGTTTCGTCCCCGCAAACGTTTGTTGATACTTAAGCGAAATCCATACGTAGAACAAACGCAAATACTGCTGGCCATCGTCGCAGCCGCGTTAATGATTATTGTCGGCGACAATGCTGCGCGCGCGTTTGGAATTTTCGCTGCTGTTTCCGTCGTTCGCTTTCGCACGAACATCCGCGACCCCAAAGAAATTACGGTGCTCTTGATAAGTCTCGCCGTCGGCCTTGCAGCTGGGTTTGGTCGCTGGGACCTTGCACTCATCCTTACGATCTTTGCGCTGGTAGTTTTATGGGTGCTCGAGTATCGCGAGGCGTCCCAGGTGTCGCGGACTATGGATGTGAAGGTAAGCAGCAAAAACGTGGCAGCGACGCAAGGCATCCTGCGCGAGATCTTTCAACGGTACAGTTTTGATGCGGAGCTGCGCGGTATCAGTCGTGAAAGCTCGGATGAACCGGTCGGAAGTCTGGTCTATTCAGTGGAGCTCAGTCCCATATTAACTACCGATGTGCTCAGCGACGAGATTATGACGCGGGATTCTGCAAACGTTGACAGCATCGAGTGGGAACAGAAGAAAAGCTTCTCTTACATTTACCAGTAAGTCTCGATTGTTTTCCGTACAAAAGAAAAGGCCGCTCAAAGTTGAGCGGCCTTTATTGTTGAACTGAGAATTGGCTTACTTCGTGACGGTCGCAGCCGTCGCTGTGGTGTTTGCCTGCGACTGCGCGTAGTCCTGAACGAAGTCCTTTAATTTTCCGTGACCGAACCGAGTGTAGAAATCATAGTCTTTCATCTCGCCATAGACCTGATCAAAGTTCCAGTGATAGTGGTTGAAGCGATAAACCGCGCCCATCACGCCCGTGCGATGGCGACCACCAGCACAGTGTACAAAGAACTTTCCGGTCGAGGGATTATCAACCAGTTTCAAAAACTGATTGACCTGTTCAGTTTTCGGGTAATCCGAATCGCTCATCGGGATGTTGACATAACGCATTCCCAACGCCTCGACGTCACCTTTTTCATAAGACTGGGGGTCAGAACGTAAATCAATGACAGTCTTGATGCCCAGCCGTGCCAGGTCTTTGTAATCTTCTTCATTCGGCTGCGCGCCCCGGTAGAACCGTTGGTCCATTTGGCCGAAATTTCTGATCTTGATATTTGAAAAAGCGGGGTCCGAATGGCCTTTGGCAAACGAGATCGCGGATACCGCCAGGATTACTAAAAAGGCCGCGATTTGAGCTTGGGGAAACTTCTTAAAACTCATTATGCTAATTCTCCTCTGGTAAATCGAATCGTTAATAATTGTCGGGAAATCAGCGTCTCAAGTCGACGTACCTAAGATTCAAAAGCGTCTCGGAAAGTTGTACAGAACTTCACGAAAATTAGTCAAAAATAGCCCGCCGTAACCTGCTTAAATACTGGACTTATCAGACCGGTCTGGCGACGGCTGCCTGTGGCAGGCGCTGAGGCCGGGGGCTCGACGAAACTGGTGGCGTAACCTTCTCTTTCAGGGCCTCGCGAAACACCTGCCGCATATTATCAACGAAAACGAAGCGTATGTCTTTGAACGGTTCTTTCGGCACCTCATCGAGATCGCGTCGATTTTGTTGTGGCAAAATAATCGTTGAAACGCGAGCCCGGCGTGCCGCCAGCACTTTTTCTTTAACTCCGCCCACTGGAAGGACGTTCCCTCGCAGCGTGATCTCGCCGGTCATGGCTACATCTTTACGAACTGGTCGCAGAGAAAGAGCTGAAACCATCGCCGTCGCCAGTGTAATTCCGGCCGATGGACCATCCTTGGGAATCGCACCTTCCGGAATGTGAATATGCAAATCGTAAGTGTTGAAATCCTCTTCGTTAATTTCGAGTTCCTTGGCGCGCGACTTCGCATACGAGTAGGCTGCCTGTGCTGACTCGCGCATCACCTCACCGAGTTGGCCCGTCAAAACCAAGTTGCCTTTTCCTTTCATTCGCAGTGCTTCGATAAAGAGCACATCGCCGCCCACCGCTGTCCAGGCCAGGCCGGTGGCAACCCCGATTTGGTCCTTCTTGAGCACTTCCTCAGGAATTACTTTTGGCGCGCCAAGAAATTCGTGAATGTTTTTCAACGACACCCGGATCGAACCTTTGTGTCCTTCGGCGATACGGCGCGCAACCTTGCGACAGATGCGGCCAATCTCGCGCTCAAGTTGCCGTAAGCCAGCCTCTTGCGTGTACTGTTGAATGATTGCCGTTAGCGCAGTCTTTGAAATATGCAAATCCTTTGCGGCTATGCCGTTTTCTTCCATCTGCTTCGGCATCAGATGGCGGCGGGCGATCTCGCGCTTTTCTTCTTCCGTGTAACCGGCCAGTCGAATAATTTCCATGCGATCGCGCAGTGGCGGTTGAATAGTGTCGAGTATGTTGGCGGTCGTCATGAATATGACATTGGATAGGTCAAAGGTTACACCCAGATAGTTATCGCGAAAACTATTGTTCTGTTCCGGATCTAGCACTTCGAGCAAAGCTGAAGACGGATCGCCACGAAAGTCAGCGCCAACCTTGTCTACTTCATCGAGCATGATTAACGGATTGTTTGTGCCCGCTTGCTGAATCGCCTGAATCACGCGCCCGGGCATAGCGCCAACATAGGTGCGCCGGTGTCCACGAATCTCGGCTTCATCATGTACGCCACCCAGCGACAAACGCACAAATTTCCGATCGAGCGCCCGCGCAACTGACCGCCCCAGCGACGTCTTGCCAACACCGGGAGGTCCAACAAGACAAAGGATTGGTCCCTTCGGTTTTTCTTTTAGCTTCCTTACCGCCAGGGCCTCAATAATTCGGTCCTTGACTTTTTCCAGCCCATAGTGATCTTCGTTCAGTATCTTTTCGGCCTTTTGCAAATCAAGGTTGTCTTCGGATGATTTGGACCACGGCAAATCGGTCATTATCTCCATCCAATTTCGCAGCGTCGCAGTCTCGGCGGCGTCAGGATGCATCCGTTCAAGTTTCTTCAATTGTCTCAGCGCTTCTTCTTCGGCCAGTTTCGGCATGTTCGCTGTTTCAATTTTTTCTCGAAACTGGGCCACCTCTTCCGCCAGCTCGTTACCCTCGCCTAGTTCACTTTGAATTGCCTTCATCTGCTGGCGGAGATAAAACTCGCGTTGGGACCGATCAATGTCGGCACGAGCCTGGGTGTTAATTTCCTGTTGCACGGTCAACACTTCAATCTCTTTGTTCAGCAGGTCGTTGACCCGTCGCAGGCGCGCCGTTGTGTCGGCGATGTCCAGAACAGACTGGGCGTCTTCGACTTTGAGTTCGAGATTAGAGGCCGAAAGATCCGCCAAACGGCCCGCGTCATCGAGGTTTGCGATTATCGCCATGACTTCGGGGGAAATGTTCTTGCCGAGATTGATTGCCTTCTCCATCGACGCGCGCACGTTTCTTACCAGCGCTTCGACTTCGAGCGAACGCTCGGGCGGTAAAATTTCCTGCATCACATGCACGCGCGAACGAATGTACTGGCCCGCCGTGTCAACCGACTCAATTTCAGCCCGCGCCAGACCCTGGACCAAAATGCGAATGCGGCCATCGGGCAATTTCAGCATGCGCATGATGACGGCGGCGGTTCCCACTTTGTACAGGTCTTCAGCGGTCGGTTCTTCCTTATCGAGGTCCTTTTGCGAAGCGAGCAAGATCATGCGGTTCTCACCAAGTGCCTCATCAACGGCCTTAATCGATTTTTCGCGCGAGACAAAAAGCGGCACGATCATGAACGGATAAATCACAATGTCGCGCAGCGGCAATACCGGCAAGTCATCCGGAATTTGCAACTCCTGAGCGTTATCCGCCGCTTCGATGTCTTCCACCAGATCTGTTTCTTTCACAATTGGCGTCGCGTTTAAATTGGCTGGCTCTTTTTTCATAAGTTCTTAATGGCTAACTATAAACTTCATCCTTCACCGGTATCTTGAATTCAACTCCGCGCCGGTCTTCGATCTTTGGCAATCGCACCGTCAACATGCCGTTATCAACCGATGCTTTCGCGTCCTGAATACTGACCGTCCAACGCAGCGGCACAATGCGAGAAAACTTTCCATAACTGCGCTCTGAACAGAGATGCGACAAGATCCGATTGCGTGGCATGCGCCGTTTCTTCTCGCCCCAGATCCTTAACTGCGTATTAGTCGCACCCACTTTGATCTGCTCGGCCGTCAACCCCGGCAGCTCCACACAAACCACGATTGCTTCGGCAGTCTCACAGAGATCGACCGGCGGCGCCCAGGTTTCAGAAGCCAGCGGGTCTTCGGCGACGGTCGCTTCCTGTAACGCCGCAAACAACCGCCCCACGCGATCGCGCAATCGTTGAAGTTCGAGCCGTTCCAAGCCGGTTGCGCGAACTGTCTTGATCATTCTCGAACCGTACTTCAATGCTCTAATTCTTTCTGCTTGCCTGATTGCGGGTGCGCACCAGATGCTTCAGCTCAGTCATAAACTCAGACACATCTTCAAACTCAAGATACACCGAAGCGAAGCGAACGTAAGCAACTTTATCGAGTTCTTTCAAACGGCGCATGATCATTTCGCCGATCTTGCTTGTGGGCCTTTCACGCTCTGATGATTCCTGCACATACTTTTCGATCGCGTTGACAATGGATTCGAGCTTTGAAGAGGGCACGGGGCGTTTTTCGCAGGCGCGCAACAAACCCGCCATTACTTTGTTGCGATCGAAAGGCTCGCGCCGGCCATCTTTCTTGATGACCATGTAGGGAATTTCGTCGATGCGTTCGTAAGACGTGAATCTTCGCTCGCAACGCAAACATTCGCGCCGCCGGCGAATGGCTTCACCCTCACGCGACTCGCGCGAATCAACCACCTTGTCTTCCAGATGACCGCAGAATGGACATTTCATCGCGTTATCCCTCTAAGCTGGATTTCAAGGCAGCTTCATTCAATTCTTGACTGATGCCGTCTCGAACTTGGTTTCCCCGAAAACTTCGTCTGCGGTTATCGGCTCATCCTCTACGGCATGTTCGACCGCATCGGCGGAAGTCAGCGAACGCAATCGTGAAAGGCTGATGTCGCCGCGAACGAAATAGAGAAAGCCGAAAATGGCCGCCGGACCAAAATCAACCAGGTGCATAACGATGGAGATGGCAGCCGCCGTCTCTTTTGTTACTCCCAGGAACAGAAGTCCGGCCGCGGTTGCCGCATGAAACGCGCCGGCTGCACCGCCGGGAGTTGGCACCAGCGAACCAACCAACGACCAGCCGAGCACAAAAATCGTTTCCGTAATTCCGAATGGCAAACCGAAAGCGCGCAAGACAAGCCAGTTTGCGAATGCGATACCCAACCAGACCAGCGCTGTCCAACCAACCGTGACGGCAAGCTCGCGCGCATCAACAAGCACTCGCAGTGCCTTGGCGAGTTGTTCAAGAATGCTCAGAACAGCTTTGGTCACCGCAGCCGGTACAAAACGTCGCGGCTCAAGAAACCGTTTCAATCCCGCGATCGCGCCTTCAGATCGTTTTCGAAATTGCGTCAGACCAAACACTCCCACGGTCGCAACGATCAGCAATCCGATACCGACTGCACGAATACGCATGAGATTTCCGGCGACAATTACAGGTGGTCGAAACCACAACATGTTTACCGCAAACAAAACTACCACCGCAATTGAATCGTAGATTCGCTCGATCATGATCGTTACGAATGAGGCGGCGGGACGAACTCGAGGCTCCCGCATGGGCAGCACGACCGGACGCACAACTTCGCCGGCGCGTCCAAAAAGAAAGACAGCACCGAAACCTACTGTTGTAGCAACGAATAGATTTCTCAAACTGGCGGTGGCGAGAGGAGCTAACAAAGCTCCCCAGCGCGCCGCGCGAAAAAGGTAAGCGACAGAAATCATCAGCACCGCGAGCCCGAGGAGATATGGGTTTGCGTGACTAACTGAATGCCGCACTTCCGACCAGTCAAGCTTCCTGCCAAACCACCAGATAATGGCAATCGCCAAAAGACAAAGCGCTACAAATTCGAGGTATTTCCGAGTGTTTGATTTCAATGGGTTGTTTATGTTGTTGACTCGCCGGGAACTTGAACCACAAGATATTGGGCCGAGCGGGAAGGCTACAACACTTTCGGCGTGTCGAGCAAGATAAGGCGCGATTGCGATACTGTCGCACCTTACAATACCTGCCTGACCGGAACTTTCCCCTTTCACGCGTCGTATGTGGCGCTGACAAAGAGGGTTGCAGGTGGTCGCAGCAGCAGAACAGACAACGGTTAGGCGGAGTAGGATCAAAGTGAGGGCTGTACGAGTTTTGGCTGCCAACGAAGGAGCCGAATTGGTTCGCAGATGTCGCGCCGGTGATGGTGCGGCCTGGGAGCAGATTGTCCACGACTATTCCAGACGGATTTACAATCTGGCTTATCGCTTTACCTCTCGTTCAGATACTGCTGAGGATTTGACACAGGAAGTTTTCGTTAGAGTTTATCGATCACTGGAGCAGTACGATGCGCGCCAGGGTGACTTGCAAAACTGGCTGATGAGGTTGGCGCGCAATTTGATCATTGACGATTACCGAAAGCGCCAGCGGACCCCACATGACAACCAGGCCGACGATCTCGCCGATCACACTTATCACCTGCACAACTCTTCGCGATCCGTGCAGCAGGAAATGGAACGCCGCGAGCTCGGCGCACAAGTTCAGGCGGGCATCGACAAACTTTCGCCGGATCTGCGTACTTGCGTCATCCTTCGCGACATTGAGGAATTGAGTTACCAGGAAATTGTGGAGTTGTTGAAGATACCTGAAGGAACAGTGAAATCCAGAATCAATAGAGGCCGCATTGAGTTGGCCAAGATCTTAAAACGGATGAAAGTACTGGCTGTAAGTGAAGTTTAGGAAGCAGCTCGCCCGGGGAAAGCGAGCCGCTAATGATTGAGGGGCGGAAAAGAGAGACAAATGCTTTGCAACGAATTTGAAAACGGGCTGACGGATTACCTTGATGGCACATTTGCGCCAGAGGTGCACAAGACGTTTGCCGAACATGCGATGCGTTGTCCGCTTTGCCATGACCTTCTAAGCGAAGTAAAAAACACAATGCAGGCCTGCAATGCCGCGGGCGCGCTTGAGCACTCTCGAGAGCTTGAGGCACGGATACTAGTCAGCACAATGCCGGAAACAGCAATGAGTTGTGAAGAGTTTGAGGAATTCCTAACGGATTATCTCGACGGCTTTCTTCCGGCGGGGCTTTATCATCGCTGGGAGCGTCACGCCGTGCTTTGCGCGCGCTGCACGGAGTTACCGGGCGATGTCGTGCGCGCGATCGGCGCGTGTTACGTTTATGTCGGCGAAGAACAACCCGTGCCGGTGGGACTGCATGAACGAATTCTGCAGGCTACTTCTGAGACCGCGCTGGCGCGCGAAATTCGTTCGTCGCTGAATGAACGAATGGCCGCGTGGCTGCGTGCGTGGTTGGATCCCATTATCTCTCCGCAACTGGCGACGGTCGCGACGATGTTGCTGGTGGCTGTGTTTGTTCTGACTAACACAGTATCGGCCGACGGCTCAATCAGCGGCGTATATAGCGCAAGCTTGCGTTTGGTCGAGCAAGGTTCTGATACCGGTGCGAACGGTGGAATCAAAGAAATCACAAAAGGATTGAAGGAGCTCGTCGGTGGAGAGATCCCGGCCCCGTCGACCACGCAAGATCAGAACAGCACGCAAAAGCAGAGACAGACAGGAGCTGGAACTAAGAACCGGCAAAACAAGCCATAAGAGATAAGTGATGTTCTATTGCGCCTATCATCCGAAGAATGCAGCCGTCGTGCAATGTAATCAGTGTGCGCGCCGGCTCTGTTCCGCCTGCGATCATCGCATTCGTGGCTTTCCCTTTTGCCAGGATTGCATCGTTGCGGGTGTTGAATTACTGCGGCAACAATCACAAACGTCTGCAACTCCTGCCAGCTATCGAAAGACGTCCCCGGTGGTAGCAACGCTATTGTCTTTTGTTCCCGGCCTCGGTGCGGCTTACAACGGACAAACCGCAAAAGCTATCGTCCACTTTGCCATCTTTGCGAGTTTCTTTCAGATGGCCGTGCTCACGCAGGGCGTTCAGTTCTTCATTCTCGGAGTCCTGGGCAGCTGGCTATTTGCGGCGGTCGATGCTTGCCGAACCGCCCAACTAATTCGCGCCGGACTGACTCCGGAAACAGAAGAAGACGTGATCACTCGCCGCTTATATGGAAA
>WNFC01017162.1_pt1 | contig 11131 bp, 13 predicted proteins | sample 5400541 | NCBI WGS metagenome assembly WNFC01 (sample SAMN13153342, study PRJNA577476) | soil metagenome | isolation source: 120 cm saprolite under Douglas fir tree site 2 hole 2 replicate 1 | place: USA:California | collected 2015-04-18
CGACTGCAGCGCGGGCATTGACGTTGCCTTTAACGCGCCCGTTCGGCCCGACGGTCAGACGGTTTCCTTTCAGCTCGATGGCGCCTTCCACCTGGCCACCTATATAAAGGTCTTCGCTGCACGAGAGTTCCCCTTTAATGACGACCGACTCGCCGATGAGGCTCATTTCCGAGCGGGCAGTATCCGGCACTTTGGGCGTGTCCATGAGTGCAACCTCCTGGGAAAACTGCTGGGGAAAAGTTGATTTTACTCCAATGCTTACGACTCCACAGCGCCAGAGATGCTTGCGAGGGGGCCAAGTGTCTCCGAGCAGCCGACTATCTCCGAGTTATAGGCCTTTCTGCGCCTCGCCCAAGCGAAGGCCCAACGGATTGGCAATGTACGGTTGTGTTCATGGGTTCCAGCAACTACCTAAGAAGTAGCCACACCACGAAACAGGCACCGACCGTTACCGTAATCAGAACGATCAGGTCGGTTTTGTTGTCCCCGGTCAGCCGCATCGCTCCCGCCTAGGCAAGACGCCTCGATGTGATCAGAGCATCAATCGCTTGAGCATCCACCGCCCGTCCGGCAACTGCGCAACTTGCTCGCTCATACTTTTCAGGCGCTTGGCGACTTCAGTCCTTGAGTACGCACTATCTGGTCTCAGCTCGCTGTTCAAGCGTTCAGCAATCTCAGACGCGAACAGCGGTTCTTTCGCTTCGCCGAGAATACGCAGGATGTGCTCTTCGTGAGTTGGCACGTGAAATCACGCCGCTCGGTTCAGTTCCAGGCACCTACCGCAGGAGCACCTGAAGCCCGGATCTTCGGGAAGCACTACATGGCCGCACTGTTCGCAGATAGACCATTCGGGCCTTTGCAGCATTGCCCTGAACTGATCGCCCAGAATTCAGTACGGGCAGCGAACTACCTCCTCAACCATTTTGAGACCTTTCCTTCTTCTCCCTCGCCCAACCTGCCTGAGGGAGGGCCTAGATAGCTTCCACGGCTATATCAACCTAAGCGCAAGCACTCAAGCGACGCCCGAACCTCGCCGCCGCTCTTGTCAGGCACAATACTCAATTCAAGTGCTGTGACATCGGAGAGCTCAACTGCGTAGTCCTGTGTCTCACGCTCCGTCTCGGGCGGGCTGAAATTCCATTGCTGGCGCACGATCTCTCGATAAGATCGCCCGCCGTCCGGTGACCACCGCAGTATGAACTCCTGCGTGCGCTTGATTTCGGTTTCCTCAAACTTCAGCCATCGCTTCGGCAATGCGTTTAGCTTCCTTATCAAGTCGGCCTCGTGCTCCTTGGCCTCGCGGTGTTCCAGGACGGTCCTGGGGAGAACTGCATCTTGGTCTTCCTGGGCCATAAAGTATCCTCCGCCTGTTCCTGCGTACTCTACATCAATTCTGGCATCTCGATTGCTCCTCCGACACGATTTTCTTCAACGACAGATTACAGCGGCAGACTGAACAACTGGAAAAAAGGCTAGACCGCCGTCCAGACGAGATCGAGAAAAAGAAAACTACCCGCGAGGACCTGAACCAAGCCGCTGCCCAGACCGTGAGAGAAGTGACAGAAGGCTGTTAATTCGGCTGTTGTTCTTTCGAGTCCTCATTCTCGGGGGAATGTATGGGTGGCGATGTTAGTGGGCGGCGCTGGAACAGCAAGGCGACAACCTCTGCTTACCTTACTTATCAAATGCGAGAGAATTGTTTGGATTCATTGGCATTAGTACTAACATGCTCGCGTTTGCCGTGGTCCGATCGGAGGGTGAGACCGAGAGCCACATATGAGCACGACAGATTTCCCCGCACAGCGATGGACAATGCAAGATGGCTAAAGTCAGCACTAGCAGAGGTGTAATCGGAATACTGACCGGCGGAGGCGACGTGCCTGGTCTGAACCCGGCGATTCGAGCGGTCACCATCAGGGCGCTTCGGGAGGGCTACCAAGTCATAGGCCTGCGGCGAGGGTGGGCAGGCCTGATCGACATTGTCCGCGAGAATGACCACGACAACAGCAATAACTTCCAGCCCCTCTCGGAAGAACTTGTCAATCGCGCAGGCCGCACCGGGGGCACGTTCCTGCACACCTCACGCACGAATCCGAGTCAGGTAAAGAAATCCGACGTCCCCCACCTACTGCAAAAAACGTACACGGAAGAGAGAAACGATTTGACACCGGAAGTGCTGAAAAACCTTGAGTGGCTCGGCATTGATTACCTGATCCCGATCGGGGGCGATGACACACTGAGCTATGCCGTTCGCCTCCACCAGGAAAGTGTGAAAGTGGTAGCAATTCCCAAGACCATGGACAACGACGTTCCGGGAACCGACTACTGCATCGGGTTCAGCACTTGCGTCACGCGCACAATTCAGATGACCAACAGTCTGCGGACCTCTGCCGGCTCCCACGAGCGCTTCTTGGTGCTCGAGGTATTTGGCCGATATGCAGGTTTCACAGCGTTGCTGCCGACCATGGCCGGTGCAGCAAATCGGTGCGTTATCCCGGAATTCAAATTCAACATTGAGCATCTGACGGAGTTGCTGGTGGCCGACCGCAGCAAGAACCCGAGTCGATACTCCGTTGTGCTGGTGTCGGAAGGAGCGATGTTCGAAGGCGCGGAGATGGCCTTTGAGCGTGAGACCACAGATGCATTCGGGCACAAGAAACTAGGCGGGATGGGAGATCTGGTTTCCGAAAAGCTGAAAGAACTCTCCCCGAAGTTTAACAACGGCAAGACCGTCGATGTGATCAACCAGAAATTGGGCTACCTCGTTCGGTGTGGCGACCCTGATGCGATCGACTCGATCGTCCCCATGGCCTACGGCAATCTGGCTCTCGATCTGATCTTGAATAAGGCCTACGGTAGGCTGGTCGTGCTCAAGACTGGGCGCTACGACAACGTGCCGATTGACGCGGTTACCGCCTCGAAAAAGGTGGTGAACGTGAAGGAACACTACAACACTGACCGACTCCGGCCTCACTACAAGAGCTTTGAAAGCAAGCCACTCTTCATCATGACGAGTGAGATGGGATAGAACTCTCCGCGCGGCACTGCCGTCACTAGCGTTGCTTTTGCTCCTACAACATGGAGCGACAATCAGAGCTCCACACAGCGGCGGGGCGCGGAGTGCCGCAGAGGGACAGATGATGTTGCCGCACCGCTGCGGCAAAGCGGCAAACACATTGCGCGTTCCGTAGAGGACGAATCTCGGTTTTCCCACAACGCAGTTATCCCGCCACCGCCGTAACAAAGCATTCGGCCTTGAGCCTCGTACTCTAGATCCTTCAGCCTGAGGAGGCAAACACCAAATGGTGTGTGCTACCTGGGCCAAAGCCAGCCAAAGGTGCCTGCGGTCAGCAAGCCGTAGACGAGTCCATCGATGACCTCCTTGAGGGTCACGCTCCACGTCTGGCCCTTCCAGATGCCGTTGCTCAGGTGTCCCAGACCGTAGGCGAGGAACGCCGCGGTGCCGGCTACGCGAAAAACGGCCAGATAGTGCGCGCCGGGCGCCACCGTGCGCCCCGTGAGATAGGCAACGAAGAAGCCGATGATGAGGCAATAGGCGAACCACATGCCCAAGAACTTCGGCATGACGGGTGGGCCGCTAGGAAACACGGTCATCATGCCAACCGGTCCCTGCTTGTATTTTTCGATCAAGGCGGGCGACTTCATCTCCTTATGGGTGCCGAAAGGGAAAATATAGAGGCCCCGCTTCAGGCCAGCGGCGCGCAGTGCGGCGAGGAGCTTGTCCTCATCGGGGAGCCGCTGGTAGTCGCTGCGGTGGTAAGGCAGCAGCATGTGCATGATGGAGCTGGCGACGAAGACGATGATGGCCGACAGCAGAATCGGGAGCCAAAGGGCGGTGAGAGAGACCATGCGCAACCTCCTGAAGTTACGCCTGGCCAGAGCTGCGGTCAAGGGGGACGAGTAGCCAGGGGACGAGTAGCCAATCCTCCCCGCCCGACCAATTAGGAGTTGGCAGAAGTCGGGACGCTGGCTTAAGTCTTCTCTGAGGGCTTAGCAATGCGCGAAAATATGTCGACTGGCACGGGGAAAACCAAGGTAGTGTTCTTTTCCACTCCGATTTCGGTCAATGTCTGGAGATAGCGGAGCTGGATGCTGACCGGTTGCTCGGCCAGCAAGTAGGCGGCATCCACCAATCGCTGTGCCGCCGAGAACTCGCCCTCAGCATGGATGATCTTCGACCGCTTTTCGCGCTCCGCTTCTGCTTGCTTGGCCATGGCACGCAGCATAGACTCCGGCAAGTCCACCTGCTTAACCTCCACATTCACCACTTTCACGCCCCACGGGGCCGTGTGCGTATCGAGAATGCTCTGCAGGCGCATGTTGATCTTTTCCCGGTGGGCCAGCAATTCGTCCAGCTCAGCCTCGCCCAGCACTGAGCGAAGAGTCGTCTGGGCAAATTGCGAAGTCTGGTTGAGGTAATCGGAGACCTCGACTACCGCCTGCCGCGGATCTATTACGCGTAGGAAGATAACTGCGTTCACCTTCAAGGTGACGTTGTCGCGGGTGATGATGTCCTGCGGTTTTACCTCTAGCGCTTCCTGGCGCAGAGAAATCCGCACCATGCGGTCCACCGGCGCAAACACCAGGATGATTCCCGGTCCCTTGGCATAGGGTAGTAACCGCCCCAGGCGGAAGATCACGCCACGCTCGTACTCACGCAGGATCTTAATCGAGCTGAGGACATATAACACGACGATAATTGCAACGATGGCGGGGATGGGAATCATCGGCAGCCTCCGGCAAACGGAATTGAAGTGCGCACTTGTCGCGGGCTGTAGCGTCGGAGATCGCAGAACTCGCGCTGCCCGCTATAGCAAGTGGGCAAAGCACAAGGCTTTCAAGCGTCAGAGGTGCCACGCTCCGAGCGACTCCACATCTGGTAGGCCTGCAAACTTCAGGACTGTCAGCTTGACGAGCCGTTCGAAATCTGCGTACGAGACCTGGAGCAGTTCGTTGTGGGAGCCAGCATTGAATGCAATGTCTTTGTCCTTCGCGAGACTCTCGTCAACATAGACAACCATCCCGTAGAGATTCCCAAAGGGCGGCATGGCACCGATATCACACTCCGGGAACCGGTCTTTGAATTCTGCTTCTTTGGCGAGACTAAGGGTTCTTGCTCCGGTTGCTGCTTTCAACAAAGAAAGATCGACCTCGTAGGAAGCGGGAAGAACAGCCATGGCCAACGCGCTGTCGATCTTCACAACCACCGTCTTTGCCATCTCTTTGTTTGATATGTGCGTAACCGCTGCGATTTCTTGGGCGGTGTAGGCGACCGGGTGAGAGATGGTCACGTACTTAATACCCTGATCGTCGAGAAATTCTCTCAGCTTCCTTGTTGGCATAGCGACCTCCATGCTGCAAGCCGTTTTGGCCACGTAGGGCGCACGGTCTCGTGTTTTGCTGAAGCGCTCCCCTTGGCGGTGGCGCCGCGAGCACCCTGAGTCCACTCGTCGGCAGCTTGACCTCCGCGCCAGACCGTTCGTTGCGAGACTATCCCCGCTGAAAATGTGACGCTACAACGGTCGGTGTGTAGCTCTCGAGTTCTTACGCGCTCTGCTTAGCCGCGACGGGGTAGAACCATCTATGCTCCACTTCCTCGCTGCCACACGCGGACAGACGACCTTGCCTTTGTATTCGGTCGGAGTCAGCGTCTTTGAGAAGGGTCTATTGCAAGTGTGGCAGAAGAACTCGTAGTGGGGCATGAACCTGGCCCTCCTGTGCCACAAACCAATTCTAGACCCCGCTTGGATGCGGTTCAACGCGAACAACCGGATGGCAAGAAGAACACGGCACATCGATTGCGAAATGCCCGCCGCGGATGGAATCGTCCTGATCTGGGGCATTCCACACCGCCCCTACTTCCACTTTGCCTCTACCCTGCACGACTTTGGTCGGCTGGCGGCGCTGCTTCTCTACGTAGGCCTTGATGACCTGCGCAGCGATCCGAGCGGCAAACTGCCCGTGCTCGCCACCTTCGAACAACACCGCGATCACAAGCTCGGGATTGCGCCGTGGGGTCACACCGACGAACCAGGCATTGTCTTTGAAATCGGCCTTGCCATGAGCGAGCTTGGCCTTGAGCTGGTTGCTGATGGTCTGCGCGCTGCCCGTCTTCCCGGCAAAATCGATGCCTTGCAAATGCGCGCTGCCCGCGGTTCCCAGCGGCGTGGGCACATTCGCCATGGCATCCGTGATGATCTCCCAGTTCTTGGGATCAATCGGAACCTTCACTTCGTCGGGTGTGTCGGAAGCCGGCACCAGGTTAGGCGGCAGTTGCGAAGGAAAGGCAACATGAGGGCGACGCATTACTCCCTCGCTGGTGACTCCACCGATCGCTCGCGCCAGCTGCATCGGAGTCACGGCCACGGCGCCCTGCCCAATGCCTACGGAAATCGTTTCCCCGGCATACCACTTCTGCTTGAAGTTGCGGATCTTCCACTCTTCCGAGGGCATCACGCCGCTGACTTCCTGCGGAAGGTCGATCCCGGTTTTCTGTCCGAGTCCGAAAGCGGTCGCATACTTCGCAATGCGCCCGATGCCCAGCCTCTCCGCCAGCGTGTAAAAGAAGACGTCGCACGATTGATAGATCGCCTTACTGATTTCCACCGCGCCGTGAGCGCTGTGTTGCGCGCTGATCCAGCATTTGAAGTACCGGCCGTAAAATGTTGCACCTCCGTTACAGATAACGTGCATGTCTTGGGCGATACCTTCCTGCAGACCGGCCGTGGCCATAATGATCTTGAACACCGAGCCCGGTGCCAGTTGCGCCTGGATCGCCTTATTCAGCAGCGGGTGATTCTCGTCGGTGACCAGCTTCGTCCATTCCTCGCGCGAGATATGCACGGCAAAATCGTTAGGGTCGAAGGTGGGCCGGCTCACCATCGCCAGGATCTCGCCATTGCGCGGGTCCATGGCAACGATGGCCCCGTTCTTCCCTTCTAGGGCCTGCTCGGCAGCAATCTGCACGTCAATGTCGACCGTCAGCTTGAGCTGCTTGCCCGGCTCGGCCGGCTTCTCCCCCAGTTGGTTCACTTCCACGCCGCGACTGTTTACCAGCACCTGGCGGGAACCGTTCTTGCCCATCAGCATGTTGTTGTATTGCAGTTCGACGCCAGACTGCCCCACCACATCGCCGGGATTATTGAGTTCCCAGCGCGGCTGGTTGAGCATTTGTTCGCTGACTTCACCGACGTACCCGATCAGGTGGGCCATGAAGCCGTTGCGCGGATACAACCGGCGGTGGGCCATGATGGTATCAAGTTCCGGCAACTCGTTGCGGTGCGCCTCGACAAAGGCCAGTTCATCCGGCGTGATATCGTCCTTGAGATAAATGGGCTGGTACTGCGGCATACCTGCGAACTTGCGGATGCGGTCACGCACCTCTTTGGGAACCATGTGCAGGCCTTGCGCGATCAGGTCAGCATCGGCGTTAAGATCCCGCGATGAATCGCGCAGCAGCAGGGCGGTGAACGAAGGATAGTTATCGACGATGATGCGCCCCTCGCGGTCGAGAATTTTGCCGCGGGGCGCGAGGATGGGAACGTTGCGGGTCTTGTTCTTTTCCGCCAGCAAGCCGTAAAAGTCGCTCTGCACCACCTGCAGCCGCCACAATCCGTAAGCCAGGATCAAGAAGATGGCCAGGATGATGTACTGCACCGCGGTCAGGCGGATGGGCGAAATTTTTTCGTCGCGGCCGAACATGGATTAGTCGTTGCTGGGGGGAAAGTACACACACAGCTCCTTTTGGTTCGATCCTCACTTTTCCAAATCAGTGCACTTCGCTTCCACTCACAAATCCTTCATTGCTTCCACCGTCGACTTTTGCAACCCGGGACTTCCATTCCTCGGGTTCGACGTATGTCTAACCGCGTACCTCGCTTTCCAGTGCCACCTTCAGCTCCAAAGCTGCGCGGGCAAACCTCGCCATTACTGCCCTGAGATAGGGATTTTTAATATCCTTCGCCTCTTGCAGGGCTCTTTCGGCGAGTTCAGTTAGGACGCTCGGCTCAATCACAGTTGTTCGTACGCCTTCGAACATGGCTGTTCGCCGTCCGTGACCGTGCTCAGGCTCAGGGTTCCGATGATTCTTCATTTCCGCTCCGGCCCAAGTCTGCCTGCGCGTTGTGATCAAATGTGCCCTTCGCAGCTTACGTACGTCGGGGAGTTCCGGGGCGCCGATCAGTCGAACAATGAAGACGTGTGATGGTCGTCTGTCCCATCTCAACGTCGTAGATCTCAAATTCGACCCCCGGCTTTCTTCAAGTTCCTCTATTCCGATCCCACCCAGCGCCGAGGAATCTTTCGGCCCATTGCCGAATGGCAGAATCCCACCGGGTCCCTATGGGGCCTTTTCTGTGGTTAGGATGTCCCCGTGGGGGATTCGCAAGACGCTGAGTTAATTCGACACACGCCTGATAATCACATCATAATGTGAACCAACGATCCCATCTGAAAGGGACTCTGCAGGGCAGCGGTTACATTGCCTGGTATCAGGTCTTTTTCTGTGCCGGAAACCTTTACACTTAGATTTCGAAGACCGCCGATGTCAGCCAATGAGAGGTGCTTTCGGATCTAGGACGTTCCCGTCGCTCTGCGACAGGCGGCACCGTCATGCCGAAATATGGCCCAGTCTTAGTCCTAACGTCGTCCGGCATCTTTGCGTGCTCAGGGCGCTGCCGTAATATCTCACTTTTTTCGACCAGCAGTCGGAAAGGGTAAGAGAGTGGTTTGGAATCTGTGCTCAGTTCAGTGTGCTTGCTCACGTGGTCTCCTATCCTGCGCAGAAGACCGTCGCCTCGCTGGGGTAGCGGAGAGGTGCGTATATAACCAGCATACGCCTTTTTTCACGTTAGTTCCTTCCGTCGTTGGTTCGTTGCGCTGGCGTTGCTTTCGGATCGTTAACAAGACTGCGCAGACCCTTGAGCAAGTGCCCACGTCGCGTTAGGGCACTTTTCTGGCACTTCTCCATTGGCAAATCCAAAGCCCGTGCTTCAGGGAATACTCCATGACTGTGCCGTGAAAGCGTGGCACAGCGAATTGCGCAAGACATTGTAGTGCAGGGTGGGGGTGGCCTTCGGGCAACCTTCGGCAAAAAGGAAGAGCAAATCTTCCTGGGCCGCGAGATTGCGCAGCATCGCGATTACAGCGAGGCCACCGCGGTCAAAGATCGACGGAGAAGTTCAAAAATTGGTCAAAAGGGGTTACGACATCGCCAAGGAACTCCTGTCGGCCAACCGGGATGTGCCGGTCAGAATTGCGCTCGCGCTGATCGAGCGCGAAGTGCTGGATGCTCAGCAGATCAAGATGATCATCGAAGGCCAGGAGCTGCCTAAGATCGTGCCTCCGCCCAAACCAGATGACGGAGTACAGCAGGTGATCAAGCCAGACCTTCAGCCGGGACGCGCCAAAGGCGGCGAAAGACCGGCGCCAGCGTAGAAAGGGGGTCTCGGGTCTGTGTGGGACCGGGTCTCTGACCTGGTCAGGCGGTGCGAAGCGCCGCAGCAAGTCTGCCGCAACGTGGCCCGTGCCTGCCGTCACTTCGGGATCAGCCGCCAAACGTTGCGTTTGCAGTTTCCGCGCTGGGGCAAGGACAAGCTGGCCGTTCTCCTGCGCCGCCAGCACCTGCCGGTTTCCGCTTCCATGGTGGGTCGCATTCTCACCCGCCTGAAGCAGCACGGCCGCCTGGTGGAACCGCCCCGCTCAGGCGCGCCCGGGTCGCGCCGTGCTCTCCGCCCCCGGCCCTACACGGTGCGCAAACCCAAGCAGTACGCGGTCTCCCGCCCCGGCGATCTGGTGCAGGTCGATACCCTGGACGTGCGTCCTCTGCCCGGCGTGGTCAGTACCGCATGCCCTTCCCCATCCGGGCGGTGCAAGTCGATGGCGGAAGCGAGTTCGCCGACGAGTTCGAACTCGCCTGCCAGCAGCGTGGCCTGCATCTGTTCGTGGTGCCCCTGCGCTCTCCCAAACTCAATGGCGCCGTCGAACGCGCCAACCGCACCCATACCGAGGAGTTCTACCAGGTCACGGCTTGCTCGCTGGAGATGAAAAAACTCAATCGTGAGTTGCGGCACTGGGAAAAGATCTACAACACCGTGCGTCCTCATCAGTCGCTCGCCTACTTGACCCCGCAGCAATTCCTGCTGCACAACTCACCCCAACGAAAGGAATGAAAAGTGTCACCCTTCGACCAGTGTCATCCTAAGCGGCAGATAGGCGACCAGGACGGCCAGCGTACTGGTCAGTCCATCTCGGAGCAGAATCTGGCCCATCTCGTCTATCTGACATTGGAAATGGTCACCCTTGGGGCCGGTCAAGTGCAGGTTGAACGGGGGAGTCATGTTGCGTCGAATCGCGGTCCGCACCAGGTCTTGCAGATGCGGGCGTAAAAACTTCGTGACGGACTGCATAAATGCCTCACTGCTACGTTTTTTAGCCGGCCTTCAATTCCTTCAGGTGGTGGCTACCTTGAAATTCACAAGCCAGCTTAGCCGAACCAAGTAAACCACCAAATTTCTAAATAGACGAGAGTGGTCAATCCTAAAAAGAGGAAAGTTAGGACGGCAATCGCACGCGCCGCCTTTCGCCGCTTCAACACAAATAAGACTGCCCACGCGATAGCAAGCAGCCCTGACAGCACCGAAAAGATCACAAGGGCATTAAGCGCGCCGAAAATTTGGTCGAGCATCTACGCTACCGCCCTTTCCAAGTCCGCTCCATCCCAGAGCCGATCTGTGACGCTAGCCGGGTAGTGGGCTACTTTGATTTAGGCCGCTTGAGAATAACGACTCCGGTGGACGTGCTTGGCGCGCTCCAAGCCCCCGCGACTTCCCATCCCTCATTCCCTAGTTCATCAAGCCGTTCGACGGCCTTTGGCGTGCAATCCTGGTAGAAACCAGTCGGGGTAATTTCTACCAGTTCGATTAGATATTCCCATTGCGCCAGTTACGCCGCTCTTTCCGACCTCCGCTCGGAAGACTCCCAGAGAGCCATTACGCATTCACTTGCCAGAGCCAATCTGTGACACCAGCTTGGCAGTGGGTTACTTTGGAATGAGTATCGGTTCCACAGCGATGCGGTAGTGATACTCGTATCCGGGAAGTCCACCGGCTTC
>WNFC01018178.1_pt1 | contig 11131 bp, 23 predicted proteins | sample 5400541 | NCBI WGS metagenome assembly WNFC01 (sample SAMN13153342, study PRJNA577476) | soil metagenome | isolation source: 120 cm saprolite under Douglas fir tree site 2 hole 2 replicate 1 | place: USA:California | collected 2015-04-18
CGTATTCCACTTAACGGTGGAATAGCTGATCGAACGATAAATAAAATGAGAACATCGTTTGATATCAATGTGTTAGTATGAGAACGTTGGCAGGTTAACGGTAGGGTGTGAGACCTGGATCGGAGGGGTGTGGAGGGTGCGCAAGGCCTATGCCGTAGCGCGGGTAGCTCACGGAAAGGTGATGGACAAGTTCGGAAGAATCTTAAGGGTAAGCATCCACGTACCTCCCCAAATTTTTCGGTGGACATAAGGGGTAAAAATATTTAAAAATAAAAAATGGAAAAAATAAAAACACCTCTTATAGACGCGGCGTCTCATCCCGGAAAACCCGGCCGTGTGTTTCGTCTGGAAGGCCAACAGTTCGGGGAATTGAAAGTTTTGAAGCGCGACGGCTTTACTCGTCACGGCTATGTGCAATGGCGCTGCGTCTGTACCTGCGGGCAGCAGGTTTCGGTCGGCGGGGATAATCTTCGTCGCGGTTATAAGAAAGCCTGCGGCGTTAACGGACACCGATTTAGTGCGGGCAAGGCAACAATATTTTCGCCCGTCACGCGGCCGCTAAATCTGGGGCTGACAACACGCTATAAAAGTGAATATCAATCGTGGATCGATATGAAGCGTCGTTGTTACAAACCGCAAAATCATAATTTCAAAAATTACGGAGCTCGCGGCATTACGGTTGATCCCCGCTGGATGGAATTCAATAATTTCATGTTGGATATGGGCCGCAAACCTAATTCCAAGTTCACTATTGAGCGCAACGATGTGAACGGAAACTACGAGCCCGGCAACTGCAAGTGGATCGATCGCAAGGATCAAAGCCGCAACAAACGAAACTCTGTGCACGTTGTATATCAAGGCAAGAAGATGTTGTTGGTTGATCTTGTTGAGGGTATTGGATTATCCAGCGGTACCGTAAAATATCGGATCAAAGCCGGCTGGTCGATGGCGCAGGCGCTTTCCATACCTCCTAATTTCCCTGCTGCCGGGCGAAAGCGCGGACCGACAAAAGGCTTCAAACATAAAAATAAAAAGCCTATTGCAAATTGCAATACTTCGTCTTAGCCTCTGCCCCAACACCTCCAACCGGACAATGGATAATCGATGATCGAGCCCAGCGCCCACGACGACATCGCCAATCTGAACGACCGCGTGATCTACGCCCGAGGTTGGAATGATGCGGTCCGTGCAGCAGCCAAGACCGCCCGCTTCCATTCTGTCGAGGAGCCCGCCCTCTCGGTCGCCAGGATCATCGCGGTCAATATCGAGAAGCTGGATCTGTCGATGCAAGCGACCGACGACTGACAAGGGAAATCAAAATGAGCGAGAACGTCAAACCGGTCCGCCAGAAAAAGCCCCCACGCCCCGCGAGCGCATACCGCGGCGCCCGTCGCAATGCGCTCAAGCGAGGCACCAAACTCACCCCACATCAATGGCAAACCCGCCTCAGCTACTTCGGTCGAAAGCACTCGGCCTTCAGCACCCCCGTGCTGCCTGACAATACGATGGCTTACACGTTCAAGGGGCCGGTACGGGCCAACGAGAGGAAGCGCTGATGTTGATCGCCCGCATCCCCAATGCGACGCGCGTCATCGGTAAGAGCCAGGGATATCTTGGCCTGCCACTGCGTGATGAGATCCGCGACACCACGGTCGACGGCGAGCAGACCCCTTGCATGGTGACCGCATGGGAGCCGACCCCGGACCAGATTGAGCGCATCGTTGCGGGTTATAAAATTCACCTCGTTGTTCTTGGTACGCAGCATCCGCCGGTCATGTTGGAGGTGCCGTGGCCCGACGACCCGAAACCGTGGAAGGCGGGGGTTTATGACAGCGCGGATCCGCCGATGATCAGTAGAATGCACGATATTGCCGGGCGTCTGTCGCATCGCACGCCGATGCCGGAGTTTATCCGCATGCTGAAGGCTGCGGCCAGCATCGATAGCCGCACGCTGCTTGGTCATGCCATCCAGCGCTGCCTGCTTTCGAATGCCGCCGATCGGCTCGAGGTGATGTTTGCTTCGGCATATCCAAATGCTGATACCAAGCTCGATGAACACGTTCACTGGTACACGCAGTGGGGTTATTTCAACGCTAAGCTCAGGGATGCGTGGGCTGTGTTTCGCAAACGAGCGGTGGCGCTTTATGTCTAGGGACCACAAGATCATCGACCTCGCGCTCGAGTACCGCCACGAGACCGGCCTGGCGTATCTCGTTTCCAATGACGGCAAGGCCGAGTGTTGGCTGCCGAAGTCACTGGTCGAGTACGACGGACAGAATATCTTCACGATGCCCGAGTGGCTGGCGAAGCGGGAGGGATTAATCTAATGCTTCGTTGGGCCCATTTCAGGATCAGCGATGCGACGGCGAACTATCTCGACAAGTGCGCGCGTATCAGGAACATCAGCCGGACGTGCCTGATAAACCGCTTGCTTGATGTGATTGCCGAGGATCAGATGGTCGGCGGCATCCTGGATGATGCGGATACGATTCTGCAGCGGCGACCGGGCGAGCGCTATTTCAAAAGGCCCGAGGCACTGTGTCCGGCGAAGCGGAGCGCAGACGGATGAAGGTTTGCAAGCGAGGCCATCCGCAGAACGAGATCAACACGCGCTTGTACGTCCGCAAACCTGACGGCAAGAAGTACACCATGTGCCGCGCCTGCGCCGCTTATTTGCAGCGGATGCGGTATCGGAATGACGAGGCATACCGCGCCTACAATTGCGCGCGCAACAAGGCCAGGTATCAGCGACGGGTAGAAGGAGAGTGAGGATGTTTGGCGGATTTATAGGATCGCGGCCTAGGCCGGTCAAGCAGGACAATGAGACCGAGGTTGAGAAATTGAGTCGAGAACTCGCGGATCAGGGGGTTATTTTGAGCCCTGAACAATTTATCAAGACGTCGAAGCGAATCTACGGCCACAAGCATTGGAAGGCGATGCTCGCCCGCGACATCGGCGTGCATCACACCACCATCCATCGTCTCGCCGCGCGCAGGCAGGATGTTCCCGGTCCTTACGAGGTTGCTCTTCTTGCGATGCTGCAGAATCACATTCGCCAGCTCGAGATAAACCGCGCAGCGCGATCACTGCTGCGGCAGAGGAAGGGCAAGCTGATGCCGCTGCCCGTACGCAAACCTCGCGCGAAGAAACTGCCGGCCATTTTGATTCCTGACACGGAGCCGTTATGATGCTTGTCGAAGAGCCTATTATATTCAAGGTTCATGAGCCTGACAGACTGGAAAAACGTAACGGGCTCGACTTCTATGGAAGCGAGATGGTGCAGGTGCCGGGACAGACCAGTTATGCGGTTGCGGGCAGCATGAAAGAAATAGTAGAACGTTTTCCGAAAGCGCATTTGATCGAGCGGCTGGGGCCATTTATCGATATCATGCGGCCGTCGATTTATTCTGCGGGCTTGGCGGGTGGGCCGAAGGTTTGCTGGCTGAAGGCTGGAAGGTGATTGGCTTTGATATCGAACAGCACGAGTACGGCGAGCATAAATATCCCGGACTGCTGGTAATGCAGGATGTGCGGACGCTGCACGGATCATGGTTCAAGGACGCAGCGCTGATCGTGGCTTCGCCGCCATGCCAGGAGTATTCTTATATGGCGATGCCGTGGAAGCGCGCCAAGGCGAAGGCCGCGATGATCCGAGCCGACACCACGGGAGCGGAGCATGCGCGGCTGACGCTACTGTTCAACGAGTGTTTTCGCATCCAGCGCGAAGCCTGCGAAGCCGCTGGCCGACATATCCCGCTGATCGTCGAGAACGTTCGCGGTGCCCAGCCATGGGTCGGCAAGGCCGCAGGCAAGTACGGTTCATTTTATCTGTGGGGCGATGTGCCGGTGCTTCCGACTACATCCAAAACCAAAGTGCCGGGTTTCCGCTTCGACGGCAGTGGTGGGAGTTTCCAGACAGCGAGTGTTCAAGAGCATACCAAAAACAATGGCGGATCGTGGTTCAACATCGCGCACAACACTACGAGCGGCAAGGGCAATAATCCGGATGGACGGAAAGTTGGTAAAGACTGGTTTGGCGGCTACGGGGGCGGCTTTGGATGGGACTGCTCGCCAATGAGACGCAATAGTTCCAAAAGCAAAGCCCGCAAGTTCGCCAGCGCCATGATCGCGAAGATTCCGCTACCTCTCAGCCAACATATTGCCAGGACATTCAAGCCATGACCCACTTCAAGCTGATCCAGGAGCTAGAGCGTGACATCCGCAACCAGGTCGCCATCGACCGGATGAGGCGTTTGTCCCGCCTGCGACGCGCGCAGGTCTTCCTGATTCGCAATCGGATTCCCCTGTTCTTCCTTGCTCTCGCAATGATATGGACATTCGCTTGCCTGCTGTCGATTTTATTCGTCAACTGGCCTTGACACTTTTAAATTCGTACTACATTCTGACTACATGTTGCGGTATCCTCCCCCGTGTCCCGCAGCATGGCGAGGCGTCCCACATTCCTCCCCGGCGCATTGGGACGCCTCGTTTTAACCTTAAGGATTATTTCATGGACGAACCTACATTATCACTGGACGAAGCCAAGGCTATTGTGGAGACCAAGACCGCGCCGCGCGTGACCGAGGCGTCCATCAAGGACAAAATCGATTCCGCGGATTACATCATGCATGGGCAGCTGACCATTTGCATCCTGACGATGTCAAACGGCTTCATGGTGCAGGGCGTGTCTGCCCCCGCTAGCGCGACCAATTTCGACGTTGAAGTAGGTAAGCGCTACGCCTTTGACAACGCGTTCAAGCAGTTGTGGCCTCTTGAAGGGTATCTATTACGCGAGAAGTTGTCGCACATCTGATGCTTCATCCTCGCCCCCTCAAGTCGACCTTCCGGCGCAAGCCTAAGAAGCGGGTTGTCTCCCGTTCTTTCCGGATACCGCCGGAGGTCGACCGGATGCTGTCGGTCGAGGCGAGGAAGAAGGATTGGACCAAGAGCTTCCTGATCAAAGACATTCTGGTCGGCTGGTATAATTTCAGGACGGCCAAGGATAAGATTGAGAATGTCGCCGATGCGGTGGAGGAGTTGGAATGACAAGGAATGAAGCACGCGCTGTGATCAGGGATTTATGGAAGAAGCCGAAAACCAATGATTCGGCTGCGGATTTTTACGTCGATATGTTCGTAAAGTTCGGGGCGCTGGAGATCGAGGAGCCCCTGTCGCCTGCCCAACGGCTTCACGATGTGCTCAAGCATACTTCATTATCGGGCAGATTCACGGACATCTTGGACTTCATCGATAATGCGGGCTTGCAGTTGGTGAGCAAATGATTCGTCTCATGGCATTGTCCATGTTTCTATCTGCCAATCTGATTTGGTCTCATGACGTTGAGCACCCGGAGATGGATCAATGGTATCAGACTTTGACGCAGCCGGATGTACCGACTTCGCTTTGTTGCGGCGAGGCTGATGCTTACTGGGCTGACGAGATTCACGTCCGCGACGGCAAAACCTATGTGACGATTACTGATGATCGTCCGGATGCGCCATTGCACGGTCGCCCGCATATCGATTCGGGAACGGAGATCGAGATACCGGACAACAAACTTAAATGGGATCGCGGTAATCCGACTGGGCACAGCGTCGTGTTTTTATCCAGGCAGCATTACGTCTACTGCTTTGTGCAATCATCAGGTATTTGAAATGAAGATCGCCTTGTGCACTACAACGATTCACGTACCTCATGCGCTCAAGTTGTTGCGCAAGTGTTCGGAGAACGTGAAGTTCTTCATTGCGTTGGATCAGAAATCGCCGTTCAAGGAATTGGCCGGTTTCATGTCGGGCGATCAGATGTCCTGCTGGCTGACCCCTGGCTGGCAGGAGCAGAAATGGAAGTGCTCGGAGCCGCTTGGCTGGAACACGCTTGCCAGGCGCAACATTGCTTTCCTCGAGGCGCTGAAGTGGGGCGCTGATGTCATTTACTCGTGGGACAATGACAATATTCCGGTCGACCTCGATCATTTCACACATTTCGAATACTGGCTACATAGTGGTATCAAGGTAACTGGTTCTGAAACCTTGCGAGCGCGTTCCGGCGGCGCCATCGATAACGAGCGCTGGTTCGATCCCGGCTCCTTGTTGATTCCCGCTACCCGACATCGTGGTTTTCCGCATGACAAACCAGTCAGCAAGCTGGCCTCGTCGGTCACCGATGCCATGGTAGGTGTTGTTGTCGGCCTTGTGATCGGCGATCCCGACATCGATGCCTCCACCCGCATCGAGCGCGCACCCGACGTTACCAATGTTCACATCCTGGGCTCGACCGGCGTGGTCGTCGATCCTCACACATGGACGGTGTTCAATAGCCAGAATACTGCGGTGATCCGTGAACTGATGCCGGCATGGTTCATGATGCCCGGCGTTGGTCGTCACGATGATATTTATGCTTCCCTGATCCTGCAGCGTGTCGCTCGTGAGCACAAACTGCATGTCCATTTCGGTCCGCCGTTCACTTATCAGCAGCGCAATGAGCACGATTTGGTCGCCGATCTTCGCAAGGAGATCGACGGGATGGAGAATGTCCGGAAGCTGGCCGCCGTTCTTGATGATATTACCCTGCCGGGCAAGTCGGTGATCGAGGACACCTGCGCTATTTATTCGGCGTTGCGTTATTGCCCGTTATTGCCGATTGAGTCGGTGAACGCGGCGCTGGTGTGGTTGGAAGACTGTGCAGGGGTGATGTGATGGAAGTTCCGACTCAGGTTATCACCTGCTACGACGGCGAGTGCGGCATTTCGTTCGCGGTGCCCGTATGGTGGTACACCGGCAAGACTCGCACGCATACAACTTTTTATTGTCCTAACGGGCATCGCCAGAGTTTTATCGAAGAAAGCGATGTCGACAAAGCGAGGCGCGAGCGGGATATCGCGCGTCAGCAGGTGGCTCGTGCCGAGCAGGAAGCAGCGGCAGCGCGCCGACAAGTAGTGCAGGCTCAGCGCGAAACCAAGCGACTGAAGAAGCGCGCTGCGGCCGGCACCTGCCCCTGCTGTCAGCGCACGGTCTTGCAGATGGCGCGGCACATGAAGACCAAGCATCCGGGTTTCGTCGCCGAGGAAACCAACGTCGTACCGATGAAGGCGACAAAATGAAACTCGCAATCGGCTACTCTACGAAGGATCAGGTTGAGCTGACGGAGCAGACCTTCAAGCACATCCGAGTCAATTTCATCTGGGCGGATGGATCGACCACGGAAGAAGGCAAGGCTTTTTTTGAGAAGTATCGGCATAATGCAATTGATTCCAGCGGCGATGTGCGAGGCGGTGCCGATGCGGCGATCGCATGGAAGTTGTCGAAACTGCTTGCCTTGCCGGATTACTACACGCATCTTGGCTTGCTGGAGAACGATGTCCTGCTCGATCCTGACTGGCTGGAACCAACTCTAGAACTGTTTGAGAAAGGGAAACAAGATGGACTCGAAGTGGGAGCGGTATCGCCACGATCTTATGTGGATCGAATCCTTATTCAAAGGGATGGATACGCGGTTATGCACAACATCGGCGCCGGTGCCATCATCTTTACTCGTAAAGCCGCCGAGATCGTCCTGCGAACCTTCCGCACCCATTGGTGGCCTGACAATGTTCGACTGTTTGCCCAGCTATCCGGTATTGACCTCCGGACCTACGCATGTTTTCGGGGCAACGACCAGTTCGTCACCACCGATTGGGGATTCGAGGCCCAGCTCGCGCGGTGCGGTCTGGCCTCGCTTGCGCTCACTCCGGCGAAATGTACGATGATCGGGCAGAACCCCCCGCTTGAGCAGCAGAGTTTGACGTTGACCACGCAACTGCATAACGATCTTCGAGCCGATGGAGATACTAGATCATTCGAATTGTATCGCGAATCGCTTGCGTATCTGCGCAATGGCGGGGCTTCGTTCGAATCGCCCGGCATGATTCATCGTGACGGCGCCAGCATGCTTTTTTTCCCGCACCAGCTGAAGGCAATCGGTGCTTCATGGTTCGGAAGTCTCGAATTGCAATGGGCCCAGGGCTTTGGCCCGTTTGCTTATCGTGCTGGTGAAGGTGACATGTCTTTGTCCGTTCACGTTTCGGGCCCCTGCTCGTTCTTAATTAGTGGCGGAGCAGTCGGTGCCGGCGTGATCATCGAGGATCGTCGTTCCGGATTCAAGGTGACGCCAAACCTGCCGCCGGAAGCCGACCATCCGATTTCCATCCAGGTTCCGGGCGGCCCGGTGCCACGGAAGGTAATCATCGATTTAGAGCAGGGGGCTGTGTTCTACGGTCTTGCCTGCAATGAGCCGCAGATGATCGACATCACTTTCAAGTTTGATTGGTCGCAACTTCCAAAGGCAGTGTGATGGCTTTGCTTCGTGTGCCAAAACGAATGCCTACACGCGCTATGCTTGTAGGGACGCTGGAAAAACTCGAGGGGGTGGAAAACATCATGGTTATCGTCGAAGATGCGGAAGGTGTTTGGTTGATGCACGAGGGAGATACAGCCCTGGAACGACTTAACTGGATGCTGGATCGTGTCAAGTTGGTAATTCATGAGGTGTCTAGATGAAAAAACATCTTATTCTTGGCGCTGCTGGCTTCCTCGGCGGTCATCTTGAGTACCGTCTTCGCAACGAAGGCCATTATGTTGTCAGCGTCGCCCGTCATCATCCCATTTACAGAAAATCCATCGCCAATGAATTCAACATCCTGGATCTTTGCAACATTCCTGACTTTCATGCTCATTTCTGGCGCCATGATTTCGATTGCGTTTGGCAACTGGCTGGTTCTGTTGGAGGATTGGGGTTCATCGGCATTGGTGATAACGATGCTGACATTCTCACCGAATCGGTCAAGATAAATTTGCACACATTGGAAGCGATCAAGCGGACCGGCGGCGTCGGCAAGCTGTTTTTCGCTTCCTCTCAATGCGTCTATCCCGACGTGATCGAAGTGGATCCATTCGCCAATGAACGCATTGCTGCGCCCGAACATTATGCGGCGCTTCCCTGCCGCGAGTCCGACGCCAGCTTCAATACTTTCGCATTCGGCCAGGAGAAGCTGTTCGCTGAGAAATTGTATGAAGCCTATGCGCGCAATCACGGTTTCAAGATCGCGATCGGACGCATCGGCAACACCTACGGCCCATATTGTGAGTGGCGAGAACCGCGAGCGAAGGTCGTTGCCGCCTTATGCCGCAAGGTCGCGACTTTGCCTTATGCTGCTCCGGTGGAATTGTGGGGTGATGGGACTCAGTCCCGGTCTTTCACCTATGTCGATGACACGATCGACGGCATGATCCGGCTGATGGCGGATCACTACTACAAGCCCGTCAACATCGCCCACGCCGAGCCGGTGACAATTCAGGAGTTGTTGGAGACCGTTGGTAGTGTGGCAGGTAAGATATTGGCGTGGAAATCGACGCAAGGACCGGTCGGCGTTCGGGCGCGAACGAGCGACAATCGGCTTTGTTTGGAAAGACTTGACTGGGAGCCGACGACCTCGTTGCGGGACGGGCTTAAACAGACTTATCCGTGGATCGCCAAACAGGCCTTGACGGTGACTTCCATTTTGTAGTACAAACTGACTACATTAACGGGAGAGGGAAATGATATTAGGATATCGCAGAGCTAGCACATCTGATCAATGCAAAGATGACAGATCGTCGTTGGATTGTCAGACCGACGTGATCGAGGGCTTCGCTCGCACCCGTGGTGTTGACAAATGGGGCGTGCAGATTTTCACCGACGCCGGCGTATCCGGCGCCACCAAGCTGGCAAAACGCGAGGGCGGCGAAGACTTGCTGAACACCATGCAGTTTGGCGATACGGTGATAGCATCGAAGCTCGACCGCATGTTCCGTTCGGCATCCGACGCTATCGATATGTTCGAAGTGTTCAAAGCCAAGGGTGTTGAGCTCGTGCTGTTCGATATTTCCAACGAACCGATTTCGACTGGCGTCGGTAAACTAATAATGACGATCCTGGCCGCGGTAGCTGACATGGAACGAATCAGGATCAAAGAAAGAACGGCTGATGGACGTCGTGCGAACAAGAAGGCGGGTAAGCCAGTCGGCAATATTCCGTTCGGTTACCGCAAGGTTGGCGAGGGCCGTGGCTGTACGATGGAGATCAATTTCACCGAGGTCGATATCTTGAACCGGATGCACGACATTTACCATTCCCGAAAATATCCGAGCTACGACAAGATGATCAAGCAGCTGGCCGAAGAAGGCATGGTGTCGAGGTCCGGCAAGCCGTTCGCGACGGCGCAGATCCGGAAGTTTTTGATCGAGGAGATTCCGGTATGAGTTTGAAGCAGCGTTGTATTTCATTTCTCCAGGCTACGCAGATCGTTGCCTCGCAGATGGCGGTTGACGACTTCGTTGATTTTGTTCGTTCCGAGATTGGTCGGGCAGCAGATGAAGCCTTGGAAGGTTCGGAGCCCTTGGTATTGTATTTTGCTGAGGACAAGGATCGAAAGGATTTTGTCGTTGCGGTGTTGGAAGCAAAACCGGGCATGATATCCAGACAGTGGCCGCGGTAGAACATACTTTTCAGCAGGGGAAGTGTACAAGGTGCGGACTTACTTATTTCGACCTGTGGTCATGCAAGGATTCGGAGATGGATCGACTGAAGGATAAGCTGGTGCTGGCGGCCGGGGTGGCGGTTCGGGCGACGGCGGCGATTGAGAAGGATGCCGATGCCTTGATTTCTCGCGAGGGAGATGTCGCGCTTCGAAGCAAGAACGCATTTGCGCCGCATCATGCCGCGCTTGATCAGCGCATGCGCGAGTTGAACAGTTTGGAAGACGCCTTGCAGATCATGGAGAACGCCGACCCTTTGGAAGATTCGGGCGATTTCTCGGGGAAAAAGGAAAGCGATACGATGACCGCTGACGAGTTTGAAGTGAAGTGTAAGGAGCTTTGTCAGTATTGCCACGATGGGATGGCGATCCGGCAGCGCGATGATACAAAAGAATTTGTACATGAAGGTGCGGTCGCGATCCCTGGCACGCTCGGCAAGCGGATGTCGCATACCGTTTGCTTGGCGTCGTATTTCAGGAATGCGAACAAGGATCACATCGTTGGCTGAATGGCACTTGATAGAAACCGTTCCGCATGATCGGTATGTGCTGTTGTTCTCGCCTCATTCGCCTAGGTGGGAT
>WNFC01008843.1_pt1 | contig 11130 bp, 9 predicted proteins | sample 5400541 | NCBI WGS metagenome assembly WNFC01 (sample SAMN13153342, study PRJNA577476) | soil metagenome | isolation source: 120 cm saprolite under Douglas fir tree site 2 hole 2 replicate 1 | place: USA:California | collected 2015-04-18
TCGGAGGCCGGCGGGAAATTGCCCTGGCAAAAGATATATCTGACGGGAAATAGGGCGTTTTAAGGCGCGTCGCACAGCTTCCGCGGCGTTCGGGACTCGCGGGTCCAAAAGATGCGGACGAACTCGCCCGCCCGGCGACGCTCGGGGCAAGCGCGTCGGAACCGCCGACGTAGCGCCGTGTCAACTGACGCGCCGGCCAACTGAGGAGCGCGGCGGCTGGGCCTCACCGCCGCCGACACGCTCCCAAGGGCGTCAGCTGGTTCAGCGGGATCGACCGCTCTGGAACTGGGGCAACTATCCCCGCCCTGGAACGCGCCGTCGGCCTCGTAGGCGAACCCGCTCGGTGCCGGCAGGCCCGCCAAGCGTTCCCGCGCCGGATCGCCCGCTACCAGGTGGACGGTGCTCGACCCGTGACGCGCCGGGCCGGCGACCACCACCCGCGCTCCCGGCTCGTGGACTTTCCCGGCGGTGAATTATAGACAGCCGCCTCATGGCTCTGCTCGCGGGGCGCGTGGCGGTCGTGACGGGCGGCGGGTCCGGGATCGGACGGGCGATCGCGCGGCGCTTCGCGGCCGAGGGGGCGCAGGTCGCCGTCGCGGATCTGAGCCGCGAGGGCGCCGAGCGGGTCGCGGCGGAGGTCTTGGCGGACGGCGGTGCCGCCATCGCCGTGCCCACCGACGTGGCCGACAGCGCCCAGGTGGACGCGCTCTTCGTGCGCGTCGTGCGCGAGTGGGGGACCGTGGACATCCTCTCCAACAACGCGGGCATCGGAGAGCTCTCCCCGCGGCTGCGGGCGCAGACGGAGCAGGCCTTCCAGGCGATCATGGGCGGTGCGCGCCTCTCGCTCGGTGTCACCAGCCGCATGGACGACGCCGAGTGGCGCCGCATGCTAGACGTCCACCTCTTCGGGACCTTCGCGTGCACGCGCGCGGCGCTCCGCATCATGGAGGAGCGGGGCCGGGGCGCGATCGTCAACATGGCCTCGGTGGCGGGGCTCGCCGGCATCCCGGGCTCGGCGCACTACGGCGCCGCCAAGGCCGGGATCATCGGCTTCACGAAGTCGGTGGCGCAGGAGGTAGGTGGCGCCAACATCCGCGTGAACGCGATCGCGCCCGGCCTGATCGACACGCCGATGACCGCCGACATCCCGCCGCCGCTTCGCCAGATGGTGCTCCTGCGCACGCCCCTCGGCCGGACGGGCGTGCCCGAGGACATCGCCGCCGTGGCGCTCTTCCTGGTCTCGGACGAGGCGAGCTTCGTGACCGGGCAGGTGGTGAGCCCGAACGGCGGCTTCTACACGTAGGGGACCATGCGGGGCTGGGTGGCGGCGGCGATCCTCGTCCTCCTCTCCGCCTGCGCGCGGCATCCGGAGAGCCCGCTCTTCACGGGCGAGCCCTATCTCCTGGTGTGGGCCGGCGACGCCGACCGGCAGAACAGCGACTTCCTCGCCGTGCTCGACGCCGACCCGACCTCGCCCTCCTACGGCAAGGTCCTCCGGACCTACCCGGTGCGCTCGCGCGGCAACGAGCCGCAGGCCCTCCTCGGGGCGCCGCGCGCCGACCGCCGCGTGTTCGCGAGCGGCGTCCTCACCGACCGGACCTTCGTGTTCGACGTGCGCCAGCCACTCGCGGCCCGTCTCGTCCACATCGACGAGCCGGGGGCGGGCCGCCGCTTCGGCGCCCCGCACGACTACGTCACGCTCCCCAACGGACACGTGCTCGGCACTTGCACCGATGCGCTGCGCTATCGCGGCGAACCGCGCGAGATCCTGGGTGCGCCCGGCGGCCTCGTCGAGCTCGACGCCGACGGCGGCTTCGTGCGCGAGGTTCCCGCCGCCGACCCCGCGGCGCGGCACCTCATCATCGCGCCCTTCGGCGCCGCCGCGTCGCCGTCCGTCGGCCGCCTGGTCACGACCAACGCCGGGCACGGCTATGCCGCGACGACGCGCGGCGAGCGCATGCCGGGCATCAGCGTGCAGGTCTGGAAGCTCGACGGCCCGAGCTTGCTCAAGACCACCATCCTGGACGCCGACAAGCGCGGCGAGGAGAACCTGGGGCCGATCACGGCGCGCTTCCTCCAACGCAAGCCCATGCTCTACGTCAGTACCGATCAGGGCGGCGGGCTCTACGCCTCCGACTCGATCGACACCCCCAACCCGACCTTCCAGCTCGTCTTCGACTTCGGTCCGGGCGCGCTGGGCGGCGGGACGGCGATCTCGCCCGACGACCGCTTCCTGGTCGAGGCGCTCGCCGGCTCGAGCCGGGTCGTCTCGCTCGACCTGGCCGACCCATGGCACCCCAAGCTCGTCTCCGCGGTCCGGCTCGACCGCGATCCGCTCAACACGAGCAAGGCGCGCCCGGGCGGACCCCACGGCGTCGCCATGAGCGCCGACGGCACGCGCATCGCCGTCGCCGACTACGCGGTGGACGTTCCCGGGTACCGGCAGGACGGCGACCATCGCGTCTACATGCTGCGGCTCGACCCGGCCACGGGGCGGCTCCGCATCGACGGCGCCTTCCAGGACGAGCTGACGGGCGAGGTCGGGGTGAGCTTCGAGCGCGCGAGTTGGCCGCACGGCGAGACCGGCCCCGCCCGGCCGGCGGGCCTCCTCTTCGTGACCGCCGAGCCGCCGCCCGCGAAGGGACGCCGCGAGGCGCAGTAGTGTCGGGGCTCGTGCTGCGCGCGGCCGAGTCGCGCGACGTCGAGCCCGCGGGCGACGTCAACTTCGTCGCCTTCTATCGCGCCGCGCTCGCGCACGGCCTGACCCCGGCGGTCACCACGCCCGCCGACAGCCGCCGCTACATCCGCCACCTCCTCGAGTTCGATCCGCTGGGCGGCGTCGTGGCCGAGGAGGACAACCGCATCGTCGGCGTCGCCTGGGTCCATCCGCGCGGCGCGGTGGCGACCCTCGGGCCGCTCGCGGTCGATCCCGGCGCGCAGGGCCGCGGCATCGGGCGGCGGCTCCTCGAGCGCGCCGTCGAGCTCGCCGGCAAGGGCCTGCCGCAGGTGCGGCTCGTGCAGGAGAGCTTCAACGCCGTGTCGCTCGGCCTCTACCTGCGCGCGGGCTTCCGCATCGTGGCACCCATCCTCGAGCTCGAGCTGGGCGCCGGCACGGCGCTCGTGCCGCCGCGCGCCCCGGCGGGCGCCGCCGTCCGTCCGGCCGCCCCCGCGGACGCGCCGCGTCTCGTCGCGCGCGACGCGCGCGCTTTCGGCGCGCCGCGCCCGCAGAGCATCGACCTCTACCTGCGCCGCGGGCGCGTGCTGGTGGCGGAGGACCGCGGCGCGCTCGCCGGCTACGCGATGGGGATCGGCTTCGAGGGCGTGGCCCATCTGGGCTCCGCGGCGGCCGACGACGCCGAGGTCCTGCTCTGCCTCGCCGGTACGGTCGTGAGCGAGCTCGCCGCGCAGGGCCACCGCGTGCGCACCATGGTGCCGGCCGCCGATCGCCGCCTGGTCGAGGGGCTCATGGGCTTCGGCTTCCGCGTCTTCCGCGCCTGCCACTACATGGTGCGCGGCGGGGGCACGGCGCCGCCGCCCAACTACCTGCTCATGAACGGCGACATGATGTAGCGGCCGGCCGCGCCGGCCGCCGCCGCGCGCTCGCGCCGGGCGGGAAGGCGATCGCCACCGGCACGCCGAGCGCGTGCGCGATGGCGAGCGCGGTCGCGACGGTGGGAAGCGCGCGCCCGTTCTTCACCTGGTTCAGGTGCGCGCGATCGACGCCCGCGTGGGCGGCGAGCTGGGCGTCGCTCCAGCCCCGGGCGGCGGCGAGACGAGCGACCGCGTTCCGCATCACGGGCGCCGGCGCACCCACACCGCCTCGACCGGCACGCCGAGGGCAGCTGCGATGCGCTCCGCGACCACGAGGCGCGGGTTGGCGCCGGGCACGCGCAGGCGGGCGAGCAGGCGCGGCGGGAGGAGCGTGCGCCGCTCGAGCTCGCCCCAGGACATGCCGTAGCGACCGAGCAGGATCGGGAGCCGGTTCAGCACCGCGGCAGGCGGACGGCGCGCCATCGGCGCGAGCATGGGGCGACGGCACGCGCGGCGCAAGGCCGGAGCGATACCTAGGATCAGAACATGAGGAGATCGTCGGGCTCGAGGTTCACCAGGCCGACCACGTTGCAGGTGGGCGAGCCCGCCGGCGACGAGATGGCGACCGTGCCCCGCACGCGGAGGCTGGAGGGGAGCGCGTCGCCCCCGCCGCCGGAGAAGAAGCTGAGCAGCACGGTCGCATCGCCGGAGCCCGGGGCGACCGGGTCCGCCGCGAAGGAGATGAGGGCAGTCACGCGGTTGGGGTTCGAGCCGCGGTTGTTCGGCACCTCGACCGTGGCGCAGGGCGTGAGATCGCTCACGTGCGGCGCGCCGTGGATCGCCTGGTCGACCGAGATCTTGTAGAGGCGCAGCAGACCCGTCGGTCCGGTGTCGCCGGAGGTAGCGACCAGCACGCTGCCGTCGGGATGCACCTGGAAGTTGTCGTCGATGTCCGGCGTCATCAGGAGCGGCGTCGGGCGGACGCGGAAGAGACCGGCGGGGAGCGCCACGAAGGCGGCGCTGCCGTCGCGCGCCACCTGGAGGTCGTCGGCGGGATCGAAGTCGTCGTTGCACAGGTCGAGGCCCTCGACGGCGTCGATACGGGAGAGGAGGACGTTTTCGCTGCCGGTGCTCTTCTTCTTCGCGATGAGCGCCTCGCGCATGTCGCGGAAACAGTTTCCCTGCGAGAAGGCAATGTCCTGGGCGATGTAGATCTGGCCGCCGGCGCTGGCGGGGATCTTGTCGCACGCGATCTCTGCCGTCCCATCGGTGGTGCGCTCGACGATCTCCGCCCCCACACGGTTGCCGTTGCCGTCGAAGCGCACGTGCATGAGCGTCCCGGTGAGCTCGGTGTCGGGGTTCGGGCGGGGGTCGGTGTAGGTCCCGGAATCGCTGATCAAGTAGAGACCGCCCTCGCCGTCGCCGCACTGGTCGATCGGATCGAAGGGCGAGGAGGTGGGACAGAAGCCGTTCGGACAATCGCCGGGCGTGCTGCACGGCTGGCCGGCGCGGTCGCCGCGGACACAGGTCCCGGTGAGCGGGCAGGTGCCGCCGTTGGCGGCACAGTCGGCGTCCGTGAGACAGTAGTCGCCGAAGCCGGGGCCGTTCTGCGGCGTGATGCAGGAGTGCACGTTGGTGTCGGCGACGAAGCGCGTGCCGTTCGGGAGGATGCCGGCGGTGCCGCCCGCGAGGCCGCTGTAGAAGACGGCTTCGGCGACGGGGAGCGGCCCGGTGCCGGGCGCCGCGCCGCCGTAGCCGTGGCTCAGGAAGTGGACGGAAGTCTGGTTCGTGGCCGACGCGACCGCGGTGATCTCCGCCGCCTGGTGGCCGCTCGCCGTGGGCGCGAAGGTGAGCGTGACGGGCGCGCTCTCGCCCGGTCCCAGGTCGAGCCGCGTGGTGCCGAGCGTGAAGGCGGAGCCGTTCACGCCCAGGCGCACGATGAGGTCGCTGGTGGGCGTGGCGATGTCGGCGTTGCTGACGGTGAAGCTCAGGCTGGCGCTCTGCCCGGGTGGCACGGCAGCGAACTCGAGCGGCGCCGGCGCGTCGATCTTGAGCTTGCCGGGGGTGCGGCCGGCAGGGACCGCCGGAACGGCGAGCATGGTCACCTGGTCGTGTCCGTCGAGCTGCCCGTCGCTCACCGTGAGGCGCACGGTCACGTCGCCCGCGCTCGGTTTGAAGATGTGCACCGGCTTCGGGTCCTCGGAGGTGGTCCCGTCGCCGAAGTCCCAGTGGTAGTCGAGTGCGTCCCCCTCCGGGTCGGTGCTCCCCGTCCCGTCGAGCTGGAGCGGAACGTCGGGCAGCAGCACATCGCTCCCGGCCAGCGCGCGCGCTACCGGCGCCTGGTCGGGCATGTCGGCCGCGCGGAAGCGCACCACGTCCACGTCATGGATCCGCCGGCCCTTGGGGCTCCGGCCATGGACCTGGGCGCGCAGGCGGTTCGCGCGGCGCGAGCCGGGGACGAGGAGCGCCGGTCCGAGCGCGGCGCGCACGCCGACCACCGCGCCGTTTTCCGTCATCGGTGCGAAGAGAGGCGTCACGTTGACGCCGCCCAGCCGGGCGCGGAAGCTGGCCGGGTCGGCGGTGCCTTCCGACCCGCTGCCGAAGCGGAACTCGACGTTGACGAAGGGGTGCGCCGAGGCGACGGTGCGCCCCGCCGGCTCGACCACGCGCAGGAGCTGGTTTGTCTTGGCGCGTGCGGCGGAGACAGGCGCGGGCAGGAAGACCGCGCAGCAGAGCAGTAGGGTCACGGCGCGGTTCATTCCGGGTCCGGAGCCTACGCGAGCAAACGGGGCCTCCGCAACGAGGAAATTTCGCCTACTGGCAAGCAGCCGAAAGCATGGCAACTGCTACGTCGTTTGGGAAGGAGTTGGTCTGCTCGTCGGTACGACTAAAGGGCGCCGCGTCGACGGGCACCCCGTCGGACTCGAGGCGAAAGGCGACCACCCGATCGAGCTCGCCACCGGCCACGTACACGGCCCTGTCCGTGGCGGTGAGGCGGACCGGCGTCATGACCGGGTTCGCTGTGGAGATGAACGTCGGCTGCTTCGGCAGCTGGACCGTCGGCGCGTCGGGCAGACGCGGCTCGGGCTTCAAGCGATACGCATCCAGGCGTCCCTTGAAGTACTGCGTGCCGATGAGCGTCTCACCGCCCGGGTGGAGCACGAGGTCCTCGTACTGGAGGATCTGCTCCGTGTGGCTGGCCGCGCACTGCTGGCGCTGCTCCTTCGCCTGACGGCGCGCGCACTTGGACGTGGGGAGGAAGTACGAGAGGTCGCCGCAGCTCTCGGCCACCACGTTCCCGTTGGCGTCCTTGCCCTTGTCGCAGAAGGTGCCGTCGGGCTGCAGGCGGAAAGCGGTGAGACGGTGGATCGAGCGCTCCTCGACGTAGATGAAGTCGCCGACGACGATGAAAGCCTTCGGCCTCTGGAGGCGCTTGCGCGCCGAGTCCGCCCTCATGACCGCGGGCCTGTCCTTCTTCTTCAGGCCGCCGCAGCCGGTCTGTGGCAGGCTGCCGTCGGCGTTCAGGCGGTAGATTGCGATGCGGCCGGGGACGTCGTCCGCGCTCACGTAGAGGAGCCCGCTGGTCGCCTGCGCGTCGAGGAAGTCGTTGGTGTTCTCGCCCTGGACGCAGCTCGTGAACTGCTTGGGCAGCCCGCCCTCGGCGTCGAGCGCGAAGGCCTCGAGGAAGCCGAGGTGCGTGACGTAGAGCGTCTTCCCGTCGGGGTTGAGGGTCAGGTCTTGCGGGTTGAGGCTCTGGACCGGCTCCGAGCCGGCGAGGGGCCGCAGCCCGCCGTGCTGGCCGATCGCGAATGCCTCGATGCGGTCGGCCTCGGCGACGTAGAGGACGCCGTTGCCGACCAGCACGCGCCGCGGCAGCCGGCCGAGCGTGGGGATCTGCACCGTGGGGGTCGCGGCGAGCGCGCCGTCCGCCCCGAGGCAGAAGCCGTCGATCCGCTGCTGGCTGGCGGCGGTCGCGTAGAGGATCGAGCCGGCGAGCGCCGGCTCGGCGACGAGCAGCGCAACGAAGAGTCCACCAATCACGGAGCGCATGAGGCGGCGACTTATAGCAACCGCGTCGGGATGCGTGAAGCGATTGCGAGGGGCGCGGGGGCCGCGCATAATCAGCGCCCGCGACCGAGGAGGTGCCATGCCTGCGTTCGTCACCAGCCGCCGCGAAGGGGCGCTGCTCTATGTGGCGCTCGATCGACCCGAGAAGCGCAACGCCATCCACCGCGAGCTCCTGCTTGCCCTGGTCGACGCGATCGCGGCGGCCGAGCGCGAGCCGGACGTGCGCGCGGTGGTCGTCTACGGCGAGGGGCCGGTCTTCTCCGCGGGCGTCGACTTCGGGATGCTCACCGGCGACATCGCCGGGGAACGTCCGCTCCCGTTCCGCACGCTCATCGGCGACATGCAGGCGGCTCTCTCCCGCCTCGAGGCACTCGAGAAGCCGGTCGTCGGCGCGCTCCATCGCTACGTGCCTGGCCTCGCGCTCGAGCTGGCGCTGGCCTTCGACCTGCGCGTCGCCACCGCGGACGCGGAGCTCGGGCTGCCCGAGGTGCGCGTCGGCCTGGTGCCCGACGTGGGCGGCACGACACGCCTCGTGCGCACCGTCGGCTATGCCAAAGCGAAGGAGCTCATCCTGACCGGCCGCATGATCGGGGCCGCGGAGGCGCTCGCGATCGGCCTCGTCAACCAGGTGGTGCCGCCGGGCGAGCACGTGGCCGCTGCCGCGCGGCTCGCGGAGGAGATCGCGCAGAACGCCCCGCTCGCGGTCGGGCTCGCCAAGCGCCTCGTCGATCTCGGCAGCAACGTCGACAAGCACACCTTCCTCGCCATGGAGCTCCTCGCGCAGAGCGTCCTCCTGCGCAGCGAGGACGCGCGCGAAGGGGCGCGGGCGCTGGCCGAGCGCCGCCCGCCGCGCTTCACGGGCCGCTAGGTATCGGGAGCCGGCGCTGGCGTCCTGGAACGTCCTCGCGACGTCGCTCGAGGGCCGGCGGGACGCCCTCCTGATGGCACTCCGGCGCCTGGGGAAGTTCCGTCGTGGCGGCTACCGCAACGTGGTGGTCGGCGCGGTCGAAAGCGTCGACGAGTTCCTCGCGCGCGTGCACGAAGCCCTCGACGCCGATCCGCTCCTCCCCACCGCGCTCGCCCGGGTGGTCCCGATCGAGGCGACGGTGCGCTTCGAGGCGCCGACCGCCGTCGAGACGCTTGCCGCCGCCGCCGAGCCGTTCGTCGATCGCCTCGCGGGCGGGTCCTTCTTCGTCCGCCTCGAGCGCCGCGGCTTGAAGGGCCGCGTCCACACACCGACCGTCGAGCGCGCGCTCGGCGACCACGTCTGGCGCGCCCTCGAGGCCCGCGGCCACACCCCGCGCGTCGAGTTCAAGGACCCGGACGCCGTCCTGGTCGTAGAGACGATCGGCGACGAGGCCGGAATCGCCGTCGTCACGCGCGCGCTGCGCGCGCAACACCCGTTCGTCAAGATCCGCTAAGGAGGCGCCGACGAGCCCCGGGATCTCGGCGTGGGGCGGAGGCCGCCCTCGGAGCGCCTCTGCGCCGGCAAGACTCGGTGACGGTGCGGGCGTCGGCGGGGGCGCCGCGCCCGGCTCCCGGTCCTCGCTCCACGCGCGCTCCGTCGGCCGGCGCGTCCCCCCGCCGGCCGCAGGCGCGCGCGGGAGCTGCGGGGGTCGCCGGTCACGGCGCCCCCGCCGACGCCGGCCGCAGCGAATCGTCTCTCGGACCCGGCGCGGGGAGGGGATGCCCCCGCGGCGACCCCCGCAGCCTCCGCGCGCGCCTGCGGCCGGCGGGGAGACGTTGCGATTTGCGCGTCGCGCGTGAGGCGAGGATCGGGAGCCGCGGGGGCATCCCCTCCCCGCGCCGCGACTCGAACGCCCGCCCGGTCAGGCACGCCAGCCGGGCCGGCGCAGCGAAGCGGAGAGGGCGGCCCCCGCCCCACGCCGCGCACCCGCGGCCTCGCCGGCGCCTCAGCCCTCCACCTTCGTCGACCCGAGCAGATTCCCGCCCAGCCGCGCGTGCCCCACGCGGGGATCCCCGATCACGTTGATCACCGACGGCTTCCCGGCGGCGAAAGCGCGCTCGAGCGCCGGCCGGATCTCCTCGGGCCGCGTCACGTGCTCGCCGTGGCAGCCGATCGCTTCGAACATGCGGTCGTAGCGGAGCTCGGGCAGCATGTCGAAGGGATCGACCCGGCCGCGCAGCATCGGCATCTCCTCGAAGCCGGGCCCCCACGAGCTGTTGTTCCAGAGGAGGGTCACGAGCGGCAGCCGGTGCTTGAGCGCGGTCTCGAGCTCCATGCCGCCGATGCCGAAGCCGCCGTCGCCGATGACGACGATCACCTGCTTGCCCGGGCGCGCGAGCTGGACCCCGATCCCCATGCCGATGCCGTGACCGACGGGCGCGAGCGGCCCCGCGTCCACGATCTGCCCGGGGAAGCGCGCCCCGAACCACTGCGAGAGCCAGCCCGAGAGCGTGAAGCTGTCGATCACGAGCGTCGCATCGCGGTCCATCAGCTCGAGCAGATCGCGCGTCAGGCGCGCGGGATGGATCGGCACGCGCTCGTGCACCTCCGCCTCCTGCGCGCGGAGCGCCTGCTCGAACTGCGCGCGCACGCGCGCCACCTCGGCCAGCCAGGCGCCGCCCTGGCGCGCAATCCGGCGCGTGGTGGCGAGGTCGGAGAGCTGCCGGAGCACGAGCTTCGGATCGCCGACGATCGGCACCTCGGCCGGCACGTGCCAGCCGACGCGCGCGGGCGCCGCGTCGACCTGGATGTAGGTCGCCTCCGCGTTCCACGTCGGTGGCTGGCCGAAGTGCTCCCCGCTCCAGAACTTGAAGCCGACGGCGAGGATCACGTCGGCTCGCCCGGTGAACGGCTTCTTCCACGCCCCGCGCACGGCGAGCGGGTCATCCTCGGAGAGCGCGCCCTGACCCGCGCGGCGGGTGTACACGGGAGCCGCGAGCCGCCGCGCGAGCTCGCCCAGCTCGGCCGCCGCGTCCGACCAGAAGACGCCGTCGCCGGCGACGATGAGCGGGCGCTCGGCGCGCGCGAGCGCCTCCAGCGCGCGCTCGACCGCCGCGGGGTCGCCGGCGCTGCGCAGCTCGGCGGGCGCGTAGACGCGCGCGCCCCGGTGCTGCTTCGCCGCGTCGTCGTGGTGGTAGAGGATGTTGGTCGGAATCTCGACCAGGGTCGGGCCGGGCGGGGGGCTCATCGCCTCGCGGAAGGCGAGGCGAACGTCGACGGCGATCGTCGACCAGTCGAGGACCCGCTTGGTGAACTTGGAGAACGTGCGGCAGATCTCCGCGCCGTACGCTTCCTGGAAGGAGCCGAGCTGGTCCTCGGTGGTGGGGTGCTGCCCGGCGAGGCAGACGACGGGGCTGCCGGTGAGGCCGGCGACGCAGAGGCCCGTGACGGCGTTGGTGAGGCCGCAGCCCGCCGTCACCGAGAGCACGCCTGGGTGGCCGGTCGTGCGGGCGTACGCGTCGGCCGCGTAGGCGCACGACTGCTCGTGGCGCATGTGGATCATTTGGATGCCGTGCTCGCGGAGGTGCGAGAGGATCGGCCAGATGTGCCCGCCGTTGACGGTG
>WNFC01009608.1_pt1 | contig 11130 bp, 10 predicted proteins | sample 5400541 | NCBI WGS metagenome assembly WNFC01 (sample SAMN13153342, study PRJNA577476) | soil metagenome | isolation source: 120 cm saprolite under Douglas fir tree site 2 hole 2 replicate 1 | place: USA:California | collected 2015-04-18
GTCGGCTGCGTCAACGCCAACCTCGCCGGCCACGATTCGCACGGCGTGATCGCGATCCCGACCTATATCGACCGTATCAAGGTCGGGCATATCGTTCCCGGCGCGAAGTGGACCATCGTGCAGGAATCGCCGACCACGACCGTGATCGATGGCCATTGGGGTTTTGGATTTCACGTCAACGCCAGGGCGATGGCGCTGACGATTGAAAAGGCCAGGACCGCCAACGTCGCGGCCTGCACGGTGTTCCGGCAAAGCCATGTCGGACGGCTCGCCGCCTACCCTGCCATGGCGATGCGGGAAGGCATGATCGGCCTCGCCACCGCCGATTCCGGCCGTTCTCCCAAGCACGTTGCACCGTTCGGTGGCCGCGAGGCGCGGCTTGGCACCAATCCGATTTCGATCGCCGTACCGTCGGACCTCGAGGCGCCGTTTTATCTCGACATGGCGACATCTGCGGTAGCGGCCGGCAAGATCCAGCTCGCCGCCGCCCGTGGCGAGGAAATCCCGCAGGGGTGGATCGTCGACAGCGAAGGACGGCAAACCACCGATCCCAGACAATTCCGCAACGGCGGCGCGCTGCTGCCGCTCGGCGGCACCGAAGGCTACAAGGGCTCAGGCCTGGCTGCGATGGTCGAAGTGCTGTGCGGGCTGCTCACGGGTTTGGGTTTCGGCGTCGAGCCTACCGGCCGGCATAATGACGGATGCTTCATGGCGGTGTTCAACGTCGCCGCGTTCCGACCCTTGAAGGATTTCAAGAAGGAAGTCGCCGAGTTCGCCCGATATCTCAAGGCGACGCCACCGTCCGAAGGTTCACCTGGCGTGTTCTATCCGGGCGAGGTCGAATATATCCGCGAGCAGCAGCGCAAGGTCTCCGGCATCGAGGTCGAGGACGCGACCTGGGGCAAGCTGCGCGCGCTGGCGGGCGAATACAAATTGGCCGCCGAGCTCGATCTCGCGTGACACCTCATTCGGCCGACACAGGGAGAGCAGCATGACGCGGCAAATGGCGATGGTCGGATTCCTGCAGGCGCAGAACTGCACCAACCTGCCGAGCTCGTGGCGCCATCCGGAATCGCGCGACGATTCGATGTCGGCGGATTACTATCAGGAGATAGCCCGGATTCTCGAATCCGGAAAATTTCACATGGCGTTCTTCGACGATCGTCTGGCGATGCCGGATCGCTACGGCAACGATCACAGGCACACGGTCGAATACGGCATCCGCTGCGTGAAGATGGACCCCATCGTGGTGCTGACCACGATGGGAATGGTTACCGAGAAGCTTGGGCTCGCATCGACCGGCTCGACCACCTATTTCGAACCGTTCGACGTGGCGCGCCGCTTCGCCACCCTCGACCTGATGACCGGCGGCCGCGCCGCCTGGAACGTGGTGACTTCCGTCAACGACGGCGAAGCGCATAACATGGGGAAGGACGCCCATCTCGACCATGATTTCCGCTACGACCGCGCCGACGAATTCATGGAAGTGGTACTTGGCCACTGGGATTCCTGGGAAGACGGATCGCTCCTGATCGACAAGAAGTCAGGCCGGTTCGCTGACCCCGACAAGGTCAAGCGGCTCGATCACAACGGCAAATTCTTCAAGTCGCGCGGACCGTTTACGGTGCCGCGCTCGAGCCAAGGCCATCCCGTGATTATCCAGGCCGGCGCCAGCGGCCGCGGCCAGCGGTTCGCCGGACGCTGGGGCGAAGTCATATTCACGGCGGCGCGCAATCTGACGAACGCCAGGCAAGGCTACGACGCGATCAGGAACGAGGCCGCCAAGGCCGGCCGCGATCCCGACCAGATGTTCCTGTGCAATCTGACGACACCGGTGTCCGGCGCGACCAAGTCCGAAGCCGAGGACAAGATGGCGCTGATCGAAAAGCTGCCGCTGGAAATCGATGCGCTGTCGCTGCTGGCGGAAGGCCTGAACTTCGACTTTGCCGCCAAGGGCATCGACGAGCCGCTGACGGGGGAAGAACTGCAGAGCATGCAGGGGATGATCGGCATCCGCGACGGCGTACTCCGGACCAGCGGCAAGACCAATCCGAGCACACGCGATTTTGTCACCTTCTCCGGCCGCGGCCAGACCCAGGATGCGATCGTCGGCGGCCCGAAGGAGATCGCGGACAAACTCGAAGAGATGTTCGTCGGCCGCGGCTGCGACGGCTTTGTGATCGCGGCCACCTATGTGCCGGGATCCTACGCCGATTTCGTGCGCCACGTCGTCCCCGAATTGCAGCGCCGCGGTCTGTTTCACAAGGATTACGCCGGCAAGACCTTGCGCGAAAATCTCGGCTTGCCGCGCCCGGCCGCCGGCGCATGGAAAAGTCAGCCGCGCGTCGCGGCGGAATAACGAATAAAAAGGAGTGCGCATGCGTTGGCTCAAATTCACGGCGGACGGACAAACATCGTGGGGAATCGTCGAAAAAGACCGCGTGATCGTGGTCAGCGGCGATCCGTTCGGCGAATGGCAGCGTACGCCGCGCGCGCATGCCTTGGCGGATGTGAAGATCGAATTGCCGCTGATGCCGCGCACTTTCTATTGCGTCGGCCTGAATTACCTCAAGCATCTCAAGGAGGCCGCGGACAAGCGCGGCGAGGTGCCCAACGTTCCGGACCGACCCGAGATCGGCTACCGCGCACAGAACGCGCTGATCGCGCATGACGAAGACGTGGTGATCCCGGCAACCGCCACCGAAAAGATTCACTACGAGGGCGAACTGGTCGTTGTGATCGGCAAGAAAGCAAAACACCTCTCCGAGGCCGACGCGATGTCCTGTGTGTTCGGCTACACCATCGGCAACGATGTCAGCGAACGCAGCTGGCAGAAGGCCGATCGCGGGCTGTGGCGAGCCAAGAATGCCGACACCTTCAAGCCGATGGGACCGTGGATCGAGACCGACGTCGACCTCGACAGGATGGAAACCATCGTGAAAGTGAACGGCAAGGAGAGCAATCGCTTCCGCACCAACGACATGATCTTCGGCATCAAGCCGTTCATCGTGGAGTTGACAAAATATTTCACGCTGTGGCCGGGCGACGTGATCTGGATGGGGACCGACGGCGCCTCACCCGACCTGAGGGCCGGTGACGTCGTCGAGATCGAAATCACCGGCATCGGCACGCTTCGCAACCGGTTTGTCGCGGAGAAAGCGCCGGGGAAGTCGTAAGGCATGAGCCGTCACTCTACCGCGCATCATTTCCTCGAAGGCCTGGTCGACCTCGGGGTGGACTACATCTTTGCCAATCTGGGCACCGATCACGTCTCCCTGATCGAGGAGTTGGCTCGCTGGGACCAGGAAGGCCGCAAGCATCCTGAAATAATCCTGTGCCCGCACGAGGTCGTCGCCGTCCATATGGCCGGCGGCTATGCCTTGGCGACGGGACGCGGCCAGGCGGTTCTGGTGCATGTCGATGCCGGTACCGCCAACGCCTGCATGGCGATCCAGAACCTGTTTCGTTACCGGTTGCCGGTCATGCTGTTCGCCGGACGCGCACCCTACACGCTGCACGGCGAATTGCGGGGATCGCGCGACACTTACGTTCATTTCGTGCAGGACCCGTTCGACATCGCCAGCATCGTCAGACCTTATGTCAAATGGGAATACTCGCTCCCCTCCGGCATCGTGGTGAAGGAGGCATTGGCCCGCGCCAGTGCGTTCGCGCAAAGCGATCCGCCCGGCCCCGTTTACATGATGCTGCCGCGGGAAACGCTCGCCGAACAATGGGACGTTGCCGACATGCCCGCCTATCCGCCCGCGCGGTATGGCAGCGTGCACACAGGCGGCATTGAGCCTGTGCGGGTCGATGCGATCGCGCAGGCATTGATGGCGGCGGAAAACCCGGTCGCACTGACGGCCTATCTTGGCCGCAAGCCGCAAGCCGTCGCCGTGCTGGACCGGCTGGCGCGGAGCTGCGGCATCCGGGTCGCCGAATTCAATTCGATCGACCTCAATATCTCGCAGGCCTCGCCCTGCTTCGCCGGCTTCGATCCCCTGCCCCTGTTGGAACAAGCCGATCTCGGCCTGCTGCTGGATTCGGATGTGCCGTTCATTCCGCAATATGCCAAGCGTGCCGGCGCCATCAAATGGATCCAGATCGACATCGATCCTTTGAAGTCGGATTTTCCGATGTGGGGATTTCCGACCGACATGCGTATTCAGGGCGATTGCGCCACCGTGCTGCAGCAGGTGCTCGATGCGGTGGAGGCGCGCGCCGACGACGCCTGGCGCCGCCGTGTGGCTGAACGCATTGCAAGCTGGAGCGGCGCGCGCGAAGCGGCCGGGAAGCGCCGCGCCACCGCCAGCGCCGACAAAGGCGTCCTCGGCGCGCTCAACCCGGCCTTCCTGTTCGCGACGCTAAGCGCAAAGCTGTCACAGGACGACATCGTCCTCAACGAAGCCATCCGCAACGCGCCGATCCTGCAGCAGCACGTCACGCGAACAAAGCCGAAGAGCTACGTTGGCCTCGCCGGCGGCGGACTTGGATTCTCGGGCGGCATGGCGCTGGGGTTGAAGCTGGCGCAGCCGGATCGCCGCATCGTGCAGGTGATCGGCGATGGCGGATTTCATTTCTCCTCGCCCGACAGCGTCTATGCGGTGGCGCAGCAATATCAGCTTCCAATTCTGACCGTGGTGCTGGACAATGGCGGCTGGCAGGCGGTGAAATCCGCCGTGCAGCGGGTTTATCCAACGGGCATTGCCGCCGAAACCGATCAGTTTCAGTCGCGGCTGACATCGGGCCGTCAGGGCGAGCAGCGGGATTTCTCCGCCGTGGCGCGGGCATTCGGCGCACACGGCGAACGCGTCGCCGAGCCGGACGATCTCGCCGCAGCCATTGATCGCTGCCTCGCCGCGCTCGACGACGGCAGAGCCGCCGTGCTGCACGTTCACGTCACGCCGCTTTGAAATAAGTCCGTTTGCAACACCAAGGGAAGGCGAACTCCATGAAAACGCCGAGACCCTCCCTGATCGGCAAGTATCTCGGGTTGATCGCCTTCACCGCCATTGCGGTCGCCTCGGCTTCCGCACAGGAAGACCCGTCGAAATATCCGACGCGGCCAATTCACGTCATCGTCGGCTTCACCGCCGGTGGCGGCAACGACATCATCGCACGGATCTTTGGGCAAAAACTGTCGGAAAGCCTCGGCCAGCCGGTCATCATCGAAAACAAGCCGGGTGGCGGCGCCATCGTCGCCACGGAATATGTCGCGAAGTCGGCACCGGACGGCTACACGCTGCTGGTCGGTGCCAGCGGCATGGCCATCAACCCCGCCGTCTACGCCAAGCTGCCTTACGATTCCGTCCGTGATTTCGTGGCGGTGTCCGAACTTGCATCGTTTCCGCTGATCCTGATCGTCAATCCATCGTCGCCGATCAAATCGGTCGCCGAGCTTGTCGCCTACGCCAAGGCAAATCCGGACAAGACCAATTATTCCAGCTCGTCCGCCTCATTTCAGCTCGTGACCGAATTGTTCAAGCAAAGGACCGGGGCGCCGATGCAGGTCATTCCCTACAAGGGCGCCAATGATTCGGTGATGGCGGTGATTTCCGGTCAGGTCACCGCGACCATCGCCGATGCCGGCCCGGCGTTGAGCCAGGTGCTGGGAGGCCAGGCGCGCGCGCTTGCGGTCGCGGCGCCCAAACGGATGGAGGAACTGCCGGATGTACCGACCCTGAAAGAGGCCGGCGCCGACGTCGATGCCGTGCTTTGGAGCGGCCTGTTTGCGCCAAAGGATACGCCGCCCGCGATCGTGAAAAAACTCGAGGGCGAAATCAAGCGTATCGCCCGGTTGGCGGATGTGACCGCCCGCCTCAAACCGCTGGGTATCCTGCCCGTCGGCAATTCGTCCGAGGAGTTTGGCCGGATTCTGGCTTCCGATATCGCGCGCTGGGCCGAAGTCGCCAGGGCCGGCCACATCAGGATCGAGCAATAGTCAGAGGCCCCACTCCGGCCCTCCCCCCGCAAGCGGTCGCTTGCGGAGGAGGGTCGGGGTGGGGGTCAGCATCCGCAACAGCTACATGAAAAGCGGTGCTATTTCACGACCTCAGCGCCGGCCTTGCAGATGACGGCGTCCTGATCGCCGGTGCCGCCGCTGCAACCGACCGCGCCGATCAGCTTGCCGCCTTCGATCAGCGGAAATCCACCGGGACTCGCGACCAAAGTGGGATCGAGCGTGCTGACGTAGGGATGGCCGGTTTCAAACGCGTTGTAGAACAGACGGGATTCGCGGCGGAAGCGCGCCGCCGTGCGGGCCTTGCCCACCGAAATCGTGCCGGATGCGATCTGCGCGCCTTCCATCCGCGAAAAATGGACCAGTTCGCCGTTGGTATCGACCACGGCAATGTTCATCTTCCAGTTTCGCTTCTTGGCCTCGGCTTCGGCGGCGGCCATCACCTGCTTGGCGCGCTCAAGCCCGATCGACAGACCATAAGGAATATCGAACGGCATCGCGTCCGGCGTTCCGCCCGCGGATGGCGGCGCCGGTGGCGTTGCGGGCGCCGGCGCTGGCGTTTGTGCAAATGCTGGCGAACCCATGACCGCAATGGCGCAAGCTGCCAGTGCCATCGAAACGATTGAACGCATGATATCCTCCCCGTTGAAGTCTGCTTTGGTTGTAAAGGCTGTCGATAGTGCGGCGACGGCATACCGGATTCAAAATGCCGGACCCGCGCCGTTTCTGCCGTAGGTAATACGCGGGGTTTGCAACGTTCCGTCAGGCTGCTTTTTCGCGGCCGCGACGAAAATCTTGGTCCCGGGCTTCAGGTCGTCCTTGTTGCCGGGGACATAGGTCACAACAACGGTCTCAGGGGTCACGAGCAGTTTTTTCTCGCCGTCCTTGTACTTGACCGACAAGAGCTGTCCGTCGACCCCGGCAACGGTCTGCTCGACGTTGGCATTGGTCATCTTGCTCTGCGGCTTGAGATCCCAGTCGTAATGGCCCTCGCCGGTGCCGCGCATCGATTCCGGGAAGATATGCACCTCGATCGCCTTCTGGGTGCCATCGGCCTGCATCATTCCGGCGGAGCCGACGAACATCCCCGGCTTGATGTCGGCCATGGTCGAGGGCGAGATCGCGACAAATAGCGGATTGTCGGTAACGGTCAGCTTCAGTTCGGCGCCGTCACGATTCTTGACCACGTAAACGGGACCTTCGACACTTTCGATGGTGCCGCGGATGCGGACGGTGTCGTCCGCCGCCGACGCTGGCGTGGCGATGCAGATCAAAGCGAAGCTGACGGTAGCAAGGGCGCGCTGTACCATGCCGGACATTGTGATCTCCCCGATTTTGGCAACGTTCTTCCTGCAACACCCTATACCCGCAATTATTCCGGCACGAAAATAAGTAAAGCAGGGTTGTACCGCGCCGCAACCGGAGGCGTGGCTATTCGATTTTGATCCCCGCGTCCTGGATCACCTTGCGCCAGCGCTCTTCCTCGCCGCGCACATACCGATCAAGCTCTTGCGGGGGACGCGCGACCATGACGAGGCCCTCATTCACCCCCAGCCTTTTGAATGCTTCGGATTGAACGGCCAATGCCGCTGATTTGTTGAGGCGGTCGATGACATCGGCTGGCGTCCTGGCCGGCGCGAACAGGCCGTACCAGCTCTCCGCGGCGTAGCCGGGAACGCCGGCCTCGGCGACGGTCGGCAATTGCGGAAATGCCGGCGAGCGCTCGGCTGAAGTCACGGCGAGCGCGCGCAACTGGCCGCCCGCGATCAGCGAAGCGGCGCTGGCGACCGTCGTAAACATCACCTGGATCTGACCGCCGATCAGGTCGGTGATCCCAGGCGCGGCGCCCTTGTAGGGCACCATGGTCAGATTGACCTTTGCCATGTCCTTGAACAGCTCGCCCGCGAGGTGCGCCGAGGTGCCGGTGCCGAACGTACCATAGGATAATTTGTCGGGATCGGTTTTCGCCGCCGCGATCAGGTCTGCGATCGATTGAAAAGGCGATTTGGGATTGACCACGACGATATTGAAGGAACGCGCAATCAGCGCGACGGGCGCGAAATCCTTGTGCGGATCGTAGGGCAGCTTGGCATTCAGGCTTGGATTGACCGCGTTGGCGAACGTCCCCATCAGCAGCGTGTAGCCATCCGGTTCGCTGGTTGCGACGGCCTGGGTCCCAATGATGGTCCCCGCGCCCGGTTTGTTCTCGATAATGACCGTGGCGCCGAGATCCTTCGCCATCTCCTGCGCCAGCGTGCGCGCGATCACGTCGGTGCCGCCGCCCGGCGCAAACGGCACGACGATCCTGACGATCCTGTCCGGATACAACGCCGAGGCATCGTCCGGCGAAAATGCCGTTAACAACAATACGGCAATCGCGAACAGGAAAGGCGCTGTTTTGATGCTGCGTTCGGGAAGCATGGGGACCGCTCGCGACTGGAGTTCCGGGAATGCACCAGCAGATCATGCCTGCCGGCGCAGCGCCATGCGCGGGGCGGCTAGCGGATATGACGCGGGATGCGCTGAACGTGCAAGCGCCCGGATGGAATTCTCCATCACGACGAAAAACATGTCCTGCGCGCGGTCGACCACGAGGTACACGCCGGTGGCGCCGTCCCATTTGATCTCCCCAAGCGAGCCCGGCGGCGGCGGCACCGCATTGCCGGGATCGGTACGGATGCCGAAACCGTAGCCAAATCCGAAGCCGTCGCCCGGGTAATAGAAAAAGTCGCGCGCGACGCCTGGCCCCGGCCCGATGTGATCCGTTGTCATCGCAGCGTATGCCGCTGGCGTGAGATAGGTTTTGCCGTCCAGCGTCCCACCATTCAGCAGCATCTGCCCATAGCGCGCGAAATCGACTGCCGTCGAGACCATCCCGCCGCCGCCGGATTCCCACCGCGTGACGTCGAGCGAGTTACGCTCGACATGCCGGTCCTTGGCCAGCGGCTGAGCGTAGCGCGCCCGTTCAACCGGATCGGTCAGGAAGAATTTCGTGGTGGTCATGCCGAGCGGATCGAGCAGATGCGTCTTCTCGAATTGATAGAGCGACTGGCCGGATGCGACCTCGATGACGCCGCCGAGAACGTCGATCGAATGCCCGTAATCCCACAGCGTGCGCGGCTGCTCGGCCAGCGCCACCTTGGCCAGCCGCTCGACAAATTCGGCATTGTCGAAATCGCCGAGATAAATGCCGTCATAGGCGGCCTTGACCAGTCCCTCGCCATAGAAGCCGTAGGTGATGCCGGACGTGTGCAGCAGCAAATCCTCGATGTTGACCGGCCGGCGCAGGGCTACCTGATCGAGCACCGGCCGGCCGGATTCATCTTTTCTCTCGACCCCAACCTTCATGGCGGCGAAAGATGGAATGTATCTGCTGACGGGATCATCGAGCGCGATCTTTCCCCGATCGACCAGCACGATCGCCGCCACGCTGGTAATGGTCTTGGTAACCGAGCCGATCGGGAAGCCGCCGTCGTCGGCGTCGCCATCTCGACGTCACGCTTGCCGAAGCATTTGAAATACACCGGTTGACCGTGGCGCTGGATCAGAACGATGACGCCGGGAATGTTGCCGGAGGCGACTTCGCCATTGATGAAATCGTCGATGGATGAAAGCTTTTCGCGCGACAGCACCGCCCCCGGCGGCGGCCCGAGTTCGACGGCGGCGGCCGATAAGGGGCCGCGACACAGGCGGCCGCGGCCATCGTGGCGAACCGTGTGACGCAGGGGCGGCTTGACGTGAAGTCGCGCGGAGACATGTCTTGACCTGGCAGATCTTGACCTGACGGACGAAGCGAACTGACTGAACCGAGTTTATTGCATTGCTGCAACCCGATCCAGATCGTGCATTGCCGAAACGCACGGCGTTGGTATTCCCTCTCCTTGTTCACCAGCACGTCATTTGTCAGGATGCCGGGCGGTTGCCAAGTCCGCAAAGATGAATCGAAGGAGGACCGTATGAAACCCCGGTTGAACCCCTATCAGGTCGCGCCCGACACCATCAAAGCGCTCAGCGCGCTTGAAGCGCAGGTACAAGGCAGCGGCCTCGAACATTCGCTGACCGAATTGGTCAAGACCCGGGCGTCGCAGATCAACGGCTGCACGTTCTGCATCAACATGCACACCCAGGATGCCCGGAAGAGCGGCGAAACCGAACAACGGCTGTACCTGCTGAATGCGTGGCGGGAATCGCCTGTTTACACCGATCGCGAACGCGCCGCACTGGCGTGGACCGAGGCGGTGACGCTGGTCTCGGAAACCAGCGCGCCCGATGACGTCTACGAAGGCGTTCGCTCGCAGTTTTCGGAAGCCGAGACCGTCAATCTGACCATGCTGATTGCGACCATCAACGCCTGGAACCGGATTGCGATCAGCTTCCGCTTCGTTCCTCCGGTGAGGGCCAAGGCCGCGGTGGCGTAACCGCGGCGCAGCAGCGTGCGAATTCACACCGCGGTGGCGCGGGCGAAATCCACGTAGATTTCGCGCAAGCGGTTCGTCATCGGACCGGGCTTGCCGCTGGCGACGGGCTTGCCGTCGATCGACACCACCGCCTGCACGAACACGGTGGCGCTGGTGATGAAGGCTTCCTTTGCCGCCAACGCTTCCTCAACCGAAAACGCCCGCTCCTCGACCCGAAGCTGACGCTCCTCGGCGAGCGCGACCACCGCCTTGCGGGTGCAGCCCGGCAGAATCGCGGATGAATTCTGCCGCGTCACCAGCACATCGTCCTGGGTCAGGATGAAAGCCGATGACGACCCCAATACCGGTCTTGGCCGACGGCGCGTTGACGATGTCCTTCACGGAAGTGAACATCACCAGCGTCGGCCTGACGTCCTTCGGGAAGGCGAAATCGCGTTCCGGCGCAGCGCCGCGTGTCACCTCAAGATAAACCATGCCGTTGACGAGATTGTTGCGCGCGATCAGCTCTTGCTGGATCTCCTGAATGCGCTCGAGCGTTTCCGGCAAGGCCAGCGCGATCTCGCCGACCGATCGCTCCAGCCGCGCCAGATGCGAGGCATTGTCGATCAGCTTGCCTTCCAGCACGGCCGCGACTTCGTAGATGCCGTCGGCGAACAGGAAGCCGCGGTCGAGCACCGAGACCTTGGCGTCAGCCATTGGCACGAACGAACCGTTGACGTAAGCGATCTTATCCAAGCGAGTTCTCCTGTCGGG
>WNFC01013380.1_pt1 | contig 11130 bp, 7 predicted proteins | sample 5400541 | NCBI WGS metagenome assembly WNFC01 (sample SAMN13153342, study PRJNA577476) | soil metagenome | isolation source: 120 cm saprolite under Douglas fir tree site 2 hole 2 replicate 1 | place: USA:California | collected 2015-04-18
CAGGACCTCCAAGGTCTCGCGGTTGTAGCGCTTGCCCTTGCAGACATCGCAGGTGACGTAGACGTCGGGCAGAAAGTGCATCTCGATCTTGATGACGCCGTCGCCCTGGCAAGCCTCGCAGCGCCCGCCCTTGACGTTGAACGAAAACCGTCCGGGCTCGTAGCCGCGCGCCTTGGCTTCGGGCAGGCCGGCGAACCATTCGCGGATCGGCGTGAACGCGCCGGTATAGGTCGCGGGATTGGAGCGCGGGGTGCGGCCGATCGGCGACTGGTCGATGTCGATGATCTTGTCGATATGCTCCAGCCCCTCGATGCGATCGTGCGGGGCTGCGCCCTCGCTGGCGTTGTTGAGTTTGCGGGCGATCGCCTTGTAGAGCGTGTCGATCAGCAGCGTCGACTTGCCGCCGCCGGAGACGCCGGTAACGCAGGTGAAGGTGCCGAGCGGCACGTCGACGGTGACGTTCTGCAGATTGTTGGCATGCGCGTTGACGACGCGAATCTTCTGGTCCTTGTGGCCGGTGCGCCGTTTTGGCGGCACCGCGATCTGACGTATCCCTGTGAGATATTGTCCGGTGATGCTCTCGGGGTTAGCCATCACGCTCTCGGGCTTGCCCTCGGCGACGACGTGACCGCCATGGATGCCGGCAGCCGGACCCATGTCGATGAGGTAGTCGGCGCTGCGAATGGCCTCCTCGTCATGCTCGACGACGATCACCGTATTGCCGAGATCGCGCAGCCGTTCCAGCGTCTTCAACAGGCGCGCGTTGTCGCGCTGATGCAGCCCGATCGACGGCTCGTCGAGAACGTAAAGGACGCCGGTCAATCCCGAGCCGATCTGCGAGGCGAGACGGATGCGCTGGCTTTCGCCGCCCGACAGCGTCCCCGATGCGCGTGCCAGGGAGAGATACTCGAGCCCGACACTCCGCGGCGGCCGAGATCGACAGCTCGGCAACCTCGCTGATCGTCTTGCCCGCGATCTTGACGGCGAGCGCCTCTGGTTTCAGCCGCGCGCCGTGGCACACCTCGCAGGTCTTGGCGCTCTGATAGCGGCCGAGCTCCTCGCGCACCCAGGCGCTGTCGGTCTCGCGATAGCGCCGCTCCATGTTGGTGATGACGCCCTCGAACGCGCGGTTGGTCGTATAGCTGCGCAGCCCGTCGTCGTATTTCATCGCGATCGGCGTATCACCTGACCCGTAGAGGATAGTGTCGCGGACCTTCTGCGAGAGGTCCCGCCACGGCGTGCGCATGCTGATCTTGAAGTGCTTTGCGATGCTTTCCAGCGTCTGCACGTAATATTGCGACGTCGAGCTTGCCCAGGGCGCTATGACCCCGTCCTTGAGGCTGAGCCTCTCGTCGGCGACCACCAGCTCGGGATCGAAATAATCCTTGGACCCGAGACCGTCGCACGATGGACAGGCGCCGAACGGGTTGTTGAACGAGAACAGCCGGGGCTCGATCTCGGAAATGGTGAAGCCCGAGACCGGGCAGGCGAATTTGGCCGAGAAGATGGTGCGCTCGCCGCCATCGGCGTTCTCGGCGATCATGATGCCGTCGGCGAGCGCCAAGGCGGTCTCGATCGAATCGGCGAGCCGCGTACCGATATCCTTGCGCACGACGATGCGGTCGACCACCACCTCGATGTCGTGCTTCAACTTCTTGTCGAGGCCTTTGCCCTTATTGAGGTTCGGTGCCTCATCGATCTCCATCATCGTGCCGTCGATCTTGACCCGGGTGAAGCCGCGTTTCTGCAGATCGATCAGCTCCTTGCGGTACTCGCCCTTGCGGCCGCGAATGATCGGGGCGAGCAACAGGAGCCGGGTTCCTTCCGTCATCGCAAGGATGCGGTCAACCATCTGCGAGACGGTCTGGCTCTCGATCGGCAGTCCGGTCGCCGGGGAGTACGGGATGCCTATGCGAGCAAAGAGCAGCCGCATGTAGTCGTAGATCTCGGTCACCGTGCCGACAGTCGAGCGCGGGTTCTTCGACGTCGTCTTTTGCTCGATCGAAATCTGCATCAGCTCGAGAAACTGCCTCGCGTAGGCCGACAGGCTCTCGACATAACGACGCTGGCCTTCGGCATAGATTGTGTCGAAGGCGAGCGAGGACTTGCCGGATCCCGACAGTCCGGTGATCACCACCAGACTGTCGCGCGGCATGTCGATGTCGATGTTCTTGAGGTTGTGCTCGCGCGCGCCGCGAACCCGGATTTGCTGCATGGCGAAGTTATAGCCGAGCGTCGTGAGGGAAAGCGACTCTGGCGACGCGGAATTACGCCGCCGACCGCATCTCGCGCGGAACGATGGGAAGAACGCGCTTTTGCGCGCCGCGCAGCAGCGTGACCGGTACGGCAATGCCGACGCGCTCCTCGGTCATCAGCCGATGCATGTCATCGATGTCGCCGACGGGCAGACCATCGACCGCGACGATGATGTCGCCGCTGAGGATACCGGCTTCGCGGGCCGCGCCGTCGGGCGCCGTCGACTGGACGCGCACGCCGCTCTCGCGGGCGAGCTCGTGGAAGCGTACGACGCGGCGGGGCAGCGGCACATTCTGTCCGGCGATGCCGATGTAACAGCGCCTGACCCTGCCATCGCGGATCAGGCGCGCGGCGACGAACTCTACCGTATTGGCCGAGATCGAGAAGCAGATACCCTGGGCCATGGCGATGATCGCGGTGTTGATGCCGACGACAGTGCCATCCGCGGTGACGAGCGGCCCGCCGGAATTGCCCGGGTTGAGCGCTGCGTCGGTTTGAATGACGCTGTCGATGAGCCGGCCGGAGCGCGCGCGCAGCGAGCGGCCGAGCGCGCTGACGACGCCGGCGGTCACCGTGCATTGGAAACCGAAGGGATTGCCGATGGCGACGACCAGCTGACCGACCCGCAGGCGACGGGAGTCGCCGAGCCGCGCCGCCGCCGGCGCCTCGCCGTGCAGGCGCAGAACGGCGAGATCGGTATCGGGGTCGTCGCCGACCAGGCTGGCCGCCGAGTTGCGTCCATCCGGGAAGGTCGCCGATATGCGTTTTGCGGCCGGGCCGGCATTGACGACGTGGCTATTGGTCAAGAGATAGCCGTCGGGCGTGAAGACGACGCCGGATCCGCTGCTGGCCGACCCCTTGTCGGTTTCGACTTGAAGGTGAACGACGGCGGGCCCGACCGTGTCGACGGCGCCGATGACGGCGCGGGAATAGGCGTCGAGGATCTCCGGCTCCGAGGGTGGTTGCAGGACGGCGCTCGAGTGGGCAGCGTCGTCGATATTGTCGATGGTGGTGAGAAGCGTCATGGCTAGGATCCAGATCGAGGCAAGGTCATTAGATGGGGTCTTGCCGGCCGCCGCTCCAGAGCCCTCGCAAGCGGGGCAGCTTCCCGCTAAGATGCGCCATCGCATATCTGGGACGGAAAAATTCGATGGCTGGCAGCGTCAACAAAGTCATTCTCGTCGGCAATCTCGGCCGCGATCCCGAAATCCGCTCGACTCAAGACGGCACCCGCATCGCCAACCTCTCGCTCGCGACATCGGAGAGCTGGCGCGACAAGAATTCCGGCGAGCGCAAGGAGCGCACGGAATGGCACCGTGTCGTGATCTTCAACGAAAACCTGGTCAAGATCGCCGAGCAATACCTCAAGAAGGGCTCGAAGATTTATGTCGAAGGTGCGCTACAGACGCGCAAATGGACCGATCAGGCCGGGGTGGAGAAATACTCGACCGAAGTCGTGCTGCAGCGGTTCCGTGGCGAGTTGACGATGCTCGATGGCCGCAGTGAGGGCGGCGGGGGCGGCGCGTCGGCCGGTTCCGATGAGGGGGGCGGCGGCTATGGCGGTGCTGGCGGTGGTTCACGTTCCGAGCGGCGCCCGCCCGGTCCAGACCTCGACGACGAAATTCCGTTTTAGAACCCCGTCGCGCCTCAGAACCCGGGCGCGCTCACGGGGTTCGAGCTCAGCGAGGCGGCTACCGGCCAGGATGCCTTTCGCAAACTGCGCGACCACGCTCCGGATATCGTTCTTGTCGACCTCGACATGCCGGTGATGGACGGGTTCGAGTTTCTCGACCAGATGCGCGCGAGCAACGGGACCAGCCGGACGCCGGCGATCGTCGTCACGTCGATGAGCATCAGCGATGAGAATCGGCGGCGATTGAGCACGGCCTCGTGCATCGTACCGAAATCCGAGCTGACGGGCGATGCGCTCGTCGGGGCCATCCGAAACGCCATCGGCGCGCGGGGCGCGGCCTCACGATGACCGCCGTCCGTGCGGAACGGATACTCGTCGTCGACGACGATGAGGCCGGCCGTTACTTGAAGACGCATACGCTGCGACGCCGCGGCTACACCGTTTCGGAGGCGGCGCTTGGCGAGCAGGCCCTGCGGATGGTGCGGTCGGACCCGCCACATCTCGTTCTTCTCGACGTCAAGCTCCCGGACGTCAGCGGGCTCGAGGTTTGCCGGCAAATCAAGGCCGAGCATCCGAACGTGGCCGTCCTGCAAACTTCCGCCGCTTTCGTCGGCTCCGGCGACCGGACGGCGGCGCTCGAAGGAGGGGCCGATTCATTTCTCATCGAGCCGATCGACGCGGAGGAGCTTGGCGCGGTGGTCGACGCCCTCTTGCGTATGCGCCACGCCGAAATCGAGCTGCGTACGCTCAACCAGCTGCTCGAGGAAAGGGTCGCGGATCGAACGAGCGAATTGGCGGAAAAGAACCGGCAACTCATCGCCGAAAGCGCCCAGCGCGCGCGTGCCGAGGAAGCGCTGCGCCATGCGCAGAAGCTTGATGCGATCGGCCAACTCACCGGCGGTATCGCCCATGATTTCAATAATTTGCTGACCGTTGTTCTGGGCAATTTCGAGATGATCGAGCACGGCCTGAGGCAAGCGAACCCAATCGCCGCCGAAACTGTCCTTCGGCTTGTCGCCAGCGGTCAGCGCGCGGCCGATCATTGCAAGCACCTTACCGACCAGTTGCTCGCCTTCGCCCGTCGCGACGCCACGCGTCAAGAGGTTGTCGACGTCAACGAGATCATTCGCGATTTCGCATCGTTTCTACAGCGCTCGCTCGGCCACCGCGGCGCCCTCGATCTGGCTTTGTCGCCCGACGCATGGTCGTGTCGGCTCGACGTCAGCCATTTCGAGGCGTCCCTATTGAATTTGACGGTCAATGCGCGCGACGTAATGGCCGTGGGCGGCACCTTGACGATCAGCACGACCAACGTGGAGATCACATCCGAGAGCGCCGAGAGCGAGCGCGTTCGTTTTCCAGATATGATCATGCCGGGCCAATATCTCCAACTCACCATTGCGGACACCGGGTCGGGTATGTCCAGTGAGGTGCTGGCTCACGTCTTTGAACCGTTTTTCACGACAAAGGATATCGGCAAGGGCAGCGGACTTGGTCTCAGCCAAGTCTATGGGTTCGTCAAGCAGGCCGGTGGTTACGTCGCGGTGGACACGCGCCTTGGCGCCGGGACGACTTTCACGCTGTACCTGCCTCGCTGCGACGAGGGTGCGGTCGAGGAGCTGGCGTCGCAGGCAGACATCGGTACGGTCCCGCGCGGCGTCGAGACGATATTGATTGTCGATGACAATGTAATGGTGCTCGAAGTCGTGCGGGAGATGATCGCCGAGCTTGGGTATCATGCTCTGCATGCGACCGATGCCAGCGAGGCGTTGGCGATCCTCGCGAGCGCCGTCCCGGTCGATCTTCTCTTTTCGGACGTCGTGATGCCGAACGGCATCAGCGGCATAGAGTTGGCGCGCGAGGCACGGCGGCGCCGTCCCGGTCTTGCCGTACTCATCACCTCGGGCTATGCGGCGGCCAACGAGGCCGAGGACGTCCTCAATGGGGAATTCCTTTCGATCGCCAAGCCCTATAGCCGGGGCGATCTCGCTCTCCATCTCCGCAGGGCCCTCGGGCGCTGAAGGAGGGGCTAGTCGCTCGACGTCGGCCGAGTGCTCCGCCGCTTGAGGACAGTCCAATAGCGCCTTGCAAACGCTGGCGTGAATTCGGTGGCGAAATACTCCTGGTAATGGGTCAATGCCTGCTCGACCACGATCCTGCTGGTGGGAAAGCGTGGGATCGCGACATAATCCGTGTCGCCGAACGCCTCCTCGGGCGGTCGCCATGCGATCTCCTTCGCCCACCATAGATTGCCCCGACGAGGCGCGCGAGCGCCCATGGCGAATGGCAGCGGATTGACTTGGTCGATGACCACGACGGAGGAAGCGGCGGCACCGTGCGTGCGCAGGAACTCGACCAGTTCGAGGACTGTCTGGATATACTCGTATTGCGAGAGTTCATATCGCACCCGCTGCGTACGCAGACGGCCGAATAAGGTGGGGGAATAGTGGTCCGTGGCGAATTCGTCGATGACATTGTCGCGATCACGCGGTACTGCGAGCCCTTGCAGATTGGTGTCCTCCACGACGAATATCTCAGCGGTTTGCTGCGCCTTTAGGTGGTATCCGAACACAGCCACGTTGGCGTAAAAGACGAACAAGAGGAGAGGGCACGACGCCGCGCCGATAAGGGCGATCGCATGCCTCGATTGATCGCTTCTCGCCGCGCGGGCCCAATCGCAAACGGCGACCAGGATCAGCAGTGTCGGAATCACATAGAGCGGTATTCCCTGTTCCTGGGCGTTCTGAGAGATAAGGAAGAGACCCGAGACAAAAACAAAGGCCCCCGCTATTAGGGTCCCAAGGCTTACGCGCCCTTGGAGCCACAAGTAGAAGAGAACCAAATCCGCGGCGATGACCGAGCTTTGCTCGGCGCTGCCATAGGCGAAGTTGCGCAAGAAAAGACTGACTTGCGTGCGGACGCTTCCGGCTGATATTGCGTCTACGATATCGGCTATATAGCCGTGATTGAAAGGAGCCAGGGCGATCAATGCGATAAGGGCCAGGACGACGCACCAGGCTCTATAGTGCTGCCGAACGTGCCGACTGGTCATCAGAGCCACGCCAACACCGGCAAAAGCGACGCCAAAATAAGTGATTTTTACATAATAGAGCGCGACGACGATGATCGCAGCCGCGATAACGTCGGTTAGCACCGGGCGCCTTCCGTCCCGCGGCCCGACGAAGATAATCACATAGAGAATGCCGAGAAGGCTCCAACCGAACCGATTATAGGCCATGGCGAATGTGTATTCGGTCGGCAGATCGCCAATCACCAGCGGTACCAGGGTAAGCAGCGCGCACAACGTGACGAAAAGCGCGGCCGGCACGAGCGCCAACCTGTTCTTGACCGCGACCACAGCGAGCACCGTGATCAATATCGCGACGATGGTTTCGCCGATAAGGAAGGCGAATGGCTTGGTGCCGACGACGTAGAATCCCAGCGCCGTCGCCGCGAATGGAAGGGTCCCCAGCGGGTCGTGAAAATCGACATGCGCAGTCTGGCCGTTGTAGAGACGCCATGCGCCATCGAGGTTGAACATGAGATCCCAAGTCATCTCTCGGGAATAGATGACTGGCGACGACAGGACAGCCCAAATCGCGGGAATTATAAGCACGGCAGACAATGCCAGCAGCGGCAGAGGCTCGCCGGGCGTCAGGAACATTCCGCGCATCAGCGCGTCGATCCAGTCCGCCCTTGAGTTGCGATCAATCGTTGCGACCTGCCGCAACGATACCGTTGGTTCTTGCACTGGTCAGCGCCGGTCCGATGTCACATTCATGTCAGAGGATTGGTTCCGGGGTCCGTACCGAAAAGACGTTCATCGGCAAGAGTCCCGTCGGTGTCCTCAACGATCACCTTGCTCGGCTCATCCGCCGCCGCGAGGGCGCAGGCGATGGTGACTGCGCTCTCTCGCGTTTCCCGGGCCTCGCGTGGTGCCGACTCGCCTTCCTTGCTGACGCTCCACTTGCCGTTCGGCATTGGGCTAACGCGATAAACATGTCGACCCAACATCGCCTGCTCCGAACCAATCTCTGGAATTCGCGTATCCGGGTACCGGAACGCTATTATCCGTGTGGTTGTTCCTTTGCAGGACGGAGAAACCGCAAGGTTGACGGCGGTCGGGAGAGGAGGGGTCATGAACGACATCGGAGCCCTAATCATCGGCTTCCTCACCGGTATTTTAGCCAAGCTTGTGGCCGGCGGCCATGGGTTCCGCACCTGTCTCGTAACGGCCGGTCTCGGCATCGTAGGCCGTGGTCGCAAATCGGCTCGGTCAGTTCATCGGCTGCTAGCGGCCCGACGAGACCGCCAGCTTCAACGGCGCGGCGGTCGGTGCAGTGATCGTACTCGCGGTACACCATGCGCTTACCGGATCGCGCAACGAACGATTGCGCTGAAAGCAGGACATAAGGCCCGGCGCGTTGGCCGAACCATCTGTCGCAAGGTTGTTCGCACCCGCGAAATGGGGTAGATTGCGCTCGATTGAAACGCTGGCCCGAAGCGCCAGCGTTTCGCGTATCCACAGCCCGCTTTCCCTCATCGCCCGGACCCTTATTTGACCGACACACCGACGCCACCCAACCCGCCTTCCTTCGACATCACCCCGGTTACTATCGAAGAGGAGATGAAGCGCTCCTACCTCGATTACGCGATGAGCGTGATCGTGGCGCGTGCGCTGCCTGACGTCCGCGACGGGCTGAAGCCCGTACACCGCCGCATCCTCTATGCGATGAAGGATGGCGGCTATGATTGGAACCGGCCGTTCCGCAAGTCGGCGCGCATCGTCGGCGAGGTCATGGGTAAATATCACCCGCATGGCAACGTGGCGATTTACGATGCGATGGTGCGCATGGCGCAGGATTTCGCCATGCGCGTCCCGCTGGTGGCCGGCCAGGGAAATTTCGGTTCGATGGACGGCGATCCGCCGGCAGCCGAGCGCTATACCGAGGCGCGTCTCGCGCGCATCTCCGATGCGCTCCTCGACGACATCGACAAGGACACCGTCGACTTCCAGCCCAACTACGACGAGACGCTCCGGGAACCCCGGGTACTCCCGGCGCGCTTCCCCAATCTGCTCGTCAATGGCGCCTCGGGTATCGCCGTCGGCATGGCGACGAACATTCCGCCGCACAATCTTGCCGAGATTGTCGACGCCTGCGTCGCCGCCATCGACAACCCGGCGATCACCGTCGAGGAGTTGATGGAGATCGTGCCGGCGCCGGATTTTCCAACCGGCGGCATCATCGTCGGCCGCGCCGGGACGATCTCGGCCTATCGCACCGGGCGCGGTTCGATCGTAATGCGGGGCAAGATCCACGTCGAAGAGCTGCGCAAGGAGCGCGAGGCGATCGTCGTCACCGAGGTGCCCTATCAGGTCAACAAGGCGCGCATGGTGGAGCGCATCGCCGAGGTCGTACGCGAGAAGTTGATCGAGGGTATCTCGGATCTGCGCGACGAATCCGACCGCGACGGCGTTCGCGTCGTCATCGAGCTCAAGCGCGACGCCGTGACCGACGTCGTCCTCAATCAGCTCTATCGCCACACGCCGCTGCAGACAAGCTTCGGTGTCAACATGCTGGCGCTCAACGGCGGTCGGCCCGTGCAGATGACGCTGCGCGACGTTCTTGTCGCCTTCATCGCCTTCCGCGAAGAGGTAATCACGCGGCGCACCGCCCATCTGCTCGGCAAGGCGCGCGAGCGCGCCCACATTCTTGTCGGCCTTGCCGTCGCCGTTGCCAATATCGATCCGGTCATCGCAATGATTCGCAATGCCGCCGATCCGGCGGTAGCGCGGGCTGCGCTGATGGCGCGCGCTTGGCCGGCTGGCGACGTGGCGCCGCTCATCGCGCTCATTGGCGAGCCCGGTCACGCGGTGATGGCTGACGGAACCTACCGCCTGTCCGACGAGCAGGCCAAGGCGATCCTCGAGCTGCGCCTGCAGCGCCTCACCGGGCTGGAGCGCGAGAAGATCGCCGAGGAGCTCGACGACATTGTCCGCGAGATCGGCGATTACCTCGACATTCTGCGCTCGCGCCCGCGGCTTCTCGACATCATGCGCAACGAGCTGCGGGAGATCAAAGAGCAGTTCGCCACGCCGCGCCGGACGATGATCGAAGAGGTGGAATTCGAGGCCGATATCGAAGCGCTCATCCAGCGCGAAGATATGGTCGTCACGGTCACCCATTCCGGCTACATCAAGCGGGTGCCGCTCTCGACCTATCGCGCCCAGCACCGCGGCGGACGCGGGCGCTCCGGCATGGCGATGCGCGACGAGGATTTCGTCAGCCAAGTCTTCGTCGCCTCGACCCATGCGCCGGTGCTGTTCTTCACCTCGTCCGGCCGTGTCTACAAGCTGAAGGTCTACCGGCTGCCGCTCGGCACGCCCCAGGCGCGCGGCAAGCCGATGATCGGCCTGCTGCAGAACCTGGTGCAGGGCGAAGGCATCTCGACCATCATGCCGCTCCCCGAGGATGAGGCTAGCTGGGCGAACAACACCGTCGTATTCGCGACGGCGAACGGCTACATCAGGCGCAATGCACTCTCCGATTTCACCGACGTCCGTGCCAACGGCAAGATCGCGATGAAATTCGAGGGCGAGGATGCCGACGACAGGCTGATCGCGGTCTCGGTGTGCAGCGACACCGACGACGTGCTGCTGTCGACGCATAATGGCCGCTCAATCCGCTTTCCGGTCGACGATGTCCGGGTGTTCACCGGCCGTTCCTCGGTCGGCGTGCGCGGCATCCGCCTGCTCGCCGACGATCGCGTCATCTCGATGTCGATCCTGCGCCACGAAGAAATCGATCCGGAGATTCGCGACGCCTATCTCAGCATGGCGGCGAAGCGCCGGCGCTCCATGGGCGAGGAGAGCGAAATTGCCGCCGCCGGCGAGGAGGAGCCGCTGGATGTCGAAGCCGATCCCGAGGCTGAGGGCGAGAGAAAATCGACGAGCGAGATCACCCTGCCGGACGAAAAATTCGAGGAGCTCGCTGCGCGCGAGGAGTTCCTTCTCAGCATAACCGAGAAAGGCTTCGGCGCGCGCAGCTCGGCCTATGACTACCGCATCACCGGGCGCGGGGGGCAGGGGCTGATCAACATGACGCTGGCCAAGCGTCAGGACCATGTCGTCGCCGTGTTTCCGGTGACCCACAAGGACCAGATCATGCTGGTCACCGATGGCGGGACGGTGATCCGCTGTCCCGTCTTCGACATCCGCATGGCGCGCCGCCCAAGCCAGG
>WNFC01021762.1_pt1 | contig 11130 bp, 8 predicted proteins | sample 5400541 | NCBI WGS metagenome assembly WNFC01 (sample SAMN13153342, study PRJNA577476) | soil metagenome | isolation source: 120 cm saprolite under Douglas fir tree site 2 hole 2 replicate 1 | place: USA:California | collected 2015-04-18
TGTTGCTCCGCGCGACTGCCTCCGCCCAAACCCTCCACATCGCTGCCGCCGCCGACCTCCAATATGTTCTCCCCGATCTTTCCGCCCAATACGAAAAACAAACCGGCGCTAAACTCGCCATCACGTACGGCTCCAGCGGCAACTTCTTCGCGCAAATCCAAAACGGCGCGCCTTTCGATCTCTTCTTCTCCGCCGACCTCGACTACCCCAAAAAACTAATCCAGGCCGGATTCGCAAATTCCGATTCTCTGCAAACCTACGCCGCCGGTCGACTCGCCCTTTGGCTTCCCCCCGATTCTCCTCTGGATCCCGCTGCTGGACTGAAGGTCTTGCTCGATCCCCGCATCCAGAAAATCGCCATCGCCAATCCCGAGCACGCTCCCTATGGCCGCGCCGCTGTCGCCGCCCTGCGGAACGCCGGCCTCTACGACCAGCTCAAACCAAAACTCGTTTACGGCGAAAACATTTCCCAGGCCGCGCAATTCGCACAATCCGGCAGTGCCCAGGCCGGCCTGATCGCTCTCTCGCTCGCCCTCTCTCCCGCCATGAAAACCGGCAAGCGCTGGAACGTCCCACCCGATCGCTATCCCTCCATTGAACAAGCTGTCGTCATACTCAAATCTTCGCCGAACAAGCAGGCCGCCGTATCCTTCCTCACCTTTTTGAAATCGCCGCCAGCGCGCGCCACCTTCGAGCGCTACGGATACGCGGCCACGTCCGCTTCCATTGCCGCCGGTCAAAAGCCATGAACGCAGAAGCGCTCCTCCTTTCACTGCGTCTGGCCGCAACCGTCTCCCTCTTGCTTCTTGTGCTTGCCCTTCCGATCGCCTACGGTCTGGCCTTCAGCACCTGGCGCGGAAAATTTCTTCTCGAATCCGTTGTCGCTCTGCCGCTCGTGCTTCCGCCCACCGTCCTCGGCTTCTATGCGCTCGTGGCCATGGGCCCCCGCGGCCCGCTAGGAAAAATCTGGCAATCGCTTTTCGGCCACCCGCTCGCCTTCACCTTTGCCGGGCTAGTGCTTGCTTCCATGCTCTATGGCCTGCCCTTCGCCGTGCAACCGCTCGTCGCTTCCTTTGAATCGCTCGATCGACGCCTACTCGACGCCTCCGCCGTCCTCGGCGCGGATCGTGCGCGCACATTTCTCCGCATCATCCTTCCGCTCGCGTGGCCCGGCGTCCTCACCGCGCTGGTGCTCAGCTTCGCGCACACTCTCGGCGAGTTCGGCGTGGTCCTCATGGTCGGCGGCAATCTTCCCGGCATCACCCGCACGGTCTCCATCGACATCTATGACCGCGTCCAGGCGCTCGACTACGCCGCCGCGCATCAGACCGCGCTGCTGCTCCTTCTCGTTTCTTTTGCGGTGCTCTCGATCGTCTACGGCGTGAACCGCCGCGTCTGGTCGCCCTGGCCGGCGAAATAAACGGCGCCATGTTGAACGTTCACATCCGCAAGCAGCTTCGCTCGAACGGCACACAACCTTTCGTTCTCGACATCAAGGAATCCTTCGCGCCCGGCTTCACCGTTCTTTTCGGCCCCTCCGGCGCGGGGAAATCCACGCTGCTCGATTGCATCGCCGGCCTGCAACAACCCGATTCCGGCGAAATCCGCCTCGGCGAGAAACTTTATTTCGACGCAGCCCGCAAAATCTCGCTCCCTCCCCAACTTCGCGAACTCGCCTACGTTTTTCAATCGCTGGCCCTCTTCCCGCATCTCTCCGTTGAGCAAAATATCCGTTATGGTCTCGACAAACTTGCCGTCTCTGAACGAATAGAACGTACAAATGGCATCGCAAAATCGTTTCGCATCGAAAATCTTCTCTCCCGGCGCCCCGCGGAGCTCTCCGGCGGCGAAAAGCAGCGCGTCGCCCTCGCGCGATCCCTCGTCACGCGTCCGCGCGTCCTGCTTCTCGACGAGCCGCTCACCGGCCTCGATTCCGCCCTGCGCCGCTCCATCCTCGAAGACCTGCACGCCTGGAATGAAGCCAACCGCATTCCTATTCTTTATGTGACTCACAATCGCGAGGAAGTCGACTCCATCGGCGAGCGTGTCGTCACGCTCGTCAATGGCGGCGTCCAGGAAAGCGGCGCGCCGAGTGCTGTACTCGATGCTCCGCGCAGCGTTGAACTAGCCCACGCCGCCGGCTTTGAAAATGTTCTCTCCGCGGTCGTGGTCGAGCACCGCCCCGCCGACGGCGTGATGCGCGTCTCTCTCGATCACGCGGCCTGCGAAATCGAAATCCCCCTGGGCGACGCCGTACCCGGCACCGAGGTCTGCGTCGCCATTCGCGCCGGCGACATCCTCGTTGCCACCGAACCGCCGCACTTCCTCAGCGCCCGCAATATTCTTCCCGGCACAATCGAGTCCATCGAAACCCGCGGCGCAATGGCCGCCCTCCGCGTAAGAGCCGGCACAACATTCCAAGTCCACGTCACGCCCGGCGCAGTCCGCGCTCTGGACCTCTCTCCGGGCCTCCTGGTCTGGCTGGTAATCAAAACCCACTCCTGCCATCTCGTCCGCTAGGAACTCTGTCTTCTGTGGAAGAAGTTTCTTGCCCCGGATGAACGATCATGGAAGAGCATCTCTCCGTCTTCGCCTCTGTTACCATGTACTATCGCTTCGTGAGGTTAGTCGTGCCCTCAAAAAAGTCCAACGGAAAGCCCGGGCCCAAGCCTCTCCGCGCGCGCCACGCCGGCCGCTCGGACTCCAAATCCAAACCCGGCACCCGCCTCCAGGAAGTTCTGCACAGCGCCGCCAACATTTTTTTTGCCAAGGGATTCCACGCCACTTCGATCGAAGATGTCGCCCGCGACGTCGGCATGCTCAAGGGCTCGCTCTACTACTACATCAAATCCAAGGATGATCTTCTCTTCCAGCTTCTGTTAGCGGGCATCGAAGACGGCGATGCCTACATCGCCCATCACATCGATCTCGAGGGTGAACCGGTGGAGGAGCTCGAGCGCGCCATCCGGGCCCAGATCGACTACATCATCCAGAACAAGGTCCCCTTCGGCTTGTTCCTGCACGAATTCGATTCGCTTTCCGGCAAGCGCCAGCACAAAGTGATTGCGGTGATGTCGCGCTACAACAACCGGTTTGTGGATCTGGTGAAGCGCGGGCAGCAGCAGGGCAAGCTGATCGAAGGCGAGCCGTGGTTAATCGTCAACGGCATTCTCGGCATGTGCAACTGGCTTTATCGCTGGTACGACACCGACCACGTCTCCGACCCCGAGCAGGTCAAACAGGTTTTCTTGAACATGCTCCTCAACGGCATCCGCAAGTCTTGACCCTCTGCGAAATTTCGCACCCACGAAATCGATCACGCATAGAGCGCAAGGCAAAAGTTGTCATCCTGAGGCTATCCGATGAGGATAGCCTCAGGACCTCAACATAAAAATCTTCCGCGGTCTGCCAATAGAAGTCGTAGTGCTCACAATCGTGAAACTCACTTCGCCTACGGCAACAAACCATAAACCGCCACCGTGGTGTGCGTCCCGAAGTAAACTCTTCCGTTCGCCACCATCGGCGTAATGAAATGCCCGCCTACCGTGGAGAAAAGGTCGCGGTTTCCGGCGGCCGTGCTGGAGTCGTAAAGGCGCTTCGTCAAGTCTGTGGCGTCGTAGGCAAGAAAATTCCGCGACTCGCGATCCAGCGCCCAGACAATCCCGTTCGTCGCTCCATTCGCAGACGCGCTCGGAACGGTCCCATTGCTTCCGAACACAAACGCGGTTTGCGATAATGGCGTGCTGCTGAGCTTCGCTTGTGTAACGGTGAACGCCCGCAATGGCATGCCGGACGGACCGATGTACACACGGCCGTTAAAATAGATGGGCGATGAGAAATTTTCGTGCCCGTCACTCGCGAATACCTGATACACGTTATTTGCAATCGCGCTGTACTGGCCCATGTTGTCGCGATCCACAACGAACATCATCCCGTCTTTTCCGGCCACAACGGCCAGGTGCCGCGTCATGCTGCCGCTGTCCGCGAGATCCGGCAGTAGCAGCGCCGCGGCCGAACCCATATCCTGGTCGAGGTTGTCATCGGCGATGGCGTTCATCGGCGCAAAGTAATCCGCCACCGTCAGCGGCACTGTGGCCGCGAGCTTCACAAGCGTGTCGCCGTAATCGTTGCTGATTCCCGGCGTGTTTCCTCCAAACGCGTTGCCCGTCGGGAAGTAAACGTTGCCGGCCGCGTCCGCCGCCGGTCCTCCGCCTCCCAGCCAGATGCCCGCTCCGCTGCTGTTGGGAACCAGGTTGATAGCGCCAGTTTGCGCAAGCGTGGCCGCACTGTAGGCAATCACCCATGCCGAGTAATTGCCGCAATCGCCGTCATATCCGGACCACGCCGTGTAGATGTTGCCGCCGCTTTCCAGCAACGCCGCCCGTTGCTGCTGCCTGTTGGCGAGGAACGTGACGGTCGTTCCGTTGCTGTTGCCACCCTTACCAGGAAACGTCGCGGTGATCTCCTTCGGCCCGCCGAAGAGTGCGGCGCCGTTGGTCAAATCCAGCGCGTACAATCGGTGATGCGTAGTTCCCCCGCTGTCCTTCGACGCCGCAACGACATAGATCGCGTTGCGCGAGCGGTCAATCACCGGTGTGGACATGATCCCGACCGGATTGATATAGCCGCAGCCGGTGTCGGCCGTGGTCAGCGGCGTTTCCCCCGAGGGATGCGCGTTCGTGCGCCACAGCACGGTCGCCGACGAACCGCTGATGCTGTCCGCATCCACCGCGTACACGCTGTCGTTTTCCGTGGCAAAGTAGAGCACATTCTTGGTGCCTGCTCCGGGAATTGCCACCTGGTTCAAATAAAGAAGTTGCCCGTCAATCTGCCCGTCCACGGCAAATTCCGCCACCTTGCCGAACGTGGCCGAGTTCACGTTGCCCGGCGTCAATGATAATTCGTGCGTGTTCGTTCCGCTTCTCATGGCATCGTAATGGTGCGTGACCACATCCGACGTCGTTGACGAGATAACCGCCACGGTCAACGGATCGTTCGGACTCACCACACTGCCGAACGTGGCCGTGATTTCCGTCGTGCCCAGGGTTACGCCCGTGGCAAGCCCGGTTGCTGCCACAATCGTCGCGAATGACGGATTCGACGAAGCCCATGTCACGCTGCTGGTGATGTTTTTCGCGGAGTTGTCGCTGTACGTTCCCGTTGCCGTAAACTGCACCGTATTCCCGATCCCGACGCTCGGCGATGCCGGTGTTACGGCAATGGATCGCAGCGTCACCACTGCGGCCGTCACCGTCAGTGGATCGTTCGGACTCACAACGCTGCCTTGCGTCGCCGTAATCTGCGTGGTTCCCGCGGCCACGCCGGTGGCCAGCCCGGTCGCCGCGCCAATTGTGGCGAACGCCGTGTTCGACGATTTCCACGTGACGCTGCTGGTGATGTTCCTCGTCGAGTTGTCGCTGTACTTTCCCGTAGCCGTAAACTGCTGCGTGTTCCCGGCAACAATGGAAGGCGACGCCGGTGTGACCGCAATCGAGGTGAGCGTCACCCCCGCCGGCGTCACTGTCAAAGAATCGTTCGGACTCACAATACTGCCTTGCGTCGCCGTGATCTGCGTCGTTCCCGCTGCAACACCCGAGGCCAGCCCGGTCGCCGCGCCAATCGTGGCGAACGCCGTGTTCGACGATTTCCACGTCACGCTGGTGGTGATGCTTTTGGTGGAGTTGTCGCTGTACGTTCCGGTTGCCGTGAATTGCTGCGTCGCCCCGGCAGCGATGGAAGGCGTCGCCGGCGTAACAGCAATCGATTGCAACGTCGCCGCGGAACTCACCGTCAGTGTGGCCGCGCCGCTCGTCATACTGCCGAGCGAATTGGTCACCACCACGTCAAACTTCGCGCCATTGTCTCCGCTCGTTGTGGCCGGCGTCGTGTAACTGCTCCCGGTAGCTCCGCTGATGTTCGCGCTGTTTTTTCGCCACTGGTAATTCAACGGCGCAGCCCCGGTTGCGCCCACGGAAAAAATCGCATGCTGTCCAATCGTGACTGTAGCGCTGACAGGCTGCGCCGTGATGTTGGGGGCCGTGCCGCCGGGATTCGGGTTGGTACTCATGGTGGCGCATCCACTTATAAAAAGTACGAACGCGGCAAGCAGGGACACTATCGATGCCTGGATACGACTCATCAAACCTCCGATATTATGGGCGGGGCAGGAACGCCGGGGACAAGGAACAAAATTGGAAAAGGGGACCTGAGAGCGGGCAATTCAATATACCAAAGAATGGTGCGAGCGGAGTGATCCCAGCGTGGAATAAATGAAAAATTGTTCCAGGACCTCTAAGATTTCCCTTATGCCGCTAGGGGAAATACGTGTTTCCTGCCCGAGGTCGTACAAAAAATGGGGCGGATGTCCATCCGCCCCATCGGGTTAAAACACTCCAGCGCGAGCCCGGCTCTACCGCCCTGCCGGAGGCGGTAGCCAAGCAGGCAAATCCCGCAAGAGGGACGCGGGGTTCCGGAAAAAAGAAGGGCGCGATGTGATTCGCGCCCTTCCTGAGGTTTCCTTGCATCAACGAATGATGCAAGGAAGGGTTTATAGGCCGCTGGCGTAGGCTTCCACGCTGGCCAGCAACGCCTGCCCTTGTTGAATCAGGCTGTTTGCGGTCGCATCGGGAATCGGCGTACCGTTGAGTTCCGCGGCTTCGAGCAGCGGAAGGATTTGCGCCACCAACGCGTCGCGCTGGTCGGTGAACGAACTCAACTGACTCTCGATGCTGGTGTAGAGGGCGTCACTGTTCGCGTCGCCGCTCTCCATCGCCACGGTTGATGCATGAACGCTGGCAACTCCCAGCGGCCCCAGGGGAGCGTTGATTTGCTTGAGGATCTGGGCCAACGCCACGAAGTTGCCGCTCTTCTTAACGGCGGAGGGTTGGGCCCAGCCAGTAAATTTTTCGGTGAGCGCGCGCCCTTCATGCTGGTAGTCGTCCTTCAAGCCCAGCAGTGTGAGCATCGTCGGCCGAACGTCGGTGTGGTCGGACCAAGTCACGCTGTCCACCCCTGCCTGATCGACTCCGGCGCCGACCATACCCAGCCAGATGGTGGTGATCTGCGCTTGCTCGTCGCCGTGGTTCCAGGCAAACCCTGGGACTTGTGTGACACAGTCGGTAGCCGGGGAAACGCTGTTGCCGCAGGTGGTGGAGCCGGTAACAAAGTAGTCTGGGTTAGCGAAAATGGTGAAGCTCGGGGTCCGGAGCGATGGTGTCGGTAGCTCCGGAAATTGGATTGACGGCGGTTAGAGTGCCCGACGCCCGCTCAAAGGCCCGCAAACTGGGATCGGTCGGGACTGGATTACCCTTCAGGTAGATGTCTGGCGCGTCGTCGCTGTTCACCGAGGCGACAGTGGTGATGCCCGTTTCGGCCTGGAGCAAGCCCCGGAAGTTGAGGCTCAGTTCGCCAACCTCATTACCAGGAGTGTTGCCGTAGGTGCACGGCGTGGTCACGCCGTCGCAGCCGGGGTTGGTGGGGTTGGCCGCAACAACGTGATCGCCCTCCTCTGATGTGATGATGAAGAGGGTGTTCGCCGGGGTGATCCCATCGTTGGCAAGACGCGTGAAGAACTTATTGAACGCTTCGTCGTACTGCTGCAAGGTCTGGACATAGTGCGCCTCACCTGGACCATAGTCGTTCTTGTCGCCTTTCCCGTCTGCCCCGGCAAAACCATAGCCGTAGGGGTTGACCGGGATCGGCCGGTGTGGGGTGATGATGTAGGAGTAGACCACCGGGACGCCCGCTTCCAGCATGTCGGCGGTGTAGCCCAGCGAGTACTGTGGCGGCAGGCTGAAGCCCGGGAAGCCCGGCGTCGTTGTGCCAGCCGGGAAGTCATCGACGAGGACGTTACCGTTGATGTCCAACAGGTTTCCATTCTTGTCCAAAATGTTGCTCCCCAGCCCGAGAGTCTGGAAGGCTTGCGCGACATATTTGTGGCCGAAGAGTGCGTTATAGCCCTCGTAGGCGGTGGAGCTCCCGGTGGCCACATCGGTGTTTGCTGCCGAACCATCGGCGTTCGGCTCCCATGGCAACTTGTCGGGGAACCCGCCATTGGCGGCCGCGCAGAGCGTGCTGGTCTTGGCGCAGTGGATGGCAACACCCTCATAGTTGGCGAAGGCGTTGGGATCGGTGGTCTGCGGTGAGCCAACTCCGAAGACGGTTCTGAGGTCGACGCCGGTGTTTTCGATCTCCAGGTCCGCGGCACCGATGGCACCCACGTCGCAGCCGGCGCGGGTGAAGGGCACCCATGGCGCAGGGGCGTTGACGCCGTTCGGATGACCCGCATCCGCCGCGCCGCTGATCAGGTTATAGGTGTTATCCCCGCTCAGGTCAGTCCAGTAGGTGAAGCCGGACTGGGATAGGGTGGTGCCATCCGCCTTGTATTCCAGGTAGCTGTTGGCGGCGGTGGCAACCCCGTGGCGGCTGGGATAGACGCCGGTGAGGATGGTGATGATGTCGTCCGAGGTGTGCGAGATCAGCTGCGTGTGATGATTGGAAAGCAGCACGCCATTGTTCTTGATGAAGGTGAGCAGGTGGGGCATCTGCTCCAGGTCGGAGGGTACCAGCGTCGAGCCATCGCGTGCGGGGTCGCGCTGGAAGTGCGTATTGTCGAAGATGATGGTGACTACATGCTGGATCTTCCCACGCGGCGAGTTGAGCTGGCAGCCTCCGGAAGGACTGGCGGGTGCGGGTGCGGGTACGGTATGCGCCTGAGCGGCTGTTGGAAGCGCAGCGGGCAGGACAGGGGCCAGAAGAAACGCGAATGAGACGAGCAATGACGTGCAGCGACGCGCGGTGTCGCTCACGTAAGTAGCCATGCGATGCAATTTTATACTCTTTGAATCGGAGCGAAATTTCATGAGTGATGTGTACCTCCACGGAAAGGTTGAACTGCAGAATTCGGCAGACTAGTTCTAGCCTTCTTGGGCGGCAAGATGGTTACGAGGTGGGCAATTTATTGTGAAAGAACAGAAACGTCAAGGAAAACAATCTGGCCGGACCTATTACGTATAAGACCCAGGCCTTTGACTCACCCTTGGCATGGTGCCGCCGGTGCACACATTTGCATCTTGGTGTTGACCCTGCTGGGGTTGCGGTTTTCTTCGGGGTCGGGAACAATCTATAGGAAACACTAATCCGAATTTTCCTGAGCGAAGAATGAAGCCCAAAATTGTGAATTCTCTCGACGCTGCGATTGCGGATATTCCCGATGGCGCGCGGATCATGTTCGGCGGATTTGGTGGCGCCGGCTTTCCCAATAATCTGATTCAGGCGTTGTCGAAAAAGGGCGTCAAAAACATCACTGCAATCAGCAACAACTGCGGCACGCGCGAAGGCGAACTCGGGGTCATGTTCAAGAACGGCCAGGTGAAACACGTGATCTGCTCGTTTCCCGGTCCGCACGCAAATTATTTTCAGGAACGTTTTGCCAAGGGCGAAGTCACCTGCGAACTGGTGCCGCAGGGAATATTGTGCGAACGCATGCGTACGGCGGCCGCGGGCTTGCTGGGCTTCTACACGACGGTCGGTGTCGGCACGGAAGTTGCCATCGGCAAAGAGGAGCGAGTGCTCGAAGGCAACGCAAAAGGCCGATGAGCTCGGCAATCTTACTTACCGCCTGGCCGCGCGCAATTTCAATCCCATCATGGCCAAGGCCGCGAAATTCACGATTGTGGAAGTGGAAGAAATCGTTCCTGTAGGTTCCATTTCGCCGGAGGATGTCATCACTCCCGCGATTTTTGTGCACCGCATCGTGCAGGCGAAAGGGATGCGCTTCGCCGGATAAATGTGGCACAGCCGCTCCTGGCTGTGCGAGCGATCCGGGTGGCACAAAGGCTGCACAGGCAGGAGTGCCTGTGCCACGTCAGGCGCTCTCGCTTTTGAACTAAGGTGGAAACGTTATGACCGAAAAAGCCAGGCTGACCCGCGAACAGATCGCCCAGCGCGCCTCGCAGGAGTTGCACGACGGCGCTTATGTGAATCTCGGCTGGGGGATTCCGAATCTCATCGCCGATTATCTGCCCAAAGGACTCACCGTTTATTTTCACAGTGAAAACGGAATACTCGGCATGGGCCGGCGCGCGAAACCCGGCGAAGAGGATTTCGATCTCGTCGATGCCATGAAAGTTCCGGTCACGCTGATTCCCGGCGCCTCGATTTTTCACCAGGCCGATGCGCACCTGATGACTCGCGGCGGGCATCTTGATATCGCCGTGCTCGGCGGTTTTCAGGTTTCCGAAAAAGGTGACCTCGCCAACTGGAAAATTCCCGGCTCCAAAGGCAGCGGCGGCATTGGCGGCGCGATGGATATTGCCGCGGGCTCAAAAAGACTAATCGTCTGCATGGAGCACAACACAAAAGAAGGCGCGCCGAAAATCGTGAAGACCTGCAACTATCCGCTGACCGGCCTCGAATGCGTGGACACGATCGTCACCGACCTCGCGGTGATCGACGTGACGCCCGAAGGCCTTTTTCTCCGCGAAACCGCTCCCGGCTGGACGCCGGAAGAAGTGCAAGCACGCACCGAAGCAAAGCTCGTCGTGCGCAACGCCGTCCCTCAAATGAAATTGGCGTGACGGCAACCTGTACCTCACCCCTTCAGGTGTGAGGGTTTCCACTGCGTTGGCACAATCGTGCCCTGGGAATGAAAACCCTCAGGCCTGAAGGCCTGAGCTACATCTTCGCCGCGCCGCGCGCGATCAGCCGGTGCTCCGGCGTGTACATCATCAGTACCAGGTTGTCGGTCAGCGGCACGCCTTCGCCCGGCAGGTCAAACTCCACAAGCCACTCAAAGCGCTTCGGCAACTCCTGCTCCAGGCCGTGCGAATACCACGGCACCGGACGCACCTCGCCGCCGCTCTTCACAATTCCGCGGACCGGGCGGATTTCCAGCCCTCGCTTCCAGAAAAAATTCAGCCGCAGGCTGCGGATCATTTCGTCCGTCAGGTACACACGCGAATTGGTCTGCTGCATGTGCGGGTCGCACGGGGTGTCAGAGATGGACATGCTCAGGTGAAGTCGTTTCGGGAATTCGGTGATGACGTCGTTGCCGCGGCGGAAGAGCGTGCCGGAGTTCGTGTCCTCGCGCTTCAAATTTTCAAAAAAATCCGTGGCCGTCACATGACCCTT
>WNFC01013408.1_pt1 | contig 11128 bp, 10 predicted proteins | sample 5400541 | NCBI WGS metagenome assembly WNFC01 (sample SAMN13153342, study PRJNA577476) | soil metagenome | isolation source: 120 cm saprolite under Douglas fir tree site 2 hole 2 replicate 1 | place: USA:California | collected 2015-04-18
GCCGCGCCCGTTCGAGATTGGGTGAGCGTCGCTACGATCTGCTGACAAACAATTGCGAACACTTCTGCAACTGGTGTCGGCTGGGGGAGAACCGAAGCTTCCAGGTCGAGTGGCTCACCGCGCCGGTTCGCCTATTGCGTAGGGCGCTGCTGAGCCTGTGTCCAACGTGGCGGCAGCCACCGTTTGAGGGGGCACATGAATGACAGAGGGCAAGTCAACGGCCGCGGATTATGCGAGCACGTCGCATTTGTACTTCGACGGGCTGGTTCCGACGAGCCTGCGAAATGTTCGAGCAAAATGACTCGGATTTTGAAAGCCAGCGTCCAATCCCGCATCGATGATGCTGATCCCGGGATTTCGGAGACATTGCTTGGCGCGTTCGACCCTTTGCGACAGCACGTAGTGGTGGGGCGTGCAGCCGGTACCCTGACGGAACAATTCGGCGAAGTAGTGCGGACTCATGCCGGCGACCGCCGCAAGCTCCGCCAGGCTAAGATCCGCCCCCAAATTGGCGCCGACATAATCAAGCACCCGCTTGAGACGATGTCGTGGCAAACCGCCACCATAGGTAGTCGCGACGTAGCGCCGACTTGCGTGCCGCTTGAGAAGATAGACCGCCAGCGCGTTCGCTAATGAATCACCGTAGAGTCGGCCCGCCGGCGAACCCTCTTCGAGGTCGGTCGTCATCGCAAGCAACAAAGACAGGATATTCCGATCCGTCAGATTCCACTGCTCGATCAGCTCGATACTGCGTGCCGCCGCGGTTTCCTCGAGTGCGTTGAGCAATAGATCCGGCCGGATCGAAGCGGCGATACGTAGTACAGGGCCGTTCCAGATCGAATCGTCGACGGTGCCCTGCGGCAGCACGAATATCGTGCCAGGATTTGCTGCGAACTTGCGCGTCTTGCCCCCGGTATTGACCTGGTAATTGCAAGTCCCGCTCCGCACCACATGTACAAAGTGTTCCACGTGCTCATGACGGGGTATGAGGCAGGCTGGGGTGGAATATTGTTCAAGTGCGATTCCAGACCAACGCATGTCTGCGCTGGAAATAGCGGGATGAACATGCAAGAAGGGTACGTTATGCCCGTCCCGCCGCACTTCGATTCCGGAAAGAACAGCCTCGCGGCACGCACCGCCTTTGGCCGTTGGCGTTGCAAATTCGGGATCCGGTGCGTCCACGAGTTCCCTCCGTTCATGCGGGCGTGCTCTGGCATATGCGTACGCAAATAATACTCCGAAGATTCGTACAAATTAGTTGTTTTGGAGAGGAAAAAGACTCCATCAAGAGGAAAAATGTTATGCGCAAATCAATGATCTTTGGTATCGCCTTCGGGCTCGCGTTGCTCACCGGCAGCGCTTTCGCACAGCTCGCGGAGAAGAAAGTCATCACCTTGGCCGCCGCGCACAAAATAATGGCCGCTGCCGAAGCCGAAGCTGAACGCAATCATTGGGCCGCCGTCATCGCCGTGGTCGACGACGGCGGATGGCCGATCCTGATTGAGCGGATGGATCACGCCGCTGTACTCGCCGGAGTCGAGCTTGCGCCGGGCAAGGCGCGCACCGCGGCGTTGTTCAAGAAGCCTAGCCAGGATCTCGAGGATGCTATCAACAGTGGTCGCATCGCGGCCACGACTGCGCGTGGTTTCGTCGAAATGCAGGGCGCGCTTCCGATCATTGTGGATGACGAAGTAATCGGCGCGATCGGCGTCAGCGCGGATACCAAGGATCATGACGTGCAGATCGCCCGAGCGGGACTTGCCGCGCTCAAGCGTTGAGTTCCCCAAATCCATAATTGTGCGAGTTTAATGGACAAATTAGGGTATTACGTTATTATAACGGACAAACTGGCCTTCAAATCTAGGATTGCGCGAGGATGGTGGACGTGACAGAAGAGATCATTTTCACCGGTTCGAACCCAACCGTTGACCGGCAAACGCGCCGTTTGGCGGCATCGGGACAGCTGCGCAAGATCCACAGCAGTATTTATACCAGCAACTTGACCGAGCCCCTCGAAAACATTGGTGTGCGCCACGCCTTAGAAATTGCGGGTCATCTGTTTCCCGGCGCGGTGCTATCGGGAAGGACCGCGAAGGAAATGCATGCTTCGCGTGCCTTGGGACAAGATGGGTCGCGAACCGGACCGGGGTTCGTGTTTCTCTGTCATGTGAAGGCGCGCCGTTCGGTCGCGATTCCTGGCGTGCAGATCAGCGCGATACGTGGCGCAGGCCGACAGCCGGGAGATTTCCCACTTCTCACCTTGTACGCTGCCTCTACAGCACGGGCGCTTCTCGACAATCTGACGTCGTCGCGAAGCGTCAAAGGCCCATCCCGAACCCTGAGTCGGGCGGAGGTCGAGCAATGGTTGGACAAACTGTGCGACCAGGAGGGCGAATTACATCTGAATCGAATCCGCGACGATGCGCGCGCATTGGCGCCCGCTCTTGGTCTTCAGTCCGAATTTGCGCAACTGGATCGGATTGTCGGCGCACTTCTCCGGACGCGCGAAGCTCGGTTGACCTCTCCGGCCGCCAAGGCGAGAAGCAAAGGGCTGCCGTACGATGACGCCTCTGTGAAGCGCTGTACTATTTTAGCTGCGGCGCTTCGATCTACCGGTCTACCGGAAACGGCGCGCGAACCTCCGTCTGCGGAGAGTCGCATCGCCGCCTCCTTCATCGAAGCTTATTTCTCCAATTACATCGAGGGTACGCGGTTCGTCGTCGAGGAAGCGAAGAAAATCGTCTTCGATGGCGTCGTGCCGGTACAACGATCCCAAGACGGTCATGATGTCCTGGCGACATACCGGCAGCTCGCCAATCTGGGAGCGCGCGCACCCTCGACGATCTCAACTAAGGATTTCGAAGAGGAGATCAAGGCGCGGCACGCCGATCTGATGTCGGGACGACCGGAGAATGCACCGGGTCAATACAAACAGCAGCCGAACGCGGCGGGTAATACTCTGTTCGTCTCACCGGGTCGGGTCAGGGGGACGCTGCACGCCGCGCTCGCAATCGTCAATGGCATTGAACATCCATTCGGCAAGGCAGTGCTCATGCATTTTCTCCTCGCGGACGTCCATCCGTTCGTCGACGGCAATGGGCGCATCAGTCGAATCATGATGACCAAAGAACTGCTGGCCTCTGGATTGTCGCGGATCACGATCCCAACCGTATGGCGCGAGGATTACCTCGGCGCTCTACGGGCGTTGAATCGATACGACGACCCCGGTCCGATTATCCGCGCGTTCGCATTCGCGCAGCGCGTGACCGCCGCTTGCGCTGCCATGACAGTCGATGAGGCGATTCGTCTGTGGGCGTCGTGCTACGCATTTGTCGAAGCCGGCGCGCATGCGCGCCTGACTTTGCCGCAGGCCGCGGCTGACATCGTCTGGCGAGACAGCATTCCTGCTCCTGCGGACTATTGGACACTCGTCGAGTCGGGCCGCGGTTCGGGGTTCGCGGACATCGCACAGGGGAATTGATGGGAAATTCTTTTATTTCAGGAATTTAACTGCACCCGCAACCATCGCAACGTGTTTCGCTACTTGGTATCAGAGCGTCTAAATCGCGCCATATTTGTAACTCACACCGATCAATGGCCCATGCCAAGCTGTCTCACAACCGCTCAACTCAAATGAGTACAACCAAGACGAGCCACCTCGTCTAATTCGGAGACTGCGATGACCACGACCAAGACACTTGAGAACGACCGGAACAGCGAACAACCCGCCATGCGCACCCCGCCGATCGTGTCGCCGGAGGCCTGGGAGGCTGCGCGCCAGCAGATGCTCGTAAAGGAAAAGGCCCTGACGCGCGCCCGCGACGCCCTGGCCGCCGAACGCCGGCGGATGCCGTGGATGGCCGTCGAGAAGGCGTACCAATTCGAGGGGGCCCAGGGCAAGGTTAGCCTGCTCGACCTGTTCGAGGGCCGCCGGCAGTTGATCGTCTACCGCGCCTTCTTCGAGCCCGGGGTGTTCGGCTGGCCGGAGCACGCCTGCCGCGGCTGCTCCCTGGGCGCCGATCAGGTCGCCCACCTGGCCCATCTGAACGCTCGCGACAGCACCCTCGCGTACGCCTCAAGGGCGCCGCAGGCGGACATCGCGCGCCTGAAGGCGCGGATGGGCTGGGAGATGCCCTGGTACACCATCACCGACAGCTTCGACGCGGACTTCGGCGTCGATGAATGGCACGGCCACAACGTGTTCTTCCGCGACGGCGAGCGGGTGTTCCGCACATGCTTCATCAACAACCGCGGCGACGAGGCGATGGGGACCACCTGGAGCTACCTCGACATCACGCCGCTCGGCCGGCAGGAGACTTGGGAGGACTCGCCGAAGGGTTACCCCCAAACCCCGCCGTACAAGTGGTGGAACTGGCACGACAACTACGACGCCGAGGCATCGCCTGACCGGAAGTGGGTCGAGGTGTCCGACGCCGGAGAAGCCGCCTTCCGAAAGCGCGACGCAGAGGCAAAAGCATGACCGAATCAGTGTCGAGACCCTCAGGTTTTAACCTTATTTAGAGTTTTAGGCCCTAAGGCTAAAATTACAGCATCTCAATACTTCAGGGAAGGAAGCGGACAACCTGGAGGGTGCATGGTCCGTCTTTTCGGAAGTCTCGGTGTCTTTACTCAATCGGCGATTGTGTGCATTTCACTCATCGCCGTTGCCTTGCACGTTCGGTGGACTCGCAAGTCGGCGTCGCTCGGACCGACGCTGCTGACCACATTTGGAATCTTCTTCTGCTTCTGCGGTATCGCGTGGGGACTTTTAGACTTTAATCCCAGCGACATCAAGGGAAGCGTCCCGCAGCTGTTGCGAGGCATTCGGACGTCATTTTGGGCGTCGGTATTCGGCATCGGGTGGGCGCTAACCATCAAGTTGCGAGTGCTCCTCCTTGGTCCTCCGCCTTTGCCGAAAGACGGCATAACGGCAGGGGCGACCGTCGACGATTTAGCAGCGCAGCTCATCCGGCTCAACCGATCCATCGCGGGGACCGACGACTCAACATTGCTCGGTCAAGTGAAGCTTCTGCGCACGGAAGCCAATGACCGTCTCGATCGTCTAAACCAGTCATATGAGCATTTCGCCGAGAAAGCGGCGGAGGCTAACTCAAAGGCGCTGATTCAAGCTCTTTCCGAAGTCATAAGGGACTTCAACGTAAAACTTAACGATCAATTCGGCGAAAATTTCAAAAACCTAAATGCTGCGGTAGAGAAACTGGTGGTTTGGCAGAAGCAGTACGAGCAACAGCTGAATGCGCTCCTCGAACAGGAAACGATGACGCGAAAATCAATGACAGAGTCGTCTCTGCGCTACGCCGACTTGGTCGACAAATCGACCGTCTTTACGACTACCGCGGAGTCGTTGCGTGACCTGTTGGTCGGCAATAAGGCGCACTCGCAGCAACTTTATTCCTCGTTATGGAGTCTCGCCGACCTGCTGACAGAAGTTAACGCGCTTCTGAAGACGACGATCGAGACGGCTAATAGGGAGCTCAACGGCCGTATTCGCCAGGAAACGGAGGACACCAAAAAAACGCAGCTCATGGCTCTTTGATAATGCTCAGGAGGAAGCGCCATGCAAACAGTGAGAGATAAATTGGCCGGCAATGAACTGGAGTTCGACGCGGGTCATGGGGAGGAGACTCACTGGATTCCACTGAGTGATCTGATGACCGGCCTCATGGTCATGTTCCTGCTGATTGCCGTGACATACATGATACGCGTCGAGGCGGACGCCTACCGAGTCAAGGAGGTCGCAGTTGCATACACCGAAATCAAGGACGCTCTATTCAACGCCCTGAATTCGGAATTCAAGGGCGATCTGCAACGTTGGAAAGCGCAGCTGATCAAGGACGATCTCGCGATCCGGTTTACCGAGCCGGAGGTGCTTTTCGCAGAGGGAAGCAGCGATCTGAAGCCGGAATTCCGTGCGATCCTGGGCGACTTCTTTCCACGGTATGTTCGCATCCTCACTTCCCCGAAGTACAGAGCGTCCATTGGCGAGGTGCGCATCGAAGGCCACACATCGTCCGATTGGACCGGCGTAACGACGCCGGAAGACGCGTATTTCCGAAATATGGAGCTTTCGCAGGCTCGTACGCGATCCGCTCTAGTCTTCGTTCTTGGCCTTCCGGAGGTCAGCGGCGAGCGCGGCTGGCTGAGACAGTATTTGACCGCCAATGGACTATCCTCATCACATCCGGTATTTGATGCGAGCGGCGTGGAAGATCCGGCACGATCACGGCGCGTGGAATTTCGAGTGCGAACAGATGCCGAAACGCGAATCGCAAAGATTCTCGAGGTTTCAAAGTGAGAGGGTCGATACGTGCTGGAGAGTCTGCGTGACGGAACCCTCGACGCGGCTGCTCGATATCGAGCGTCGGTCCTTCGAATTCATCCCGCTTCGTAGGAGGCGAGACGCCGCTTCAGCTCTCGCTCTTCGAGCCATCGTGCCGTTTCGTCGCGAATCACGGCCGCAACGCCGGTCACTTTCTGGTTTTCGTCGAACAGCATGGCCACGCTGAACGCGATCGACAAGTTTCGTCCGTCCTTGTGAATCGCAGGCACCTTCAACACTTGAGATCCATAGCGCGTCGTTCCCGTCTCCATGGACTTGTCGAAACCAACGTTGTGGCGATGACGCAGCCGCTCTGGGATGATCAACGTCAAGCTGCTGCCCAAGGCTTCAGCCTCGCTGAAGCCAAAAATTCGGCTGGCAGCCGCATTCCAGCCGACGATGTTTCCATTGGTGTCGGCCACGATCACGGCGTCACCGAGCACGTTGAATAATTGCGCCAGATCCAGTTGTGTATTCATGGGGGGTCAGGACTCCCAACAAGCGGCGAAAAAGAGGCGCCCATCCGGGCGCCCCTTGCCGGGACATTCGTCGAAGGTTGCTCAGACGGCTTTTGCCGCGTGCAACCTGGCAATATCTTCCTTTCCATAACCGAGATCGCGCAGAACTTCATCGGTGTGCTCGCCCAGTACGGGCGAGGGCTTCACTTCGATCTCCAAGTCAGAGAACTTGATCGGGCTGCCGATCGTCAGGTACTTACCGCGAACCTTGTGGTCGACTTCCACGATCGAGCCGCTCTTGCGCAGGTCGGGGGATTCCGCCAATTCCTTCATGGAGAAAACCGGCGCGCATGGAATGTCGTACTTGCGCAGAATGTCGACCGCTTCGTACTTGGTCTTGTTCTCGAGCCACTCCTCGATCGTCTTGAAGATATCGAAAATCTTATCCTGACGCGCTTCGGGCGTCATGTAGGCGGGATCTTTGGCCCACTCGGGTTTGCCGATGGCTCTGGTGATCGGCTCCCACGCATGGCCTTGAATGGTGAAGTAGATGTAGGCGTTCGGATCGGTTTCCCAACCCTTACATTTCAAGACCCAGCCGGGCTGTCCGCCGCCGCCGGCATTGCCGCCGCGGGGCACGACATCGGTGAAACTGCCATGCGGGTATTGCGGGTATTCCTCGAGGTAGCCGATTTTGTCCAAGCGCTGCTGATCGCGCAGCTTCACGCGGCACAAATTCAGCACCGCATCTTGCATCGAGCAGGAAACCTTCTGCCCCTTGCCGGTCTTTTGACGCTGCATCAACGCGGTCAAAATACCGATGGCGAGGTGCATGCCGGTGTTGCTGTCGCCCAATGCAGCGGCGGAAACGGTGGGAGGGCCGTCCCAGAACCCGGTGGTGGATGCGGCGCCGCCGGCGCACTGCGCAACATTTTCATAAACCTTCAGATCTTCGTACGAGTGGCCTTCGCTGAAGCCCTTGACGGAGGCCATGATCAGCTTGGGATTCAGTTCCTGGATGCGCTCCCAGCTGAAGCCCATTCGATCCAGCGCGCCGGGACCGAAGTTTTCGACCAACACATCCGAGGTCTTGATCATCGCTTCCAACACTTCTTTGCCCTCCGGGGTCTTCGTGTCGAGAGTCAATGACCGTTTGTTGCCGTTGAGCATGGTGAAATAGAGCGCGTCGGCGCCGGGGAGGTCGCGTAACTGGGAGCGGGTAACGTCGCCCGATCCGGGGCGCTCAACCTTGATGACATCAGCACCGTAAAATCCGAGCAATTGCGTGCATGCCGGCCCGGCTTGCACGTGCGTGAAATCGATGATGCGTACACCGTCTAGTGGCTTGGTCATAACTTGAATACCTCGATGCTGATTGTTTAAAAGTTACTTCTTGCTCGCAGAGCTTGCCGGGTTCAAATTGGTCAACCGTCCGCTCTCCGTACCTGCTGCTTCGTCGATCACGGCATTGATGAGTGCCGGTTTGCCCGCCGCGATCGCTTCGAGCAGGGACTTCGAGAGTTCGGCGGGCGTGGTGGCGTGATAGCCGATACCTCCGAACGCTTCGATCATCTTGTCGTAGCGAGCGCCTTTGACGAAAACGGTGGGTGCGACATCGGCGCCGCCGGTCGGATTCACATCGGTCCCACGGTAGACGCCGTTGTTGTTGAAGACGATCGTGACCACCGGCAGCTGATAGCGGCAGATGGTTTCTAGTTCCATGCCGCTGAACCCGAATGCACTGTCACCTTCGATGGCGACCACGGGCAGGCCGCTCGTGACGGCGGCGCCGATGGCATAACCCATGCCAATGCCCATGATGCCCCAGGTACCGGAGTCGAACCGCTTTCGCGGCTCGTACATGTCGACGATGCTGCGGGCAAAATCGAGGGTATTCGCGCCCTCGTTGACCACGTTGATATCGGGTCTCGTCTTCAGCACGTCGCGGATTGCCCGCAGTGCGCCGTGAAAGTTCATCGGCGTGGTGTTTTGCTCGAGCATGGCGGCCATCTTCGCGAGGTTCTTATCCTTGCGCGCTTGGATGGATGCAGTCCAATCGGGGCTCGGCTTGGTGAAGCCGGAATTGATCCCGGCGAGGAGCGCCGAAACACACGAGCCGATGTCACCGATTACGGGAGCAGCGATAGCCACATTGCTGTCGATTTCAGTCGGAGCGATGTCGATCTGGATGAATTTCTTCGGCGCGCCCCAGGTTTTGCCCTTGCCATGCGCCAGCAGCCAGTTGAGGCGGGCACCGATGAGCAGGACGACATCGGCCTCGGCTAGGACAAAGGAGCGGGCCGCTGCGGCGGATTGCGGATGGTTGTCGGGCAGCAGACCCTTTGCCATCGACATCGCGGATGGTTGTCGGGCAGCAGACCCTTTGCCATCGACATCGGCAAGTAGGGGATGCCGGAGGTCTCGACCAGCGCGCGAATTGCCGCGTCCGCCTGTGCATAAGCCGCACCTTTGCCGAGCAATATGAGGGGCCGCTTCGCGCCTTTGAGAAGATCGATGGCGCGAAGGACCGCGTCCGGCGACGGAATCTGGCGCGGAACGGGGTCGACCACACGGACCAGCGACTTCCTGCCATGGACCGCGTCCAGCGATTGTCCCAGCAGCTGCGCCGGTAAATCCAGATAGACGCCACCCGGACGACCGGACACGGCCGCGCGGATGGCACGGGCTACGCCAATCCCAATATCCTCGGCTTTAAGGACCCGATACGCCGCTTTGGCAAAAGGTTTTGCCGCGTTCAGCTGATCCATTTCTTCATAGTCGCCCTGCTGCAGGTCGACGATTTCGCGCTGGCTCGAACCGCTGATCAGGATCATCGGGAAACAGTTGGTGGTCGCGTTGGCCAGTGCCGTGAGGCCGTTCAAAAACCCGGGTGCAGACACCGTCAGGCAGACGCCGGGCTTCTGCGTCATGTACCCGGCGATTGCGGCGGCATTGCCCGCATTTTGTTCATGTCGGAAACCAATGAATCGAATTCCCTCGGCTTGCGCAAGCCTTGCCAAGTCGGTGATCGGGATACCCACGAGGCCGAAGATCGTATCGATGTCGTTGCACTTCAACGCATCGATGACCAGATGGAAGCCGTCCGTCAGTTCGGGCTTTTCGATCGCGGTCCGTTCCGGCTGTTGAAAGTCGGTGCTCGTAAAAATGCTTTTTAGCTTCGGTTCGTTCATTGATTGAGTTCCATCAGCTCAGAGGTTGAACATGGAAAGGCTGAAAGCGCCGTTTGCCGGCGTGTAAGAAATCGCGTCTGTGAAACGAAGGCGAGGAAGCAGTCAGAGCGTGGCGGCAGGATTCGTGGTTGGAGGCGCTTTGAATGGCCGTCCCGAGGGATTGCGGGTGACGCGGTCGACCCGGTCTGGAGTACCTCATTTCTCAAAGGGCGTTCCCACATCACGTTGCGTCGCAATTGGTGCACCGATTCGTCGACCGAGAGATCTCAAGGGTCACGCCTATCTGGCGGTTGATCTCTATGTTTGTGAAATTTGACTTCAATCGGCGGTGGTCCGCCCCCAGACCCTTGACGGGCCGCCAGCCGTGTGTGAAGTGTAGTATATAATATATCACATTGGCAAGGTCAGCGGCATTTACGGCACGGGGCGGCGTAGAAGGCGTCGAGAGAACCTTCGTGGACCGGGCACGGTAGTCAGTTATGGCAGGTTCATGCAGGGGGCTGCCGGAGGTGAGCCTATCTGCCTAACGCAGCGTGCAGATCACCAGCCTCTCGCACGGAACCGCATTGATGGCCCGCAATGTCTCGCATGCTCCCCGAAACCGGTCATCCTGGTCGAGGGCGCAGCTGAGGAGCGAAGGGCAATTCGTCGCCGCGAATCGGTATCGGGATCTCAAGGTACCGTCACAGCCCGAGGTCCGATCTACCGTGCTCGGGTGCCTACTCGAAATCGAGCGCGCAACGGCGGCGGCTATTTCCGGTATCGCACCTAAGCCATGCTCGTGGGGGAGCCTGACGCCTCAGGAATTCTTGAGGGTTTTACAGGACTTGACGACCTGGGCATTGACGCACTTTGAACCGTGCGGTGCTGGTCCGTCGCCGAAGACTTCACGCCCACTGAGAGAATGCTGACATGTTCAGCGCACCATTAGCGACGGTGGCCATTCTCGAGCGCGCTGCGAATAACGGAACTTCCAGAATGCGATCGCGAGCTTACGCGCATTTCATGGGAATTGAACCGTTTGTCCGGAAGTTGATGGTTGGGCCAGGAATTAGTGATGTCGACACCCGTCAACGAATCTGGATGGCAGGGCAAAGCAAGCGGACTTGTTTATAGCTTATCTATCATATATATTTGAC
>WNFC01015642.1_pt1 | contig 11128 bp, 8 predicted proteins | sample 5400541 | NCBI WGS metagenome assembly WNFC01 (sample SAMN13153342, study PRJNA577476) | soil metagenome | isolation source: 120 cm saprolite under Douglas fir tree site 2 hole 2 replicate 1 | place: USA:California | collected 2015-04-18
CGGAAAAAGGGCCTTCCGCACCCTGCGAGAGGTCGGCTTTGCGCCGGACTCATTTACGGACTAAAGGACGTCCGCGCCTGCCGCTTTGTCCTCGACCATTGGAAAACAGGCCGAACGTCAACCATCGCACTGTAAACTGCCTCGATATCTTGACACAGGTCGTGCCAGTCGAACTGCGCAAGCACCATTCGGCGGGCCTCGGTACCGAGCCGTTTTGCGAGCTCGGGGTTGTGAAGCAGCGTCACGATTTCGCTGGCGAACTGCCGCCAGTCGTGGTCGGGCGCAACCAGCGCCTCGCGCATGTGTCTCACGCCCTTGGCAGCGCCCGCGAAGCACACGATGGGCCGGCTTGCCGCCATGTAGTTGAGCAGCTTGATTGGATGGCCCGGGACATCGGGACGCGGAATCACAGCGACGAGCGCCGCCGACAGGTAGTCGGGCAACTCGGCGAGGGTCTGGCCTTCGACCCAGATGATGCTATCGCCTACGCCAAGGGAAACAGCGAGCGCACGGTTGCGCGCCAAGTCAGGATCATTCTCCAATGGGCTCACAACCATCAGCACAGTGCCCGGTTCGGCCTTCAGCACGAGATCAAAAGAGCGTAACAAGTAGTCGATTCTTTGGAACCGGCTGTTGATCCCCGTATACATCACCACTGGGCGGTCCCCAAGCTCGTAGCGCTCGCGGACCCATCGTGGGTCGCCCTCGTTGAACCTCGCGGCCCGCACTCCACATGGGATAAAGGCGATCCGTTGCTCAGGAACGCCGCGCTTTATCAACGCGGCCTTGAGTGCGGGAGTAACCGCGATGAATTGATTGGGGAACTTCGGCACCAACCAATCGAGCAACCGCGCGACGCCGCGCGCGAGGAAAGCCGGCTTGATGAAGTCGTAGGACGGCAACTCGTCCGACATCAGGCTGACAGCGTGGTATACGAGCGGCCGCCGAGTGATGAACTTGGCTAGTATGCCGATCAGCGCCCCTTCGTAGTTGTGGGCATGGATAATCGAGATGCGCTCGCGGCGAATTACACGGCAAAGCTTCACCAGCAGGAGCAAGTCGAGCAGCGGCTTCTCATACGACGGCCCGGAGTGCAGCCTGGACGACCTGTGCCAGTATCGCGGCCGCCAGACCCTGGCTCCGCCAACGGACAGGTCCTCCCCCAACGGATAGGTTACGATATGCACCTGGTGTCCTAATGCGGCCAGCGCCGCAGACATTTCGCGAATCGCACCAGGCGTCCCCCAATTGGCTGGGAAGGGGCATGCGGCGACCATTGCCACGGAATGCGGCTTCATCGGTCTTGCCCCCCGATGTTCTCCTACGGATTGGCGACCCGCGCAATCTCAGACTTCCAGAAGTTGGTTGTCGAAGTGCCGGCGGTGAACTCATTAACAATCCAGTAGAACGAAGTCGGCGTAAGGCCCAGAGAATCCACCGCAACCGCGGAGTAGGCGCCCCAGCGCTGGTGACCGAAAAGTGAGTCAAAGTTCTGCGTCATGCAGGTGGAGCTGATAACCAACGGTGTCGTGTTCGGGGTCATCAAGCCCAGAGGGTCAGTTGCCTTTCGGCCTGCCGTGATCATCATGGCGTCATGAGGAGTGGCGGCATGCGGATCAGTGGCCGTCCAGTTAAGCGCCGCTTCGTCGCCGGCGGCTGAGCCGATCGACGGGTTGAAGTCGAACGAGCTGCTGCTCTCGGCGCTATTGCCGAACTGCCTGACGGTGTTCGTGCTGGTGTTGAACTCGTACCATCGGACCCCTGGGGATGTACTATTGCGAGCGATCGTGTGCGCATTCCAGAGGAGCACACCGTTTTGCAAGCTGCGGCTCTGAAAGCGGCCGTCCAGCGTATCGAGCAAGTTATGGCTGTTGGTGGCTGAGCACGTCTGCGGCGCGAGCGGCGGTGGCGTGGAATAAGATGTTACCGGGATATTCACCGGGCCAGAGAAAGCAGTTGACGTCCTGCCTGCGCGTTGCATCGTGAACTTGAGGATATTGGTCTGGCCGGCGCCGACCGGAGCTGCGATAAAGTAGTCAGCGAAATCCTGATCGGCGGCCAGCACGATTGGCGGTGCAAGGGTACCGACCGAAGCACCAGGAAAACTGAAGCTGAAGCCCGAGCCAACGCCGAAGCCGTTGTAGATGCGCGCCTTGGCAATCGCAAAGGCGGACGGCGAGATGAAGGTGTTGCCTTGGAACCAGTTGCCCGTAATCAGCACTGCATCCTGATCCAATCCGAGTTGTGGATAGTCAAAAAACAGGCCGGAAGAACTGGTGTTTATTGCTACTGGATAGACGAAGTAGCTACCTGCCGCATTAGAGGTCTTCGATACGGCCAGGAAAAATTCGGGTAGCCCACTGTTGCTCAGGTTGCTGAAGTCATCGATCAGGATAACCCATCGGCCCCATGCAAAATCATAGAGCACCCGCCCATCGCCCAAAGAATCGGCGTTCCCGACGAAGGAATTCTCTGAAAACGACGCCAAGTGTGTGGGCACGCCGCTGCTCACCTTCTTCCAGACGTCGATCGACGAGTCGGTGGTCTGTACGATTTGAGTTGACCCAGCCGCCACGTCAGTGTCGGGAGGCCATGTGCCAACGGAGTTCTCGTGCTGGAACGCCGCAGCAAAATTGACTCCCCTGACCGAAACGTTCGGCCCTACTGTTGTCCCAGCTCCAGCTGCGTCGGGGTGAGATCGGCGTCGCGCGCCCGATCGTCTGGAGTCCGCAGCACGGGACTTCCCACTATCCCGCTGTTGGTGGCGGCGATCAGGGGACCATATTTGCTGTCGAGGGTCCCGCCGGCGGCATTGCTCGCGCTAAAGGCGAGTCCCGCGATGAGCGCTGCCGCGAGTGCTCCACCCAACGACATCGCAATCGCGTCCCGGCGTGTCACATTTGTCCACAGGCGTTTGCGAAATGGCACACTTGACATCTGTCCTTCCTCTCTTAAATTGCTCCTGTCTCGCACCACAACAAATCAGGTCGTGATGATCTCGCCTTTAAGCAATTCAGCAGCCATCCCGCGCTTTCCGAGTGAGGCCGACACAATGCGACTATCGTTCGGTGCCGTGGGGTCATTCAATTAGGACCGCGCCGGGGCCGCCGGCCAACCCTACAACGGGTATACGGATGGTTGCTCTTGACCGAATTCCGCTCTCAGACGCCGAGTAATTATCGGCGTCGGAGTTAACATGATAGCACTACCAGTCAGCGCTCTCGGGCGGGCGAATTCTTCGCTGTTTCCCGAGCGCCGGACAACAGGGAAGTCGTAAGCAGTCAGAATTTGGAGAAGTTGATCCTGCGCCCGTTTCTTACTGCTACGCTGCTCGCTGGTTCGTGCTACAAGGGGCAAGCTAGCGCCGGTCCCACCCCAGAGATGAAAGGAGTTTACGGCTGCCCGCTTAACCGGGGGCTAATTGTGACTAACCCGCAGTATATAGTCATACTCCGAGAAGACTCCGAGTCCACATTCGCCCCACGGGAGGGAAGCATGAATAGGCGGAACACGAAGAGCGCGAGTGGCATCACCACCACCATCATCATCATTACGACGACGCGGAGGCTCATGGTTCGACACAAGCCCCGAGCAGTATCATCGTAATGCTGACGACGAGGATGGGGAGGGCGGAGAAGGTCATGTACGCGGCCAACCAGAACCTAAAGTAGCTGGCGTCTAGGCCGGTTCGGGCTGCATCAGGAGTTTAAGCTTTGGAACTATCCTGCGCATGCCCCGGCGGGATTTCTCAACTCGGGTCGCACGTTCAAATTGCGAGTTGAGATAGCTCCATGACTCAAGGGCGCCATCATCGCCGCGAGCTTGTCGGCAATGAGTCCGGCGGCGAAGCAGTTGCCGCGTTGGTTCCAATGCCCGGTTCCCATCGCAGTATTTGGAAAACCATGGAAGTAAACCCGGTGGGCCTGTGCGTGGGTTTTCATCGGGGGTACGAGGTCGAGCACTGCGAATCCTTTTTGGGCTCCAAGCGCGGCAAGCCGATGACTGGGATAAAGCAGATCAGTTCCGCCAACGGCTCTCAGGTATCCGGTTTGGAAGGCCGGGTTGGGTGCCATCTGAACCCCGGTGCCAATAATCAACAGCAGGAAAAGAGCGTGGTGCGCATGCACGTTTTGCGCTGCCATCTCAATTTCGGCCTCGCTCACGTTCCACGCATCGCGCCAGTCCTGGTTTATCGGCGGGCGGTAGATCAGATCGTTGATACCAGGTTCGCGCAACCGATTCGCCGCAACCCGGGCAGACCGAAGCAAGGCCGGCGGCTGGTACGCGCGCTGACGGCGTTTTCGCTGGATGCTGCGTAGGGCGCTCCTGGCCTCGCCCAGCACGTTCAGCAATTGCGAACGGTACGATTCGAAACGCAGGAAGCACCGGAAATGAAATAGCCGCGAGTCCTCAAAGGGGCCACCCAGCACAACTCCAGCACCACGCGGCACGAAGAAGGGGCGGCATTTGTCGCCTTCAAGGACCGCAGAGTTGTTGCGGATGTCGTTGCCTGGAAAGAAGGCCAACACCACGATATCGGGGAAAAATTGCCAGACGTCTTCGGCGAGCGTAAAGAATTCCTGCGCCGTGCCGTAACCGTCCACCCCGAAATTCATCACCTGTACCCGTTTGAGCGCTTGATAGCGTCCAACCGCCAGGGCCGGCAGCCGGCCAGTAAGAACCCCCTGAATTAATGCGCAAACCGTGTCCTGCTCGGCGACCTGTTGAGCTTCAATAAACGAATCGCCCAGTACCGCAATCCTGAGAGTGCCGCCTGGCTTAGCGCGCGTCCAGGCCGGTCCTCGATAACCCCATCGATTCAGCCTGACGAATGCGCGTCCTTCATCGGTTTGCCATCCTGAAGCGCCCGCCCGTAATTTCCATCCGCGGCTTGACGAGTAGGTATAAAACTCGGGCTTGCCGAGTCCGAGCAAGCGGACCGCAAGTTCTCCAATGATCAGCCCCGAAGCGACACCCAAAACGATCAGCAAGGCTGAAGCGGCAATTCGGTGCTGCGCAAAGACGGCGGTGCTCGAACGGCCCAAAATCTCACCCTCGCAGGCAGCTCTGCCCTCCATTCGACGTGACTGCACTGGAGGAACTAGCGGAGAAGCGGCCGTTGAGCCGTCCTCTGTCGTACACCGTGTGCAGTCCCACGAGAGCGGAGAGAACCCTGGCAGTCTAGTCACTGATAGTTTGGCAAGACGCCTGTGTGCAACTGGAAAGGATTACGCCCGAATGGGCTTTGGCCGACCGAGCCAAGGCCACCCAAGGTTACTTGAAACTGGAACTGAGTTTCGCTGGGATTGACGGTTTTGGTAATGCCCATGTCAAACGCCCAGCAATCGCATGGCGATTTGAAGCGCAGGCCATATTCGGCGGAAAGCAGGTGATGGGCAGTGAAGTCATACGACGGCGCGAAAAAGACGCCCATCCGATTGAGCAGCTCGTAGTAAGCGCGCACCGTCAGAAACTGGCTGATAGCAGCGTTGACACCCGGTTTCGAATCGGGACCGGGGCCGATGTAGTTATAACTGAGCTGCAGGAATGAGCCCGTAGTTGCCTTACCCATGTACATCCGCGGGGCGTTGTTGAGCCACCATGGCTGAAAGTTGAGGTAAGCGCTGGCGTAATGGATCGTTGAGGCTTGTGGCGAATAGCCGAGTTGCCCTCCCATCGACCAAATTTTGGTAGGAAACGCGGTCCCGGTCAGATCGAGGTCCGAGAAACGGGAGCTGCCCTTGGCGACTGCGTGCGCGGTGTCGTAGGCCTGCATTAGTGTAAATCGCAGCAACTCTTCGATCTCGGAGCCGTTCGCATAGCTGGTCGGGTGGAATGGATTGAGTGAGCCGCGATCCTGATCCTCAGCCGTCGCCACCTGCTCGCCTTCCTCCTGGACGGGCTGCCGCCGCGGCGGCAGTTTCAACAGGATCCTCGACGTCGCCCCATACACGAAGAGGCTGCGGCCCTCCACGCGATCGGTTTCATCGAACAGCGGCAGCGCACCCTGGTCGATATTAGGGACATAGGAGTAAGTTACGAAGGGCTCGATTGTATGCTTTACCTTCTCGACCGTTTCCCAGTTAAGGTTGTAAACTTTCTCGATTTCGGTGGCGATGCCGGCGTTGCCGTAGATCAGTTCGCGCGTGTGAAAACCGCCGAAACCCGGCGGGCCGAGCGCTAACGCGTTGTTAAACAAACGTCCGTCACTGCCTACCGGGATAACCTGAACCTGGTGCCCGGAGACGTCGTACATGGTCTCACGCAAGCCGAGCGTGCCGAAGCCGTAGAGATAGTCACCAAGCCGCCAAGGCAGCGTGAGACGCGGATTCAGATCTAGGCGCAACCCTGATTGCCCAGTGCGGCGATAGAAGTTGTCGCCGGTGACATCGTAGTCACTATAGAAAAGACCGCCCAGCAGGTCCTTGCGTCCACTCACCAGGATTTCTGGCAATGTCTGCAACGCAAAATTTTGCGGTTGAATAAGGTCCTGGTTGAAGGTTCCCCCGACCTGCACGAAACCGCCGCGATAGCTGTCGAGCAGCCCGAAGTCCGACATCGCGTTACGCATCATGTAGAGGTCGCTTGGGAAAAAGACACGCGGGGCTGCGGTGCGCGACAGCGTCCAGACGTTTAGTTCACGCAGCAGCAGCGGATCGCTCACCGTGACAGTATCGCCGTAGACCGCCAAATCGTCGGTGATATGCTGCCGCGCCATCGCAATGACGTCGTAGCGGTTCTCCGGAATTTGCGGATCGGCGATTTGCTTGTCGATAATGTCGTCTTCACGATTTGCCGCACTGCGGAGGCCTTCATTGTAGAAAGCGCCGTCGAGCGCGAAGTAGTCATCCGGGCCGGTAATCAAACGATATTCGCCCAGCCCGCCGACGCGTTGTGAGGTTTCCAGGTCCAGCGCCACGGTCGCGTCGGAACTGCGGTTGATGGCCCAGTAGTAGGGCTCGAGCAATTGAAAGCCGCGCAACCCTGATTCGCCAAGCCGTGGTGACAGAAATCCTGAATGACGGCTCGTGTCAGCGGGAAAAACCGCGTAGGGCGAGTACAGCACCGGGTAACCAAGGATGTTGAAGTGCGCGCCATGCGCCGTCCCCGACCCGCCCATATGCACGTCCATCTGCTCGGCCGAGATGCTCCAGTCGGGGGTGCCCGGTTCGCAGGCGCAGGTGGTGAACAAGCCTTTCATTATCGAGTAGCGCTGACCCAACAGTTTGCGGACCCGTTCACCTTGCAAGCGGTAGGTTTTGTTGTGGTCGGTGATTGTGGCGTCGGTCAACTCGCCGGTTTCGTCTGGCAGGTTTATCCTTCCCTCGCGTGCTCGGATGTCGCCCAGCGGATCCACCAGGTGAACATGTCCCTTGGCGTGAAGCGCACGCTTGCCCCGCGCCAGGTCGATTTCATCGGCTGTCAACAGACTCGACTGCTGTTTGACGGCCGCATCGCCGGTCACGACGAAACTATTAGTCTTGTAGTCGTAAACGAAATCCCGGCCGGTGACGTTGAGCGGTCCCTGGTGCTGACCCTCGGCCACTGAAGAAATCGGCGCACGCTGCGCATACAGCGGGAGCGCAGCAACGAGGACGCCGGGCAGCACGACAGGACATAGGCGCAAAGCCCGTCCTACCAGTGATTTATGCTCTGGCTTCAGGAAAGAGTCCCCGTCGCCCGGCCTGTTGCAAAAACCACGGATAGATCTCCCCCACCAGGTATACCGAACCGGTTACCAAAACTACATCATCTGGGGCTGACTGTGCCATAACCTGGCTAATCGCGTCGAGCGGTTCGGGCACAATCCGCGACGGCACCCAGCGCGCGAAGAGCGGCAGCAGTTTTTCCGGCGCAAGGGGGCGTTTGGGCTTGGCCTGCGTCACGATCACGGACTGCATCCGCGGCGCCAGCCTTTCCGCCATGCGCCGCCATTGTTTGTCTTCCAGGCAGCCAAACACCAGCCGCGGTCTGACTGTGGGCCCAAGTTCGAGGTCAATGGTCTGGAGCAGAGCTTCGACCGAGAGTTCATTGTGGGCGCAATCGAGAATTACCAACGGCCGCTGCCAGACCCGATCAAACCGCCCCGGCCATGAAACTTCGGCCAAACCATGGCGGATGGCATTTTCGGTGACCGACCATCCCTGCCCCCGCAGCAGTTCAAGCGCAGCGAGCGCTATAGCGCCGTTTTCGTGTTGAAATGGGCCGGCCAGCGCGGTCTCGACATTCTCGAGATCGAGAGCGAGGCCATGGTAGTCGAAGCGATGGGCCGGCGCATGCGAGTGATAGGAAAACTCGCGGCCGACCATAAACGCCGCACTCTGGCGCTGCGCCGCAATCGAAGTCAGGGTGAGACGTGCCTCCGGGTCGCGGGTGCCGATTACCACCGGCACCCCTGGTTTGATGATGCCGCCCTTTTCCGCCGCGATGGCCGGGATGGTGTAGCCCAGCCGTTCCATGTGGTCGAAGCCGATCGGGGTTATCACGCTGAGCAGCGGCCGCACGACGTTAGTCGAATCGAGCCGTCCGCCCAAACCGGTTTCAATCACCGCGATGTCAACTGCGGCCTCGGCAAAATAGAGAAACATCAAGGCGACGGTGAATTCAAAAAAGGTGAGAGCCAGGCCGGTCCGCTCATAGAGGTCGCGCAGCCGCTCGATGTAATCCAGCATCATCGCCGCGGCCATCTCAGCGCCGTCAATCCGCGTGCGTTCGGTCAGATTCACCAGGTGCGGTTTGGTATACAAGCCGCATCGATGGCCGGCCGCGCGCAAACAGGCGTCGAGCATCGCGGCGACGGAGCCCTTGCCTTTAGTGCCGGCAATATGCACCGCGCGCAGCTTAAGATGCGGATTGCCCAGTAGTGCGAGTGCCTGGTCCATCCGCTCCAGCTTGTAAATCTCGCCGCGCCCCTCCAGCGAGTAAAGCCAATCGAGAGTATCGCTCTGCGCTTCCATGTCAGCGGAACAAATTTTAGTCGTGTCGCCTTCCGTACGAAAGAAGCGGTGCTGTGGAAAAATAACAGGCAGAAGCGCGCATACAGAATGACGCCGTCGGCGTCGCCCGCCGCCGCTGCCGAATCGCGCATCAGCAGTCCATCGAACCGCCGCGCGACGTGATGCCCACAACCTCAGCCGGCTTGACCACGTCCGTCTGTTTGGAAATCGCGTTACTGATTAGTTTCCCGCCAGGTCCTTGGTCGCGCCTCCCGCCAGACCTGCCGCTCGATGTGCGAGGGGGCCGTATTTGCCCAGAGCCGGCCCTGGCCGCTGGCCCTAACGGCGGCGAGCGATTCCTCGGCGGGTTGGCCCAATCGGCGTTAGGCTCCACATGGAGTCACCGCTGGAGGGTGACGAATGTCCTTCAAACAGAGCGCAACGGGTTGACGGCCGTTCACATCATGTTATTCTTCCGACCCGCGCTCACCTGTACCTGTTTTTATCCCGCGGTAACTCCTATAGAGCGTTTACAATAACGAGCTTCCGCGCAGCTTCCGAACTGGGCGGCGACAGAGATTGATGCCGAAGCACCGAGCTTCGGGGGAGTTGCTTATGGGTAGGAGACCCACGCACGCGCGGATGAGAACCTCCAATCCCTCCCCCTGACCAGGGGGAGGTCAGGTGGGGGTTGTCTGACCGCATTTTTAGGGAGGGCATCATGAGCATACGCTCAGTCGCGAGTCGTCTGGTCTGCGGCCCTTATCGCAGATCGATCGCAGCCGCCGTGCTGGTTTGCGCGCTCAGCGCTATCGCAGGGGAAGCTGCGAGCGCCTGCACCAACACCACCGTGCCCAGCGGCAACATCACCTACGCCTATGACGTGAATGGACGGCTGACTGGAGTCGTCAACCTGTTCCGCAGGGCCGCAACCTACGCCTACGATGCGGTCGGCAATGTGACCTCGATCGCAAATCCGACGGCGGCGTGACGCTGCTCGGCGTCTCGCTCAACAGCACGATCTGCGCGACCATTTACGGCACCGGTTTCAGCTCAACCCCTTCGCAGAATACCGTCACCTTCAACGGCTCCTCGACGACGGTCGATTTCTCCAAGCCGACCACGATCGTCGTGTCCATCTCAGCGTTGTCTTGTCCGACGCCGTGCAGTGTGCCGGTCAGCGTAACCTCGCCGAGCGGCTCGGACAGCAACCACTTCACGCTCGACTAGTGGGCTGTAACATTGAAATCGGTATCGGTGGAAATCCCTCCCCCTGACCAGGGGGAGGTTAGGTGGGGGTCGTCCGGCTTCGTTTCGATACGACGCCTCCAATATCGTTTTCAACGTTACAGGTCACTAGTAAGCTGGACAAACCACCTCACTGAGGAGACTGCCGATTTTCTTTTCCTGGTTCATCAATAAGGTCATGGTTGACTGTTACTGGCCGGCGAGCTCCTCCGTCATCCCGACCGAAGTGGAGGGATCGCACCCTGTCTTCAGGGTGCAGGGTACAACCTCTGCAAAAGCAGCGTGTTCGGTTGGGCGAAGCAGGGTTCTCTGCGCACCGCAGACGGTGCGCGATCCCTCGGCTCCGCTCGGGATGACAGCCGGGGGAAGTGCTCCGAAAGGAGAAAGTCCAGAGTTTCACTGAGGGGGAGGGACAATGACACTAAGGTGCTTTCCTGCATGCGTGGTGTTACTCGCTACAGTGACTTCGCTGTGCGCGGCGACCGCGCGGGCGCAGGACGTGGCTCCTTCGCCGGCGGCATCTCCATCGCCGGTGGTGATCCCGGATATCCCGTCTGCGCTGTCACCGTTGTCCCCACTGTCGCCGCAGTGCACGCCCGGCAGCACCTGTCCGCTCAGCGGCGGCACGCCGGGCAATTATCCACCACCGGCTGGAGGGGTTTCGCCACTATCGCGAGAGGCCAGTTCGAGTACAGCAAAACCGACCTGGCACTGCCTGCGCCGATGCCGATCGCAATAAGCCGGACTTACCGTTCCAGGGACCAGGACAGCTGGACCGCCGGTTATAAAGACCACGGGCCAGATCGCTTCATGGACGGACCCGCTCCAGGACCTGACCAAGTTCACCTATGCGACGACCACCGGGGACCTGACCTCGGTGACCGACCCGATGGGCCACGTCACCGTCCTGACCCCCGACAGCGTGGGCCGCGTCATCTCGGTCA
>WNFC01008845.1_pt1 | contig 11127 bp, 8 predicted proteins | sample 5400541 | NCBI WGS metagenome assembly WNFC01 (sample SAMN13153342, study PRJNA577476) | soil metagenome | isolation source: 120 cm saprolite under Douglas fir tree site 2 hole 2 replicate 1 | place: USA:California | collected 2015-04-18
TGTGGCTGGACGGCGACCTGATCGGCGGCGCGATGGGGATCGGCATCGGCCGCACCATCAGCGGAGACTCCTTGTTCAGCCGACATCCCGGCGCGGCGAGGGTCGCGGTCGCGGACATGGCCGCACGATTGAGTCTGGCTGGCGGCCTGCTCATCGACGCGCAGTGGGACAGCTCTTTCCTGCGGTCGCTTGGCGCCGAGCCGATGCCGCGAGAGCGTTACCTGCCGCTGCTCGCTTCCTCGGCGGAGCGGACAGCGCTTCCCTCTCAGCCGCTCCCGGCGCGGCGGCTGGTCGCGGCGGATCCAGGGCGTGAGAGTAGGCCGACTGGAACCTGATGAAAGACTCACCAAGCCCGAGGTTCCCAGACGTTCGGTGACGTGACCACGGCGCTGGCGCCTGGTGGCGTCTTCGCGGGCAGGGTCGTCTCCCTGGATGCTACAGGCCATATCGAAATCGCTCACCCCGGTTCGCCGATCTCGGCGCGTGAAGCGCACCGTATCGACGCTTCGTAGTTATGATATTACTTGGAGTGACTAACCTCCGCTACTACGTGTGCGGGGGCGCTACGAGCCGCTCGAGGCCGCGCAGGGTGGAGCCCGGCGACCGGTAGACGGGCTCGCCGGCCATCCGCAGGCCAGGGAACCGGCGCAGCATCCGGGGGAACAGGACCTCGCCTTGCAGGCCCGACAGGAAGGCGCCCAGGCAGTAGTGCGGCCCGGCGCCGAAGCTGAGCGAGGGGACCTGATCCCGCGTCACGTCGAACATCTCGGGTTCCTTGAACCGCGCTGGATCCCGGTTCGCTGCCGCGATCAAACCGATGACCATGCTGCCCGCGCCGATCTCGGCGTCGGCCAGTTCGGCTGGCTCGAGGGCGACCCTGACGATCAGTTGCACCGGCGGCTCGTACCGCAGGATCTCGGCTACCGCTCGCGATGCGGTCGTGGCTTCACCGGCCACCAGGCATGCCTGCTGCGGGCACTCGATCAGCAGCTTGGCGCCCAGCCCGACCATGCTCGCGGGCGAATCGAACCCGGCCCCGAAAAGCAGCACCGCCGTGCCGAGCCGTTCCTCCTCGCCGGTTGCGGCCCGGGTCGCGGGCAGGCCCGCCAACAGGTTGTCTCGGGCTCCGTCGTCGCCGTGGCCGCTGACGATCATGGCCAGCCGGCCCACGAGCTCCTCCCCGGCCGAGGCCACGATCCGGTGCTGTTCCGCCGAGGCGAACTGCTCGAAGACGGGGCCGACCTGGCGGGCTAGCCGTCCTAGCCGGATGGCTTCGTCATCCGGTATCGCGAGCAGCCGGCCGAGGGACAAGGACGCGAAGGGCAGCGCCAGCTGCTCGACCAGTTCCACCGGCCCGGGACCGAGCCCGGCCAGCCGGTCCACGAGCCTGCCGGCGATCTGCTCGAGCTCAGCCCGGAACGACGTGATCTGGCGAGGGTTGAACGGCCGGGACACGCCCTGCCTGCACTCCCTGTGACCCGGACCGGCCCGGAACACCATCGACCGGTACAGGCAGCGGGTGAACGCGTTGTCCCGCCAGCCCGGGTTCATCGCGTCCAGGTTGGCATCGGTGGGCGGCCCGAAGGCGGGGTCGCGCAGCAGCGCGGAGCAGCCGGCGAAGGTGCTGACCAGGTATCCGGCCGGGACCCCGGGGAACCGGACGGGCAGTAGCGGCGCCAGGTCGCGCAGCCGGGCGTACAGCGGATACGGATCGGCGAGCGGGCGCGGCCTGATCAGCCGCAGGAAGACCCGCAGCGCTTCCGATTCCGCCGCCCGGGCGGCGTTCCGCGCGCTCACCACGCCCCCGCTGGGGTCTTGCCCGGGCGGATGGCGGTGACTCGCCAGAAGTCGAGCAGCGCGACGGTTAGCGGCCCGGGCTGTTCCATGTTCGGGCTGTGCGACGCCCGCTCGATAACCACGTGGCCGGCCCGCAGGCGGCGGGCCATTTCGGCGTAGGCGTCCGGCGACCATACGCGTCGGTCGCGCTTGCCGTGCACCACCAGCGAGGGGATGCCGGCCGCGGTGAGCTCGGCGCTGCGATCCGGCTCATCTGCCATTGATTCCGCGGTGCCGGTTACCCAGCGCGGGTTCATCGTGGCGAGCTTGTCGTGCCAGAACTCCCGCATGACCGTGTCGTCGTCGGCGAGCAGCACCTTCACCAGCGGCCAGAGCGCCATCGTGCCCCCGTTCGCATGCAGCTCGGCCAGCCCGCTGAGCATGGCCTTGTGCTTGCGTTCGCGCATGCTCGGACCGCAGGCCAGCAGGGTCAGGCTGCGGAACACGCCAGGCTCGGCGACAACGGCCGAACGGGCCACGAATCCGCCCAGGCAGTGCCCGATCACATGCGCCGGCCGTCCCCGGGTGACCGTGCGGATGAGGTCCAGCAGGTCATCGGCCATGAACGAGATCGTGTAGCCGAGCTCACGCTGGACTGGTCCGAGCTGGCCCCAGTAATCGTAGGCCCAGCCGCGGAAGCCGGCCTCAGCCAGCAGCGCGAGCAGTTCGCGGTAGTCCTCCTTGGTGCCGAAGAATCCGCTAGCCATGACCACGTCGATCCCGTTGTCGGCCGCGGACCGCGGCAGGCAGCGCAGCACGGGTACCGGCCTGCGGGGTGTCTCGATCACCTGCCGTTCCACTCCGGCAGGCAGCGGAAGCTCGATCATGCGCGTACAACCGGCCGGGTGCCCGCGGCGGCTGCTTCCAGGTGGGAGACGGCCCGGCCGCAGCCGTCCTCGGCCCGGATGCGGGATGCCAGGCCGGTCGCTGCCCGGCCGAGAGCCGGGTCGCCAAGCGCACGGTCCAGCGCCGCCGCGAGAGTACGCCCGGTCAGCGCGCGCACCGGCCGGGCCGGCGGTGCCACGCCGAGATCCGCCATCCGCCGCGACCAGAAATGCTGGTCTATGCCAAACGGCCAGATGACCTGCGGTCGCCCGGCTGCCGCCGCGGCACCCGTGGTGCCGGCTCCGCCGTGATGGACGATCGCCCGGACCTGGGGGAAGAGCCAGTCGTGCGGGGCGTCCCGGATCACAAGGAACCGTCCGGCGGGCAGCAGCCGCCGCAGTTCCGGGCTCCGTGACGCCACGACGGCGCGGACGCCGGACTGGCTGGCGGCCGCCAGGATCGCCGCGGCCAGGCGTCCAGGATCGGGACCGGGCATACTGCCGAAGCCGATGTAGACGACGGGCTCGCCGGTATCGAGGAACTCGGCCAGCCTGCGCGGAGGCGACCAGCCCGGCGCGGCGGGCAGCATCCAGAAGCCGGTGACATGCGCGCTGGGCGGCCAGTCAGCCGGCCGCGGGACAATGTGGGCGCTGAACGAGTGCAGCACGGTTACCGGCGCGCCGTCGCTGGAGAGCAACGGATCGTGCCGGCCGGGCCGCGGCGGCAGCGCCAGCACCTCGCGCCGCCAGCGGTCGATATCCCGCCGGCACCATGCGCCCGCGAGTCGCACGGCCACGCGGTAGGACGGCCTGTTCAGCATTCGTGGGGCCGGGCACGGCCAGGCCGCCGAGAGGAAATCCCTGGTCGGAACCAGCGCTGGCAGCGGCGGCGCAAGGATGGCGGGCACGCCGAGCATCTCGGCCAGATGCTGTCCGATCGGCAGCACGGGGTGGTGCACGACGATATCGGCCCCCTGGCGGGCCGCCGCGGTGGCGCCTGGCAGCACGCCAGCCGCGCGTCGTCCCATCGACCGGCAGAATCTCACCATGTGCGGCAGCCCGTGCCTGCCCGCCACCGCCGCTCCCACCTGGCTCATGTCCAGGTCCAGCGGCACGAACGGAACGTCATGGGCCGCAGCCATGGCGCTGAACAGGCCGGGCGCGGCGACCACGGCGTCGTGACCGCTCGCCCGCAGCCGCGAGGCGAGCGCGACGAACGGCTGGACATCACCCTGCGAGCCCAACGTCAGCAGCAGCGCTCTCATTGTCAACCTGCCCCCGGAACTGGCCCGTGCATGTATCACCTCTTGGATACACACGATCACTAACCGTAGTGATACCAGCGTGCGACCGTCAAACTCACATGCCTCACCTATCTCTGATCACCCGGCAGGCTCTTTGCTGCGCGTTGAGGCCCCGCGCCCATGCGGGCCAGAGCCCGATGAGCGCGGGGCCTCGGCACGCTGCTCACGACCGGGATCATCGTGCCGTCAGCTGCGGTTCCCGCTGATGGTGATCCGCACGAACGGGTACGTGGACGAGACGTCCTGGAACACCTGCTGCGTCGCCGGCGCGGACGGCATCGGCAGGCCAAGGCTCTTGAACTGGCGGGCCCAGCCGGTCAGATCCTGGCTCAGCGTGTTTCCGGTCACCGCGACATCGTGCAAGCCGGGCGCCACGACCGACCAGAGGTCGACCGGGCCGAGCGCCCTGGTGACGGTGTTCTTGCTGAACGTCGTGTCGTTGCAGACGACGTTGATCGCCCGGTCGTAGCCGCTGATGTTGTTCCCTGTGACGGTGGCCTGATCGCCGTGCACTTCGATCGCCGTGACGTCGTAGCTGCCGGAGAACGTGTTGCTGGTGATCGTGGTGCCGGTACCGGAGGTGTAGACGGAAGAATGGTCGTGCCACGGCGTGCTGACGCCGGTGAACTGGTTCCCCGATATCGTGACCTGGCTGGTCGCTGAACCGGTCACCACCGTGTCGACATTATTGGTGTTCAGGAACTTGTTGTTGGTGATGCTGATTCCCGTGCCGTTGGAGACCAGGATTACGAACCGCGGCTGGCCATGGTACAGCGCCTGCACGTTGGTGATCGGGTTGGCCGAGGCGTTCTGGTTGAATGTCACCCCGGTAATGCTCAGGCCGGAAAGGTTGGTGCCCGGCGAGGCGCCCTGCAGCACGGCCGCGTAATCGCCTGAGGAAGCTGCCACCGTGAGCGTGGTGTTGTGGCCGATTATCGTTTCGGCTTGCTGCAGCCGCAGCGCCGGACGGATCGTGAACGTCCCCGGGGGCAGGTTCACCACGCCGTTCACCGGGTTATCGAGCAGCGCCTGGATGCGGGCGGTGGAGTCAACCGTGGCCGTGACCTTGGCCTGAGCCGCCCCTGGAGGGTACAGCGGCAGCAGCAGGAATCCGGCCACGGCCAGCCCGGCCAGCCGTGCCAGGGCCCTCCGCTGCGGGCGAGCCCGGTGGATCATCTTTGCCATACGAATCGCGGCTGACATGGCCGCCCCCTTAAAATGCATGTCCGGTGGCGTTAATTCACCGGCCCCGTATTTCCTGATGCCAGGATCAGAGGGCTGCGTTATGCATTCCGATGCCGCCCGGTTGCAGGCCGGGTGCAAGGGCGCGGGGAAAGGAAAATTACTCTAAGTGCTCGGGAAATTACGCTCCATGATTACTAATGCGGCGGCGGTTTCCCGCGGCAGCACAATGAGCAGCCGGGCGGCGCCGCGGGAACGCGCTTTGCCGGGCTTCACATGGCTTTTGTTCGTTTTACCGGATATGTGGACGGATTATCACGCAGGATCCGGCCTAGACGCAATATTTGGGTGCATACCAGACACCGGATCTTTCGCATAGCGCGAGATTTCCCGGGATAACCGGAGTGGCACTCCGGATGCTGGCGGGCGGACCGCTGACCTGCTCGCCGCTTAGCGGGCGGGCCGCCGCGAGGAAGATGCCGCAAGGGGAACCACCCGGTCGTTCGGGGCCAGAATGCTCCTACCGCCGGAGCGGCGGGTCAGCGGGGTACGGCGGGAGCGGATCTGGCGAGGCCACCGGAGCGCCGTACTTCGGGTCACAGGGCCGCCAGGGGCCGGCCCAGTACTCCGCCCAGGCGTGGGCTCTCACCCTCGCGCTCTGCCGGCTCACCGACGGGCTCGCGTGCAGGTAGTCGGCGACGTACCTGACGGGAGGCCGGGCGGGTGCAGCGCAGCAGGCGGGGCCGCACCGCGGCTGGGCGCAGGACGGGGCGTGGGTAGTCCTCCGATCTCCTCCTGCGCGTATACGCAGGTGAGAGAGCTATAGCACACCCCAGGAACTGGAGCCGGCGAGCGGGTTCGAACCGCTGACGTGCCTTTATAAGACGGAATAGCCGGTCTGAAGCGATTATCTTCAGCCAGATGCTCAGCCGAGCTCGCCCGCATTTATGCTGGTCACTGGCATTGCACAGCCATCTTAGGCGCCGTGTACCGGATAATGCCGTTTCGTCCGTGGGTTCCCTGTGATGATCTTCTCCGGCACCAGGAGGGATGCCCTCGGCGATCTTCTCAGCCTGGGCCTGGCTGGCCAGCGTTAATCGCGTGCGGACGCGCCCGGAAGCCTCGGCCGGGGTGCTGGCCAGCTTGTGGCTCCCGATCTTGTCCATCATCGCGGGAAGCGCACGAGCCACCAGCACCCAGGCCATCAAGGGCCATAACCGCCTGCCGCGTGCTGCTCTGGCCCGCGCACGGCCGTCGCCCGCACCTACTGGTGTTGGCCCGCCGGGGCGATGGTGCAGGGGCTGCCGCCGGTGACGGGGTCGATGGAGAAGAGGTAACCCTCGTCGCCGCTGCCGTACAGGCAGTGGCCGTCGTAGGCGTAGCCGTAGTCCTCGGTGATGCCCCGGTTCACGTCGGGGTGCCCGTCAGGGTAGGCGAAGCCGGCGCAGACCGCCTGGATCGACCAGTCGTAGCACAGGGTGTCTCCTGGGTAGGGGCCGGCTGTGCTGAAGAACGGGAAATAAGATCGCAGGTCACCGCCGACGGTGATGGTGAGCGGGTTGAACGCGAGGCTGTTGGTCCCGCCCCGAGGGTAGAGCAGCGCCAGGGAGGCGGGCGGGGCGAGCGGGTCGCCGACGAAGTCGTAGCAGGTCACGGCTGGGGCGTCACCGCTGTTAGCGCCCACGGTGGCGCAAACGCCGACCGGGCTGCCGGTGGTGTCGTAGTCGGCGTAGACGGCATCGGCCGCGATGGTGTGGGGCCCGGCGGGCAGAGTCTTCGGAGCCCATCCGGCGCAGGAGGCCCGGGCGGCCGGGTCGAAGCAGGCGAGGACGGGCCCGTGGCTCGCGGTGGTGCCTCCGGCGCCGGTGTTGGAGGTGATGTAGATCTTTCCGGCGATCAGGGCCTGGGTGCCAAGGTAGTCAGCCGGGCCCAGGCCGGCGGCGTCGTTGGAGGGAGGGGTGCTGGCCGCGTAGGGCTGGCCGGGGCACGCGGTATGCGTGGTCATGGAAAAGCAGATCTCCTGCCCGGTAGTCGCGACGCCGTACAGGTTGCCGCCGAAGGAGACAAAGCCGGTCAGCCCGTTTATGTTGCTGGTGCCCGCGATGTCGGTCAGCGGCGCCAGCGGCGTGAAGGGGCAGTTGGCCTGGGCCTGCAGGTTCAGGCATCCGGCCCCAATGGCGCCGCCCGGGAAGCCCGGCAGCGGCGCGGTCGTCACGGCCGGGTAGTACATGACGCCGTGCAGGGACGGGTCGAAGACATCCTCGGGCAACTGGGTGGTGGCGAGGTCACCGGTGTCGCCGTTGCCCAGCGGCCACGGCGCGGTGTTCAGCGGCTTCGGCCACGTCGTCGGCCGGCCTGCGACATCGTCGCACAGCGCGCCGGTGGTCTCATCGAAGCAGCTCACCTTGGCCTCAGCCTGCGGCAGCGTGGCGTGGTGCCGGATGACCCACACCTCTACCCCGCCGTGGCGCCCGGTATTGATGTAGGTAACAGGGAAGAATCCGTCCCCGACGAGGCTCCCTCCCTGGGTAGCCAACGCCGCTGCACCGGACGCGGTCGCGGAAAGAGGCGGCACCACGCCGGCCAGCACAACCGCAAGGACCAGCGACCTGACGCGCGGCCGTGACCGCCGACCAGACGCGATATCCCGCATTCTCATCAATTCCCCCCGCACGCGAATCACGTTACTGCCGCCCGGCTGATACTTGTCTATAACCAGCAGGAATAGTTCCAGGAGAAGCAGCGGATGTCAAGATGACGATGCCTGCAACGCGTGAGGCTATTGCCATGCCACATCCATGTAAATCCGGTAAAAGCATCCGGTTAGAATAATAGTTCCCTATTCGGGATAGCTTGGCCGCTAATCGCGTATGCTTTCCGCTCTTACACCCGCCGCACCGGTGCCGAACGCGGCTTCGCCACCGCCAAGGACCCCGCCAGCAGCAACATCGCCCGGGGTTGGTGCCGCGTCATGGGCCTGACACCACTCCTGCTCACCCTCACTTGCCTCTGATCGTCCGCAACCAGCGCATCCTCGGCTCCTGGAACACCCGCGAGGCCGAGAACGCCCGCCGCGCCGCAGCCGGACTGCCTCCGAAAACCCGCAAACGACGCCGCAAGACCTTGGCCAGCCGCGCCGCGCCGCCATAACGCGCCCAGGCCACGCACACGAATCTCGCGTCCGTCACCAGCACGACCACCACCCAGCCCGGCAGCGTCAGCATGCCGCAAACAGGCCCCCCCGGCAGCACCGCCACGGCGCATGACAGACCCGGGAAAACTTCGCGCGTCACACGGCAACCCGCTGGCAACTCAACGGGACCTTGTTTCATAACCCAGCTCCCTGATTCTAACGGCAGGAATACCGGATGCCCGTCGGATTAACACCGCCGGGGCAATTTCTTAGGGAGCTTTCATGCCGGGCGTGACGCGTATATCTAACATTATCCGCCGGGCAGGGTCGCGGCGGGCTGTCCCCGCAAAGATTTTCCGGTTCGCGATTGCCGCAGGTGCACTGTCGTCGCCGCTATTGTTCATTCAGGCAATAGCTCCGTCGGCGGAAGCTGCGCAATTGAATGCCACTGCCCGTATCCAGGCACTATTGGATAACCCGGTGAACGGCGTGGTGAACCTGCCCTCGGGGACGTTCACGATTCGTCCGGCGCTGCGGCTGCAGCAAGCCGAAACGATAATCGGCCACAACACCACGCTCACGGTGGCAGCCTCCTCAGGCGATTACGCGGCGGTGCTGCAGGGCGCCTCGCCGGGCACCAACCTTTCCGGCCTGAGCATTACCGGGGTGACATTCAACCAGAACGCCTCCGCCGACCCGATCCGCAATGTGCAAGCGCTTTACCATGGCCAGCCGCGGTTCGTGATCCTGCTCTCCAACGGCACCGGAATCAGCATCACCAACAACAAGTTCCTGAACACCAATAACGTGGACACGGTCGTGACAGGCAGCGCGACCCGCGACGTGACGATCAGCGGCAACGAATTCATGGCGATTAACACGCCGGGCCACGACCATTCATCGTTCTACACCTCTGGCACCGGCACCATAATCAGGAACAATACCTTCACCGGCACCGCGATGTACGATTCCGCCGCGATCGAGGTACACGGCGACCGTGTGAGCATAACCGGCAACCGGGTACGCGGTTACTACAAGGCGGCCAACATCGTCAGCTCCGACACGACGTTCAGCGGTAACCAGGTGATCGGGGCGGCTAATCCGGTGGACCTGTGGTCAACAGTGTCGCCCGGACTGCATGACGTCACGGTGACCGGCAACGTGCTGAACCGCAACCTGTCGTACTGGGCCCAGCTGCTGCAGCAACTCGGGGGGCAGATTCCGGCGGTGCGCTACACGCAGCAAGTGATCAGGGACGCGACGTCGACTTTCCCGTTCAGCCGGATCACGATCCGCGGGAACGGAAGCTTACGTGGAACGGCCGGTCCGGGTGCCGCAAACAGCAGGCAAATGCGCCGAGCCTGGAGCCGGTATCCCGGACCGCGGGCACCTCACGCCCGAGCCGACAGCCGCCGGTAGATCCACTCGTGTGCGGCGAGCTTATCCGCTCCGTGTTCGTGCGTCAGGATGAACTCTTTGTTGCGGCGCCGACTCGCCTCGTCGGCAGACGCGACGCGCAGCCACTGCGCCAAGGTGCTGCATATGGGCTCGGCAAGCAGTTCAGCGGCGAGACCGTCGCTCACCATCTCCCGGTAGGGCGCGATGTCGGAGAGCAGGAGACGGCAGCCCGCGAGCGCGGCCTCCAGGACCGAGTAGCTGTGCTGGTCGCCAGGCGGGATCGACACCGCCAGGTCGCTCGCGGACATCAGCTCGAAGGTCTGCCGCTGCCCGAGCGTGCGTTCCACGATCAGCACACGATCCGCCACGGTCCGCGTCTCCTCCCGCACCCTGCCGAAGTAGGCTTCCTGAGCTCGCCGCGCGGATTCGCGATCCAGGCGGCCGCCGGCCAGCACCACCAGGAAGAGGTCCGGCCGGCTCGTCGCGGCGTCGGCGAAGGCCGACACGATCTCGAGGGTGCGATACGTCGCCGAGGTACTGCGGACGGAGAGCACCACCGTGGCGTCGCCGGGAATGCCGAAGGCCGAGCGGACGGCACCGCGCGAGATCGAGGAGTGAGCGGCGATGAGGTTCTCGGCGACCCCCCAGGAGAGCACTCTCACGCGGGTCGGCGGAACGGCATAGCGCTCCATCACCTCGGCCCCGAGTTCGGCCGAGCAGGGCAGCACCATGTCGGCGCGGCGCAGGGCCACCCCGAGCATCGCCGCCCGGGCGGCGGAGTCCCGCGCGGCACGCAGGTCACCGCCGTACGGGCTCAGCACGCGGGCCGACCCGCCTGGAAGTGCCAGCGAGAGCAGGGCATAGGTGCCGAGGGAATGGACATGGACGACATCCGGGCGGACCTCCCGGATCAGTCGGCGCAGCCACAGCGCGGCAAGCGGCACGCGCCGCAGCGGCGTCGCGCCCACGGCCGGGGCGATCCGCAGGTCCGCACCGGGAACTTCCGGTCCCGTCTGCCAGCTCGCAACCACGACACGATGTCCGGCTCCGCTGAGCATGTCCGCCCAGCGGCAGGTGTGTGCCGAACCGGCCGCGGCGAGCAGGACGATGCTCAGGCCGTCCTGGTCAGTCATGCCTCTCTCCCAGCACGAACAGTGCCTTCCCCGTCGCGGCCCGCAGCTGGTGCCCGGGATGACGCAGATAGGATCGCCAGCGGATGGCGGTGCGGCCGAACAGTTCATTGGCCAGCAGCCGCCCGGCGGCCTCGAGCAGCGAGATGTGCAGCGAGTGGTACGCGAGGGTGGCCGGCGCGGTGAAGCGCAGATCATAGCGGGACCAGTAACCAAGGTCGTAACGCCCGAGTTGCGCGGCTAGGTGCCGCGCCACCGGCATGTGAGCGGCACCGCCCGTTCTCGCCTGCCGTTCCCGCAGGCCGATCAGGGCGTAGACG
>WNFC01013437.1_pt1 | contig 11127 bp, 13 predicted proteins | sample 5400541 | NCBI WGS metagenome assembly WNFC01 (sample SAMN13153342, study PRJNA577476) | soil metagenome | isolation source: 120 cm saprolite under Douglas fir tree site 2 hole 2 replicate 1 | place: USA:California | collected 2015-04-18
TCACCCCGATAGACCCACAGATGCCCGGTCCGAATCTCCGGCGCTCGACTCGGGTCCTGTACATCCAGGGTTTGTCGTCGCATTGAATCCACGACGACTGGCGCACCTGCTCCCGATGCACGGAGCGCACGATGGGTTCCAGTAAGTCTGCGACAGTACCGTTCCACTCCGAGAGGGTACGCCGGGTGATCTGCACTCCGTGACGCTCGAAGATCTGCTCGAGCCGGTACAGCGGCAGATGATCCGCGTACTTGGAGCTGACCACGTGCGCCAATAACCCTGGCCCCGGTCGTCCCTTCTCGATCGGTCGTGCCGGCAGGACGGCTTGCACCACGCCTTGCTGACAACGCCCACAGGCGTACCTTGGTCGCACATACTCCCGGATCACAAAGGACGCCGGTACGTGTCGGTATCGGCTCCCGCCGGCACGCGTACCAGATGCCCGCTGTTCAGGACGATCTCCAGCACCGCTGGTGTCCGTGGAACCTTCGCCGGTTTGGGCACCTCGGTGAACACCACCGCGTTCTCTGCGGCTGCACTGTTCACCTCCTCCTCGCCGGCACGCCGGAAGACCTGCCGCCACCAACTCAGAGTACTCGGTGGGATTCCGCGTTTCTCCCCAAACTCGCGCAACGTCAACCCGCTATGCTGCCAGCGCACCAATACCCGGTGCATCTCGCGTGCCCGCACTGATGTCGTCGACCCCATTCTCCCCATGGATTCGTACCTCTGAACCCATTCTGCGCTATCGGCGGTTTACCGAGGGAGATGTACTTGGTCACACGATTACCCAAGTTCGGCTGCGCCAGCGGTTTGACGAATTATTCCGGAGTCTGGGAGTAGACAATGACGTGCGGCATTTCTGTCACACTCTCCGATTGGGCGTGTCTAATTGGCAATGGAGCGGCAAAGTTCGGCCAGAGCGTCCAACAAGACTGGAAGGCCGGTTAACCAAAAGGAGATCACGATGAGTGCGCAAGAAATTCAAGCCATGGCTCAGCAGTTCGCCGAAGCGTTCAACAACAAAAACATCAAACTGCGCTAGACATGCTCTCCGACGATTTAGAGCCTATTCCTCTTTTGAGACCTACCTCCCAAGGAGCGACATGGCGAACCGCCATGGTACCTATCAGAAGTTCTCCGCGCCCGTTTACGCGCTCGATACCTTTCTGCCGATCATCAATCTTGGTCAGAAACACCGATGGATGCCAAATCCGCAGCTAGGAGGATGGGGCAAATACTTGCGGATGTACCTATGGGGACATATCGGACTCGGATGGCTGCTCACGACATTATTCGTCGCCGGGCTGACACCCATTGTTCGTAGCGGTTAAAGCTCAATGCGTATCGAAACCGACCAGGCCGCATGGGCGCTCCCGACTGCTCCCGACGCACTGACCCCCCTCGCGCGCCGGATGGGTTACGAGGGTCCTGACGCCGCCCAGCGCCTCCTGGAGGAACTCGATTTTCGCCGCACCCGCCTTCGCACAATCTTTGACGCTTGCTTCTCCCGCGAACAGGAAAGAACCACGTCTTCGTAGCTGTCCGCGCTAGAATTCCACCTTGACGCCCGCAACGAAGTTGACCGGAGGCGCTGGAAAGCCGAACGCTTCCGAATAATGGCGGTCGAAGAGATTCTGGATTCGTGTGAAAACCTCCTCGTTGCGCACCGCGCGCCATCTGATCCCCGGCGAATACGACACCGCCAGGTCGAAGCGATGATAGGCGTCGTGATTCGCGATCGTTGACGTCGTCGTGATGTCGTCACGATCTCCGACGAATGTGTAGGCGAGCGCCGTCGTTAGCCGGTCCTCCGATCTCAACAAGTCTGGATGCGTATATTGGACCACCGCCTGGGCCGAATACTTGGGAACGCGTAGCGGTTGCGGCCGTGGAACCACATTCCGCGCCACCGCATGCGTCTCGTCGAGAATGGTTACGCTGCCGCCGAGCGTGAGACCGCGTATTGGCTGAATCGACGGCACGATCTCGACTCCCTGGGTATCCACGCGTTCGGCGTTGCCGGGATGCGCCCCGTCGGGACAGGTCTTCGCGTTGAAGGTGCATGGCACGGTGACAATCTGGTTACGCACGCGGCGTGAAAAATATGTTGCGGTGAGCTGGGCTGTTTCGCCGAAGGTCTTCGTGATACCGCCGTCGTACTCGCTGGAAATCTCAGGACTGAGATTCGGGTTGCCGAAACCGGGGAAGAAAAGTTCGTCGAACGCAGGCGCGCGGAATCCCTCGGCGTAACTTCCGCGCAGCGTCAACCCCTGCTTTTCGAACGGGATCGTCACCGACCATGCGGGGCTCACTTCCTCGCCGAAGTCGGTGTTGCCGTCGACGCGGAATCCCGCCGTGGCGAGCAGGTGGCCGTCGAGGAGCCGCGCCTCTTGCTCGAAGTAGCCCGCGTATTCCTGCCGGCGTGCGTTGAACACGGTCAAAAATCGTGCGGGTGGTGGCGGCGCGAACGTCACGAAGTCGTCTTGCGAATGGACCCAGCGGTCCTTGAAGTCGAAGCCGACAAGCGACCTAAACCCCTCTGTCCAGGTATAAATCGTTTCAAGATTGGCGCCCCGCGTCTCATCCGGAATGTGGTCCGTCTCGGAAGTCGGATTCCCCATGAACGGGACCGTGTTCAAGCGCAACTCGTCGCGCACGAAATAGCCGCTCACACGAACGAGAATACGGTCGCCGAACTGGCGATCGACTTCGCCCTTATAGAGCATGAACTCGTTGCGCTGATGGGCGTTGGGGTTGAGTGGGATTCCCGCGAAGACCGAGAAGGTCGGCAGGCTCACGTTCGCGCGGATGTAACGCGCGAAGCCGCGAATCGTCGTGTTCTCGTCGAGATGATAGTCGAGGCGAAGCGCGCCTGTGAGGTCATCCGAGTTGTCGTTCTTCAGCCTGAAGCCGGTCGTCGAGAAATACGAGAGCGCTCCCGAGTAGGCGAGCTTGCCCTCGGCGCCGTCCATCGTAAGCACCTGACGTTGTGTTGCGCGATTGCCGCCCTCCGATGTGAGCGCGAACTTCATCGGCCCGCTTCCCTCGCGCGTGATCAAATTGATGACGCCGCCAATCGCCTGCGAGCCGTAAAGCGCACCACCCGCGCCCCGTATCACCTCGATTCGATCAAGATCGTCGGTTGTAAGCCGGCTGAAGTCGAAGGAACCGGTGGCCGAGTCGTTCAACGGAACGCCGTCGATCATCGCGAGCGTCTGCGCGGGTGTCGCGCCGCGAATCGAGACGTCAGCAATTGTCCCCGGTGAGCCGCTCTGCGTCACGTCCATGCTGGGCATCTGGCGCAGGGCGTCAGTGACGTTATGGATTTGCTGCGATTGGATTTGCCGGGCGCCCAGAACCGAGGCGGTCGTGCCGATTTCGCTGAGCGGCTGCGCGATCCGCGTAGCCGTCACGATAATCACCATATGAGGAAGCCTGCGGCGCCCAGCGGATGACGATTCTTTCGCAGGGGACGCGTCGGCGTTCTTAGCGGCAAGTTGCGGTTGCGTCCTGGTGATCTGCGCAATGCCCTTGCCAGGCGCTTGCCACGGGGTTGACGCGCCATTATTCGACGCCTGAGATGTGATGGGCACGTCATCCGCCGACGTTCGCGCGGCTCCCAGAGCCGTCACCAACACGCATAGGAAAATGCCGGAAATGTACGCTCGCCGCATGGCCACCCTCGTGGTGTGCCGCCAGCCCTGGCGAGCGATGCGCAATCAGGTCCGCAAAAAGAAACCCGACCCTTCGCTCGAAGGATCGGGCATCAGGAAAACCGGTACCTGACGCCACCCTCTCCCGCGGAAGGCAGACGGCTAAGTCATCCGGCCGGTCTCCTGGCTTGGGGTTCTCACTAGGGCCCGCCTTCCCGCGCTTTCGCGGTGGCCTCATGGGCCGTCGTCCCCCGATACAGTTGCGGGGCAGCGCCGGATTCTCACCGGCTTCCCGTTCATCGGATGCGGCCACGATAATTAGGATCGCAGGCGCGCAAAGTCAACCTGCGGCGGACATTAGGCGAAACGCAGTGGAGCCGAGCTAAGGAGTCTGCGACGTGCGCACAGCGCGCGATTCAATATTAAGTTTAGAAGTGTTCGATCACGTTCCTTACCGATTTGACAATAAAGCCCAATTCGCCAATTTTCTGGCCGGAGCGGTCGAAGGCGTTGCCTCGATGAGCTTTGGCTTCCGCCAGCCATCGTGCCGGGTGTTTAACGACACCACGGGGATTGTGAACGCCTTCGACACGTTTACCGGAGTGACCAAGGACGGCAAGGCTCTGACCATCCACAGGCGGACTACCCTGGTCTTCGTCAAACAAGGCGGGCAGTGGAAGATCGTGAGCGGTCATTTCTCCCCGCTGCCGCATGCCTCATGAGGGGGGCAGGCGGCGATATCTCCAGCATCGAGGTGACCATGAGCACGACTAACGCTCTCGCCGGCAGCGCCCCCACCGACCCTGAAGATCACATCCTCGTGCTGCGCGCTCGCTCGGGCGATCGCGCGGCGCTCTCTGCGGACTTCGAACGGTCCTTCGATCCGCGAGCAAGCAGACAGCGATCAATCAGGTTTTACATCGAGCAGAGCAGGCGATGGTACCCGACTGTTCAGCCCTCCTGCCAAACTAGCGGAGGACGCAATGGGAGGACCTCTTTCGCATTAGGATCACGCGCGTTTGCGAGCCGTTAATACGGCCAGTGCGATCATGTAGCCTTGCCCCGTGAGATTTGGGTTTGTCATCTTTGCCCTTGTATTCGCAGCAGTCGCAACCACGGAGAGCGGGTGCAGAGTGTCGAGCGAAGGCGCCGATTCCGCCGAGGGCTCCGCGCGAATTGTCTCGCTAGTCCCGTCCGTGACCGAAGCTCTATTCGCGCTTGGGGCGGGCCGCGAGGTCGTCGGGGTATCGCAATACTGTGATTATCCCCCTAGGGCGTTGCAGCTCCCAAAAGTAGGGACATTTCTGTCTCCGAATATCGAAGCAATAATCGGGCTGCGCCCAACGATTGTGATCGGGCTTGCAATGTCGTCCAATTCGCGCGAGATACGAGCGCTCGGTGCAATGGGAATTCCAACTCTGATGATCAGAGATGACTCGGTCCTGCAGATCGAGGAGAGCATCGAGCGCGTTGGCGATCGTATAGGTCACCCTAGGGAAGCCGCGCGTGTCGTGGCGCAAATCCGCCACGAAATGGAATCTGTCGAACAACGGCTAGAAACTGTTCCTGTGCGCCGAGTTCTCATGGTTGTCGGCCATCAGCCATTGGTCGCAGTCGGCCACGGAACTTATCTCGACGACCTACTTATACTGGCGCACGCGTCGAACATCGCGGATTTATCAATACAGCAATGGCCGCGTCTCAGTCTCGAATACGTGATAGCGAGCCGCCCAGAGGTAATTCTCGATGGGCAGATGGGCACCGATCCGTCGACGCCCGTGACATTCTGGAACAGATACCCGTCGATTCCTGCAGTGCGGGAACACCATGTGCTCGGCTATCCCGAGGATCCGACGCTCCATGCGGGACCGCGCATCGGGCAGACGTTCGAAATCCTCGCACGCCGGATTCATCCGGAAGCGTTCTGAAACGCGTCGATGCCTTCATACAGGCGGCTCGCGACCGGAAGAAGAGCCGCGTTATAATGCGCAACCGAGATGAGCATCGTTACGAAAGCCAAGACCCTGATGGTGATGGGAACCGCCTCCGACGTCGGCAAAAGCGTGGTCGTTGCGGGCCTCTGCCGGTTATTCGCGCGATCCGGCGTGCGGGTTGCACCATTCAAGTCGCAAAACATGTCCAACAACGCGGCCGTATGCCGCGGCGGCGGCGAAATCGGGCGGGCGCAGGCGGCCCAGGCCGAGGCGTGCGGTTTGGAACCGGCACTCGATATGAATCCTGCCCTCCTAAAACCGGACAGCGAAACCGGTTGCCAAGTCGTCATCCGCGGGCGAGCGCAATTCCGACTGACGGCGCAACACTTTCGTAACTACTGTGAGCAGACATGGCCTGAGATCGTAGAAAGCTATAATCGTCTTGCCACAGGATTTGAGCTAATCATCATCGAAGGGGCCGGCGGCGCCGCCGAAATGAATTTACGCGACCGCGACGTGGCGAACTGGCGTGTCGCCGAGCTTGCCGATGCGCCGGTGCTGATCGTGGCCGACATCGAGAAGGGAGGGACGATCGCATCGCTGGTCGGAACGGTGCATCTTCTCTCGACTGCTGAACGCAGCCGCGTCAAAGGTCTGATCGTCAACAAGTTCCGCGGCGATCCAGCGTTGTTCACCGACGGCGTTCGAATTATCGAACATGAAACCGGAGTTCCAGTTATCGGTGTCCTGCCGTACATGGAGGATTTCGATATACCGCAGGAAGACAGTGCCAGCTTGAAGAGGGGTGCGAGGATTAACGGCAATCGATCAATTCAGATCGGCATCGTGCGGTTTCCGCGCATCTCGAACTTTACCGATTTTGACGCATTGGTGCGCGAACCCGACGTTGATCGCCGCTATTATGACAAGCCCGAAGAGGCCGGAAACCTGGATCTGATTTGCCTTCCCGGAACCAAAAACACGATTGCCGACCTAAATTGGGTTCGCGAGTTCGGATGGGATCAATACTTATTCGCACACCATCGGGCGGGCGGATCGATCCTGGGCATCTGCGGTGGCTATCAGATGTTGGGGCGACTGATCACTGACCCCGGCCATGTGGAGGGCTCCACGTCTGAAGTATCGGGGTTGGGCATGCTTGGAATCGAGACCGTCTTCGCCGCTGACAAAATCACGTCGCTGGTTAGCGCGGTAGACGTCTCGTCCGGTGCCGAAGTGTCAGGATACGAAATTCATTGCGGTCGGCTAATCGAGCTGGACCGCAACGCCGCATTTAGAATCCGCGAGCGGGATGGCCGGCCCGTGGATGAATCGGAAGGCGCGATTTCAGAGGACGGCCTCGTGTTGGGCACCTCAATTCATGGACTGCTGGATGGGTCCCGATTCCGGCACCACTATCTAAACAAACTTCGCCAGCGGAAGGGACTGGCGCGGTTAGAGATGGCCACCGGCAACGCCAAAATCACGCGTTTGCGCGCATATGATCGCGTGGCGGATCTGCTAGCTCATAGCGTCGACCCCTCGTACCTGGTTGGGCTGGTGGGCTTGAGAATCCGCTAAAGACGTTCGGCAGACTAAATTACCTCGGAAATTGAGCTACGCGTTTCATCTGCCTACGAATTTCATAGTCGCCGCGGCTGTCCTCGACCTGTTATGCGGCGACCCGCGATGGCTCCCGCACCCAGTCGTGCTGATCGGTCATGTGATCACCTACGGAGAGCGGCGGCTGCGCACCGGCCTGCCTGGCCGAGATTTGGCAGCCGGCGCACTGCTGACGATTAGTGTCGTGAGCCTATCGATCGTCGCGAGTTGGATTGTGATCGCCGGTCTGGGGGCGATCGAGTGGTGGCTTGGTGCGCTCGCCGCGACTTTGATCGCATGGAGCACGCTGGCAGCACGCGGATTGAACGATGCCGCGCTGGCGGTCGAGCGGCATCTTCGTTGGAACCATGAGGATTCGGCCCGCCGCGAAATCCGAGCCCTGGTCGGACGGGATCCGGATCGTCTCGACCACGAAGGACTCCTTCGCGCGGCGATCGAATCGGTCGCCGAGAATTCAAGTGATGGCATTATAGCGCCGCTGCTGTTCCTTTTTGTCGGCGGGCCAGCCGCCGCTCTCGTATATAAGGCGGTCAACACGCTCGATTCGATGATCGGCTACAAGGACGATCGTTATCTTTATTTCGGAAGATGTGCTGCGCGGCTGGATGATCTCGCCAATCTGGTACCGGCGCGTTTGACCGCGTTGAGCCTCGCAGTTGCAGCAACGCTCGTAACCGGCCGAGGATTCGAAAGCCTTCGCGCATGCGTCGTCGACGCGCGTAAACACGCAAGTCCGAATGCGGGCTATCCTGAAGCCGCAATAGCCGGAGCGCTCGGGGTGCAATTGGGTGGGGATGTCTACTACGGCGGTGATTTGGACCACCGGCCAAAGTTCGGTCGCGCCGAGGCTCCGCTCGATGTCGAAGCTCTGCGCACTTCGCGAACCTTGATGTGGATGGCAACGGCGCTCGTGCTTACGCTCGGCATCGCATTGCGGTTGATCGCTCGGCAGGGCTAGATAGTACCCGCGTGAAAACTGCTCGAAATCCGATCCGCGTTGATCGCGCCCACGGTGGAAACGCGCCTGAAGGATGCATCGACTTCAGTGCGAGCGTGAACCCTTTTGGTCCACCGCCGGAAGCGATACACGCGTTTCGTGAGGCCGTTACACGCATTACGAAATATCCGCCGCCATATCCGCGTAAGCTTGAGGCGCGCATCGCGGCGTGGCTCGATGTTGATCCCGAAACGGTCATCGCCGGTAACGGCACCACGCAACTGATATACGCCGCCGCGCGCCTCCTGCGCCTGCAGTTGCCATTTGTGGTGATTCCATCCTTTAGTGAAATCGCCAACGCCCTGGTCGCCTGCGGATCCAAACCGCTGCCAATCCCGACCAGCGCTGATGCAGACTTTCGCTTCGAGCAGCGTGGACTTTACGACGCACTCGATAGTGGCGCTGATGGTGTCTTTCTGGGAAGGCCAAACAGCCCAACCGGTATGATGGTTGGCTTGGACGAAGCCGCCGTTTTGGCGCGCGAATGCGCTCGGCGAGGCGCATGGCTCGTGGTGGATGAGGCGTTTATAGAGTTTGCCGATGACGCTCGTTCACTCGCCAGCCTCGTAACGACTATCGGCAAGCTGGTAGTGCTGCGATCGCTGACCAAAATTTTTGCCATACCGGGATTGCGCTTAGGCTATCTGCTGGTAGCACCGGACGTCGTTCGGAAATTGCGCGAGCATATCGAACCATGGTCTGTAAATGCGGTTGCCGAATATGTCGGCATGGCCTGCTTGAAAATTGCCGACGGCTTTATCGCGCGGACAAGGGAGGAGGTCGGGCGAGAACGTCGCTGGCTCGGAGATGAGTTGGGCCGCATGCGCGAACTCAGAGTATTTCCGTCCAATGCGAATTTTCTGATGATCGGGGTTCGCGGCGAGCGATGCTGCGGTGAGTTCGGCCGCTATTTACTCGATCGGGGCGTCGCAATTCGGGACTTGAGTGGACTTCCCGGATGCGGCCCTGGTTTCTACCGGATCGGGCTACGATCCCGGCCCGATAACGCCCGCCTTGTCTTATCCGCCTCAAAATATTTCGGCGTCCGCGTTTGACCGCGATCAGGGCATACGTTCCGCTAAATTCAGACGGTTAGAGACGCTGAGTTCAGGTCAAGTATTGGGAACTTCTGAGCACATGAAGCGGAATCCTCCCTGGAGCGTTGAAGTCCACGACCGCTCGTTAGTAGTGCAGTTGCCCCGAACATATCGCACGCTCAGCTGGGCCTCGCTTGGCGGCGGATCGAAGCGCGCTAACGTTATCATCAATCACCAGATCGAGAGTGACGATCGGGCGGCCGCGGATGCGCCACACCGTTATCTGGCGGCGCTTGCGCGTTCGCTAGGACACAATCCGCACTCCACGGTTGCGATGATGACCGGCGTACGAATGCGTAACGCCCGTGTCGTAAACTTGTCCCGGCAAGATCTAATAGTCAGCGCCTGGTGCACCGCCGGCTGTTCCAATGCACTTCGGGTCGGCGATGCGGCGACCGTCGAATTGGCGCGGCCCGGCACCATCAATATCATTGTATTGATCAATCAGGCGCTAAGCCCGTCCGCGATGGTCGAGGCGATCCAGATTGCTACAGAGGGACGCGTTGCAGCCCTCGTCATGGCGACGATCAAAAGCGTCACGTCGCACAAACTCGCGACCGGCACCGGCACCGATTGCATCGTCGTGGCGGCTCCAGACGCTCTGCCGGTGCACATGTATTGCGGAAAACATACCCGTCTCGGCGAACTGATCGGCCTCGCGGTGGTCCGAAGTTGCACACGCGCGCTTGGCGCTTGGAGCCATATGAACGAAAAGTCAGCGTCAGCCGCCTATCTGCTGACGCGAGGTCGCGATGATTAAGCCCCTCTCGGAGAAGGCGGTTCACACTCGGATTGCTGGCCGGCAAAATCTCGCGGCCGCTTCGAATGTTTGGCCCGCGTTTGATTCAGCGAGACGAGGCCTCCCTAAGCTCCAGTCTAACACTCTAGCCAAGAAGATGAGTTCAGAATTCTCGCATCAGGTTTGCATGTACAGTTACGTAGACACGATCAGCTCGAACGACCCGTCCAGCCATAACCACAGCAAACTGCGGGGCGCGCCCTTGGCAGATATGAGGCCAGAGATGAGCACACCTGGATCCAGGAACGGCCCGGTAGACTTTAGGGTCGGCGGCTTTGATGCAGCTCCCGGTAGGATAGCTGGAGCGCTTCGTCTTCGGTCAGTGTGGAGCGTGCGCCAACTCGCTCCAAAAGTTCGAGTCCTAGATAGGCGCGTAGCGCTTCTTCGACTACCTGGTAGTCGCGCTTACCGGTCCGAGCGGCCGCTATCTTGGTCGCGCGCAACAAATCGTCTTCCACGCAGATTGTTGTTTTCCGCCGTATCGCTCTCACATTTTAGCGGAATACTGCTTTCCGTCAAAAGGCAAGCGAGCCCGCGGCCACCTGCAGCGCTGTAGGCGCCCTGCCCTTTTTATCTGTTATAACGCGCGGTTATGTGCGGGTCGATCTGTGTCTTCACAAAGTCGATGGTTGGATGCGAAGCGCGAGAGCAGGTAGTGCACAGTAATTGACCGCGCCTGATACGCAGAGCTCAGGCTTCAGCCCTGAGGCGTTCTTTCTTTGCAGCCAACCAGACCTTTCGAGCGGCGTCGGCGTTTATCGCAGCGATGCCCAGGCCAACGATCAGATCGGGCCAAACCGAAAACGAGTAAGCCGTAAGTCTAGCCCGGCAGCTATAATCGCCAGATTGGCAAGCACATCATTCCGAGTGGAAAGAAAGGCGGCCTTGGTCAGACTGCCGCTCTGATGCCGGTAACCGGCCAGGACCAGGGCGCAAGTAAGATTGATGGCGAATGCTCCCGCACCGGTCAGCGATAGCGGCAATGGCTCTGGCGGTACCGGAGCTACGAACTTACCCCATG
>WNFC01029540.1_pt1 | contig 11127 bp, 11 predicted proteins | sample 5400541 | NCBI WGS metagenome assembly WNFC01 (sample SAMN13153342, study PRJNA577476) | soil metagenome | isolation source: 120 cm saprolite under Douglas fir tree site 2 hole 2 replicate 1 | place: USA:California | collected 2015-04-18
TTTGTTTGTCACACTTTTATGTTGCTTAGGGTTCCATAGTTTTGAATGTAATTACAATTTTATACAAAATAATGACTGTTTAACAACGTGCGGCAGACTGCCATTCCCTGAGTCACCCATAGCTGATGCGCTTATGTTATGCGCGCTGCACTTTCCTCCATCACGTGGTGGCTTGCTAGCCCGTTATCACGTGGTTATTATCTCATTCCCCAGATTTTTCCCAGGCAATCGGAGACCGGGATCGGAACCAGCTGATCAAAAGGAGTCGATTGGCACTATTTTGAAGTCCCGGGCATCAAATATGGGGTTGAACGATTTTTCAAGGTTAACTTTTTTACAACATTCTTCTTTCAGCTTTCTAAACGAAAATAAACACTTTTAATTTTTTGTCGTTTTTGGCTGTCCGGTACTGTAGCTAGAGAAGCAATATCAGTTGCAATGCGGTCTGATAACGCCCTGCGTGATCCGTTCCGAGTCAGGGACGATTAAACGGAACGCCCAATCTCTAACCCCGTTCTACATGGTTGTCTAAGTTAAGTACCTGGGTACTAAAATTAAACCGGAAATGGAAACAAGCACTCGGACCCAATTGAAGTTATCCAAGATTCCCCAAGAATCGAAAAATTTCAGTCAGGGCGTTGAAACCGCAAAATGTCTTGATTTCCCCACTCTCGTTCCTGATTTCAGCCGCTCGGCCAGGCGCGCAAACCCATGCGGGGGAATCAGGGGATGCAAACAAGCGCTTTTGGTTTGATCTGGTCTCCGCAGGCCCTTCTCAACATTATGCAGCGAACCATTGTCCATGGTGGCGCAGGGACACACATGTCTTACTACCATACTAGTAGGGTCTGCCTATCCTTCAAGTTTACCATAGCGGCTATCCCATTGGTTTCCACTTTCAAACCCCACAGCCGTCAAAAATATCACAAGTCAAAATTACTAGTTTACCACTGGTGGCTACGGAGATTCCCTGGTCACAAACCAACGCCTGATCATCGTCGTCCCAAATGAAGCCGGTCTTGGTGTACTTCACAGTGCTTGGCCTATTCCTCTCACTGGCGATGGCATGGAAATGGAACGAACTGTGGTGGGTGAAAGGGTCAACGTCACGGTCCCGGTCACGGTACTGACACTCGAGTGCATCACGTGAGGCGGAGGGGTCATCGATACACATGGGCCTGGTCTTCAAGCTTTTCTGCAGTCTAGGTTAGCTGTCCGCTAGTCAGGTTTGGTCTCTTGCCCCTGCTTCTCAAACCTTGCCAATCTAGAGCGACATGATGATGTCGCATTCGCTGGGCCATTCCATTCCTGAGATGTGGCCACCGCGTCCGAGGCCAGCCATCCCGAGCATCCGAAGTGCATCCCAGACCCTTTGTACTTCCGTGCTCATATTCATACATGCATATGGTTCCAGCAGAGACGCCGCCCACCTATCCAAAGACCAAGTTTCCGAGCTCATCATGCATCATTGGGACGCTGTCGAACCCGTCTGCTTCCGGCTCGCACACTAGGAGGTCCGCTCCCCTTTGGTCTCAGTCATCCATGGCGACTGTTGGCTACACTGTGTAAAGTGCCTCTGGCCCAGGCAAATTCCCTCCTCGGCGCATTATTCCAGCGCTATCGCCACACCGAGACGAACGAGGTCATTTTCCGCCACATTGGCTACGCTCTCCCCACTGCTCTGCGCAAGTACATAAACACTATCGCACCAACAACTTACTTCAGCTCGTCGTGCATCCTCTGGCAAACTTCGCTAAACGGTCCGACGATTCTCAGAGGTAACTAGCCGTTAAATGCGGGGGAAACGGTCATCCTTGGCACCTGGGCCCCGCCTCATTCTTTGAACATATCAACGCCGACGGACCTACACCACTTGTATAACATGCAGACCCACGAACTGCGAAACACGGGGAAGAGCAAACTCGGTATTGCGGGTTATCTGCAACTTTACAATATTCCATCCCGATGCTGACCCAGAGCAAGCGACGAGCTCGGTTGTGACGGTCAACGTAGCCATCAATAACCAGAGCCATCCCATGGCAGGGGTGTATCCGACGCTTCCTGCGAGGGTGTTCGCGACTATAACATAATCGCACAGGCTAACCTCGAGATCTAAGACGTAGTCGATCTCTTATCTGCCGCTGAACATCTACCACAGCACAGGCGATTCCCCGCAGTTCAACCCTGATAGCTAGACCGCCACTAATTTGAACGAGCCATACCTTAAATGGTTCGATTTCATCCTGGGCCAGTTAACGATCCCACAGACTATCAGTACGTCATAAGGCGATGGCGAGCAGATGGTCCCACAGGGCGATGCGACGTCCGTATGCAACCTATTCTTTCAGCTCGGCGTGAGGGGCATCAGCGTCCTCTTTGCGAGTGGTGACCTTGGAGTCGGCGGTCGGTTTTACCTCTCAAATAACGGTCCTTGTAACAATACGCAATTTATCCCGGTTTTCCGCATCTTGTGGTTTGCTTTTCTTTTCCATAAATACATGCGATCTACATGATGTGGTTTATGAGGGCCCTTGTCAAAGCTATCTATGGTACGTTTCAATTGAACCCCGAAGTAGCGGTCAACTTCTCGGGGGAGGTTTTTCAAACTACATGCCCCACCCGGCTTGTCAGGATTCCTGACTCTGCGTATCTTCAAAGCATTGATAGTATGTGATAGTATGTATCCCCGCCTCTATAAGTGTATTATTGGGTCTGATAATCAGGGATTCCATAGACACTTAAGCCGTTCCTGACGCAGGTACCTAGGTATGTCTGCTCAGACGGTGAACTTCCAAGACGTGCTCGGTGGAATAGATACCATTGCTAGTGGTACAAGTTGCTCAGCTTCGGTTCATTTCAGTGACTATCCTGACACAGCTCACCCTGTGACAGACTTCATCAAGAGCCATTACCCTCTTGAACGACTTTCTGATCTCACGGCGCAAACCGCTACTTGGCGTCCTCAACCCCTGGATTTATTCTACAACCGGGACGCGTTTTAACGACATAACCTCTAGCTCGAATCCCAACTGCGGGACGTTAGGATTCTCAGCCGTGGATGGATGAGATCCAGTGATTGCTGCGTTTTGACATGTCGTTACAATGCACGCGCAGGTCACCGGTTCGGGACACCCAACTTCGGGAAGTTGCAGGTCCTTGTGGGATCGTACTGCTGACTACTTACAGTACCTCACGGGTACATTAGTTGGGTTCTAGGACCCATAATGACCGATACGGAAGGCTGTTCGAAGCATACATTTCGTTATGTTTATATGGGGAATTCTGATCGATTTGAAACAAGGGTGCGTGATTACAGTAAATTGCAGCGGATGTGGCGTTTTTTACCGATTGGGAGGGAAGCTAAGGAAGACTCATGTGGACACAGGGACAACGACTAAATTTCATACCCCCCGGAATGTGCTGTAGTTCCATTCGAAAACGAGTAACTGTGTGGCGTATCTTCCCCTGACGCGGCGCGCCCTCAACGGAGACACCTTGACCCTGAGGGTTCTACTCAGGACCAGGAAGAGCGAACGCGGCCACCCTTCTGAGGCAAACTCACGGGCCAACAGTGGACCGTAGCGTTAACTTTAATGTAGCTTCGAGTGTACCCAACCAGGTCAGACGCAGAGGATAATCAAGGTCTCATAAGAAAATTTTCAGGGTCCCACATGTGGGGAGACCACTACAACTTGAAGTTTGATGCCATTGCGTCGTTCTCTTATCTCATTTCCCCCCTTACTACTTGTAGACTCCTTGCCCTCGCAGATCCCTCGTCCAACGCTCGCCCAGCAAAAAAGCGGCCCCCCTCGCTCTCCGAGTCGAAAATTGCAATGCCCTACTAATGGCCCGTACTCGCACAGGGAGCGGCAACCCTTGGGCGTACTGCATACTAGTGCGGCCTAACCCTCGTACAAAAGCCCTTCAACGCCAAAGCTATCGGTAGGTACGCTCTGCGAGTATCGACGGATCATTGTCCCCATTTGTCCTTACAAATAACCTCCGCCTCCCCCCCATTTTTTTTGTAGGGTCCTCAGGCTTCCCTCGAGGGTGATTCGCAACAGGCCACAGAGAATGGAATCGCTGATTTTCGTGAGCTTCAAGCTGCGGAGTAAGTCCTCGACCACTTGGGAGAGCTGGTGAAGTACTATGAGTTTATGAAAGTGGCGACGTCTCTGTCGTCAACGTTGTTGATGAAGTCACGGCGCAACTGCAGCCGTGCGCCCGACCGTGGTCCTGATTCCCGCGTGCGGATCTTGAGACCGAGGGGCCGTGTAGGATTCTACTCTCTGGTAGGCTAACATCGTCATCGGTGCACCCCCGAAGGTTCCGGCGTTGCTTCCAGCAAAGTTTGTCCATTGCCTCGTCCAAAAACTCATCAGTCGTCACTTTCCAATATTTAGATTGCCTGCCAAACGTATATCATAATGAACGCACCCATGACCGAGGACTCGGACGTTGAGACTTTGAAATGCCCGGCATTGTAAAGTACTGCTCGTCTGCATCCATATCCAATACTTGGGATTTCGATAAGTATATTGGTCAGATTGACTCGGGGATGATACCGACTCCATCAATTTGGTTTAATATGTTGTTCAGTGTCTATACTTTTTTCCTGTACCAGATTTACCCGGCTTATGACACTTTCGGAGGCCAACAGAGTTCCAGTGGACATATATCATCGTTAAACTCAAGGTCATTCAGGAGAAGGTCGCTCAAATGCGGCATCTTCGTCAATGATGTCGATCATTGTTATCATGTCAAGCTCTTCCTTGAACAATATTTGATAAAATGCTGCGTGTTAAACTCAGTGTTCGCGCCTTGTCCTGATAAAGAGGGCCGCACCGAGCCAGAAATAGATATCCCGTAGATCAAAAACTCAATAAAGGGTGGATGAAGAGTACGATCACATTGCAACAGCTTACGCGACAAATAGGGCGGGTACGAGCAGGATGACAGAGAGGGCGGGGACTCTGACATTGAATCGCACTGGCAGGAAGGGAAGGGGAAAGAATGTGCGTCCCTGCATATTTTCATGTGCTTGCCCTATTTCGCGTAGTTACGAGACAGACAAGCCCCTGGTCCCACCCGACACACGCAAATGAGCGGCGATCCCACCACCCGTCAACGTAACGGTCCGCCTAAAAAACGCCGGCGTGTTAAGCCCGCCCACGAATACAGCGTTGCCGCTTTGCACAGAGGATCGACTTCCTTGTGGTGTCGCTTACGTTCTTAACTTCGATTGCACACGCGGGGCTGTGTATACGAGTACGTACTAGTTCCCGGCACGGGAAGAAGAGCCCGAATGCATTTGTTCCATTTTCAAAAAGGGCAGGGCCGCGGATGTTGACGTAGGCAAGTTCAGTGCCAGTGATGGTGATGGTGGCGAAAGGGGGGAGAAGGACACCTCAAGTTACGTCAGGTGGCATGTCGTGACTTTGTCCACGCTGGTCTTTGAACCTTGCCTCGCTTCTAAAAATCAGCAGCTATCTCGTGGACGCCGATCCAGAATGATCCTGAATCCAATGTCGCGAGTTAAGGAAACGTTAAAGCTCCCAGAGTACTTGCGTCAAATTGTATTAAGATACTCATACCGTACACCAATACGGCCCTTCAAGCTTCAAGCTTCAAGTTCGTCACTCACGGTCCTCTTTCAGATTCGGTTGTAGCGCCAATGTCGGAAGGCTCGGTGCTTATTTATACTGCCGACTCGGAGGATCTGTACTTCGCGGATTCCTTGTATGTAAGTCCTTCTAACCACGGCCCCTCTGCTGGCACCAAACTGTTAGTAGGAGGGGCCTGTCTATCATTGACAGTCTATTGTCGTCGAATCCAAGAAGAGGCGTGCGGGAAAGGAAAATATTTGAAGAAACTCAATGGGCAAATCGTAAAGTGCCCTGAGCAGACGGGTTCATTCAGGAGAGTATTATAGACCCGAAAGCTGGTCGAGACTTTGGTCGTAGATTTGAAGAAGACCGATTTTGGCTGCTGTTTGTGCGTTCTCTTTATTTGTACTGTATCATACTCTGCACTTATTATGCTGCGGCAGCGTGAGACATCAGCATCCATGTGAGAACCCCGGGCCCGCCAGGTCGTAAGGCGCACTCGACGGCGGCACCATTCCTCGCAAAATTTGTTCGCGCCTTCACGTTGGAGTACGTCGAAAAGGGTTTAGGTTTCCATCTGACCTACATTGTTCCCTTCTTTCATTCGTTCGATGGGGTGAGACGGCAATCAGAGCATTGGGAGCACTGGCAACCCCATCGAGAACGAACGTCAACCCCTAATTGAACCTTTTTTTAATGGGTTGATAGTGTTGTAGCCCCGGAAGCTACTCGTAGACAGGTTACCCGTCAACGGAGGTATGGTAACAATCCAACGAAACAGGTGTAGAAAAGCAAAAGGTTTCCAGAACAGTGCAAATGATCGTGTGGCGCGCGCTGATGAACGTAATGCTGTAGGGTCGCATGCGCTGAATGAGGAAATTTTTTTACACAAGGTTGGCACAGGATGAAAAGGTGATTAATCAATGATTTCTAATGGGGGGCGAAAGGCAACGAGCGAACTTACTATGACCCGTAAGCCATAAGATGTGCCATGGGGTACCGGCCGCTCGGACATTTATGTCAACGGAAAATTGCGTATATTAGTCAGAAAGGAGCGACCCAATGCTAAGCCACACGTTGCGTACATGGCAGTAGAGCGAGAGCTTGTATGATACGCGCCCATTCTTCAGAACTCTCCCGGGAGATCCGAATCTTTCCGTATAAGGGCAGAAGGACAGCAAAAGATGAAACGGTTTGAATCGACGACAGCACATGGTGAGCCGGCGGGGTTCGAGCATGGCTCACCATCTGCATTGCACGCAGTGGATCAGACCATCAATGAGACGGGGGGAAAGAGGCCCTGATCCTGTACTCCGTCCCAGTTGCGATACCAGCGTGGTAGTCTGCAAAGTGGATCGCTAATCGCCGCAAATCCCCATACTGCTGTAGGAAGAAGGATTAGGCACTGGAGTGTTGGCAAGATCAGTGATCACTACAGTAGTAGTACTTGCCGTAAGACATTACAGGGCAATGAGGGCAGGACCAGTCATAATTTGGTCATACAGTATATGACTTAGGGTCACCCTCCTTCGTTTGCAAAATAATAGAGGATGCTGCGAGTAGCAGTGTGCGATCATCGCATGGGAGAAGTTGATCGGAAGTTCCAACTCCAATTTCACCGCGCTAGTAATTCAGAATGGGGAGCCCTTACGGCGCGGAGCACACGCGCGTGCCTATACTCGCATGTGGGTGTCAATAAACGTAGTTTAGTCGTAGCGAGGGGGTTCGCTGCCGCCACTGTTCTATGATTTGTAGTTTCCAGAGTAGAAATATACCAGAAGACGGAGGTCCCAAGGAAGCACCGGATAGCATCCGAGTCAGCGCCCACTCATTGTGTTATTTGTGTTGACCAGCACACATCGAGAGTTGGTGTCAAACGCGAGCCCTGCGGGAGAAAATAGAAGCGATGTCCCAGAAAGAAGTCCGGGGAGGCGGTGGGGTCAAAAAAATTTCGGGTTCACACAATCTGACTCGAGACGCGGTCGGTGGCAATAGTAACCGTGACGGCACTGTGACGGCGGCTGGAGGCCCAGGCCCGGAGGGACCGGTCAACGCTCAGGGCCAAACTGCCACTAGAACAACTCTTACTACTCGTCCATTGTGACAAGAAGATCAAGAAAATTCAGACTGTTACCAATAACTCTCACTGGTAAGACTACGATCAGAACTGATTTGAAATGGCCAGAAGCGCTGGAAAGGAGAATGAAGCATTCAACGTTATGAACTTATGACATCGATTTGAGCGCCAAGAACTCAAAAACCCCTTGCCATATACATTACAGTTGTAGGTTTCCTTTCTTGGTCGAACTCATGTTGTGACCAATGCCGTACCCGCATTAGAGGTAATCACTTTTAATCATCCCTGGTCGTCTTCACTTTTCAATTGTTTTCAGCCACAGCACCGATGGCCTCTGAGTAGAGACTCCTTCTTGGCGTTTGCTCCAGTGTCGATGCCCCGCGTTCATGTCACGCGGCCGACTCACGCCACAGGCGATGCCTGCCAGGTGATGCCATGTGGTCAATTTTACGTTCTGCCATATGAGCTTATCACGCCACTGGCAAGGCCTCCAGGCTTCTCTTCTTTGTAGACTTCAAATCTGATATGGTTAGCCGTCCCACCAATGGCATGGCGGCGCGCGAGTGGCACAGTGCTGTTTGCCCAAGCTGCGGAGTTTTTCTGCGGCGGATCATCGATCATCGATCATCAACAGTGATAGTCACTGGACACTGACAGACGGTTGGTCCCTTGTGCTGAAAGCTGTAGCCATCACTTTTGACAGCTCAGGGTGGGCAACAGCAGTGAGATCGAGTATACACGACGGACGATACCATAATGTGATACTATGCCCCTGAGGGCCCTGACCATGACATTCCCGAACTTGAATGTGCCCACGTGTCGTGGTACAAATGAGCCTTGCATTCAGTAACACCGCCACTGTTTCCTCATGTACAATTCAAATTGAGGACTTTTCTAGGGCTTCAGGTCAGTTTCAATAATCCTTATTCTGGCCTGCAGAGCCTTCAGTAGCGGCAATCCAGAGAATCGATGTTGAGTCAAAACCGGGCTGACACCCCTGCCTTACGTATCGATCTTGAGAATGTCTCTGGGACTTACGCAGTACTTACGACTTCTGAGTCCTACGTGTACTGATCATTTTTTAGATTGGACTCTTGGGCGCTCCGTGTTACCGGATACTACTGAGGGTCTTCGACTTCCTATTCTTCCGTTCATATCTCGTATAACCATGTTTGCTCCATTTATTCAAAATCCGGTAAGATTCTTACCGGATAATCATATTCATTTTTCCACACGCCAACGTCTGCACTGCTTGACGGGTAGTTGTCGTCCCGGCAGCACCTACCAGTGGTGAGGATAAAGGTGTGGAAGCCGTAAATTTCACAAATTGGAGAACCTCGACGTACTGAGGGGATGCCAGTGGCATACAAGATTCTGGTATTACTCAGATTATAAGATATATCAGATACCGTGGGCTGACTAGTATGTGATGGATGACAGGACATGTACAATTCTCAATTCGCGGTATGCAGATCTTGACCCTAGGCATCGCCGTATCATCAGATGAAAGCTCTGCCAACTTGAGACCTACAGGCGTGAGATACCGTTTTGTGGAACGAGGACATTTTCATATATGACGACTTAGCTGGAGGGAACTCAGTGACGCACCCATCTGGCATAGCACTTGCTGTTCAACTGATTCCCGAGTTATATGTCCAGTGCGTATGGGTCATGACCGCCGCACCTCCATCTGTTAAGCTGTCGTCCATTCCTGAACTTAGTAGGACACGGCTGAGAGCGAGCCAGCTACTCATCGGAGTTCCGCAACCCAATCACCCTCATACGTTCCGGGCTGTTGAACGGCAGAGGTGAAGGCCATCATCTTGCAATAAAACTGGAACAGAATCGCCGTAAGAAACAACAATTAGCCAATGACAACACCCAGTGAGAGCTGGCGGCCGGGTATGATGAATAGGTGCTAAACAGAGCACTTGCAGTATCACGAGGGGGTTCTATTCAGAACGAGCGAGTTACATGGATGGGATCGGACACGTCTCGATCGCCATCCAAATTGCACTGCACAAGTTAGGATCAGCCGGCTGTCGGGGAGGGAAAAGTGATTGTGATTAGGAAGCTGTACCGGAATAGTATGATGGCCATCAAGTTTGCTTGTGGGAGGTTACTCTAAAGACCCTGGGGTCTGCATGGCAGACGCGTCCAACTACACCCGGCCATAGATGACGACCAGTTGACGCTGGTAGTCGTAGCTATCAAGCCAATAAAGTCTGCTGGTTGCTCCGAGTCGCCCGCACTTACCTTGGGCTTTACTGCCAGTCACTCGGATTTGCAACACTAATTTAGAAAAAAAGACCAGAAACGTGAGTATTCGAAAGTAAGCAGACCTTGCATCTGTGAGTTTCCGAGGCGGTGATGTACCAGTACTCCTGAATGTAGCCGGAGCACGGACATGGACGAGTAACACAAGATTAGACACCGCATGACTTTCCAGACACCAAAATTGATTCTAAAGCCAGGATATTGTAGCCCATGCGGTGCGATTGAATATTATGAATAAGGGTTGTACCGAAGTACATTGCCTGACTGATGTACTGATGGCTCACGCATCAATCCGAGTTCTTGACCAACTCCACGCACAATTCCCACGCACCTCTCTTTCTCATACAGTCGCTCGGCGGTCCTCGGGCCCGCTAGACGAGCTCTGCCGGAACTCAGAAACTTCCGGATTATATTAATTGTACATGATCGATGATCGATGATCTTCTGATTCTCGATGTATTCTCACACCGTCTTTTTTCTGACTTTTCAATGGATCGCCAGGGTCCTTCCGTTTGTGGCAGACTTTGCCGCAACTTGAAGGGTCGCATTAATATTGATCATATTCTTCTTTTCCGACGGCCGGGACTGTGGACACAGTATGGACACCCGTCGCGGTCTGTTCGTCGTTTCGGCGTCAACTTGAAAGTGGGTTTTGGAGGTGTGCTGAATCATATTGCTCTGGCTTCTTCACGACCGTATTCGATGGCTTATCAAGGCGGCGAGGATCATTTCGATGAACGCTCTATTACTTGACTGACTCCTATAAAGTCATCCAAGTCTTACAACTGTCCCAACCCCGTTCTTGGTTCAAGCGGAAGCCACCTCTCATTGTCTTTGATAGGCCAACGAGAAACGAAGGTTCACAAACGCTACACTCACTATCACAACCAGTCGAAGAAATTCAACCTAGAAATGAGTATAATAACGGCCCACCATGCTGACGCTGAGCCAGGTACCCTTCCTTATAGGTATTCCCCACTTTGGTCCGACCTTGAACCTTTTCTAATCGTTGCGCATCACCAGAAATGCAGACAACGATACCTTTGAGAAAACTGCTCAGCCGACGCCCTGTCTGCCGATTCCGATGTCTTCCCAATTACTTTCAAGTTCACACTCCTCTTCATGTTATGTCTCCCCGGGTCCTGAGACGGCATCTGTCCCGGACTC
>WNFC01008847.1_pt1 | contig 11125 bp, 10 predicted proteins | sample 5400541 | NCBI WGS metagenome assembly WNFC01 (sample SAMN13153342, study PRJNA577476) | soil metagenome | isolation source: 120 cm saprolite under Douglas fir tree site 2 hole 2 replicate 1 | place: USA:California | collected 2015-04-18
GGCCGCGATCTTCACCTTCGGGGCCACGCCCACAATGCCGAAGCCGACGTTCGCCGCTGCGATCGTGCCGGCGGTGTGGGTGCCGTGGCCGTTGTCGTCATTCCAGGCCGATGGGCTGGTGTTGGTCTTGCCGCCGATGCAGGAGACGCTCTTGCTGAAGTCGACGTTTGGAGCCAAGTTGGGGTGCGTGAAGTCGAGACCAGTGTCGATATCACCGACTGTCACCGACGGGCTGCCGCTGTTGATTGCGTGGGCCGCGGGCGCCTGGATCTGGTCCATGTCCCACTGCATCGAAGTCACAGCGTTGGTCATCGCGGTCGTGCTCGCGTTGTCGACCACGCTGTCGTCGTTCAGTCGCGTGGCCAATGCGGGCGTTGCCGAAACACCCTCGATCCTCGAGTCCTTGATCAGGTTGTCACGGAATGTCGTGCTGTCTGATCTGGCCACGGCCACGCCGATGTCGCCGTAGGTCGCGACCACCGCTCCGCCGGCACCCGCAATGGTCGCGGCCGCGTCAGCAGGCAGTGCCTGGCTGTGGTACACGACGAGATAGGTTTGCTGCACTCCGGCTTGTGCCGTTTGCACCGTTGTAAATGCCGGTACCGCGGCCAGCAGAAAGGATGCCGCCAGCATCAACCGACGAATTCGTTTCATCGATTCACCTCCACCACCCCGCTCCACACCCTCTTGTGAAGGTGGGAATCCAGCGCTATGAGCATGTCCGCTCAAGCGAACCAATGTCAAGTGGGCCTGGTCAGACCTGCTTTCGGCGCACCGACCAGAAGAGCACTGCACAGATTGCGACCACGTACGCGAACCAGAACCAGATGTCGACGGCGCCCGAGGCGTCGGGCAACTTGTCGATCGGATTCTGACCTCCGAATCGAAGCTCACCGGTGTCGATTTGCAGCTGCAGAATCTGCCGCTGCAGATTGCTTGTTAGCTCGTGCGGCACGCCCCAGTACGCGACGCTGATCAGCGCTTTGCCGACGGCATCGGTGATGACGTTGTGCTGGACCATCGCGTTGAGCGTGATCACCTGGCCGGCCACGTAGTGGAAGACCAGCACGATCGCCGCGGCCACGACATTGTTCAAATACACCGTCAGCACCATCAGCAACAGCATCAGCAAGACGATATTCGCGGCCAGGGCAGCCAGGGTCCAGAAGACGACGCCGTAAACGCTGCCTCCGTTGGCGGCGACAACAGCGAGGCTGCCGCCGGAGAAGATGGCCGCGAGGAGAAGCAGCAGCGAGAGGGCCGCCAGCAGCTTGCCGGCGGTGTAGCTCGAGCGAGACATCGGCTTGGCGAAGATCGAGACCACGGCGCCCGAGTCGAGGTCGTGATTGATCACGGTCATTCCGACCACAAAGGCGCACAAGGTGATCGCGTACGGCACTTCCGCTCCCAGCGCGGTGAGGACCACGATCACGCCATCCTTGGGCGTTGGCTGCCGGAGCACATGCGGAGCGAGGGCGATGCCGGCCGTCAGCACCACCCCCATGGCGACGATCACGCCTAAGAGACGGCGGCGGGTCAGCTCGATGAGCGTGTAGCGCGCGACTGCGAGCGCCTGCAACATCAGGTTTGTCCTCGAGACGTTTAGTTCTCGGCCATGAATGCCGGAAGGCCCGCCTCGCGTGATTGGGCCGTTGCGTCCAGAAGCGCCATGAAGACCTCCTCCAGGGTTCGGCCCTCGGGCACCAGCTCCTGCATCGGCCCTTCTTCGAGGATCCGGCCGCGGGCCATGATCGCCACGCGATCACAGACGCGCTCGACCTCGCTCAGGAGATGGCTGTTGAGAAGCACCGTGGTGCCCCGCGCCTTCAACCCGGCGATCAGCTCCCGCACATCGCGGCGGCCGATCGGGTCGAGGTCGGCGGTCGGCTCGTCCAGGATCAGCAGTTTCGGCCGCCCAAGGATCGCTTGCGCCAGCCCCAGCCGCTGCTTCATGCCCTTCGAGAAGTGCCGCACCTGGCGGCGCTCACCCGCCAGCGTGCTCCACTCCAGCGTTTCGGAAATGCGGCGGCGACGCTCACCCGCCGGCAATCCAAGCAGCCGGCCGAAATAGTCGAGGACCTCGTCCGCAAGGAGGAACTTGGGGAAGTCGGGCTCCTCGGGAGCGAACCCGACAGTTGCTCGAGCGGCCACGTCGCCTGGCGATGATCCGAACACCGAGATCGTTCCGGAATCCGGCCGGGTCACCGCGACGATCGCCTTGACCACGGTCGACTTGCCCGCGCCGTTGGAGCCTAGGAGGCCGAAGGCCTGCCCTTCCTCCAGCTTGAACGAGACCCCTTGCACAGCCCAGGGGTCTCGAGTCCGGTACTGCTTGTAGAGATCGAGAACCTCGAGCACGGCGGCCATCGCTCCGGAATCTAAGAGGGACGTGCCGAATCTATGACTCGGAACCCACTTGACAAACCCGTTTTCCGGGCAGTATTCTTCCAGTTAGCTAATTAGCCCTCAAGAAAAATAAGATGCCAAACGATCAACTCAGCACCACGTTCGCAGCCCTCGCCGATCCCACCCGGCGGGCGATCCTGGCTCGTCTTTCACAAGGCGAGGCGACGGTCACGGAGCTGGCCAAGCCGTTTGACCTGAGCCTCCCCGGCGTTTCGAAACACTTGAAGGTGCTGCAGCGGGCAGGGTTGATCACGCAGGGGCGCAGCGCGCAATGGCGGCCCTGCCGCCTCGAGGTCGGGCGCTTGAAGGAAGCGTCCGAATGGGTGGGGGAGTACCGGCGCTTCTGGGACGAAAGCTTCGAGCGTCTGGACGAAGTTCTGCAGGATCTAATAAAAGAGGAGAAGAAGAAAAATGACGGAAAAGGGAGTCAGGACAATGCCCAAGACTGAGTACGTGATCGAACCCGGGAAGCAAGAGATCGTCACGACGACGGTTCTCGACGCGCCTCGCGAGCTTGTCTTCAGGGCGTACACAGACCCGAAGCTCTTCGCGCAGTGGTGGGGGCCGCGACGCTACGAGATCAAGATCGACAAATTCGACTCACGGGCCGGCGGCGAGTGGCGCGTGATCCACAAGGGCGCCGATGGGGCCGAGTATGGATTCCGCGGCGTCAACCACGACGTCGTCGCGCCTGAACGGATCTGCGCGACGTTCGAGTTCGAGGGTATGCCAGGCCACGTCGCGCTGCAGACGGCAACGTTCGAGCCGATGGGCAACAAGACCAGGCTGGTCGCGCAAATCGTCTTCCAATCCGTGATGGACCGTGACGGAATGGTCGCGTCCGGGATGCAGGAGGGTTCCAACGAGTCGATGGAGCGCCTGGCCGAGCTGCTCGAGAAGCTCTCGAACGACAAGTCCGGTCGCTAGCCAACCCAGCTCCGACGCCGCCGCTCTCGCGATTCGCGGGGCGGCGGCTCTATTTCTATAAGGACGAGCCGAAAGCAGGCACAGATCGCGTCGCTCCGAGTGATGATTTCGACGCGTGAGCTACTCAGCCGTGCGCAAACCATCGCTCATAGGAAGGCTCGGCAGTCTCATCGGTTCGAGTGCCGCGGTCGTCGTCATCTGGTGGCTCCTGTTCGTCGGCTTTCGGAACGCCCGGACGCCTGATGCGCTCTTCTGGGTAACCGCCGGGCTGATCGTCTCCTTCGCGATTGCGGTCTGTGTACATGAGGCGGGCCATCTGGTTGTGGGGCTCGCGCTTGGAGAGCCGGTTCGCAAGATAAGGATCGGATCGGGCCCCACACTGCTCGGCACGCGGCTGGGCGGCATCGTGATTCAGATCTGCGCGAATCCTCTCAGCGGCGGCGCAGTCTCGTTTTCCGGGCTGGACAGCACGTCAAGAGGTAGGCGAATCGCAACCCTCATCGCGGGGCCCGGCGCGAACCTGCTGGCGGCCGCATACGCGTTCGGGTTCGCCCACTTCGGCGCAGTATGGCTCGGCACTTTCGGAGTCGCCAACGTGGTGTTGTTCGTCGCCGGCGCGATGCCCTCCACGAGCGTGCAGGGCGGTCGGGCGCAACCGTCGGACGGACTGCAGCTCTTCATTCTCTTGTTCAGGCCACCGGCCAGGAGCGCCTACTTCGAGGGTGCGGAGATGACAGCGAGCGCCCAGGCCGTCTTGATACACGCGCTGGAGGACGCGCAGATCGCCGGTTCGCTGGAGGTCACCGACGATCATCTTCTCCGCGCGTTGAATCGAGATGCTGGGCTTGGTGACCTGTTCGCGACCGTCGACCTCAGCAGCCGGCTGCCGCCCGGAGGCACACCCGAGTCATCCGATTCACATACGCCGACGTGGTCTGCGATGTCGCACACAATTCTCGAGACGGCGTTTCGCAAAGCACGCGACATGGGCCAGCTCAAACCCAACGCAGCCGGTATCTGTCTCGGATTGCTGGCGGTCGAATGTCCGGCGAGTCGCTTGTTGAAGGATGCCGGGATAACGGAGGGAGCGGTGGCACGGCTGGCCGCGACTCCGACCGATGCCCAGGATGGCGCGCGCGGTTCCGTGGTGATCAACCCAGACATGCCGCTCGAGCGCTGGGGCACGGCAGCGGATAAGCCGCTCGCGCTCGCGTATCGAATCGCGGCCGCGGACCACTCACAGATGGTCGGCACCCAGCACATCGTGGCCGCGCTGAACAGCGATCCGGAAAGCCGCAGCGCCCGCGTCCTCGCCCGGCTCGGGTTCGTGCTCGTGCGTCGCGAGGGCAAGCCCACCTTCGGCCTCGATGTGAAGGCGGACGAGGCGGCGCCGCTGCTGTCGCCCCAAGCGGTGACGGCGATCGCTGGAGCGCTGCAGCGCACCGGCCTTTCCTATCCTTGCGGCTCCATCGAGCTGTGCCTCGGCATCCTCGACCAGGGCGCGGGGATCGGCGCGCAGATTCTCGCCTCGGCCGGAGTCACTGTCGCCACGATCGAGAAGGCGCTGCGCCTGGTACCGCGCGATCAGAGCGACCCGGCGGGGTGCACCACGACCTCTTGGCCGATGTGGCAGATTCGTGCGAGCGCGCGCATGGGAGCGGGCCGGTGGGTGGAGGCACGCGACGATTTCCTGGTCGCCGAGCGCGTCGTCAGCACCGAGGAGCAGCGCGCTCTCTGCCGGAACAACGCCGCGTGGGCATCGTTGATGTCGGGCGACGCAACCCTTCACGCGCCGGCGCTCGAACTTTCCCGCGCAGCGCTCGCGGTCCAGCCCGAGCGTCCCGCATTCATCGGCACCTACGCATTCGCGCTGCTCGAAAACGGCTCGCCATCCGAGGCGGCCGCATTGCTGGAGCCGGTGGCCGCGAAGCACCCCAGGCCTCGAGACCGGGCCAGCGACCTTTGTTTGCTGGCCATTTGCCAGGCTCGCCTTCAGCAGCAGGATGCCGCAGCAAAGAATTTGCAGGCAGCCCGCGAAGCCGATCCCAAATGCGCGCTGCTTGGGCGGGCCGAGGCAGAGCTCGCCGGCGCAAACGCAACTCTGCCCGCTAGCTGATCAGGTCGACCGCTTGGGCGCGAATGTGAGAATCACGGTATCCCCCGCCTGCTTGGGCTCGTCGAGCTGAAAACCAACCGGCCCGCTCGTCTCGCCGAACAGCTTCTTGCCGGCACCGGCGATTGTGGGATAGACCATCAGCCGGTATTCGTCGACGAGGTCGAGCTCCAGAAGCGTCCCCACAAGCTGGATGCTGCCGTTGACGAGGATGTCGCCTTTGATTTCCTCCTTGAGCTTGGTGATCGCGGCTTTCACGTCACCGCCGATCACGGTCGAGTTCTTCCAGCTGGGGTCCTTGAGCGTCGTCGAAACGACGTACTTCGCCATGCTGTTGAACTTGTCCGAGAATTCGTCGCCGCTCCGCGACGGCCAGGCCTGCGCGAAACCCTCATACGTGACTCTGCCCAAAAGCAACGCATCGCTTGCCATGAGCTCGTCGTATTTGAACTTGTCTCCCACGTCGCCGCGACTGAACTTGAAGGCCCATCCGCCTCCCTGCTGGCCTTCAAAACCGCCGGGATCAGCGGCCACGCCATCCAGGGTGATGAACTCTGAAACGACAACCTTGCCCATGTCTTTCTCCTTTCTTGTTATCGGGATGGTGGAAGCGCAGCCAGCAGAGTTGCTGCTGCGACAACAAACATCGCCGCAACGAGCTCGAGCCGCCGGCGGCGAATGACCACGGCCACGAGCGCCACTGCCACAACGATGACTTTGAGCAGCAGAGCGCGTCCGTAGTCGGTCGTGAGCAGCGCAGCTGGAAAAGCCGTGTGAGCGAAAGCCAGCACCAGCCCGCTGCCAACGGCGATGCCCAAAGTCGCCGCGGCGTATCGCACAAAGCGCGGATCGGGCGTCATCACATACGCCACCAGCCCTCCGAGCCACATCCCCATCGCAGATACATGGATCGCTACGAGCAGCTGCCCAGCGCCCGGTAGCCCCGGAATTGCATGCGCGCTTGCTCCGTCGAGCAGGGCGATGACAACACCGATCGAGAGCAGCGGCCAGGACCGCGCCGTGGCCAGGAGAGTCCATGCCAGCAATGCGGCTCCAAGGCGCAGGCCCATCAGCCGCCCAAAGCTCGAGCCCAGGACGGCGATCGCTGTGTCGCCGTCGAACGAAAGGCTTGCGAGCTGGCTGAGCAACGCCAGTGGTTCGGCGGCGATGAGGAGGGCGATGCCGCTCGCAATCAACCGATTGAAGCCTTGATTGCGCTTTGTGACGACGCGATAGGCGACGGCGCCGAACGCAAATGCGAAACCCGCAAAGTGCACCCATCGGGCGAGAGCTTGCAGTGCGAGCCCGAGAGGGGTTGCGGTCCCGATCTCAGGGGCGCCGGCCAACGCTGCATAGGGATTGGCGCTGGGCTGACCGACCACGAAATCGAAGGCGCCGCGAGAAGGGTGCGTGTCGGCTGCGAAGACCTGCCAGCTGACGATGTACGTGCCGAGCTCGTCTGACACCAGCGGCGCCGACAAGACAGATCCCTTGGCCGAGGTCGCGCCGGCCACCTGCCGGCCGCTTGGGCTGAAGACCCGGATGCCCGCGCCGGCGGGAGTCACCGGCTCGGTGAAGATCAAGGTCACCGCCGGAGGCAGCGTCTGAAGCCGGGCGTTCGGAGCCGGGTCGGATTGGACGAGTTGGGCATGGGCGAGGGCGGCTTGTGGGAGGAGTGCTATGCAAACGACGACGAAGGCGGCGACTGTAAGCCGCCGTGCGCGGCTCAGGAGTAGGCGGGCGCCTCCGCCGCTATGCCGGGAATTGGCACCGCCACCGGTCCCGGCCGTTGTCGAGCGATCCGGAGGACCAGTCCCGCCGCCACGAGGCAGAGCAGGCCGGAGGTCATGAAAGCGAGCTGGTAGTCGCCGAAATAAGTCCTGACCGCGCCGGCGGCGAAGGCGATCGAGGCAGCGCCGAGCTGATGCGCCGCGAAGATCCACCCGTACACGATGGCAAAGTTTTGCTGTCCGAAAACCCGGCGTGCGATTTGCACGGTCGGCGGCACGGTCGCGACCCAGTCCAGTCCGTAAAAGACGATGAACAGGATCAGGCCGAACTGTGGGCTCCCGAAGACGTATGGGAGCAAGAGAAGTGAGAGGCCGCGCAGACCGTAATAGATGAAGAGCAGCCACCGGCTGTCGAAGCGGTCGGTCAGATATCCGGACGCAAGCGTGCCGACGACGTCGAAAACGCCGATGACTGCGAGCAGGCTGGCCGCAGTCACCTCGGCCATCCCGTGGTCGATCGAGGCCGGAATCAAATGCGTGCCGATGAGGCCGTTGGTGGAGGCTCCGCAGATGAAGAAGCTGCCCGCAAGCAGCCAAAAGTCACGAGAGCGGACACCGATGCGGAGGCCACGAAACGCGTTCAAGATCGGGCTGCCGGTGGTGAGGGGTGCGGTGTCGGCTTCCGTCGCGCCGTAGGCCCTGAGGCCGAGGTCGCTCGGACGGTTACGGAGAAAAATCGCCACCACAGGAACCACCGCGAGGGCGGCGAGGCCGACTGTGATCGCGACCACGCGCCAGCCGACGTTTTGGGCCAGCCAACCGAGACCAGGCAGGAAGATCAGCTGCCCGGTAGCGCCCGCGGCGGTCAGCGCCCCGAGCACGAGTCCCCGGCGCTGCACAAACCAGCGGCCGGCGACGGTCGCCGCGAGCACTGACGCCATGGATCCGGTGCCGAGGCCGACGACCACTCCCCACAGCAGATACAGCTGCCACGGCGAGTTCATCAATGTAGTCAGCAGCGCGCCGGTCGCGACCGTGATCAGCGCGCCGACGGTCACAGTTCGCAGGCCGAACCGGTCCATGAGCGCGGCCGCGAACGGACCGGTCAGGCCGAACAGGATCAGGTTGATGGAGACGGCGACCGAGATGACGGCTCGGTTCCAGCCGAATTCGTGCTGGAGCGGCACGATCAGCACACTCGGCGTGGCGCGGAATCCCGCGGCGCCCATCAGCGTGATGAACGTGACGGCGGCGATGACCCAGGCGTAGTGGATTCGTCTCACGTCATTTCTATAAGAGGCCGGGCGCCGGAATATTTCCCGCCGGCACGCGGTCACAAGCGAGAATATCCGCCGTGACCGCTAGCGCGCCCGATCCTTGGGCATCGGCCAGGCGTGATATGGCGATGTTCTTCAGCTACATCGACGGGGCCGAGACGGTTCTACGTGGAAGTGGGTTCATCGGTCTCACCGGCGGTCCGTCCGCAGACTTCAACATGGCACTCTTTGGCGAAGACCCGGACGATCTCGCAGTCTTCGAGGACTTCGTTTCCAGGGTGAACGCAAAGGGCTTGTCCGCCCTTGCGATGATTGCGGGCGCGGCCGGCCAGCACCTCGGTCCAGCGGCAAAAGCGAAAGGATTGATTGAGGCAGGCAACGCGCCATTGATGGTCCGTTCGGGAAGGCTTCCCGACCAACGAGCTTCGGAGTTCTTCACCAGACGAGCTACCGAACCGCATGAAATGTCGCTGTTCACCGATCTGGCGGCGTCCGCCTTTTCCATGGATCGGGCGTGGGTTGATCGAACGTTTGCGGCACCATCGCTGCTTGACGCCCCTGCGCTGGGTTTCTATGTCGCCTATCGCGGAGATGTGCCAATGAGCGGTGTCTGCACCTCGGGGGCGGGCTCAATGGTCGGAATCTGGACGATGAGCACGCCGCCAGAAAAGCAGCGCCAGGGTGCGGGTCGGGCGGTGCTGGTGGCGGCCATGCAAGACCATTTGAGGCGCGGAGCCGAAACCTTCTATCTGATCGCTACGCCGGCCGGCAAACCGCTGTATGACAGCCTCGGGTTCAAGACCGTCGACGAGCTGTCGATCTGGTTGGTGGGGAAGTCGTCGCAATTCCCGGCCCATTGAGCTGATTCCCACACGCGATCCTGGCCGCGATCTGGGGTTTGTTAATGATCGGGGAGGTCGGGCCATTTCAGGGTGAGCGCGTCTAGCAGGTCGAGATCCCCGGGTGAGTGGCCGCATTCAGTCAGGTAACGAGCCAACTCGCTGCGGTGCTGGGTTCCGTGGTTGACGACGTGGGCAAGGATCAGCCAGCGCGGCACACTGAAATCCGAACTGAGGGCCATCGACTCTGAAAGAACTGTGTCATCCAGGGATTCCACATAGCTCCGCAGGCGCATGTCCTCTTCGAGGCAGAACGCATGGATCGCCGGCAGGTCGTCGAGCACGAATCCGTGGTCCCATACGTATATTTCCCCAACCTTGTTCCCGATGCAGAACTCCCGCCAACTCCAGTCGACGTCGACAAGGTGCCGGAGGGTCTGAAAAGCACTGTCGTGATCAAACTTCCCGGTCGCGCGGAACTCCTCGTCCGACAGGCCGGCCGCCATGGTCAGGATGCGGTCATTCGCCCAGGCGTGATACCGGACGAAGGCGAGCAGCTCGTAGGTTTTCACAGTTTCATCGTACGAATCGGCGTCCGCGCGACAATGGCGGCACCTCGATGGCGCGATGGACAAGCGACCAGCTGGACAGGGTGGCAAGAGCGGAAGAGGTGCAGATCGCGTCAGTCCGGCGCGACGGCGTGCTGAGTAAGCCGGTGACCATCTGGGCAGTTCGTCACGGCGACGACATATACGTCCGGTCGCTTAGGGGCCGCAGCGCTCACTGGTTTCGTCGTACCCAGGAGAGACACGAGGGCCGGATCCGGGCCGGCGGCGTTCAGCAAGACGTCACGTTCGGAGACGCTGACCACAACCTCGACGACGAAGTCGATGCTGCCTACCGGGCCAAATACCGCCGGTACGCTGGAAGCATCCTGAACAGCGTGCTCACTCCTGAGGCGCGGTCGACGACGACCAAGCTTGTGCCGCGCTGATGTGACCAGATGAACCCGCGGGGGTGTGGATCAGGCTGACGTAGGCAGCCGCGTAGCTGTCGTGGCCAGCTCGTTGAGCTTTCGTAGCGTGTTCGCGCTGCGGATGGTGATCTTCTTGTAGAGGGGCGTGCCGACGATTCTGTTCATCTGGCTCCTGCCCACGTTCTCGCGATCGACGCGCCAGACGACAGCCCCAGGCGTGTACTTGAGCTCATCGACGCCGGGCTTGATCGGGAGGCGGTCGAGGATCCCGCGATCGTCCAGCTCCTTCCATAGCAACAGGACATAGGTTCGCATGGTCTTGTCGTCGACCCAATTACGCGGAATCGCGGCGACTATTTTCTTCAGGGTCATGTGGTCCGTGACAAGCACCTTGATCGCCATGCCCGTGTGCTGCTCGAGCGCTTTCTCGATCCGGGCCGTGAGCCGCTGAGCGTCCGATGCTCGGGTCGAGAAGATGACGTTGCCTGAGTTGATGTAGGTCCGTACATCTGCCAGACCGAGGGCAACGAGGGCCTCTTTGATGGCCGCCATCGAGACGATGCCTTTGCCCCCGACGTTCACGCCCCGCAGAAAAGCAACGTAGGTCATCGATGCTGAATCAGGACTGTCGCTCTTTCTTCGCCGCCGGCTTCAGATCGCCCTTAAGCGCATCCTCATACGCCGCCCAGAGGACCCCGTACGCTTCCACGAGGCCCGCGGGGCGGGGCTGACGCAGCGCCGCTTCGAAACGCTTCGTGTATGCATGGTCGCCCAGCTCATCTCGCAGCAAGGCCTGAGTCTGCGCCTCCCATTTCGACGCCGACGCGAGGTCCTTGCGCTTCTCGATCATCAGCCGG
>WNFC01013462.1_pt1 | contig 11125 bp, 8 predicted proteins | sample 5400541 | NCBI WGS metagenome assembly WNFC01 (sample SAMN13153342, study PRJNA577476) | soil metagenome | isolation source: 120 cm saprolite under Douglas fir tree site 2 hole 2 replicate 1 | place: USA:California | collected 2015-04-18
ATGCGGGAACAGGCGAAGGCGATTCTGTTTCTGCGTTGGGCGTTGGAGTCTTGCGCTCCACCGATGGCGGCACGACGTGGACTCTGCATGCCAGTGCACCGTTTGAAGGAATCGGTTTCTATGATCTCTTGGTCGATCCTCTGAACGGTAATCATCTCCTGGCTGCCACGACCGCCGGACTTTTCGAATCCACCAACGGAGGCGCGGCATGGACGCAGCGTCGGGCGCAGGTGACGTGGAACCTGTCAATGCGTCCAGTGGTCAGCGGTAGTCCAAATTCCACCACGGAGGTGTTTGCCGCCTGTAAGGACGGACTCTTTCGTTCTACAAATGGGGGCACTTCGTGGAGTCCGGTATCACTTCCCGGTCTGCCCGCTTCACGCGATCGCATTGAAGTATGTCATGCACCATCCGATGGCAATGTTGTGTATGTCTGGGCCGCGGGTAATCCGCAGGTCCTGGATCCTGTGGACTCACGACCGGGACAGCCCGCCTTCATGCCCAAACCGTATCTCTGGCGCCGCGCTGTTTTCGGCGGGGCGTTCGCGTCTGCGACTACTCCGCCTGATGTGCAGACTGGCCAGGCATGGTACGACTGGTTTGCAGCCGTTGCTCCTAATAATCCAAACGTTCTCTATGTGGGTGGGATCAATGTTCACAAGGGCGTGCGCTCCTCGACGGGCACCTGGACTTGGACCAACATCTCCGCCAAGAGTTCCGGCGATTCGATTCACCCCGACCAGCACGCCATTGCTTTCAGCCCAACAGACCCGAACGTCGTGTATGTCGGCAACGACGGTGGCATCTATCGCTCTCCTGACGGGGGCGTGCGCTGGCAGTCGCTCAATAAGGGTCTCAACATTACAGAGTTTGAATTTCTAACGCAGCATCCGCAGTTCGAGACGTGGCTGCTTGGAGGTTTGCAGGATAACGGCACGGCGCGCTACGAGGGAGAAGAAGTCTGGTATCAGGTGGGCGAAGGCGATGGTGGCGACTGCGGTACCAACAACTCTTCACCTTACACCTGCTATCACACTTTTTATGCGATGGGAATGGAACGATCCACAACCGGCGGCGGCTGGAATTCCTGGAATTGGGTCGGCCCTGACGTTGATCCTGCAGACGACTACCCTGACGGCGCATTGTTTTACCCGCCTGTTGACGTAAACGGGCGTGTGGTAGCACAGGCAGGGAAGAAGGTGTTCATTTCTACCGACACAGGTAACAACTGGACTTCTGTTCCGCTGCCAGCAGTCGCCGGCATGGCTTCAGCACTAGCGATTCCCACTCCCTCTCGTATTTATGTCGGCACCGAGAGCGGCCGCGTCTATCGTCTCGATTTAGCGGGCGGGGCATGGTCGAATCCCGTCTCGTTGGGACGGCCAGCCAACGGCTTCGTGAGCGATGTACTGGTTGATCCGACAAATCCAAATCGTGTCTGGCTGACTTACTCGAGCGCAGGGAGTGGAACTGTCGGAGGGCGTGTGTTCCGTTCAGATAATGCCGGCGTCAGCTGGCAGAATGTCACTGGCGGTCTACCAAACATCGCTATCAACGCTATCGAAATAGATCCACTCAACCCGAATACGGTCTTTGTAGCTGCCGACGTCGGCGTCTATCGATCTACCAATGCGGGAGCTGTCTGGACTTCGTTCAACAACGGATTGCCCAACGCCCTGATCAAAGACTTGAACTTCCACGGACCTTCTCGCCTTCTTCGTGCTGCCACACAGGCGCGCGGTGTTTGGGAGATCGCTGTGGATCAGACGACGATGCCGAACGTAGAGATATATCTCCGCGACAGCACGGTAGATTCCGGTCGCAGTTCACCCTCTCCGTCCGGCGTTTCCGATCCCTTCAACTTCGGATCGCAAACTTTCTGGTGGCAATGCCAGGACATCAAAGTGGATTCGCCTTCCTTTCAGGTTCCGTTAGCGACTGACGTGGACTTCGAGTTCTTCGCTGACGATCACGGCGTTTTCGCTGCAGGGCTGAAACATGAAAACCCTTTGCGCAACCGGATGGCCCGTGTGTTCGTGCAAGTTCACAATCGAGGCATAAGTCCGGCCACCAATGTCGCAGTCAAGGTCTTCTTCGCTGCCTCTGCGGTGGCTTTGCCCAACCTGCCTGCGGGCTTCTGGAACGGCTTTCCAAACAATGTGCTGCCTGCCAGTTCGCCCTGGCAGCAAATCGGCCCTCACAAAGGTGTGCCCAGGGTCGAAGCCGGCGGCGGACAGATTGTGGCTTTCGAGTGGACTGTGCCGGCGACGGCTCCCAGCAATATCGGACTTCTGGCAATCATTACCGCTGACAATGATTCAGTTTCCACTTCGGAACTGAACATTGCGGCCTTGGTCACAGGAAGTAAGAAGTGTGGTTTGAAAAATATGGTAGTGGTAAATCCTTCCCCCAGTGTTGGGCCACCCATTGCGGCTTTGCGACTGAACTTTGAGAGCGCCGGTGCGTCCACGAAATACTCGCTGGGAGTAGATCGCGGCGCCGTTTCGATAATCCGGGGGGTTGTATTGAGCAAGCGCCTCTCTGGTTTGGCAAAAAAGGCCAAGCTCAAGCGGATAAAACTCAGCACCGAAGACAAGGACGAGTTGGCAAAGCTGATGACTGAGACACCCCAACTAAAGAAACTGCTGGATGCGAAGGCCGCATATGCGCCAAGCGATGGAGTGTGGCTTGACAATATCTCGCTGAAGAGCAAGACAGCAGAGCCGTTAGTGGTCCTCGTCAATCCCGCAGCGCGAAAGCGCAACGGGTCTATCATTCAGTGGGCGAGCGACGGCACGGTGGTTGGAGGCTTCACGTTTCAAGCGAACGAGGATAGCTAGTCAATCGGTGGGTATGCTATGCGATCTTTGGGAGAAACCGTAGGACAAGAGTGCTATTCGTGGGTAGTTTCGGACGTAGCCGTCTGGTACCACACAACTCCACCCGCCCGGCACAGGCGCGCCGGGTGGGTGTGTCATGAACGTATCTGCTGAGCTCAGGCTTCTTCCCGCTTGAGTGCTTTGCGTCTACGGCCAATCTTTGCCGCAACGCCCATTAAGCCCGTGCCGAGCAGCAACATAGTCGCAGGCTCGGGAACCTCATGCAGGAAACCTCGGATCTCGCCGCCGGGGAATGTCTGTGAGTGAATGTTAAGGTAGGACCTTCCCTGCATCACCGCCGAGAAAAGCGCGATCTCAGCACTCCCCGGTGTGCCGCCGTTTGCAGTGATGAAGGCCGGGTTCCAACTCGAGGCCAACGTCAGGTCGAGCGTGTTGTCGTAGGTTCCACTCGTAACTCCAAGCGGAAAGCCAACGAATGTTGGAACCTGCGTTGCGACTCCAGCGGTCCCTGTGCCTGCTACGGCCGTTGCGCTATGAATGTGCGACGCAGTAGTAATTCCTACCAAGCCGCTGAACGTTACCTGAACGCGCATCGTGTGAGCCACGTTGTTATAGGTAATCAGAGCGGTTCCGGTTCCGGGCGAGGCGTTGGGTGGAAACTCGGCTGGTCCACTTAGGTTTGCGGCGAACACGAGAGTATCTGCGCGAGAACTCTGGGTGGCAGCCACCATGACAAGCAAGAGGACTGCTAAGACAAATAGACTTTTCATCAATGCTTCTCCTTTTTAGGAGAACCGCCTTCAAGAAGGTGGTTGCGCCTGCATTTTGAATTTTAGGTGATCGTGGAACCATGCGCATGCAGCAAGACAGATGCCACCGGGCCGAAGAGCGCTAAGTTGTAAAGAATGCCGCCAGAAGTCCCAAAATGCGGTTCAAAGCGTACGAGTTTTGTCTGAGATTTGGAGGAAGTTTCTAGACTTTGGACGGTGGAGGGTAGAAAGACACTTCCCGCAGCCTCGTCGAAGATGCTATATATTCCTATGCCCTGTATTTGAATTAACACCCGACCTCATTGCCCCTCTGGTTGTCTCGTATCGACAACTTGAAACTCTCTAAATTGCCACTGGTGACGAATGACGTCTGATCCCGCATTCCGCAGCCCGCTTTTCGCCTACGGACACGGAAGCACGAGTACAACCGGATGCGCGATCACTGGTGGCGCTTTCTACAATCCGACAACTGTTCAATTCCCGAGCACCTACGTCGGTAAATATTAGATCGCCTTCAGACTGCCCGATGGACTCGCAGGCACGAGCGGAGATGTTTTTGTGAGCATTACGCTGCGCGGAAAGATTAGCAACAAGGTACGTTTCAGAATGCGATAGCGAGAGATGAACAATTCCCGAGTCGGTAGTGTCTTAATTTGAAATGTAGTTCCTCCGGACAAGCCCGATCCAGCGCTGCGAATCGTCTGATGAAATATCGCTCAACCGCAGAACAGGAAGCCGGTAGCGACCTGGCCGATTCGACTCAACTCAACTTACCAGTTATTTCAAGGCTTTGAGCACTCGATGCTGATCCCGCGGAGTGTTGCGAATCAGCCAGGTCGCTTCCGCTTCCTGTTCTGCGGTTGAGTGTCCTCTTCCTGGATGTTTCGGCTTGGCAATTAAGACACTACCCGCGAGTCCTGACAATTGCTTATAGCAAGATCGCGCTCTATTATCAGACTCCCTTCATGTCTGCTAAAAAGTAGAGAATCGAGAGGCTGAAATGAACCTTTTGAGGCGAATTCTTCGGTGCTGCGCATTGCTACTGCTAATCTCAGTTGCCTTAGTGACTCATCCGTCGGCGACCAGCAAAGCCTGGAGTGCTATGACTTCCCCGGAACCGCCAATCGCTCTTTGGCCCGGTGGTGCGCCGGGCGCCGTCGGTACGGAGCCAGTCGACATCCCGACGTTGACGCCTTACCTGTCGGCGAAAGAGCAAGCAACGGGCGCGGCGATCATCGTTTGTCCAGGAGGAGGATACGAGCACCTCTCTGATCGCGAAGGCGGTCCAGTTGCCGAAAGACTTAATGCGATGGGCATCAGCGCCTTCGTGCTGAAGTATCGACTTGGTCCACGCTATCATCATCCAGCTCCTTTAGAGGACGCCGCGCGCGCGATTCGCCTGGTGCGCGCGCGTGCAGCCGAATGGAAGATCGATCCGCAGCGCATCGGGATCTTAGGATTCTCCGCGGGTGGGCATCTTGCTTCAACCATCGGCACTCATTTTGACGCCGGCAAGCCTGATTCACCCGATCCAATTGCGCGAGCCAGTTCCAGACCCGATGTGATGATTCTCATTTATCCGGTAATCACCATGAAGGACGCGACGCACGCGGGTTCCAAAAAGAATCTGCTTGGTCCAGACCCTTCTCCCGATCTACTCACACTGCTATCAAACGAAGAGCATGTGACGAAAGAGGCTCCGCCAACTTTCCTGGTCCATACGATGACAGACGCGAGTGTGCCGGTTGAAAACAGCCTGGCTTTTGTTGCCGCTTTACGGAAGGCCGGCGTGCCCTTTGAGCTGCACTTGTATGAACGCGGCCCGCATGGGTTCGCGCTTGGTGATAAGGATCCGATTCTCACGACCTGGCCTGATCGCCTCGCTGACTGGCTCCGCCTGCGTGCCTTCGCGCGGTGATTAAGAAATGCCACCCATGGGAGTGGGTGGCATTGGTTCAGATCCAGCCTACAAAGAGATTACCAAGTTAGAAATCGAAGTAGAGTTACAACGCAAAGCTGCCGTAGAACGCACTGTTCTCGCCGGATCTGGTCCATGGATCACTTACGGCGGTTCCAGTGTAAAGCGCCTTCGTCGTGTAGCCGACTTTGCGGTTTTCAAGCGAAACCAGTGGCGCATACCAAACAAGGTTCGGCATCTTGCAGCACAGGTCATTCGGCATCGCTTCCACATCGATTGCAGCATCATCGGCAGCTACAGAGTAGGTCCGGCCGGCGCGAGCAAATTTTATCGGGGCGCTACGCACAGAAACGATCTTGCCAAGCGATGAGGCGTATCGTTCTTTGAGGGCGCTCAGCATCGCCAATGCCTGGGTGCGCGAAGCGTTGCGATCAATAACGATTTCTGACTGGCGGGCGGCACCGTTATCTGAAAGATTTGCATCGGCGCTAACTATTGCCATCGCGCGAACGCCGGTCAGGTCAACTCCCTGCCACTTTCCTGACGTCACGTTCCAGGCCATCATCGCATCGCGGCCCGTGGTGGTAACTTCGCCGTTGTAATGGCAAGCACCTGCGAACACGCTTGCGGTGCGCACCTCAACATAATCACCCCGAAGACTGATATTCTCCGCTCGTGAGCTGAATACCAAAGCACTGACGACGACGATCATTGCCAACGCTGCAAACAAAAGCTTTCTCATCTTTCTAACCTCCGTAAATAGTACTGGTGCGATTATAACCCCTTGACCGCTGAACTATAACATGAGCGGCCGGGGTTGCATTTCTCGGGATGGACTCGCTGGTTATCGGGGCCAATCACTTCCTGGGTTTCCCGGCACCAGCAATGGTTGGTGGAGTCGAGATACTGTTCCGCGCTCGTTGCCATCGCGTCCAGCATAAAGAACTTCTTCGAACGAAGCGAGCCGCAGAAAGGAGACTGGATAGGAGTGGTCTCCGCGTTCGAGTTGATTAATTCGTTTGGCATTGCGTTTCTCCAAGTTTATACCCACCCGCTACCCCGCAGGCGGTACTGACAAATATATGACCAATGATTGTTTTCACAGTCTCTACTGCTTCATGCTTGAACGCCTGCTGCCTTCGCCAATGCTCGACGTACGAGCGTCTGAGTCAGTGGCACTTTGTAGGCATTCTTTTCCAAAGGCTTTGCATCTGCAAGTGCCAGGCGTCCGGCTTCTGCGAATACCTCCGCGTTCAAAGTTTTGCCAATCAGAAATTTCTCCGCGGCCGGCACACGCCAGGGAATCGGCGCGACGCCGCCCAACACGATTCGTGCATCCTTTACGGTTTTGTTTGCCTGCAACTCTACTGCCGCGGCCACAGACGCGAGCGCAAAATCAAGCGACTCGCGCTCCTTAAATTTTAAGTAAGTCGAATGAGCTCCCAGGGGTGAAGCAGGCACCTGAATCTCCGTGATGATCTCATCGTTCTTCAAAACGTTTTCGCGCCGGATGTTTCCTTCCGACGGCAGAGTAAAAAACTTTTCCAGAGGGATCACGCGCTTGCCTTCGGCCCCAGTGACTGAAACGCGCGCGCCGAGCGCTAATAGCATGGGCGCCAGATCGGATGGGTGGACTATGTAGGATGGGCCACCAGCGATAATCGCGTTGTACTTATTTTCTCCTGTCGCTGCGTAACATTCCGAGCCCCCCTTCTTGATGCAGACGACCTCTTCCAGGCGGAAATACCAGCAACGTGGGCGTTGGCATAGATTGCCACCTACTGTGCCGAGATTACGGATCTGCGGTGTGGCAATCGAGTGCGCTGCTTCGGCCAAACCCGGAAAGCTCGCGTGTACCAGCGGGTGTTCTTCAAGTTGGGTTAGTGTAACCAGGGCGCCGATGGTCAGCCCTCTACGAGCGTCTCCTGTAATCCGATCCAGTCCGCGAATACTCTTAAGATTAACCACACGCGAAGGCCGAGTGGTGTAGTCTTTCATAGTTGTCAACAAGTCTTGCCCGCCCGCAATCGGACGTGCGGCTTCGTCAATGTCCCCGGATGCTCCCGCACTCCCGAGCATCTGCACGGCTTCGGTAACGGTGTTCGGGTTAGTCCACTCAAAGGCCTTCATGCAGTTTTCCTCTCGTTCATCAGACCCATCAAGATCTTGTCAGGAGTTATCGGTAGTTCGCGCACTCGCAACCCACAGGCATTGAAGACCGCATTCACCACCGCTCCGAGGGAGGGGATGATGCAACCTTCGGCGATGCCAATGACCGCTTCACGTTTATCGTCGTCATCGATAATGGGAACAAACTCGGGCATTTCAAGCGCGCCAGGCAATTTGTAGTCACCAAAACCGGGATTCAGTTGCATTCCAAGCTTGGCGTCGACAACCCTTCCCTCCCACAACGCCATGCCGAGCGACTGAATCATCCCGCCATTGATTTGGCTTTCCAACGTGAGGCGATTCAATGGCAAGCCGCCGTCCTGGACATGGATCAACTTGATCGGACGGACGTGCCCTGTTTCTACATCTATTTCCACTTCTGCGAAGCTTGCGCCATGAATGCCATGGTCTTGTAGATCAGAACGCCATTCGCCGTGGGCTGTTATGCCGGCCGCGGGCAATGTTGCACAGGCTTGTTTCCAAAGCAGAGTTTTCCCTTTACCTTTAACGCTGCCACCCAAAAAAGTGATCTCCTCGGGCTTGGCGTTGTCGAGCAGAGGCGCAATCCGCTCGACCAGTAAGAGCCTGGCTTTGATCGCCGCATCTTTCACCGAAGGAGATAACGATGCTGCAGTAGTTGAACCGCCAGACGGATTGGCCCCTCCGAGTTTTGAGCTTCCAATCCGTTCGACAATGTCTTTTACTTGTAATCCGAATTCTTCCGCAACGATTGCGCGGGTGTAGGTGCGCGTCCCTGTACCCAGGTCCTGCGTGCCTACTGCCACACCGACCGAGCCATCACGTGAGATAGTAACGTCAACCTTGCACTGGTTGTTGCCACCACCACCCCAGGTCCCGACGGCGCAACCCATGCCGCGTTTGAGTGGTCCACTGTTTCCACCGGCGATCGGATTTCTTTTGGTCCAGCCGATTTCCCTGGCACCACGATCCAGTTGACGATGATAGACCCCATCGCGCAAGTTCACCTTTCGAAAAGCAACTGGATCCATACCTATCTTGTAGGCAAGCTCATCCATTAACGATTCGATTGCAAATGAAGCCTGGGGATGGCCGGGCGCGCGCATAGCCCTGGATGAGTCTTCGTTCGTATGAAGAGCGTATACCTCGCGATAGGATTCGGCTGCACGATAGATGTATGGCTGACCGGCTTGAGAGCCGCCTCCCAGTCCTCCCAGTCGATATTGCCGTGCTTGCAGCGCGACCAGCGTGCCGTCTTTCTTGACCCCTGCTTTCAACTTTTGCCACGAACCCGAGCGGTTGCCGGCCATCACGAATTCGTCGTAGCGCGTCAGCATTAGTTTGACTGGCGCTTTAGTTTGTTTGGAAAGTTTGCAGGCGAGCATTCCTTCGACCCCAATACCAAACTTCGAGCCGAAACCGCCGCCCATGTGTTGCACTTCTGAGGTAACCGCGCTCTGACTACGAGGCCATGGGTTTCGAGGCAGGCATGATGAATCTGCGGCGTGCGGTACTCAGCTTCGACTATGGCATCGCAGGTAGAGAACGCAGCCTCAACCTTCTGGAGATCGCCACGCTTTTCTTTCTCCTGGAGATTGTTTTCTTCGGCGACAACCTTGGGCGCGTCAGGTCGGATGGCTTCGTCCGCCTTCACGACGTGAGGCAAGACCTCATAGCTGACTACAATGGCATGAAGCGCGTCTGCAGCAATCTCGGGACTCTTGGCAGCAACTGCAGCGACCGGCGCGCCTGCAAAACGCAGCTCGGTGAGCGGAGCCTGGATGATCGCCTCAACACCGGCAATTCGCTCGGCGGCCGTGGTGTCAAGCTTTGTTACGCGCGCGTGCGCGTGCGGGGAACGGAGAATGCGACCATAGAGCATACCAGGCAAACGCATGTCGTATGTGTAGTGGGCGGCCCCGGCCACTTTGAGTGGGCCATCAATCCGCGTGAGCCGGTGATTGAGTAGGGTGTGCTTGTCGTTCGGACCCCAACCCGGTCCGGCGTCATCGTCGACTTCAATTTCCACCATTGTCTCGACGCCATTGATGACCTTTGGAACCCTGACTTTCTTTTTTTTCTTTGGTGCTGCCTGCTGCATAAGAATCTCCGTAAGCCAGTCAAGAACCTCAATTTAAGATTTAACCGCGGCCAGTCGTGTTCTTGGCAGCTGCGAGTGCCGCCTCAAAAACACGCGGATAGGTGCCACACCGGCAGAAGTTTCCTTTACAAGCTTCGCGCACTTCGGCGAGCGTGGGATTAGCGTTCTTCTTTAAGTAGGCTGAGATTGTGGTTACAAACCCCGGCGTGCAGAAGCCGCACATCAACGCATCGCTTTCGACGAAGGCACTTTGAACGGCATTAGGATTTTCCGGTGAGCCCAATCCTTCTACAGTAGTGATCTTCTTATTCGTGGCATCAACCGCGAGAACGAGGCACGAATAAGCTGGTTTGCCATCGAGCAAGACAGTGCACGCGCCGCAGGTTCCCATATCGCAAACAAGTTTTGGCCCAGTTACGGCTGGATCCAAATGGTTGCGGAGAGTATTTAGCAATGTAGTGCGTGGCTCGACTTGGACGTTGCGTTTTTGTCCGTTGACATCCAGTGCAACTGTGACGGTTCCATCCAGAACTCGAGGGGAGTTTGCTTGTTCTTCCTTTCCCTCGGCTTCGATCCATAGTTTGTCAGCCACCGCCGCACCGGCCCCCGCGATGCCAACACCCTTAAGGAAACGACGTCGACTCGGGTCATGCGAGATTTGCTTCTTGTCCTCATGAGACTTCTTCATTGTTTGCTCCTGCAGTCTCCTGTCTCTCTTACTTAATCATTCATCACGAACGCTGGTGTCGCGAGAAAGTTTTTTCTAAGAAAAAGGCCTTGACAAGGAATTCCGTGCCGCCATATTGTTCGCACTTCGGACAAATACTGGTAAGACCATTTGTGCTCCGCTCCAGAGCACTGTTATGCGAACTGGTTAAGAGTCTCTACTCAGAAACCCTGATTCGCGCTTTCTTAGTTGCCATAAATTAACACAAGCAGTCGGCAGCATGCCAAGTCTATTTGTGCGGAAAAACAGGTAGCCCACCAACATCGGTGGATGAGCAGCAGGCCCAAACTGCTGGGCTGATTGCTCAGTGGTTAACCATCAACTGTATGCGTAACAGCATTCACCCTCAGAAAAACGGGAGAGGATACAAATGCGACAGGGGACAACAAACAGATCAATGGGTGTTCTGGCGCTCTTTGCTTTGCTGGTGCAGATCGCCGCGGGATTGCCGGCTCGATCTCAAACGCGCTCGTTCGATCATACTCACTACGCTCGAGAGCCTGCCGCTGCAGATCTGAATAACAGTCGGATAAATGCCACTCCGTATGAAGCGGTTGATTGGTCCAGGGCAATGGTTGACTCGACGATGAAACGCTTCAGCACCGCGAAAGATCTTGGTTC
>WNFC01018884.1_pt1 | contig 11125 bp, 5 predicted proteins | sample 5400541 | NCBI WGS metagenome assembly WNFC01 (sample SAMN13153342, study PRJNA577476) | soil metagenome | isolation source: 120 cm saprolite under Douglas fir tree site 2 hole 2 replicate 1 | place: USA:California | collected 2015-04-18
CCTGCTCAGTCGGCGTCGTGACGAGGAAGCTCAGCCCGTAGAACTGCGCGACTGGTGGCTGCCCCGCTACTACCAGCAGCGTCCCCTGGCGCTGCGCTCAACGCAGCAATTAAGCAAGCCAGAGGCACAGCCGGTCCCGGCCTCGTCCCGGCTAAGCGAGAGCATGCCCCCCGAACCGCGCTACGGCTTCAGCGGGCGCTCACGAGAACTACTGCAAATCGAGCGCCACCTGCTGCGCGGCAAGCTCGTCATCATTCATGGCTTTGGCGGCGTCGGCAAAACGGCCCTGGTGCGCGAAGCCGCCGACTGGCTGACCCGCACGGGTATGTACATTGGCGCGTGTTTCGTCTCCTTCGAACACGGCGGGGACTCTGCGGCCCTGCTGAGCGCCCTCGGCAGCTACCTGGGCGTCTACGACGGCCACTACAACCCGAACGACAAGACGGCAGCCCTGGCACGCCTGAAACCCGCTCTGAAGGAGAAACCGACATTGGTCATCGCCGACAACCTGGAGAGCATCCTCCCCGGCGGCGAGGCCCCCCTGGAGGCGGCAGTACGCACGCACCTGTGGGACACGCTGCTCGCGCCGGCGAAGCTGGGCGCGGGAGTGCTGCTCACCACGCGCGATACCACCTTCGGCGATGGGCGGCTCTCCCCCGGCAAACAGGTCGCGCACCTGGCTCTGAGTGGACTCTATCCCGAAGACGCCTACACCCTCGCCAGCCGCCTGCTGGTGGACCTGCAGATTGACCGCGCCCGCGCTCCCTACGCCGACCTGCGTGACCTGCTGCAGCAACTGGATCACCACCCACTGGCCATCCAGCTTGTGCTGCCAGCTTTGCGTACAATCTCGCTGGCGACCATCTGCGCCGATTTCGCGAACCTGCTGCCCAGGTTTGTGGATGATACAACAACAGGACGCAACCGCTCGCTGCTGGCCTCGCTGGATTACTCCTTGCAGCGCTTGAGCGAGGAACAACGGAAGCTCCTACCGCGATTGGCGCTCTTCGAGGGCGGCGCAAGCGAGGATGATCTGCTGGCGATTACAGAGATCCCCGAAGCAGAATGGGCAATGCTGCGCCCGGCATTAGAGCAAGCTGCATTGCTGACAGCGGAACACATACACGACAACGTCTCCGTTCCATTTCTGCGCTTCCACCCCGTACTGGCACCGTACCTGCTCAGCCAACTCGGTGCAGGCGATGCAGCACTGCGCGAACGCTACACCCGGCGCTACTATGGGCTGGCAGACTACCTGTACCATGAAGACGACCGCAACCCACACCCTGTACGCGCGCTGGCGCGCAAGGAACTGCCCAACCTGCGACGTGCACTGGAGTTCCTGCTGGAGGGGGGCGAACTGGATGCCGCCTCTGACATGGCTACTAGCATCGCCAGGTTTCTGAATATCTTTGGGCTGCTGCGAGAACGTGACGAACTGCGGAGACAGGTATATGCGGCAGTGGCAGCTAAGGATACTCAAAAGGATAGCGTATTGACACTGGCAGAGTACCTACGCGAAAGTGGTCTGGGTGAGGACGAGCTTGCGAAGGACAACTTGCGTGCTGCCTATACTCGCTTTACGAACTTGCTGGCCCGCATCGAGGTACAGCCGGAAGGGGCGCAGGTGGGTCGTGGGTCGTATGAGCATTGCACAACCCTCCACAGGTTGGCCCGCTGCCTCCAAGCGGGTATGCAACCCGCCGCTGCCGAGGGACGACTGCGCGAAGCGCTGAACGTTATCGATGCGCTGACCAGGCAGCAACCTGATAACCAGATTCGCATCCGCCAGCGTGGTGTGCTGCTGGCCGACCTGGGCGATGTGCTGAGAGATCAGGGGAAGTATGCGCAGGCACGGGAGGCGTATGAGGATGCGTTAAAAATTGCCGAACAACAAGATGACCTACGACAACAAGCTGTAGTGTTAGGGCAACTCGGTACACTGGCACTGCTGCAACGCGACTATACCGAGGCACGGTCGCGCTACACCGAAGCCCTTAAGAACTTCCAGGCCCTGGGCGAACCAGCAATGGAGGCTGCCGCATGGCACCAGCTGGGCATGGTTGCACAGGAGCAAGAAGAGTGGGCCGAGGCCGAGCGCTGCTACCGCGAGAGCCTGGCGATTAATGAGCGACTGGGTAATGCAGCCGGTGCTGCCAGGACCTGCAACCAGCTTGCAAACGTTGCAGTCTTGGCAGAAAAGCCTGATGAGGCAGAAGGATGGTATAAACGGGCACTGGAACTGGATGAGCAGGTGCAGCCTGGCAGCCCTTCGCATGCAAGAGATCTCAACAACCTCGCCGACCTGCTGGTGAACGAAATGGATGAGGGCCGTGCTGCCAGAACGCGGCTGGCCGAGGCGAAGGGTTACGCCAAGCGAGCATTGGCCATTCGAGAAACACTCGATGCCTCAGCGCCAATCTGGCGGACCCTGAGAATTCTCGCCAAAATCGCCGACCTGGAAGGTCGGGCAGGGGAGGCGCGAGATTACCGCCGCCGCGAACGCGAGACCTTTGCGGCTTTCGAGGGCAACCGCTACTATATCGACCGCCAGCATGGGCAGCTCATCGCTGCTATTGCGGCGGCTGCGAAAGGCAGTGCAGAGGCACGTGCGAAGGTTGAGGCACGCTTACCCAGGCTTGAGGAAGACGGTTGGGAGATTGCTGCGGCGACACGGCGCATCTGGGCGGGTGAAAGGGATTGGCACGCGCTGGTTGAAGATTTGGGTGGAGAAGAGGCGTTACTGGTGCTGCGGGTGCTGGAGACGATTGGGGAGGCCAACGATATACAGGCAACGGAAGTTGAGGAGAAGTGATAGAATCTTTCGAGGGCCGAGTTTTTAAAGCTGACCCTTGTGGACGCAGTCTGGGGGACTGTGTGGCCCGCTCTCAGGGTGGTGAGACCTTGCGGCAGGTACAAACAAGGCACGACGGGCGACCATAAGGGCCCTCCCATCCGCTCCGCCCCACCCTCGCCCCTACGGATGGTGATGAGCTTTGCGGTAGGTTGATGCCTATCGGGCGCGATGATGAAGTTTAACGACCAAAGTCGGTCAGGTAGTGTCACCCTGAGCGCAGCGAAGGGTCTGTCTGGCTGGGCACAGAGATGCTTCGCTGCGCTCAGCATGACAGAGTGAGACCTTTCTGGTGATCAAGCATCGTCCGGTACTTCTTCGATAAGGTCAGTTACTTGTACCCCTAAAGCACGTGCGAGCTTAAAGAGCGTCGTATAGGCAACTTCACGATCAGGATTTGCTACCATATCGCGTACCGTTTTATAGTTGAGATCAGCAAGCCGTGATGCCCTGGTAATGCTGATATTCTTTGCTTCGAGAGTTTCCTTGACGCGAAGACGTAGCATAAACCAGGCTGCTCCTCTACTTTTGTTATATGTTCATCAATACTAAAGTCTTGCTATCTTGCCAACAAGTCCCAACATGTGCTACCCTTTAATGGTAGTATATGTTGCAAAACACAGTGATAGGCAGGGCTTTCATGAGTGAGCAGACGAAAACAACGCTCTACTTGTGGCTCTTGGAGTGCAAGGACGCAAGGTTTCCATGCCTTTCAAGACTTTTTACATTTTATGCAGAGTCGAGAGAAGAAGCAGATCGATTAGTTGACTGTGCGTTGACGTTACAGTCACATCTAGTTTTCGTCTCATTAATAGAGCGGCCAGATGGATTTATATTTTTTCGTTACAAGCGGCCTGGTCAAATAGAGGTAAGGCAAGGTTCAAATGAACGTGACAGTTCCTCATCACCAGAAAGATCCAGCCCTGTCATGCTGAGTGAGCCGCAGCCCTGAGCGCTTCGCTTCGCTCAAGGGTAAACTCCGCGAAGGGGCAGCGAAGCATCTCTGTGCCTGGCAATTTCTTTTAATACTCCTCCTTCAAGCTCTAGTTGTCATGCTGAGCGAAGCGAAGCATCTCTGTGCCAGGGAAACCGTGAAAGCGCCCAAAATGGTGAATGTAGAGTTGTCATGCTGAGCGCAGCGAAGCATCTCTGTGCCCATCGGAAGGACACGATGGCAGATACTGCCCATTTAAGGTTCTGGTTTTCGCACTGGACATGATCCGTAGTATGGTAGGGGAGCCCCTTGCGGGCCCCCTGCAGGCTTCGCGATGTCGATTGCGCCCCTTGCGTGCGCCAAGACATCCCCATTTGGTCCCCCGTGTATGGATTACCCACCTCGTAACCCAGCTAGTGCCAGGACATCGTCCCTCTAAGGAGCGGTGAAAGCAGCCATGCGGTACTTGCGTTCTTGCAACGAGCGCAAGCGTGCCTGCGCTCGGGCTTGATGGAGCATATGCGCGAGAAACTGCTCAAAGGAGAGCAGGTGTGCTACCAGGCCTCGGAGCGGCAAGGATTTGAGGGCTTGCTGCTCCAGCAAGACCTGCATGCAGTGCTGCTTGGCATCCAACTGCAAGACGACGCGACGACCCGCGAGCTTGGAGGAGACGTAGTAGCGTTTGAGATCCAGGCTGATCATGCCGTGCCGGTCCACTTTGCGCTCCAGATGCACCCCATCCAGCTGATTGAGCCAGCTATCAGGATCCACCGTGGTCGGGAGCGGGGGTAAAGCCGCCACCGTCGGAAAAGCCGTGCGTGGCGGGCGGTTGCCACAGGCGAGGGCTTGATTGGGGCGCTGGAAGTTGTAGTGCTGCACGAACGTCTCTGTCACGCTCCGAGCTTGCTCTAAGGTGGCAGGCTGATCCAGGGCTAGGCACTCTTCTTGATAGGTGCGGTTGTACCTTTCGACAAAGCCATTTTGCTGGGGATGATGCGGATCACAGAGGTGGATCTCGATGCCTAGACACGCTCCAAAGCGGAGCAGGGCAGCAGGGAAATCACTGCCTTGGGGACTGCCCACCCAGCGCGCATCACGATCCAGCGTGATGCCTTTGGGCCGCCCATAGGTGCGCAAGGTCTCAGTCAGGGCTTCCAGCGCAGTCTCTGCCGTGAAATCGGAGCGCACATGCGCATCCAGCAGCACAGAAGTCCCGGTATCGATTACATTGAGGGTTTCGACCACGTGTTGCCGCTTCCCGTCGGGATCGGCAGGTACGCTGGAGACATCTTTGAAATCAATCTGCCAGGCGGTCATGGGCGCTGGCCGCTCCAGGGGCTGATGGATCGGCTTTCCACGCTCGGGGATGCGCTGATGGGTTTTGAGGATGCGATAAATCGTGCGACAGGAGGGAATGGGGAGCTGGAAGAACTGCAGCGCGGATCCCGTTGGAGATAGTAGCGGATCGCCTCCTGCCCAGGTACGCGGCGCAAGCCTTCTGGGGGCTGATCCCGAATGGAGAGCACCTGCTCAACCACCAGTGGATGAGTGCTGAGCGGCGCGTGCTTGCGCGCACGGGAGTGGCCTTGCAAGACCTGCTCCAACGGCACGCCTGCGGCTCGTTCTTCCCGCAAGCGTTTGCGCCATTTTTTGACCCATTCCTGTGAATAGCCCAGTGCGGCAGCAAACTCCGCATGCGACCAATCGGGATGCAGTTGCAGGAGATAATACAAATTTGCCCGGGCGGCGTAATATGAGAGCGTCATGACGGTCACTCCTTTCGTGAACAGAGTTTTTACTTTCTGCTCACGAGTGTACCGTCTTTCTTCTTGGCCTGCTAGCGGTACGATGTCCTGGCCTTGGCCTGGTTACGAGGTGGGTAATCCATACACCCCGTGCTATACTGTCTGTAGAGACAAGTCCTCCCCGGCTTGCCCTCTACCTTCGTGTCTCACCACGCACCGGGGTGCCTGACAGCCCCGTTCATTCCAGTCCCCTGGTAGGAACACCCTCTCGTTCCTCCTCTTAGCATCCTCCCGAAAGGAGCACCCCCATGAAAGAACCCTCCCCCATGAAGAGTATCAACGCCTCCTTTGCTGCCATGTCCAAAACCCTGACACACATGGGGAAACTCATGCGCCAGGAACGCAAACTCGAGGCTCAAGAAGCCGTGCGTCGCCGACGTACCGCAGACCTCAAACTGGCCGCCGAAGAACTGGACAAGCAACACGCCAGCCCGCGCTCTCGTCGCATCGTCCTCACCGGCCTCCACGAATACTACCGCGCCATCGATACCTACACCCGGCCCGAGCCCGCTGCCAAAATCGACCCCTCAGCTCCTGGCCTCGTCCTCTCCGCCGTCGTCGAGCGCCCCGTCGCCTGGCTCTGGCAGGACTACCTCCCCCTGGGTGCCCTCACCCTGCTCGAAGGCGAACCCGGCACCGGCGCCTCCCTGCTCGCCCTGCTCGCCCTGCACATCGCCGCCTGCGTCACCGGCGGCCATGCCCTGCCCGGTGGCACCCCCGGCACCCAGGGTACAGTTATCCTCGTCACGGGTCAGGACCATAGCAGCTACACCATCAAACCCCGTTTCCTGGCCGCTGGGGGCGACCCCGCCCGCGTCCTCCTGCTCACCACCGTCGCACAGGTCGACAGCGCCACCGTCACCATCGAGGAGCGTCCCTTCTCCCTCGCCAGCGACCTGCACGTGCTGGAAGAAGCCGTCGCCCGCACCCATGCCGCCCTGGTCATCCTTGACTCCCTGGACACCTGCCGCCCCAACGACCTTCGTCAGGCCCTTCCCGCCCTGGCCCAACTCGCCCAGCGCAGCGGCTGCGCCATCCTGCTCGTGCGCCCCATCGCTCCAAGCCCGCCCGCTGCCGCTCCCAAACCCGGCTCGCTCGAGCTGCTGGCCGCGGTGCGCAGCAGCCTGCTCCTCCAGTCGGACTCCGAGGACCGGCAGCGCCAGCGCCTCTTGCTCGTCACCAAACACGCCCTGTGCGCCCAGCCCGGCATCCTCAGCTTCCAGCTCATCACCAATGAGCAGGGCGTCCTCGCCCTCGACTGGCTGGGCACCTACACGCACCCCATGCCCTTCTTCGAGAACAGCGAGATGCACCTGTGCAGCAGGAACTACTCGCTGCTGCAGCAGACCATTCTGACCACGCTGCAGGAGTGCGCCGCGCCCATGAACGCCCGCAGCCTGACCAGCATCACCGGCTTCCCCTACGAGAACGTGCGTAAACTGCTGCAGCGCATGGTTCACGCCAGGCAGCCAGAGGTAGTCAGCCCGGCGCGTGGCCTCTATACCACCCTGGGTCACCCCTGCCTGGCGCAACCCGCCTCCTCCTGCGGCACACCCTCGCCAGACTCCCCTGTCCCAACTGTCGCACCTGTCCCAGGTGAGCCGCCGCAAACTGAGGCGCAGGGAAACCCGCCAGAGACCCCTGTCCCAATTGTCGCACCTGTCCCAACCGCACCGTGTACTCCACCGTCTCCCGACCCTGCACACCACCCACCTGCCGCCTCTTCACCGCCACCCGCTCCCCTTGACGAAGGTCCTCAGCGCCCCATTCCCACAGAAACCCCCGACCCACCCGTCCCCGCGTCCGCACATGACCCGGCCAACGACTCTCCAAAACCACTCGTCTCCGCCCTAGAAGTTGATGCATGTTCCATCTCTACAGAATCGCCTGTCCCAATCATCCCAATTGTCCCAATGGAATACCGAACCTTAGGTCGCACCGGCTGGAACATCTCGTCCATTGGTTTTGGCGCCTGGGGCATCGGTGGCAGTGACTGGGGTACCACAGACGACACAACATCCCTGGCTGCCCTCCATCGAGCTATCGATCTGGGTGTCAACTTCATCGATACCGCTGATGTCTATGGCGATGGGCATTCCGAGCACTTGATCGCACAGGTGCGCAAAGCGCGCAGCGAACAACTCGTTATCGCCACAAAAGTGGGACGGAGGCTCAACCCCCATACAGCCCAGGGGTACACGCGCCAGAACCTGACCACCTTTGTCGAGCGCAGCCTGCGCAACCTGGAGATGGAGGCCCTCGATTTATTGCAACTGCACTGTCCGCCATCTGAAGTCTACGACATGCCCGAGGTCTTTAGCATCCTTGATGACCTGGTGCAGCAGGGCAAAATCCGCTACTATGGGGTGAGCGTAGAGCGGGTGGACGTGGCGCTCAAAGCCGTCAGCTACCCCAACGTCCAGAGCGTGCAGATCGTCTTCAACCTGTTCCGGCTCAAGCCATCAGTGTACTTTTTCCCTGTCGCACGTAAGCGTCAGGTTGGGATCCTGGCTCGTGTGCCACTGGCCAGTGGACTGCTGACTGGCACATTCCGCCCGGATACCCACTTCGACCCCAACGACCATCGCAGTTTCAACCGCCATGGCGAAGCCTTTGACCAGGGAGAAACCTTCTCAGGGGTCGATTATGAGACGGGTTTGCAGGCCGTTGAGGAACTGCGTCCCTTTGTACCGCAAGGGTGGACCATGGCACAGTTTGCGCTGCGCTGGATCTTGATGTTTCCTGAAGTGACCAGCGCCATCCCCGGCTGCAAGAACCCTGGGCAGGTGGAGGAAAATGTGAAGGCGGCAGCTCTGCCCCTGCTCAGTCCTGACACTATGTTTGAAGCAGAGTTCATCAACGACGTGTACATCCGGCCTCACGTGCATCATCGTTGGTAGCCCCTATCATTTTCTCTGCCTTGTCTGCTGTAGCTTTGCCCTATCATTTTCTCGGGGTCTCTGTCCTTGCGGGGGAATGTATGTATCCGTAGGGGCGGGGGAACGCCATCTGGGGGATGGTGTGCAGTGCTGGGTGGTGTGGGGGCCTTTATGGCCGCCCGCGTCGCCCTTGTCAGGTGACCAGGTCCCACTCATCATTGGCAGTGTCGATGCTTCAACGCAACCGTACAAGGCACGACGGGCGACCATAAAGGCCCACCCATCCGCTCCACCCTGCACACAGTCCCCCAGACTGCGTTCCCTCGCCCCTACGGATGGTGATGAGCTTTGCGGTAGGTTGATGCCTATCGGGCACGACGATGAAGTTTAACGACCAAAGTCGGCCATGTCGTAGGCGGCGCATTTATGCCCGCACCGCCGATTTATCGGCCTGAGGAGGGCATCGACGGGCCATTGGCCGATAAATCGGCGGTGCGCCAATAAATTGTGCGCCTACGGGTATTCCCGATCTTGGTTGTTAAAACTCATACAAACCGTATAATAGAGTCAAGGAGAATGCATTATGATCACGGGAAAAGGCTCAACGACAGAGACGCTCACAGTTGAGGATGTACGTCAACTCATCGCGCAGGCTTGCGATCACTTGCCATTGGATGGGAAGCGAGTACTGGTCATTATCCCCGATGGCACGCGCACTGCTCCGATAGCGTTGTTCTTTCGCCTGCTCTACGAACAACTTGGGCAGCGCGTAGGGCAACTCGATTACCTGATTGCCCTTGGAACGCATCCGCCGATGTCCGAGGAGGCGATTGAGCGCCTGGTAGGGGTTTCCGCGCGAGAACGAGCGGAAAGTTTTCCCAGGGTGCGGGTATTCAATCATCACTGGACGCAAGCGGAAATGCTCCAGACCATCGGTGTGATATCGCGCCAGGAAGCAGCACGCCTGACCGGTGACCTGCTGGTTGACGAGGTGCCGGTTACGCTCAACCGTTTGATCTTCGAGTACGACCAGTTGATGATCTGCGGGCCGGTATTTCCCCACGAGGTAGCAGGCTTCTCCGGCGGGGCCAAGTATCTCTTCCCCGGCATCGCGGGGCCGGATATCATCAATTTCACCCACTGGCTGGGAGCGCTCGTTACAAGCATGCACACTATCGGTATCGAGGATACGCCTGTGCGGCGCGTCATCCAGCGGGCGGCAGAGTTCGTAAAGCGTCCCATGCTCTGCCTGGCACTGGTTTTACAGGGGGCGGAGCTGCATGGACTCTATATTGGTCCACATGCTGAAGCCTTCAGCAGAGCTGCCGACCTCTCAGCGCAACTCAATATCATCACCGTGCCTCGCCCCTTCCGGCGCGTCCTCTCCATGGCATCGACCATTTATGACGATCTGTGGACGGCGGCCAAGGCGATGTACAAAACGGAACCGGCCATCGCGGATGGAGGCGAAGTCATCATTTATGCCCCACATATCAGTGAAATCTCCTACACGCACGGCAAGCTGATCGACCAGGTAGGTTACCACGTGCGGGATTATTTCGTCAAACAATGGGAGCGTTTCAAGGATATCCCCGGCAGTATCCTGGCGCACAGCACGCACGTCAAAGGGATGGGCGCCTATGATGCTGCAAGCGGTATCGAAACGCCGCGTATCGCGGTGACGCTGGCTACCAGTATCTCCGAGGAGCGCTGCAGGCTCGTCAACCTGGGATATACTGACTACAGGAAAATCAAGCCGGAGGAGTGGAAAGAGCGCGAACAGGAGGGTATTTTGCTGGTGCCGCATGCCGGGGAGATGCTCTACCGGGCTAAGGATCTAATGTAGCAGACAGGACGAGGGCAAGCCTCGCCCCTATTATACGCGCAGCGACGAGCCTCGTCTGTGGTATAGTAGGAGCGATCCCATAGGTGTTAACTGAAGGCGAATGGCGGACCGCTCTTGCGAGGGCATACCTGTCCCCCAGACAGGGTTCCGCAAGGGGACGCCAAGCAGTGTGTGGCAGGCAGGTACCGCCTTGTCATGCTGAGCGCAGCGAAGCATCTGGCTACCCAGCGAGCCAGACCCTTCGCTGCGCTCAGGGTGACACTGGTTGGCAACTTCAGTTAACGCCTATGGGGGCGATCCCTTGCGGTCGCCCTGGAGGAGATATCTGACATGACAGAAAAACTACTGTTCGGAATAGTCGGCTGTGGGGTGATCGGGCCAATTCACGCGGAGGCCATCGCCAGCCTGCCCGACGCACAACTTGCGGCGGTAACGGATATCATTCCCGAGAGGGCGCAGAAGCTGGCAGCCAAATACGGAGCTGCGCCCTATACGGACTTCCAGGAGATGCTCACTCGTGAGCGCCTGGACGTGGTCATCGTCTGTACGCCGAGTGGCATGCATAGAGAACATGCCTGCCGGGTGATGCGCTCGGGGCGACACGTGATCGTGGAAAAACCGATGGAGATCAGCCTCGCAGCGATTGACGAGATGCTGCGGGTGCAGCAAGAGACGGGAGTGAAGCTCGCCGTGATCAGCCAGCACCGCTTCGATCCCGCCAGCCGCCAGGTGCATGACCTGTTGGAGGAGAAAGCTTTTGGACGGCTGGTGCTTGGCAATGTCATCGTGCCGTGGTGGCGCTCGCAG
>WNFC01028933.1_pt1 | contig 11125 bp, 10 predicted proteins | sample 5400541 | NCBI WGS metagenome assembly WNFC01 (sample SAMN13153342, study PRJNA577476) | soil metagenome | isolation source: 120 cm saprolite under Douglas fir tree site 2 hole 2 replicate 1 | place: USA:California | collected 2015-04-18
AGGACCGCGTCGTGTCCGTGGCGCTGAGCAAGGCGCGCGAGCTGGGCTTCAAGGTGGCGGCCTGCGCCTCGACCGGCAACCTGGCCAACTCGGTCGCCGCCCACGCCGCCCGGGCGGGCATGCAGTCCTACGTCTTCATCCCGTCGGACCTCGAGCAGGACAAGATCGTCACCTCCGCCGTCTACGGGGGCAACCTGATCGCGGTCGAGGGCAACTACGACGACGTCAACCGGCTGTGCGCCGAGCTGGCGAGCGAGCGCCCCCTGTGGGCGTTCGTCAACGTCAACGTGCGCACCTACTACGCCGAGGGCTCCAAGACCCTGGCGTTCGAGACGGCCGAGCAGCTGGGCTGGCAGGCCCCCGACCACGTGGTCGTGCCGGTGGCGTCGGGCAGCCAGCTGACCAAGATCGCCAAGGGGTTCGCCGAGCTGTACCAGGTCGGGCTGCTGCCTGGCGACGGGTCGCACGTGCGCGTGTCCGGCGCACAGGCCGAGGGCTGCTCCCCCGTCGCCACCGCGTTCGCGACCGGAGCCGACCACATCCGCCCCGTAAAGCCGTCGACCATCGCCAAGTCCCTGGCGATCGGAAACCCGGCGGACGGCTGGTACGCGCTGGAGGCGGTGCGGTCGAGCGGCGGGGCGCTGGCCTCGGTGACCGACGCCGAGATCCTGGAGGGCATCCTGCTGCTCGCCCGGACCGAGGGCATCTTCGCCGAGACGGCCGGTGGTGTCACCATCGCCACCCTGGCCAAGCTGGCCGCGTCGGGGGTGGTGCGGGCCGACGAGCGGGTCGTGGCCTACGTGACCGGTATCGGGCTCAAGACGATCGAGGCGGTGGCTCCGATCGTGAGCCCCACCGCTACCATCGCCCCGACCCTGGAGGCGTTCAATGCCGCCCTTCCCGTCGAAGACTGATCGAGGAGCATCCGCATGAGCGTGACCGTGCGCATCCCGACCCAGCTGCGCCCCTTGACCGGGGGCGCGGGAGAGGTCGCTCTTGACGGCTCGACGGTGGGCGAGGTGCTCAAGGCCCTGGACGCGGCCCATCCCGGCTTCGGCGAGCGGCTCTTCGACGACGGCGGCAGGCTGCGCCGGTTCGTGAACGTGTTCCTGGCCGACGAGGACGTGCGCCATCTCCAGGGCGTGGACACGCCGGTCGCGCCGGGGCAGACCCTCTCGATCATCCCGGCCGTCGCCGGGGGGTAAGGGCCAGGGCTCAACCGGGCGCCCCGGCGCGCCGATAGGTGCGATATGGCTGAGGTGCTGATCGTCGACGACGAGCCAGACATCCGGGGAGTCTTGGCCTTCACGCTGGAGGATGCCGGGTACGCCGTGCGCGAGGCCGCCAACGGCGCCGAAGCCATCACCGCCCTGGGAGCCCACGCGCCCGATCTCGTGGTGCTCGACCTGATGATGCCCGGCGTCGACGGGTTCGGCGTGCTGCGCAGCCGGCGCCAGCTGGGCTTGGCCGCCGATGCCCGGGTGATCATCCTCACCGCCAAGACCGCGGAGCGGGACTTCGTGCGGGGGTGGGAGCTCGGGGCGGACGAGTACCTGACCAAGCCTTTCGATCCCGACGTCCTGCTGGCGAAGGTGCGGTCCCTGATGGCCTGCGCCCCCGAGGAGCTTCGCAGCCGCCGGGAGCACGAGCTCCAGAAGGCGGAGCTGCTGGAGCGGCTCGAGTCGGCGTTCAGCCGGCCCCGGGTCTCCCCCCGCTAGCTCGGCCTCCCCCTCGCGGCAGGCGGCGGCGGCCGGCGCTTGCGAAGCGTTCCGTCACGTGGTTTGCTGGTTAGCACTCACAGGGTTCGAGTGCTAACGGCCACCCACACGGAGGGAAACCAAATGCCGAAGATGATCGCCTTTGACGAGCAGGCCCGCCGGGCTCTCGAGAGCGGCATGAACCAGCTGGCTGACGCGGTACGGGTCACGCTGGGCCCCAAGGGCCGCAACGTGGTCCTGGAGAAGAAGTGGGGCGCCCCCACCATCACCAACGACGGGGTGTCGATCGCCAAGGAGATCGAGCTGGAGGACCCGTACGAGCGGATCGGCGCCGAGCTCGTCAAGGAGGTCGCCAAGAAGACCGACGACGTCGCGGGCGACGGCACCACCACCGCCACGGTGCTGGCCTGGGCCATGGTGCACGAGGGCCTGCGCAACGTGGCGGCCGGCGCCAACCCGATGTCGCTCAAGCGGGGGATCGAGGCCGCAGTCGAGGCCGCCATCGCCAGCCTCAAGGACGGCGCCAAGGAGATCACCGACAAGGAGCAGATCGCCCAGGTAGGGGCCATCTCGGCGGCCGACACCGAGATCGGCGCCATGATCGCCGACGCCATCGACAAGGTGGGCAAGGACGCGGTCATCACCGTCGAGGAGTCGCAGACCTTCGGCATGGAGATGGACCTGGTCGAGGGGATGCGCTTCGACAAGGGCTACATCTCCCCCTACTTCGTGACCGACCCCGAGCGGATGGAGTCGGTTCTCGAGGACCCCTACATCCTCTACGTGGGCTCCAAGATCTCCGCGGTGCGCGATCTGCTCCCGGTGCTCGAGAAGGTCATGCAGGGCGGCAAGGCGCTCGCCATCGTCGCCGAGGACGTGGAGGGCGAGGCCCTGGCCACCCTGGTGGTCAACAAGATCCGGGGCACCTTCAAGAGCGCCGCCATCAAGGCCCCCGGCTTCGGCGAGCGGCGCAAGGCCATGCTCCAGGACATGGCCATCCTGACCGGCGGCCAGGTCATCACCGAGGAGGTCGGCCTCAAGCTCGAGAACGTCACCCTCGACCTGCTGGGCCGCGCCGCCAAGGTGGTCGTCACCAAGGACGAGACGACCATCATCGACGGCGCCGGCGACGAGAACGACATCAAGGGCCGCATCAACCAGATCAAGAACGAGATCGACAACACCGACTCCGACTACGACCGGGAGAAGCTCCAGGAGCGCCTGGCCAAGCTGTCCGGTGGCGTGGCGGTCATCAAGGTCGGGGCTGCCACGGAGGTCGAGCTCAAGGAGAAGAAGCACCGCATCGAGGACGCCGTGTCGACCACCAAGGCCGCGGTGGAGGAGGGCGTGGTGCCCGGCGGCGGCGTGGCCCTGCTACGGAGCCAGGCCCGCATCCTCGACGTGGCCGAGAAGCTCGAGGGCGACGAGGCCACCGGGGCACGCATCGTGGCCCGGGCGGTGGAGGAGCCCCTCAAGCAGATCGCCGTCAACGCAGGTCTCGAGGGCGGCGTGGTCATCGAGAAGGTCAAGGGGCTGTCGGGTGCGGCCGAGGGCCTCAACGCCGCCACCGGCGAGTACGAGGACCTGTTCAAGGCCGGCGTCATCGACGCCGCCAAGGTGACCCGCTCGGCCCTCCAGAACGCGGCCTCCATCGCCGCGCTGTTCCTGACCACCGAGGCGGTCGTGGTCGACAAGCCCGAGAAGGACGCCCCGCCCATGCCGGGCGGGGGCATGGACGACTTCTAGGCCACATCCGCCATCGGTCGTGAGGCGGGGCGCCCCTTCGGGGGCGCCCCGCCGGCCTTACCGCAACCGGTCGAACAGGCCCCGCCGCCACAGCGTCCACGCCGCGCCCGCACCCATGTTGAGCACCGTGAGCACGCCGAGGAGATAGAGCCCGGCCTGGCCCCGGTGGCGGCCCGAGGTACCGGCCTGCTTGGCCGTGGCGGTGACGGGCGCGGGGTCTGGCGGGGCCGCCGGTGAGGCCGCGGCGGCGGTGATGGCGGCGGCGGCGTCGGGCGGGGCCTGCACCGCCGGGGCCGCGGGCGGAGGCGGAGGCGGAGGGGCCGCCGCCGTGGCTGCCACCGTGGTCGAGAAGAGCGTCGAGCGCAGCCCGAAGGCCGCGGCCATCTGAAGACCGGTGACGCCCACCCGGCCTGCGCTGCCGTCCAGGCTCACGACCAGCGCTCGACCCGAGGGGCCGGCTTGGCTCACCGTCACGCCCGTGATCGTGCCGTGATAGGCCAGCCGGGCGGCTACGTCGGTCAGGGCCACCTGTACGGTCCAGGGCAGGGGGTCGTTGGTCGGGTAAGGGGCGGCCCGGAGATAGGGGTAGGCGGCCGCGAAGGTCGCGCCCTCCGCCCCGAAGCCTTCGGCCCGGCTGGCCGAGTACCCGCCACCGTTGGCCGAGTACACCGTGGATGCCAGCTGACCGCCGTAGAAGAGGACCTGTCCGGCGGTGTCGGCGACGGCCTTGTCCATGGCCGGGTACTCGACCTGCTGGCCGAGGTAGACCTGGCACCGGGTGTCGGGGCAGATCTCGCCGCCGGCCGCGATGGCCCGCATGGCGTAGGTGCGGGCCGCGATCGCCTGGGTGCGAAGTGAGGCCGGCGGCCAGGCCGGAGCGAGCACCTCGCCCATGCCGCGCAGGTACTGCTCCACGTCGAGCTGGTTGACGAGTCGCAGCACCGGCGCCCCCGCGGGCGACTGGTCGGCCACCGTCTCCATGACCCCCCGGAACCGCTGCGGCGTCCCCCCGATCCCCACCAACCCGTTGGCGCCGTTGCCAATGGCCCACAGCGGCCGGGTCGACGACACGGCCGGCACCCCCGTGGTCGTGGTGGTCGACGAGCCGGGGGCCGGTGCCGCGGTGGACGTGGTCGTCGGGCGGGCCGGAGGGGCCGTGGTCGTCGTGGGCGCGGCGACGGGGGCGGTCGTCGCCGGGCTGGTCGGGGCCGTGCTGGAGGGGCTCGGCAACGTGGGGAGCGGGGCCTGGGCGGCGCCCATCGCCAGCTGGCCGCCTCCGCCGCCTCCCCGCCGGGGCCCGCGGGGACCCACCGCCGATGCCGTCGAGACGGTCACGGAATACCGGGACCCGTCGAAGTGGACGTGGGCCGTCGCCCGGGCCGGGACGGCGACGGGAAAGCCGGGGGACTGGGCCTGCGCCGGGCTGTCGCGGACCTGCCCGCCAGTCGGGAACACCAGATCGGTGTCGGGCGTCGACGTGGCGAGGAGCGAGACCCGCACCTGGCCGATGGCGCGGCCGATGGCCGTGCCCGGGTAGAACTGGCCGAGGATCTGCGGCGTGGTCGCTCCCTGGCGCCCCATCCAGTAGGCACCGTCCTGGGCCATGCCCACGCCGTGCCCGAACCCTTTGCCGGAGATGCTCAGGATCGGAACCTCGGCGCCGGCCCCGGCGGGCGACAGGCCGGCGAGCAAGGCCGCCGCGGCCACGATGGGAAAGGAGGACGAGGTGGTGCGGTCGCGGGCGCTGGGGCTCACGCCCGACCAGCAGTCGAGGTTCAAGAAACAGATCTGGCAGGAGGAGTTCGACGCCAGCCCCGACCCGTCCATCGACCATCTGTTCGACCCCACGGCCGACCACCCGGCCGGCATCGTGCGCGTGCGCAAGCTGAGCGTCGCGGACCAGGACGCCATCAGCGTGGGCAGCCTCCGCACGGAGCTGCTCCCCACCGATCCTCTCGGGACCGCGGCGTCCACCGGCACGATGGAGCACGTGGTCAGCTACACCGAGGTCTCCCGTTCGGGCGGCTACCGGGGGAGCCACCTGGTGGTCACCGTCCAGTCGAGCTCCGGGGAGCGGGTGATCGTCGACCAGCTCGGTTTCATCGACGGCAAGGCGGGGAGCACCTACCTGCTCGTCCTCGCCTGCCCGCCCGCGTGCTACTCGGCCAACCACGCCGCGATCAACCGCATCTTCGACTCGTGGGTCTTGAAGGGACACACATGACACGACGCGCCCGTGCCCAACAGCCGCCCTGGCCGGATGGCGGCGAGGAGCTCGCCCCGCTGCCCGACGTCGCGGGCGGCGAGAGCCCCGCCGAGCAGCCTCCGTCCAAGGCCAGGCTGCGGCTTCTGCTCTGGGACCGCATCAAGCTCGTCCTCCTGCTGAGCGCGGCGTGGGTGGTCCTCGTCTGGGTGGCGATGGCCAACAATCCGATCCTCTCGTTCCCCGACGCTGTTCGCCAGCAGCTCCGCTCGCAGTGGTGGCTGCTGGTCCTCGTCGGGGTCGAGGTGGTGCGCCAGGCCCATTTCCTGGTCTCCGAGCGGTCGGTGGCCTACCACCAGCACTGGGTGCGGCGTTTCGCCGGCCTCGAGCGGCGCACCGGGAGTCTGAACGACTGGACCCGGTTCCGGATGGCCCGGGTCTTCCGGTGGCTCGTGATCATCGCCGTCATCTCGCTCCTGCTGGGCAAGGCGACGCACGTCTCGCCCGTGCTGGCCCTCTTCCAGATCCCCGCCCGCGTCGTCAAGGCCCTGCCCTTCCTCGCTCAGGTGCTCGTCATCCTGTTCGTGGTGGTCGGCCAGTTCGCGGCCATGTTCTGGTTCCTGTCCCGGGGCGGGGTCGAGGTCATCATGCCCGACGACATCCCGACCCGGTTCACCGACGTATGGGGCCAGGATGCCGTGCTCGACCGGGTCAAGGAGAACATGGTGTTCCTGGAGAACCCGCAGAGCGTCGAGGAGCGCGGTGGCTACGTCCCGGGGGGCATCCTCTTGTGGGGGCCTCCCGGGACCGGGAAGACGCTGATGGCCGAGGCGGTCGCGGGCGAGACGGGCAAGCCCTACGTGTTCGTGGAGCCGTCCGCCTTCATCAACATGTTCATGGGCATCGGGCCCCTGAAGGTGAAGTCGCTCTTCCGCAAGCTCCGCAAGCTGGCGCTGCGCTTCGGCGGGGTGGTGGTGTTCTTCGACGAGGCCGACTCGCTCGGCAGCCGGGGCGCCATCGCCACCGGCGGCAGCGGAGGCTGGGGCTCCGTCCCGGCGGGGGGCGGCGCCGTGGCGGCCGGCGCAGCCGCCGACGGTGATCCGGCCGCACCCGGTCCTTGGGCCACGGCCGGCTCGTGCAACGGCCTCCAGTACGTGAGCGAGGCCATGACCGGCGCGCTGTACCGCCACGCCCTTCGTCCGGCGCACGCACACCCCGCTGAGCGCCCCGGGCTCGTCTCCCGCTTCGTGATGGGCGGGATGGGCATGAACGGCGGGGGCATGGGCACCCTCCAGGTCCTGCTGACCGAGCTGTCGGGCCTGAAGAAGGCGCGGGGCCTGACGAACCGGCTCCGGCGGATGATCGGCATGCGGCCCAAGCCGCCGCCCAAGTACCGGATCCTCGTCATGATGGCCACCAACATGCCCCAGGCGCTCGACGAGGCACTGCTGCGGCCCGGACGCATCGATCGGGTCTACAAGGTCGGCTACCCGTCCAAGGAGGGCAGGAAGCGCACCTACGAGGGGTACCTGGCCAAGGTTCGCCATCAGCTCACGCCGGAGCAGGTCGACAAGCTCGCCACCATCACGCCCTATGCCACCGGCGCCAGCATCAAGGACATGGTCAACGAGGCGCTCATCCTCTCGCTCCGCGACGAGCGCGACGGCATCGAGTGGCGCGACATCGTCAAGGCCAAGCAGCTGAAGGAGCACGGCCTTCCCGACGACACCGAGTACATCGAGCGGGAGCGCCATTCCGTCGCCATTCACGAGGCCTGCCACGCGGTGGCCGCCTACCGGGTCCGGCGCCACGCCATCGTGGACATCGCCACCATCGAGCGACGGGGCGACATCGGCGGGTTCGTGGCGTCCATCCCTCCCGAGGACCGTTTCGTCAACTGGCGATCCGAGCACGAGGCCGACATCGTCGTGTCGCTGGCGTCGTTGGCCGGAGAGCGCATATTCTTCGAAGGCGACAACTCCGCAGGCGTCGGCGGCGACCTCCGCAGCGCGACCACGGTCGCCATGTTGATGGAGGCCTACTGGGGCATGGGCGACGGCATCGCCTCGCACGCCGTGACACTCGGCTCGTTGAAGCGGCTGGAGGCGCTGGAGACGGGCGCGGACCGCCAGGTGTTCGAGACGGAGTTCGGCCACCGGGTCGAAGGTCGGCTGGCGGAGATCTACGACCGCACGTGGAGGCTGCTCGAGGCCAACCGCCTCGAGGTGCTGGCGGTCGCGCACGCCCTCGAGACCCACAAGACCATCTCCGGCGACGACGTGGCCGCCGTCATCGAAGGGTGGACGGGTCCCCTCGTCGACGGGCGGCCTTACCACCTGACCGAGTTCCGCGAGTTCATCGAGCGGTACCACGCCTCGGTCGCCGCGGCCCATGCCCGCAGCGTCCCGATCGACGTGGCCATGCCCGTGTGGCTGTCCGAGCCGACCGGGGCGCTGGCCGCCGTGTCCGCGTCGACGGCCGCGCCGGCGGCGCCGGGCTACAGCGGCCCTCCTTACAGTCCCGGAGCCGGTGCCCACACGGGTGCGTCGCCCACCGGCGGTGGCCCGCCGCCTGCTGGCTACCAGCTCTGGCAGGCACCCGATCCGGCCTCCCGGGTTGTGCCCGAGCCGCCCTCCGCCGCCGATCGCTTCAGCCCGGACACCGACGAGACCACAGGCCAACGGCTAGGCACCGAGGCGGCGCCTCGTCCCCGCCGCGCCAAGTCCACTGCCACCAAGTCCACTGCCACCAAGTCCACTGCCACCAAGAGGGCGCCCGGCGCCACCGGCGCGGCCAAGGACAGGTCGACCACGACCGCGACCGCCAAGCGCGGCCGCGCCGCGCCGCGCTCCCAGGAGACGTAGGCCTCCTCCGGCCCTCCCGGCGGTGCACGACCTGCGGTTGCCCCGGCGCCCCTAGAATCGGCGCCGATGATCGAGCCCGTGACCCCGACCACCGGCTGGGGAGTCCTGCACCTGTTCTGCAGAGCGGGCCCCGGCGTGGAGGCCGAGGCCGTGGTCGCCGCGGTCAAGGCCACCGAGGCCGCGGACCACCAGGTGGTCTGTGTGGCCCTGCTCGGCCACAAGGCGGAATTGGGGTTCATGGCCCTGGGCCCCGATCTCTGGGTCCTGCGCCGCTTCCAGGCCGCCCTCCAGGGCGCCGGGCTGGAGATGGCGGGCTCGTACCTGTCGCTCACCGAGGTCTCCGAGTATGCCCAGGCGATGCCCGAGCACGCCAAGCGAGCCAGGCTGTACCCCCGCCTCCCGCCGGACGGAAAGCCGGCCTTCTGCTTCTACCCCATGTCCAAGCGCCGGGACTCGGCGCACAACTGGTACGCCCTGCCGTTCGCGGAGCGCAAGGAGCTCATGGCGGGCCACGGCGAGGTCGGCCGCACCTTCGCGGGGCGCATCGTGCAGCTGATCACCGGCTCGGCCGGGCTGGACGACTGGGAATGGGGCGTCACGCTCTTCGGGGCCCGCGTCGATGACCTCAAGGACGTGGTCTACACGATGCGGTTCGACCCGGCTTCAGCCCACTTCGCAGAGTTCGGGCCCTTCGTCACCGGGCTGGTGGGCGACGTCGAGGAGATCCTGGCCGAGCTCGGCGTGCACTGACAGCGTCGGCCAGTGACAAATGCGGATGGCTGCCGCATGGGCGAGCGGTCGGGCCGACGAGCCAGAATGGACGGGTGCCGGCCGACCAGCTCTCCCTTCGGGACGCCCTCGCCGCCCTCCGCGACGAGCTGCGCCGCCTCGAGCGGGTCGTGGTGGCCTTCAGCGGCGGAGCCGACTCCGCCTTCCTGGCCTGGGTGGCTCACGACACCCTGGGCCCCGACCGGGTGCTGGCCGTCACCGCGGTGTCGCCCTCCCTCGCGTCCGAGGAGCTGCGGGAATGCGAGCAGCTGGCCGCAGAGTGGGGCCTGCGCTGGCAGCCGGTGCGGACGGGCGAGCTCCACGACGAGCGCTACGTCACCAACGCCGGTGACCGGTGCTACTGGTGCAAGACGTCGCTCATGGAGATGGCAGGACCGGTCGCCGCACGCGAGCGTGCGACCGTGGTGTTGGGGGTGAACCTCGACGATCTCGGGGAGCACCGCCCCGGCCAGCAGGCCGCGGCCGAACGGGGAGCGGCGTTCCCCCTCGTCGCGGCGGGGTTCACCAAGGACGACGTCCGGGCCGCATCCCGGCTGCTGGGCCTGCGAACTTGGGACAAGCCGGCGGCGGCCTGCCTGGCGTCGCGGGTCCCGTACGGGACCAAGGTCACCCTGGGCGTGCTCACGTCGGTTGCCGAGTCGGAGTCCGGCCTGCGCGGCCTGGGTTTCCGGCAGGTCCGGGTCAGGCACTACGGCGATCTGGCGCGCGTCGAGGTACCCGTCGCCGACCTTGCCCGGGTCACCGAGCACGCCGACGAGGTGGTGGCGGCCGTCCGGGCGGCTGGCTACACCTACGTCACCCTCGATCTGGAAGGCTTCCGGTCGGGCAACCTCAACGCCGCCCTCGACAGGGAGTCCCCGTGACCAATGTGCGAGTCAAGCTGACCTTCCCCGAGCACCTCATCAAACAGCCGATCATCGCCCGCATGGTCCGGGAGTTCGACGTCATGCCCAACATCCGGCGGGCCAACGTGGAGGAGACGGTTGGATGGATCGTGTGCGAGCTGGGCGGCGATTCAGGCTCCATCGAGCGCGCCATCGAGTGGCTGCGCGACCTCGGCGTCGCTGTCAACCGGCTCGGAGATGTCGTCGAAAGCTGACCCGCAGCCCGGATGCCGCCGTGACCGGACCGGCCGCTGAGGGCGACACCGCCCTCGCCCAGATCTCGGCCTCTCTGGCCGACGCCATCGAGGCCAGCCTGGCCGGGTGGGTGACCGGTTGCGTGGAGCGGGTCGTGTCGGCCTGGGTGGGCGCGGTGCCCGAAACGGTGCGGGCTGAGGCCGAGATCGCCGGCCAGGCGGCCGCGGCCGAGGTCGGCCCGGTGGTGAGAACCCTTCTGCTGCGCGACATCGACGACCAGTCGGGCACGCCGCTGGCCATCCTGCGTCGAGCGGTGGCCTATCCGACGGCGGTGCTCCTCGGCGCAGGTGTGCCTCCGGTCCGGCGCGACGACTACTCCCTCGAGCGGTTTCCCGCGGACATCTACGACCTCACGCCGGCCAACCTCGCCGACGTCGACCCGGCCCTCGCCGAGCTGGGCCTGGCGTGGGGTGCGGCCAAGGCTTGGAGCCACCGGCGCCGGCACGCGGGCCCCGCCGGGGGCCCGTCGGGGAGCGGCGGGTGAGCCGTATCCTGGCCTACGTGCCCGATCTGATGGACCGGTCGCGTCTCGCGGGGATCCAGGGCGTCGAGCTCGTCGCCCGGGCGACCGACCTCGCCAGTCAGGCCGCGGCTGGCGACACAGTCGTGGTCGACCTGTCACGCCCGGGCGTGCTCGAGGTGGTGCCGCTGGTCGTGGCGGCGGGC
>WNFC01008848.1_pt1 | contig 11124 bp, 19 predicted proteins | sample 5400541 | NCBI WGS metagenome assembly WNFC01 (sample SAMN13153342, study PRJNA577476) | soil metagenome | isolation source: 120 cm saprolite under Douglas fir tree site 2 hole 2 replicate 1 | place: USA:California | collected 2015-04-18
ATATTAACGATGACGACAACGGCGAGAAGGCCCAGACTTGCAACACTTCGGAGTTGCTATTTTATTTTGCCCCTTCGTCATAGCCCTGACCCTGCCAATGTGGGCGAGCGAGAGATAAGCAGGAGTACAAATATTTGGCCTGGGCAACGTGCGTGACGCTTGATGGACTTGAAAGGCAAGAACGGCGCAACCCCGGCGATCGCAGTGCCAGTAGTGTCTTTGCGCTGATGTTGGGTCCCGGGCCCTATCATCACCATCACGCACGATAGGCGACCGTAGCGGTCACACGCAGTTTTTGGGACCTATGTACGCTTTGGTGCAAGTTGCCCCGGCCTCCCGGCACTATTTACACCGAGCATCCCACAACTCCGGGTAGTTCACACGAATCATACGAGAGATAAGGATGTGGGTGGAAGTGAGATCGCTTAGCACCGTTAAGGTATTTTACAAAAGGTTCTTACACACTGCATACGACAGTTACGACTACGACTACGACAACGAACAGTTTATCTTTTCCCACAGGCGACGGAAACAGCCTCGGTATGGACTCGGAATGAGGAGAATCTCCAATAAACGAAATCGCTGAGCGCCGCGATGATTTCGACGATTCCATCAATGGCTAGTGCCTAATTTCGACAGTTAAGTCCCCCTGCGTTATCGAGTCCCCTGAAATAGTTCACATTAACTCAAGATTTTCGGAAGCATGTTTTGGTCACAAGTACGCACCTTCCTGCACCACTACACGTTTGATGTGGCCTGAAACGGGGGCGGTCACGGAAGATTCCATCTGAAATCGGGGGTCAGCTATCGTGCTAATATCTTTTCTAGCGACAGCTACAATTACCTTCATGGCACTAAGGACTGTCGTGCAAAAAGCCCGAAATGTGAGAGCGCTCATACCCAACGCATGGAACAAGACGTACTGCAGAGCGGATCACCCTTCTTAATTTCCTGATCCTCTTTCACGCGAACTTCCACGACGACACCAGACATCGGTGCGCCGACAGAGCCAGGGTCGGATGTTGCTTTTTCACGCGAGAAGGTTTCCACCGCGGAATTCTTGTCCTCAACGGCCACAGCACGCACCTGCCGTGCCGCAACATTCAGCCCAATCCAGCAACGATTTCCGATAATGTGACTCACTTCGCCATTCACCTCGAACCAGACGTCACGCTGCGCGCGGCCCTCGACCACCGGTCCGACAGCCATTAACCGGATGATTAAGGTCTTGCCCTTCTCAATAGAAATGTGCATTTCTTCGCCTATGTCTGGGCGGCCGAGGAAATAACGGGTAGGAACCACACTGATCGGGAAGGAGCACGGTTAGCCCTAAAACTCCGCGGAGTGGCTACCATGTGTTTTACCTCAAGTCGCCGTATCTTTGAAGGAACCCTTGGTACTCTTCGAAGACCTGTGGACGGCACGGTTTGACGCATGGACAAGAACTCGGTAGAAGCTCTCGTACTTTGGGATACATCACGTAGGATGTAACATCTGCGTCTGTGATATGCTTGCCAAATTTGCTCCGCAATTCGGCCTTGGTCTTCTTGAAGTCCAGCGGAGCTAGACCAGCTCCGGGACGTCCATCGATCCGTGGCTTGTTTCGGATGACCTTACTCCTCAGCGATTCAGGGAAGCCACCAACAGGCTGTCCGAGATAGCCCTGGAAGAACTCGACGACCGACGAAGGAAAGTCAAGCTGATCCGCTCGTTCGAGGACATCAGCCTTGGACAGCGAATTTTGTGTCATCCATTGAGCAAAGTCCCCGACGACCTTGGATGAAGGCGTGACTTTGATAATATTGCCGCACTAGCCGAACAGGTCAGCCACGAGCGGGAACCTCGGAGAATGATATGCCCACCAGCTCATTAGCTTCTATGTACTTCTTCTTGATCTCTGTCATGACAGTCATCACATTGTTCATCAAATGTCTTCACGCCACACTCACCCGTCCATTGAGTACCGAGGCCAAGCTGAGATGCTTGGAACTAATGCGGCCAGGTCAATCAAAGAAAGCGGGAGAAGGCTATCTAAGCACGAGCATACCATCAGGTTCGTATATTGGCCTCCAGGCATCTCGTGGGCAAACACGCTGGAGTCCGATGCCCGAACATTGGCCTCGAAGCAACTGTAGAGCATGCGTACTTGTGTCCAGTAAAGGTTTAGAGCTTGAATATCAGCATAGCGAATTCCTGTGCCAAGACCTGTCTGCTCAAGGGCTAAGGTCACAGCACCCATAGGCGGCTGCGAAGTCAAGCCGGACATGCCTATCAAAGTCCACGTAAACCCCCACAAGCACGATAGAGGAAAGTGAAGTGCTTACTGTCGATGGCAACGTCGACCACATCAGCACCAGCTGCCGCTGCCGCGATCATGCTGGCTGTTGAAATGCCAGCCGTATCATGCGAGTGCACATGGATCGGGATATCAGGATACTTGGCGCGGATACTTCCAACAAGTCTGTGGGCAAGTGAAACGTCACTCACTAATGACAAACCGCGGGGACATGTTGAGGACTCACAACTTGGCAGCCTCGGGTTTGAGCAAACCGGCCATGTCCTTGATGCCCAGGACATGGATACCCTCTGCAACAATCTGATCTACAAAGTTAAGATAATACTCAAGGGTGTACTTTGTCTCTTTCTTGCTCGCGACGTCTCCACTGTAGCACACAACAGCTTCGACCACACCCCCAGCCTTCTTGGCAGCGTCAATGCCAAGTTTCATCTACGACATGCTCAGCATCATACTTGATAAGTGTCATTCACGAAACTTACGTTCTCTGTGAGAGCGCCAGATAAGGTCGGAAGATGGAGGAAGATAGTAGTGAGTCCACATACCGATGTAATTCAGCGAGTCAAAGACACGGAAGATGTCTAGACCGTTCTCAACTGCCTTCTTGGAGAAATCGTAGATTGCGTTGTCGCTGACGGAGAATTAATTAGGCTATCCGAGAAGATCGAGGGGCGCATTGGCGTACGGGTAGCTGGTGTACCCGACACCATTTGCGCCGCGCACCAGTGCCTGAAGCGGAATATTCGGGACCAGCCTACGGAGGGTACGCTGCACAAGTCTGCGTTAGCGCTCTGTCCGCGCCGCTGTCACATACAACATACCAGACGCTCCCATGGATCCTCATACAGGAACCTCATAGCTACGTCAAACGTCGCACCGCCCCAGCACTCAAGCGAGTATGCATTTGCGAGCGCCCAGCTTGTCTCCTTCGCGATATTGGCTATGTCAATCGTGCGCAAGCGCGTTGCGAGCAGCGACTGGTGGGCATCACGCCACGTAGTGTCCATGATGAGTGTGCCGGGGTACTCGCGGACTGCCTTGGCGAAAGCTTCCGGCCCATGCTCAACGATGATGTTCCGCCAACCACGTTCGCAGGAGAAACTGGTGTCGAGGGGGGGGCCATTGGGGTCGTCGCGGTTCTGGAACGTGGGGATGACGACCTCGTCCTTGAGACCAGGTTCGCCCTTCATAATAAAGTCATGAGGACGAGTCGTGACAATAGGCAGGGAGAAGGAAATTTACGGTCTGGCCCTTGATGGAGCTACCGTTGACGGCGATGTCTCCGAGATATGCAAGGAGCTTCTGGGCGCGGTTTTGCGTCTGTACGAGCTTGAACAGCTCAGGCGTATCATCGATGAACTATGACGAGTCTCAGCAACAAGGCCATAACTCATCTACACCACGCGCTCACGGTTGTCCAGGTCTTTCCGGCAATGAAGACATCATGCGTCAGCAAACGGAATAAGAAAGGAATATTGGTCTGCAGGTGATCTTTGAGTAAAGTACGTAGGTCGATGTGTGAAAAAACGGACCTTGACGCCGCGAATACGGAATTCGACAAGAGCGCGCAACATCTTTCTACGCGCGACCTCATAAGTGGTCCCGCTGACGCTGACCTTGACCAAAAGACTGTCGTAGTGTGGCGTGATCTGAGCACCTGCGAAACCGGAACTGGAGTCGAGTCGGATGCCATTACCACCAGCGCTACGATAGACCTCGATCTTTCCTGTGTCTGGCTGGAAGTTTGCCCCCGCATCTTCAGTAGTAACACGGCACTGAATTGCGAAGCCACGCTTGGTGATTGCGTCTTGCGTCAAACCGAGCTGAGGAAGAGTCGCGCCAGCCGCAATTTGAATCTGAGCGGCAACGATATCAAGTCCGGTGATTTCCTCTGCCATCGGATCGGTAAATAGACACAGTCAATTATGGAAAATAGCCTGCCTGTAATTGTATGCTCGACTTGTATGCGGGGATTGATCTCGATAAAGTAGTGCCTTCCCTGTTGATCGACTAAGAACTCTGCGGTTCCTGCATTCCTGTAATTGACGCTCTTCGCGAGCTTGATCGCATCAGCCCAAATCGCCTGGCGAACCTCCTCAGGAAGATGCGTCGCAGGGGCGACCTCGACCACTTTTTGGTGCCTACGTTGAACGGAGCAATCCCGTTCAAACAGGTGCACGATATTTCCCAGGGCGTCTCCAATAAGCTGAACTTCAATGTGACGGGGTCGTTCGAGGAAACGCTCGATGAAGACAGTCCCATCTCCAAACGCGGACTTGGCCTCAGAAACTGCACGCTCAAATGCATTCTTAAACTCGGATTCTTCGCGCACGACACGCATGCCACGTCCTCCACCACCCATAGCAGCCTTGATGATTACTGGGAAGCGTCAATTGGTGATGCTATATGCGCCCGAAACTAGGGCAATCACCTGGGAAACCATATTCCTTGATGAACGAGTCTGCGTCGGACCATCGATCAACTGCTCCGGGCGTTCCGGGGACGACGGGGACGCCAACTTTCATGGCTGAGTACGTACACGCACAGTCAGTCAGCGGATTTTCCGCATAAGGTTTAGTATCAGAGATGAATTACCAAGAGTGCGTGCCTTTGTCTTGTCACCCAGGCTATCGATGACCTCGGGCGTCGGTCCGATGAAGGCAATGCCTGCCTGCTCGACCTTGCGGGCAAATACCGCATTCTCGGACAAGAAACCATATCTGCGAAGCACGTAAATCGGACGGAGTAAACACGAAAAACATCTGTCACGAATGGTCTCACCCAGGGTGGATCATATCGACACCATGCTCTAGGGCGATGCGAATGATATCGTCCTGCGCAAGGTATGCGGCAACGGGGGTTAGACCGGCACCGACATGGTATGCTTCGTCGGCCTAGGCGATGGGAGATTAGCATGGACCCTCCGATGAGGCGACGGTGAAATCGCGTACCTTTTGACGGTGAGCGGACATCCGATCTTCATATGAATAGATCGCGACTGTATGCATCGCGAGCTCGTGGGCTGTGCGGAAGACGCGAATGGCAATTTCCTAGAGAAGAGTGAAATGGTGTGTGGGTCATATGTCGAGTCCATGAGATATCGTACCCCGCGGTTGGCGACAAGGATCTTTGTGAGGGGCCCACCATGACCAGCCGACTTGCGGCGCATGGTTTGAATGGAGTGCACCGGTGTGCCTGGCGCACTGGGGGTAGTTGCAAAGATGGGCGCGAGCCTAGGGGGATGAAGGGTAGACATGATGGGGATCGGATGGGAACCTTGTGAAGGGATGCTTCAAGGTTTTATACTCGGCTGGGGGGGCGTCAGTGAGTAAATCCGATAGCACTGATTTTACGCCTTTGAGAAAGAGGAATTACGGTAGAGGATGACGTTCGCCCGATCTCCTGGGGAATGGCAATGTACTAAAAAAAAGAGCAAGACTGAGTGGGGATGTGTGCCAACTTGTTATCCAATCACCAATCATTATCGGGTCCCACATTTAGTGCGCTTATCATTTCAAACATAACCACGTGTGATCAACATTATTTCCACGCTCACCAACAACGCGACGCCTCTACTACTAGTCCGGGTCCAACCCGACCCATCATTCCCGCTACCCGCATCTAACTCGCGTCGCACCCAGCAGAATTAGCTCGATAAAATAACTCACATTCGTCTATCTACGTCCGTGTGTGATCTGATGCCTGTAGCAGAGCCTTGGCATTGCCGACACCTTAATCGGAACCCCGTAAAAAGTCCGTGTCGGAAGGTTACTCCTTCCGTGTCATGGGTATAATCGTTTCTGGTTTCGTTGTACTTTCCGCTTTCTTCTGATTGTTCTTCGCGATTGCGTATAAGACCCCCGCAAAAAAACCCACGCTCACAGCTGAGACGGACCCAAATGTTACCGAGTCCCCGAAGAAGATCATGCCTGAAGCAGCAACTGGTAACTTATTGAGCGCACCAGTCATACTATGATAGCGGGTCGTCGTCAATCACCGAACCACATTTCCGAGTTGAGTATCGATCCTCACCTGTACGTCGTGCTGCTGGTCACGCGGATGCACCACGCTGTAGTATATGAAATCCCGACTGCGGCGGCGCCCGAGAACGCGATAGCGAAGAGGAGTAGACCACGTGTCTCGCGCGGGCTGTAACGGCAACGAGGAACCCGTGAGTAAGATGCCATTGCCGACGGCGGTGGCACAAAATTCACGTACAAACTTTGTTCAAGATTATCTGAGCCCCAGTTTTCGATAACCAAGGAGAATAGGAATAAGACTGGTATTGACAGCAAGTTATTGTAGAACATCGAGTCCCAATCAGAGAAGCCGGTCGCCTTGATTTTCTTGCGCATTGACAAAACCTGTTAAGATATGGTATCAACACCATGCCTCCCTCTTGTTAAATCTACGCACATAGGCAGCACTAGTGAGGCAATTAGCGAACATCCAAAGATACCCCACGTTTAGACTGGTAATGACACTTGTCACAGAACTCAAGCTACCGGAGACTGAAGCTGATGTTTGCGACGCGTCACTCCACGCCGCAATCACAGACGAAATGATCTGTACAAGTTCTAAGTTTTGGGTGTCACGGGATTTCGCCCAAGTTGCTGTTACGTACCATAAAGATAAAGGAAACCAACGTCAACGCCGTGACGCGACCGCCAAGCCATAAAACCTCCCCGTAAGCCTGCGCTCGCTGCTCAGGCATCAGACGACCCAAGAAATTTCAGCAACACGCACGATGAGGATGATGGTGAGATTTTTGAAAATAGTATAGATGGGGATGGACAAGAATTGCTGGGACAGACGAATTACCGTTCAACCACATGATTGTCGACTTGACGAGAAGCCGCGTTCGTCGGACTCACCAGACTCTTCGAGCCAGTATAGATGACGGCGACCAACAAAAAGCTGATGGGAAACCACGCCTTGGCGTCGGCCATGTCGAAATTGCGGAACGAAATGATTCCGAGCTTTTTCACCGTCAAAACGCATAAGACGCAGACGAACGACTGGATGCATAAAAGTAGGAAGTTCATGGAAAAGTTGCGTCCCGAGACAACGTACTGCGCCAGTCTCGGCGTCAGTCATCGCAGAAGCAGCGAAAAAAATGAAGCACATACTTTGTTGACCACGGTCATCACGATTGATGCTAGGCAGTAGCAGACGACAGAAAGGCCTAGCCCCAAAGGTGACGTGTCAATGATTGAGCAGGGAGAAGGAGCAAAACTTGCGCCTCCTTGCAGATTATCACGCACTTGCGGAAGAACTAAAGGGTTCCTTCACACTGCCCGTCGCTACTGCTTTTCTGAGCTCGACGGCGTCTTGCTCGTCCAGCGCCACGGGTTTGTAATCCCCCCCTCTTTCTTGCGGCGTGGCCATTATTGGATCGAATAGGGTAGTGGACTTGACAAAGAGGCTTGGAACTTAGTACTGGGCAAGAGTCGTGAAAGAAGTGAGGTTAGAGTCGGGGAGGGGTGCGGGTGCAGCGCGGTTTTATCGTAAGACTATTGTGAAGCAGTGTACGGCGCCGCGGCCCACCGCGGCCGCGGCTGACAGCTAGTCATCCACAATGCGTGTATAATCATCTCATCTCACTTCTCATCCAAATTTCTCGGTCAACGAGCCAAAATAAAGGGAAAGTACTGTATAGAAAGCAACGTAAAACGAACAGCCCTGCTAAGGGACTATCGTGAACAACCAACCACAGCCGGGAAACGCAAAGACAAGGCAAATCCTGTCTTTGAATCCTCCACTGCAACGCACGAGCACAGATTCACACCCAGTCACCGTCCGTTAATCGTGGCTGTCGAATCTCTCCTTACAGCCGAAGGGCCAGCAGCGGGTGCGCCTCCAGCACTAGCCCGCTCTGAGGGTATCTTATTGGGATGCTCAGGAATCTTCGCGATCTCTTTCTTTGCTTCCTCCCAAACCTCCAGGTTCTGCCAACATTTTTTATTAGCAAGCGACCTTTTGCTTCAAAAAGAGCGAACTGTACACACCTTCTTACACCACTCGCGGTGGCTACGCGCCATACTGATCGCCATCTCACGCAGATCAGCGACTTTTTGGCGCTGGAAACGATCCAGATCGGCTTGAATAGTGGAGCTGGCATACTTGAGATCCTGCGCCGAAAGGTGAAGCGCGTCCTCCAGCTGAAGAAAGGGCATGACGTTTAGTTATTGGCTACCACGCGCACAAAACGAGGAACTACCTGTGATATCGTCTCTCTCGTCTTGCTAATGCCACTCCGCCGCGCCGACTCAGGATCCGTATCCATCATCCCGTGAATCGTATAGCTCAGAGCGCTCAACAAACCCATGCCCGGGGCCCTCCGCCTTACCGGACTGGGCCCCGGGTGTGGTGGGAGAAACACCGAGGCCGGGTTCTCATCTTGTTCATTCCTTTCCTCTCCTGTGTCCGTATTGGTACCAATGTCATCGGCTGCATCAGCATCGGGAGAAGTTGGGCTGGGACTAGAAGACGCAGGCACAGTTGGTGTGGCAGAACGCAAGCGGCCACGATCGAGGGCCGCCTCGAGTCTCTTTGCCTCTTGTTCACTTTTTTCGAGCTCGGTAAGCGTCTCACGACGTGATTCGAGGCCATCCTGGGTCATCTCTAGTTGAACATGTTTCTGGTGGCGATATGCGAGTAATTTCTTAATAATTGACGCAAACTGGGAATATTCGTGCAGGGGTTCCTGCCAGTTTTGCTCAAGGTCCTGTAGCTATACGTAGTCGCACCAATTAATGTTGCCTTCACTACTGACGTAGACCCAAGGACTTACGAGTCGTGTTGTGGTCATGTAAGTGCCGTCAATGGCTTGTCCGGTCTTTTCGATAGCTGCAGCAAGCTCGCCGCTCTCATTCAAGCTAAAGCCATTCCATATAGCGCCAAGTTCCATGTGATCTTGCGAATAATCTATCACGGGGAAAAGATGGTTGAGTGGCTACATCGGGAGAGGGACAAACGTAGGACAGAAAGATAGGTATGAAACATGGTGCTCAAATGCTAGCTCGAAAGCAAGAAGTAGAACCGACCTGTCCACCGCTTCATCGTTCTGCGTGTCACCCTCTCCATCGGGCCACTGAGATGCGAAGCAAACTTGTTGGTGAACACCTCCGAATCTAAGAAGCGTTGATCCGGACGACGCAAGGGGTGAGCCGGAGATGGGTTCGGCAGTGCCTCGTAAGCAGACGAGATATTAGGATCGGTTGGGTTGTGTGCAGGGGCCTTGAGGATGTTTTTCGGGAGCTGGGAGATAGGGGGCGAATGCAGAACCTCCGTCTATGCCAGTAAGAGGTAAGGTCAAACCTCAACCTCGTCACAAGGACAGATACACACCCATGACACCTCTCCCTGGAGGAATCGATGGAACACATGCTCGTTTGAGAGGATGGGGTGCCGCGCAATTCTGTTGAGGAAAATCTGCAACATGCGTTTGCGACGTGCTATCATCGCCACGTCCTCACGAGCTTTGGCCTGTTTGATAGCATAGTCACCAATCGTCTGCTTTGATGGGATAGGCGGAATGATCAAGGTCGGGTAAAGCTTTGTCAAGTTTAAGCGTAGAGATTCGAACTCTGAGTAACGATGGCGGGCTTCCGCAGTCTGTGGGCGAAAAGGTCAGAATTTGCTCAGAATTCTCTACCATGTACTCACGCCCGAACGGATCACATATGTGATGTACGGCGAAGCTGAATTCTCGCTTGTCTTCAGCGCATCGGTGATCTACGCGTGCGTGTCCGCGATACCGACGTCCGCTCATTAGCCACTGAAGGAAAGTAGATCGAGGAGCAAGAAGCACCCACCAAAATCTCAGCATCTTCTCCCGAGTGTAACCACTGATCTCGGACACAGCAAAAGTCACTCTTGGATGCCAGAGGGCGGGGGCTATGCCCGGAGCCTTGGGAAGGAAAGCCACTTCGCAGTGATGGTGATGGAATCACAATACGCGGAGGGGAAGAAGGTAAGGTGACGGCGCGGTTTGGGGGAGATGAGGGGGCGGAGACGTCGACGTGAGAGTTGGAGGAGGCGGAGGAGAGCGGGGGGTCGGCTGTCGAGAAAGGGTTCTCGTCTTCAAAAGGTTCCATCGCGAGTCAAGTCAATTGAGTGAGTGGCTTGCAATAGCCTGGTTGTAAATGGGAGCGAGGACGTGTAGCGTTTAGGAAGCCAGCATTGGCTAGTTCAGCGGCCGTACTACAGTAGCTGGTTACAGGCCAGGCGTGGTGGAGGTGATTCCATTCTATGGCTGACAAATTCCAGCTAACCGAATATCCTAAAACCTGCACCGTCTGAAAGTACTACTGCCTTGCCAGGCGAGCCTAGTTCACCCACGTCGTCCTCCGCCATCTCATATCCTTTTCCGAGCAGCGACGCAAACAATTCGTCGATCTGCGCTTCATGCCACGCCCCCCCGCCGAGAGGAACTGGGACCATGAAATTTTGTATCTTTTCGTGGACTTCGTACCTGTCCGGTCAAGTCAGGCAATGTCCGACCAACTGCGTCTGTCAGAAAACATGACGAACCTAAGCTTTCGCCCTTTGCTGGCTCTCGTATCGACGACCTTTTTCGACTTTTTCTGCTTCTGGCTCGCAGTCCAGTCCATCAGTTGCCCAGAGCCTCTGCCCTTGGAGTCAATCACGTCGCGCAATAGTTGCTGATAAAAATCAGTGTCGTCAAATATTTCCATGTCCTCTTCATATCCGGCGTGCTCCCCCCCCCTAGTCACGCGGGGACCAGTGCACCTTTGTAGTCGCGTGCGGGATAGAAGTGCTGGCCATTCGCTCTGGAGCATATCCTCAATCTGTGTACCAACACT
>WNFC01008851.1_pt1 | contig 11123 bp, 5 predicted proteins | sample 5400541 | NCBI WGS metagenome assembly WNFC01 (sample SAMN13153342, study PRJNA577476) | soil metagenome | isolation source: 120 cm saprolite under Douglas fir tree site 2 hole 2 replicate 1 | place: USA:California | collected 2015-04-18
AGACTTTCGTTCGACGTGCCGACGTTGCCGCTGTTCGTTCACGAGCGGTTATCGACCAAGGGCATCATCGAGACACTCAAGGGACATAAGCTCGATCCGCAACTCGGGCTGAGTCTGTTCGGCGATCCGGGCAGGTCGATCACCGACCAGGTACTAAAGGCTTACGAGTATCGCGACAAGTGGGTGAACCGAATGATACTCGGCGACTCGCTCGCCGTGATGAACTCGCTGCTCCACTACGAGGGTCTTGGCGGACAGGTGCAGATGATCTACATCGACCCGCCCTACGGTGTGAACTTCGGGTCAAATTTCCAGCCCTTCATTCGCAAGCGGGACGTAAGCCACAACGACGATGAGGACATGACTCGCGAGCCGGAGATGGTGAAGGCTTACCGCGATACCTGGGAACTCGGATTACATTCATACCTGACTTACCTACGCGATCGCCTTCTCCTTGCGCGTGAACTCTTGTCGCCGAGCGGAAGCATCTTCATCCAGATTAGCGACGAAAACCTCCATCACCTCCGAGAGTTGATGGATGAGGCATTCACTCCGGAGAACTTCGTAAGCACTGTCGCCTACACCACGTCCGGCGGGTTCACGAGCGCCACTCTGAGCCGAGCCGGAGACTACTTGCTCTGGTACTGCAAGGACAAAGCTCGCATCAAATATCGCGAGATTTTCCGAACTAAGGAGAGCCCTATAGGCGAAACTGATTCGAAGTACGATCAACTCGAATTGTCGGATGGTTCACGTCGGCCGCTTACAGCGGCGGAAAAAGCAGGTGCCGATTTGATACCTGAGAACGCGAGGATTTTTCGCGTCGACAATCTAATCTCGTCGGGTTTTCGTCAGAACACGACGGTCGAATATACGTTTGAGGGAAAGCAGTATCACCCCGGTCCAACGAACAACTGGAAAGCTAACGTGCCCGAGGGGATGGACCGGTTGGCGTCAAGCCGAAGGATCATCGTCACTGGCGGCGGAAAGTTGGGCTACCTGCGCTACTACGACGACTTTCCGGTAGTAGGACTGACAAATATGTGGAGTGACATTGGAGGCGCGGTCCAGAGCCGGTCAGATTCTAAGATTTATGTGGTTCAGACTGGGAGATCAGTTGTCGAGCGCTGTATCCATATGACTACTGATCCCGGCGACCTGGTAGTCGATCCCACTTGCGGAAGTGGCACGACTGCCTACGTCGCGGAACAATGGGGCCGCCGCTGGATCACCATTGATACCAGCCGTGTGCCGCTCGCTCTTGCCCGACAGCGGATGCTTACAGCCACGTTCCCCTATTACGAACTCAAAGACGAGGACCGCGGACCCGTTGCCGGGTTCGTTTACAAACGCAAGCAGAACCAGAAGGGCGAGGAGATTGGCGGCATTGTCCCTCACATCACGCTTAGGTCCATCGCCAACGATGAGCCACCCGACGAGGAGGTATTGGTCGACCGGCCCGAGCCCACTAACAGCATCACGCGAGTCACCGGCCCGTTCTGTGTCGAGGCCACGATCCCGGCGCCAGTCGACTACGAAGCTGACGCGACTTCCCAAAATGAGGGGAGTGACGGTCACGGCTCATTCATCGATCGCATGCTCGAAGTTCTGCGCAAGTCGCCTGTGCTGCAAGTCGGAGGCAACAAGAAAGTGACGCTAAAGAACGTGCGAGCGCCCGCCAAGGCGCTCGCGCTGTCGGCAGAGGCTATGGTCGCCAACGGCGCCGACAAGAATGTAGCGTTCGTATTCGGCCCCGAGAACGGCGCGGTGAGCGAGAAGGTGGTGCATGATGCTGCATTCGAGGCGCATGGTAAAGGCTACTCGCACCTCTATGTGATCGGCTTCGCGATCCAGCCGAACGCGCGCAATCTGATCGACAATTGCGAGGCGGTGATGAATATCCAGGCCACCTATGTGCAGGCCACGCCCGACCTGATGATGGGCGACCTGCTCAAGACGATGCGCTCAAGTCAGATTTTCAGCGTCTGCGGCTTGCCCGAGGTCAAGCTTCGTAAGATTAAGGCCAAGGGCAACGACGCGACGAAATACCAAGCCGATCTAACGGGTCTGGACGTATTCGACCCGATCGAGATGCATGCGCATCACGAGCCTGGCGATAATGTACCGGCTTGGTTCCTCGACACCGATTACAACGGACTATGCTTCCATGTCTCACAGGCGTTTTTCCCGCGCACGAGCGCATGGGACAGCCTGAAGAAGGCGCTGCGCGGCACCTACGACGAAGCGGTATGGGACCATCTCGCGGGCACGACCAGCGCTCCGTTCGAAGCCGGCGAGCACGGCCAGATAGCCGTCAAGGTGATCGATGACCGCGGCAACGAGTTGATGGTCGTGAAAGACCTTAAAGAAGCCGTTTAGTCCTCGGAGGTATTCGAAGTAGGAGAGCAAAGAAGCAAAAGAAAAATGCCAGCAGTCAAGAACTTCGGGTATCTATGGGATCGCGAGCGAGTGTTTTGGGGGCGTCCCAAGGTCACCGGAACACTGCTGGGATACCATAAGGATTATAAGGTAGTCGACTTTCGCGAGCAAAAGGGAATCTATCTGCTCCATACGCAGGATCTGAAGGTTGTGTACGTCGGTCAAGTAGGTTCCGGAGATCAGAGTCTGTTCAATCGGCTTAGGCAGCATACTAAGAGCGGCAAGCTTTGGAACAGGTGGCGATATTTCAGCTGGTTCGGCTGGCGCAACGTGAACAAAGGAAATCATAAGCTCAGCAACTATTCCAGAGGTTCGCCAAAAATTTCTGGAAAGAGTGAGGAGTTCCTAGATGAAATAGAAGCCGTACTCATTCAAGTGGTCGAACCACCGTTGAATAGGCAAGGCTCGACCTGGAAGCAAACGGTGCAGTTCCAACAGCATGACGATGAACAGCTTGAGCATTCGGATTTACCCAGCATAGCTGAGAAGCAAGCAGATATGGTCGGACGACTTAATAGTTTGAGCAAACAATTGAACAAGCTGAAAACATCTTGAGGTTTTCTTGAATGCCCGACTACGAAGTACCTGAGCCGATACTCAACTCGCCATACGATGAACCCGGCGAGCACTGGAATATTGAAGAAGGCGCGTCGCCGGAGAGGCGAACCGGACGCCGACCAGCGGGGTACTTTTATCGCGATCCAAAAGCACCGCCGGGCGATGATGAACATGCCGCGCGGGGAACGTGGCAGGAACTCAAGCTCGTCAATCTAATTCGCGAGCGGGTCAAGCAATGGCGTAGCCAAGGCTATCCGGGAGTCACGCGGACGACACTCGACCTGCTTAACTATTGGCGCCGTGAGGGCCGCCACCATCGATTGTTTTTCGCGCAACTTGAAGCGACTGAGGCAATCATCTTTCTCAACGAGGCGCGCGCAGACTTTCGCCAAGGAGTCGAGGTCCCGCTCGACGAGCCGAGCGACGAGGGGAAGGCCAAGGGACTCAGAGCTTTCCAGCGCTATGCCTGCAAGATGGCCACCGGCGCGGGCAAGACCACCGTCATGGGGATGCTCGCCGCATGGAGCATCTTGAACAAGGTCAACGACCGGAGCGACGGCCGCTTCTCCGACACAATTTTGATCGTCTGCCCGAACGTCACGATCAGAAATCGCCTCGGCGAACTCCATCCCGAGGACGGCGAGGCGAGCCTCTACCGGCAGCGCGATCTGGTTCCCGAGCATCTGATGGCGGACCTGACCAAGGGTCGCGTCATCGTAACCAACTGGCACGTATTCGAGCCGCAGACCGCCCAGAGCGGAGGAACCAGCAGCAAAGTCATCAAGGCCGGAGTGCGCGTCCGCACCGAGGAAACGATAACCATCGGTGCAAAAACCACCACCGCGCGGGGTAGACGTTACCTCACCCCCGATGAATTGGAACGGCAGGTCGCAGCGGGGCTGGTCAACGTCCTTAGCGAAGAAAAGGACAAGGAGGGAAACCTCAAACGGGTACGGATCGAGTCGTACAGATACGTTGAAAGCGACACGGCGGTAGTCAACCGCGTGATTGGCAGGGAGGTCGGCGGCAAGCAGAACATCCTCGTGTTCAACGACGAGGCTCACCACGCCTACCGCATCCGCCAGTCCGAGAACGGCCACGAAGAAGACGAGGAGGATGAGAACGAACGGTTCTTCAAAGAAGCGACTGTATGGGTTGACGGGCTCGATCGGATTCACAGGCTACGCGGAATAAACTTCTGCGTCGATCTCTCGGCGACGCCATACTTCCTCGGCCGAGTCGGCCAGGACACGAATCGAACTTTCCCATGGGTCGTGTCTGACTTCGGCCTGACCGATGCGATCGAGTCGGGCCTGACCAAGATCCCACAGCTCGTGGTCCGCGATACAACAGGAGCCCCGGTTCCAAGCTATTTCAATATCTGGCGCTGGCTGCTCACCAGACTTACCGCGAGTGAGCGCGGCGGCAGGAAGGCCAATCCGAAGCCTGAAGCCGTCCTGAAGTACGCGCACACGCCAATCGTAATGCTTGCGGAATACTGGAGAGAACTGAGTGAAGAATGGGAACGCGAGCGGCCGGAGGATCCGCGGCCTCCCGTCTTCATCATCGTGTGCAAGAACACGAAGATCGCCGACGTCATCTACAAGTGGCTGGGCGAAAACGACCCACCGTCCGGAATCCCGCCCGCGAAAATCGCCGGCTTTCTGAACACCGACGAACGAAAGCACACCATCCGCGTCGACTCCAAAGTGGTCGCCGAAACGGATACCGGCGAGGCCAAGAGCGACGAGGACCGGTGGATGCGGCTCACGCTAGACATGGTCGGCAAGATCGAGTGGCCGCGGGACAGGCTAGGGCGATCAATCTATCCCGAGGGTTTCGAGCAACTGGCCAACAAGCTCGGGCGGCCTTTACACCCTCCCGGCCGCGACGTCCGATGCATCGTCAGCGTCGGGATGCTCACCGAAGGATGGGACTGCAACACCGTCACGCACATCGTCGGTTTACGGCCGTTCATGTCGCAGTTGCTATGCGAGCAGGTCGTGGGGCGTGGGCTGCGCCGGTCTAGTTACGACGTCGGCGACGATGGGAAGCTCACGGAAGAAGTCGCGAAGGTCTTCGGCGTGCCGTTCGAGATTATCCCATTCAAGGAAAACAAAAGGGGCGGGCGGCCCACGGCGAGCCGTCACCATATCCACGCGCTGCCGGAGAACGTGCACTTCGAGATCAGGTATCCCCGAGTAGACGGGTACCGGCAGGCGATTCGCAACCGCATCGCGATCAACTGGAGCGGCACGCCAGCGCTGGTCATTGACCCGATGAAGATCCCACCGGAAGTCGAGGTCAAGGCTAACGTGCCAAGCAACAAAGGGAGACCTTCCCTTTCAGGACCGGGCAGGCTCGAGAAGATCGATCTGAACCCATTTCGTTCAGGGCGAAGGTTTCAGGAATTGGTTTTCGATATGGCGGCCGAGCTGACGCGCGAATACGTGAATCGTCGCGAATGCGAGGCTCCGGCGCATGTTTTGTTTCCGCAGCTGCGCCAGATGGTCGACCGATATCTTCGGGAACGAGTCCGGCCGCTTCCGCCGGCCGAGACCATAGATGTCTTCTGCTCCCCTTACTACGGATGGGTGATCGAGCACCTGCGGGACGCGATCAAGCCCGACATCTCGCAGGGCGAAGCGCCAATCGTGCCAATATACGAAGCGCGGCGAGGACCGGGTTCAACCGGCGAAGTGGACTTTTGGACGAGTCGAGAAGTTCGTGAGGTCGTGAAGAGCCACATCAACTACGTAGTTGCCGACACGAAGACTTGGGAAGAGTCGGCAGCGTACCTCATCGATACAAATGACGCCGTTGATGCATTCGTAAAAAACGCCGGCCTCGGTTTTGCGATTCCGTACTTCTACAACGGTGAGGCGCACGACTACATTCCTGACTTCATTGTGAGACTCAAGACTGAGCCGCCGCTGCATCTCATTATCGAGGTGAAGGGCTACGACGAACGCGCCGATATTAAGGCGCAAGCCGCACAGAAGTGGGTTGATGCGGTCACTGCCGACGGCGCATACGGTCGACGGGCGTATGCCCTCGCAAAGAAACCCTCCGAAGTGAAACAGGTGATCGCTGATGCGGCGACCAACGCCGGACAATACGCCTCAAGGTTAGGTACCACGATAGACCGCAGCTCGACTCACTAAGCTAATGATACCCAGCAGCCTTGTAGAAACGACCAGCGGCCCGTAGTTGGCCGGCCACTAACGAGGCGGTTGATTTAACTTGGTTCGTCCGGACAAGGCCCGTATTTCTATTCGTAAGAACGCACAATTCGAACTTAATAGCACCTTCGTCCGCTATTCTTACTTCCCTCGAAACTGCGGGGGGCGTTTTTCTCTGAAGGCGCGGATGCCCTCGGCTAAATCTTCGGTTTGCTGGGACTGCGTGACGGCCTGGCCCTGGTAACGATAGGCAACTTCCGGGGGCGCTTCCCAACCGTTCACAATCGCCGACTTGGTGTAGGCGAGGACCAGTGTCGGCCCCTCCGCCAATCCGCGCGCGAGGCTCATCGTTTCCTGCTCCAGCCGTTCGAGCGGGACGACCCGGTTCACCAGACCCCAGCGCTCTGCCTCTTGTGCTGAGAGCGTCGGCGCGAGCAGTGCCCATTCCATCGCCTTGCCGATCCCGACGAACTGCTGCAAAAGATTGGTGCCGGTGCCGATGCCGCGCTTTGAAAATGGAATAGAGAGCGTCGCATTGTCGGCCATCACTCGCAGGTCGCAGCCCAACGCGAGATTGAAGCCGGCGCCATGCGCATGGCCGTTGATCATTGCGATTACCGGCTTGGATAGTGCCCGCATCAGCGAGATTATGAGCGGCCATCGGCCTTCGCCCTGAACATACTGCTTGATCGGATCGGCGAATCGGCGATCGGGCTCTCCCGGTTCCGACATGCCCCGGAGGTCGTCGCCCGCGCAGAAGGCGCGGCCGGCGCCGCTCAGCACCACGACGCGAACATCGGCATCACGGTCGCACTCCTCCAGCGCATCCAGCAATTCGACGCCGATACGCACGTTGAGCGCATTCAGCCGTTCGGGGCGGTTGAGGGTTAATCGGCAAATCGAGCCCTCACGTTGCACTAGGAGATATCGGTATTCCATGCTCATGCTTGTCCCGATGATTTAAATAATTTCACTGATTGTGCATGCGCCGCAGCAGACGACCCCCACCTAACCTCCCCCTGGTCAGGGGGAGGGATACATTTGCCTTTCTATTCACCCTCGCCTTGCGTCTCAAGCGAAATCGCTTTGCGTTGATCCCTCGACTTCGCCGCAAAAGAATGCGGCCCCGCTCAGGATGACGAATGGAGCGCGGCGAAGAATGCCGCGAAGCCTGCCTTGGGGAGCCAAAGCGAAGCCGAAGGGGATTCATTCTGCTCAGCCGCTCCTGGCAAATCGCTTAGCGTTGACCCCTCGGCTTCGCTCGGGGTGACATAAGAGCGCGCGGCAAAGGCTCCGCAGCCTGCCCTGAGTACTGCCGAGGGGATCGGCATGACAGAAACGGGTATGCTGACGTCTTCGTTCGGCACGATTCAGGTTGCTCCCAAGGGCGGCTCGAGAGCTGCCCCTACCGGACCTCGCAGGCGGTGCTAATCTTCGATCACCGGCAGCACAATATGCGAAGGGCGGTCACCATCGTGGTGAACTGTGTTGTCGGCCACGACCAGGCCGCCCGGTGCGCCTAACGTTCCGCCGGTGTTGGGATTAACGTCGAAGCGGGGGGAATTCGATGACGAAATGTCAACACGGATTCGATGGCCCCGCTTGAAGACGTTGCCCGTCGGGTAGAGTGCGAAGTTGAGCTGGTAAACCTCGTTGAGTTGCATCAGTTCCGGTTTGGTGAACGAGTCACGGAATCGCGCGCGCATGATCGAGTCGGTCAGGTTGAGCGCATATCCATCGGGGTAATCAGCGCTCGGCGGATATACGTCGATCAGCTTGACAGTGAAATCAGTATCCAGAGCCGACGAGGATACCCACAGATTTGCGGTGACTGGACCGGTGACTTCGAGGTCGCGTTCCAGCGGCCTGGTTTGAAACACAACCACGTCGGGCCGTGCAGCGAGCGGGAGCGGATCCAGTGCTTTGATGGCAGGTGCAACGCCTGCCCCGCCCCGTTGGTCGAATCCGCCGCCGGGCATGATCTCGAAGCCCACCGAGATGTTGCCGCCCACGGTGGGTACCGGATCGCCCGGGTCAAACCGATAAGAGGTTGCAGCGAATCGCACTTGTGGCTTCTGCGTTGAGAGTTCACCGCCAGCCTGCAGATAAAAGGGAGTATTCCGCGCGCGTGCCAGAGGCCATTCGCGCTCTGAACGCCAATGGCCGCCATGTTCGATGCGGCCGGTCGCGCCGAGCACGTCGTATATTTTGCGGCCGCTGCCAGTGCCCATCACGAAGATCCGTACCGCTGGTTCGTTGATAACTTCGGTATCGAGTTGCTTCAGCCAATGGTCGAACCATCGCAGCCGCAGGCTGTCGTAACAGTCGAGTGCATCCGGACCAAAGTAGACATCACCGGACCATTCCTCGTCGGCGCGCACGCCGTGGAGCCATGGACCCATGATCAATCGGTGAGGGCTCCGCTTGAGCCGGCTCAGCGCTATGAAGTTCTCGCTGGTGGCGCGCGCATAAGAGTCATACCACGAGCCGAAATAGACCGTCGGCACGTCCGCGTGCTGTTCGTAGTAATCGCGGATCGCGTAGCCACGCTCATGCCAATATTCATCACGGACGGCGCGGGTTTGCAGGTCCAGCGCCCAGCGTTCGTACGTCGGCAGCATTCGCAGCGGCGATACGCCCTGCTTGAGCGGCAGGCGCTTGAGCCAATAGCTAAGGTTGTTGCGGGCCTCGAGCAATGCGCTGCGCAAGGCTGGATTGGCGCGCGCCTCCTTACTGGTGACCGCCATGTGGAACGCATAAATGAGGAAACGCTGCTCCAACGCGCCGTTGTGGCGCATCGAACACGAATAATAGTCCGACGGTCCCTCGGTCACGAACATCGCAGCCAGATGAGGCGGATTGAGCGTCGCTGCGGCGCTCTGCACGGCCGCCATGTACGAAGTCCCCATCGTGCCAACTTTGCCGGTGCACCACGGCTGCGAGGCGGCCCATTCTATCGTGTCGTAGCCGTCGGGCGCCTCGTGCGCGAACGGGTACCATTCGCCCTCGGAATGGCCGCGCCCGCGCACGTCCTGAATCAACACCACGTATCCGTGCTGCGCGAAGAACCGCGCAGGCAGAACGAAGCGCGCGGCGTCCTTATCGTAAGGGGTGCGCTCGACTAACGCCGGAAAGCGTCCGGGCGCACGCAGGCCACCAGTGGATGGGAAGTAAATGTCGGTTGCGAGCCGCATGCCGTCGCGTACGGGGATCATCGTGTCGCGTTCGACCGCTACGTCGTAGGCATGCCACGAACCAAGGCGTTCCTTCGAGGTCATCGAGAACTCCTCTTCAGAGAGGAGTGAGGACGATAGAAGTGACGAGAGAGAGGTAATCTTTCTGGCTACTCACTCCTCTTTTCTCACTAGTGCGCTGTAAACATTGAAATGGATATTGCTGGAAATCCCTCCCCCTGACCAGGGAAGAGGAGAGCCTGCCCTGAGGAGCGCCAGCGACGAATGGGTTAGGTGGGGGTCGTCCGGCTTGATTTCGATACGACACATCCAATATCGTTTTTCAACGTTACAGGCCACTAGTCTATCTTAATCCGGCCATTGCGGAGAATGAGTGCCGAGCGGCACCGGGGGTCTTGCCCAGTATGCTCTCGTCTCCGACATCTGTGCGATAGGGGCGGAGATGTCGCAACTGGCCAATCGGCGTCATGGTTTCCCTAGTAAGCTGATTGATTTCTTCGGCCGATCGAGGACACGGATGCCAGAGAGCGGCCGGGTGCCGTCGGCCTAAACGGTTGCGGGGGCGCATTGCCGAGACGAACAATTTCGAGCAACTGCAGCGACTCGGCCAGCATGAGATGAGTCACCGTCTTTTCTGGAGTAGCGGCGATACAAGGAGAGGCTCCTCGGTGGCTCGGGACAAGGCCGCGCCGCTCATAATAGCGCAGCGTCTCCACATGGAGTCGTGCGGCCCTCGCGACTTGCCGATAGTGAGCGCCATGCGATCCTCCTTCACCCCAAATAAGTCTAGCAGGATGCGGAAAAAAGGCCTTCCGCACCCTGCTTCCCTCTCTGTAATCTCCCCCAGAGGGGGAGAACTAAACACTAGCAGAGCCGAAGGCGGAGCGAGCTAACGAGTCCGCGAGGTGCGAATCAAAAAGGAAGGAAGCCAACCTTATCGCAGGGTGCGGAAAGACTCTTCATGATCAAATAGGTTTTTCCGCACCCTGCTAAAGCCTGTACCTAGGTACGGAGTCAAGGCCGCGTTCGTAATCGCAAGGTGACCTCGAACCCGATGATATTTTTAGGCTGTTAAAAACGGTAAGCCGGAATCGGTGAGAGTGACACCTCGAGTGTCGCGATTAGCCTATTGACGCCGCCCAGCGGCCAAAGCAGTATCTCGACCGGTGGCTGGAGCTTTTGTCCGCTCCCAAGAGTGGCGGTGCGGAGGGGAGCGGCCGCCGGCCGAACACGGCCGACAGATACTCATCGGCCGTGGGGTGGAGAGCACCTCTAACTACGTCACAAGGAAAGGAGAGCACCGTGACCAAGCTGACGCGACGCTCGTTTCTGAAGCAGACCTCGGTAAGCGCGGCAACGCTTGGCTTGCTGCCTACCATACCCGCCCTGGCAGCCATCCCGCACTCGCTGGAAGCTGCAGCGCCGGAGTCGTCCGCCACGTTTACCGGTCCCATGGTAGTCCATGTGAGCGATGTAGCCACGGGCGAGGTTACTCTCCTCGTGGGCGCGCGGGAGATCGTCTTCCGCGATCCCCAGTTCGTCGCGCGCCTCATAAAGGCTACGCGCTAGGGCGGGTGCGCCGAGCAGACCTCATCAATAGCGCCGCGACTCGTTTCCGGCCGTAGGAAGGAGAGGAGCACCCATGTCATCCCATCGTGAAGCCCCCGAGATTTCCAAGGACCCGGTGGCGGATAACACCGATGTCTACGCGTTTGTGAGCCCGGACGCTGCCGACACGGTCACGCTGATC
>WNFC01008853.1_pt1 | contig 11121 bp, 12 predicted proteins | sample 5400541 | NCBI WGS metagenome assembly WNFC01 (sample SAMN13153342, study PRJNA577476) | soil metagenome | isolation source: 120 cm saprolite under Douglas fir tree site 2 hole 2 replicate 1 | place: USA:California | collected 2015-04-18
AAAGGACTATGAAATGAGCCGTTAATCATTGGCAGGCCGGGTCCGATGCATGAGAAACCAGAACGTGGGACAAAACACAACATCCCTCGTTTCTCGATACGTGACACCAAGTTGAGAGCGTATTCAACCGCACGTTTACCTCTTTGGGTTGCACCATTCCACGTGTACACCATATACCAGTGTACTGCCCCGAAGCTGGTTGACAAGCCTGGATGATGTTGTAGAGGCAACACAACACTCAACATAACTTCCAACTTCCAGGCTGAATTGCAGCGGCGACAGTAGCAAAGGTTTAGTGTGGGGTGAACGTCGGTCTTGGTACGCTCTAACATATTAGCGACGCAAAGGGGATCTCTCCCATACTTGGAAACCCCCGGCCCCGGCCCCAACCCCCCTCCCCGCACACCCATCAGGATCTTAGGACAGTCCTGCGTTTAGTGGAAGATACCAAGCGACGTGCTTGGTCGTACATCGCCCGGAGGAACGTACCCACTGGCCGCGATTCAGCCGTCACTCGCACACCCCTTGCCACCGCCCAGAGGCCACTGCCGATCGCTCTGAAGTGCCTGATATCACAGCAGGGAATGGATGGTTGATCAGTTAGAGAGGATACGCGAGAGGTTGCGAGTTTGTGTCGCACGCCAACACATTTGTTGGCCATTACAGTACTTCAAAGTCGGAGGTCACGTGCCCTTTGTTGTGTCGTTGGAGGGATCGAAAGCGCGTACCTGCTCCGATACCCGGCTCAACGTTTGCTGCATCACGCGGGATCTGCCCATGGCGGTAGCTCACGCGCAATAATTTCTTTCCGGCCGACTCGGGCTAGTAACGCGCTGCCAGCCAGGTGCCAGGTACCCCCCCCCGAGTCGATGAGCCCAGTCTCTCGTACCATGTGGGCCACCCAATTTAGATGGTATCGTCCACTCGCAGCGCAGGACACTGCGTGGCCCCCGGGCCAGGCGCGATATGTTTGTCCGATGTATAAGCTGGAATTTTTCACGATTTCTGCGTGCGGTCCTTTGTGCTGTGCTGCTTGTGCGATCAGTGCCAGTGCCAGTGGCCGAGATGACCCTGCTGCGGTCACGGTGTGTTTTGAAGTGGGTGCCGAGATGGTGGACGAGAAAAGATGGGTGGGATCTCTGCTTTGGAGAAGGAAGAAACGATGGAGCGTTTCGCCTGACGCCTCAAAGTGAGCCACAGTAGCGATTTGTGGTTCACGTGGTTTGCCAACCAAAGGACTGCTTCTCAGCTCCTGCTCCTCCACCCTTGCTTGTGGCTTGTCACTCGGGTATGGTCTGCAGGAAAGGTGCCACTTGAAGGTGCATTTGAGACATTACACATTCGAATGGCACCATTCCTGCACTCATCCATACAGGGAGTCAGTGCCATATCAGTGCCCACAATTTGCAGTTAACGTAGTTGCAGTTGCCAACCATCCTTATTCAAATAGGGGCCCCGGTCATAGTACCTTGCAACCATACGGAGTAAGGACAGTCAGTGTGACAGCTGCTTGTGGCACAGATTCAATTGGGAGTTCACGGTTAATGGTGATGCCAACATTACCGATGCCGGTGGCCCTTCAAGCTTCAGGGTCAGACTGGGACGTCGCTGCGAGCCTGAGTGAGCGGTCGAAGAGCGGTTGAAATTTGAACAAAAGTACCGCCACTGCGCCTCCCTCGGTCGACGACTCATCTCGCAAGCAAGACAGAAGATCCGCGGGAAGTGGACAAGTGTTATTCGTTGGTGGAGGAGGGGCCGAGGCCACGCTGGCGGCGAGCCAATGAAGGGGGGAAATGGCCCCCGTACAATACGCGAGGTCGGATGTGTTCAAACTCAGGCCCAGACCCCCTCGACAACTTCGAATCCGATGAGCGGGGGCTGACACGGGAGAGGGCGAGGTCGAGTTGTGACTTTGGCGTTAGCGACCATCATGACGTTTTGCCCCCCGGCTTGCACCGCTTGATCCCCCCGATTTCGATTTCGAGATGCAAAATTGGCGGCCCTTCGTTACATAATCCGCTGTGGCAACACCAGTTAAGCTTGGTCACCGCGGCAAAAGGTTTTGTCAGTTCAAGAGACGGGAGACATTCCGCTCGTAAAGCTTTTCTGGTCAGATTTGCAGCGGTGTGTAAGACCAGATTCCTGCTGGCATTTCTATCGTGGATGCTACAGCAGGGCATGACATGCGCACATTCGTACCGTAAATGATATGTCACTGCCCCCGCCTTTAAGTTCGAATGAAACCGTTCTGGCCATGTGCACAATGGTCAGCGAAGCTTATCTATTTCCTCGCAGTCAAGACAGGACAGGATTCCATCGAAAGCTTACAAAACCGACGTTTATGCACTTGCGAAGCTGAAGAAAGAATGGATACCAATCTCCCCAGCCGCCTGAATGCATCCTAAACGAGACGACGTCCAGCTTGTATCCATCCATGTGTGAAATTTCTTGAAGGTGGCGGGTAGTCTGATGGATCATTTGCGCTTCTGATGCATGGCGGTACCTGCGTAGCAACACTTTCTGATCATCAGCTACCACGAACAGACGTCGCACTAATTCGGTGTGTCTGTTGCTGGTTTGTTGACTTCAAATTGTTTCGCCCACACTCTGATCTTTGTTTACACTCCCAACTTCAGCATCCCATCTGCCAGCTATGGTCATAAATATCGTTATGATGGCTGCAGGGCCCATATAAATGCGCTCCAACTTGCACTTCCGATGGAAAAAGCCACGTCGGTCGCCTCGGGATGAGAAGGGGCTACATCTGATGCCAGGCAACCCGGGACTCGGAGGCTTGACCTGCAAAGAAACACCCGGCACTCGCAGAGAATCTGATCGATCACCCCCACCTTTGGCGGGGGCCGTTAGCGAATCCCCTCTGGATTCTTCTGTGGCGGAAAATAAAGTTGTAAATGTGGTTTAGAACCGCGGTGCATGCATTGTCAGGAGAGATGGTGACGAGGATTCAGGCCATATTCAGGATTCAGTTCTGATTGGTGGGATCAGACGGGCGGCACGGGAACTATTGTCCTTGTCCATTTTCTTGTTTGGAGTCGCGTCCTTGCCAACGAAAATCATTCAGGTAGTGCTATATTCGCCCCCACGAGCGGGCCTCGGGTTGGTCTCCTTCCTTTCACTTTCCTTTCAGCAGAAGACGACAGGTCGTCCTCCTTTCCCCTTGACCCATGGGCGTCGCGTTATCAAGACACGATGTGACCAATTATCTACCCACAAATGCAACCAGTTCTGCTATGCTCTACGGTTCTTCTGCCACGCCTTATACGAGCTTTGAGAGTGGCTTCATTTCCGTATGTTCTCTGAGTATTGCGCGCGTCAATAAATGGTTGGAACTTCGCCTGTTCGTAGGCAATTGTTGTAGCGGCTTTCTTTTCGGCATTATCGGTGGTATTACTAATTTTTGTGAGTTGGACTGTCTTTCCCAGACGCGAGAACTGGACTTGACGTTACCTCAGATCAATGTAATCCATCCACCTTCACGCCTCGGGGATCATACCCACATCCCAATCATTTTTGGTTCTCTAATCGTGTCCAATCTCTTGCAATCCATCGGCACCATCTTCAATATCCGATGGGTGTCTCTGGGCAGTGTCTCCCCAGGGACTCTATGCAGTCTTCAAGGTGCGTCCGCTCCAACGAACGTCGCATAATTCATGACCTGATAGCGTCACGGCGGCTTATCATATAATTATAGGTGGCATCAAGCAAGCCGGCAACGTCGGTACGGCCGTCTGGTGGGAATCATGCCTCTATCGTGGCTCGGAAACGGCCGTTGACTTGGCTTGTTTTGCTTTCCAGGTCATTTACGCTCGCGCTGCATGCCTTCTCTCTCCTGTTCTTGCGAGCGCGCATCAAGACGCGCAGCAAGTGGCTCACGCTTGTTCTGGGATGGACTTTCATCGTCTTGGTCGTCTCCATCGGTCCTCTGGCGATCCAGAAGAAAGCCCTCGGTCCATACTTCGGTCCCTCGGGATTTTGGTATGTCGCGCGTCGTCTGTCCTAATCACCTGCCACGCCGCTGATTCTGTATCCAAGGTGTTGGATCACAGAGCAGTACCCTGCCGAACAGACTTTCCTGGAATATATGCTTGTGAGTGTTGAGAGCGTTGGTCTCCAAGAGACAGACAACACTTCTGGTATCCATGTTAACGGCGTGCCTTCTTCCGCATTCAGGAATGGGTGTCCGCGTTCTTCAGCTTCGCGCTTTACGTGACCGTCCTTCTTCGCGTTCGTGGAAACCTCATCCAGGACACCGCGGGAAAATGGTCCCTTCGATGGATCCCGCGTAGCGAAAGCTGGCAGCTCGGATTCGTAAGAGATTATCTCGATTCGTGCACTGTCAAGTTGGCTGCGATCATCGTCTGGTACGGCTGATTTGTATCCCTCTCGTGGCCCATTCATTGTTGACATTCAATTTGCACCCTTTTCTAGGTATCCCGTACGCATTACGCCACACTAAATTTTGAGACGAGTCCGTTGATCCGGACGATTGCTTCTTAGGTGACATACACCGTGCTCATCGTCCCAATCTCAATAGCGCGCTTCGCAAGCTATGCTGGTGCCCGCGTGCCACACGGTTTCACCTTTATGGCTGACTTGATCTTCGCGCTCGGAGGTCAGTTTTTCACCGATGCGCGCCACGTTACTACTACCCCCTCCCCTCCCCGCGCCGCCACCATCTGACACCCACCCGTCTTAGGATTCGCGAATTTCCTGCTCTTCCTCGGCACGCGCCGGTTCATACCCGACGCTAGCATGATCCCTGATCTCTCGACGCCTCGATCGCGCCTGGACAAGGACTCCCCCCAAGCTATCGGCATCACGCCCTTCGTACTCATGCCCAGAGATACCGAGGAAAAGCCCCCGGAGATGATGATGGCGGCTGCCTCCGACGAGGAGGCATGTGTGTCATTCCCCGATAGGAAGACAGACTCAGAGGCGGCGTCGCCAGACTCTCTCACAAGCATGGTTTCATTTATGAGCGATGCTTCTTGTGGGTCTATGCAACCGCTCAAACCTTGACGTTTAGGTGTGAATGGTCAGCATGGCGAGTTCTGTAGTAAGCGCTGGGAGTTGTCGTGCTACTATATTTCCTTTGATTGGGTTAATGCGATGGCGTGTATGTATGGGTACGGAGATTGTTTTATTCCGGAGTACTTTCTCCTATTCGATTGATATTGTTAGGTCCAAGGGCCGTCTGTCTACAGTATGCAAGCTCGTGGTCGCTGAAACGGACGGCCCAAATGAGTTGGAAACGTATGTAGGTGATGGATGGTGCACATGGGTATAAGGTTTTGATATTACAACACATAAGAACGAAAATAAAGAAAATGTGGTAATAGCCTAGTCCTGAAACTTTGAGAGGCGAGAGGTGGGTGGGAGCAGGTGGTGCGGCGCACGAAGGGCGCGGCTGGGATCACCAACCCCCTATTTGTACCCACGGATCTTCTGCGACAACTGCGCCCTTCATTTCCATAACGACGGCAGCCTCGTCAACGACGGTCAGGTCGTCCCAATCCTGTTCGTCGTCTTCCTGTTGAGGCACGTTGCTGCCGACGATGGAGATAGGGGTTCCAGCCGAGGTGAAGGCATATTCCAAGCGAGACAGGGCGTCTTGTGCGTTTTTGTCCAACGAGGCAACGACAGGGACGCAATCCGAAGTGAGCGGAGGCTCAGCCAAGACGTCACCTTCTAGTGCCGGGAACACGCGCAATTTGAGGTTGTAGGGACCCCCGTTGACGTGTTCGACGCACTCGGAAAGCTCCTCGCATACGTCTTCCAGATCCACCGTGAGGCACTCTACGTGAATATGACGTAAAGACCCGCTGGCCGCTGCCAACACGCGCAATGCGGACGGCAGCTGGGAGGGCGAAAATAACGGGGTGAAGCGCACGCGTTCCAGAGCGGGAATGGACAGACGCTCCGTGGTGCAGAGGACGCCCGAGCTGAGTGCTGCGCAGCGCAGGTGAGATCCGGCACGGAGAAGAATGTGGGTGGCCCATCTTGCATTCTCCGCAGGCGAGGCGCTCTCAAACGCGCCGATCTCAATCGTCTCGAGCTGGCATCGCACGTCCAGATCGCCAGATGCGAATAGGGGATCTCCGAGGGATGTGTTATGGATGCCAAGGTGCCGAAGCGTCGCGATCGATAAAAGCCTCGGCAGAGTGGCACATGATGGTGGTGGTGCGCGGCGCGACGGGCTGTGCCATGTGTCGACGACGGTGGCACAAGGGAGGGCACGAGCGATGCGGGTAATGGAGAGAGATTTAAGATTGGGCAGCGCGAGGGCCATGCCCACGACGGTCCGCTCGCTCCTAAATGCATGAATTGCTAAGTATAGAAGCCGGCCGGCATGACGCACGAGGCAACTCACAGTGAGGAATGGATCGCATCTCGGCAAGGCTCGACGGCGAGATCCGTGAGCTGCTCGAGCTTGGAGAACGACGATATCGCTAGTGGGGATAATTCGGTGGAAAGGTGGAGAGAGAGCGTTCGGAGACGGGGGGTGAGGTAAAGGATTCGACAGAGGGCGTCGGAACACGCCGCCTGTGTGATGGCGGCAGCGTTGGACGTGTTGGCGGCGGTGCTGATGTCGAGGGAGCGAATGTGTAGCGCATGGTTGGCGGGCACGTGATGTACGAAGTGTTGAAGCCCGCCGAAGGATGATATTGTGACCGACTGGAAACACGACCGATCAGCATTATTGGGGACGTGGGTGAGGACATGGGCCAACGTACGTTGTAGATGGCGGGTATGCAGAGGGTATGGTTGTAGCGGGAAACCAGGGAGAGGGAATGGAGCGCCTTGACGTCGAGCAGCTCGGTGATTGCCAGCTGGATCTCCACTGGGAGGGAGGGCCAATTGGAGGCGGGTGATGTGGATGAGAGGATCATGGATGGGGATGTTGGGAGGGGGTACAGATCCAGTATTGGGACTGGCGAAGAAGACTTATATACGTACGTACGATCATTTGTGGGGAAGAATCGACTGGTGACCGACTAACACGGGATGGAGGAGACGGCTATAGTGGATGCGGGCCTTCCGAAGTTCCATGGAAAGGTGCCTTTTTCTGAGGCTGAGATCCTATCTAAAGGTGCGTGATCGACGTCTGCTCCATGTATGATTCAATTAGGCGAGCTGTTACTAGTGGCGGCGAGACGCCCACATCGCAAGTCAGCGTCCTCGCATATCGGCCTCCTCTCCAAGCCCCCTTCACCCATCCAAGTTTCGGCGTCAACCGAGCGAATGGCCTCGCCGCTCAACGTACCAATCTCATACTTACGTTCCGGATCAAAAGTGGCTCCTTCTGTCGTCCGCAGACAGATCACCCACCCTCATCTGTCTTCCACGACTCATATCACCGACGAGCTCGATGGGCGGTGTCCTCCTATCCAAAAGGACAAACTTCCCGGCCGGACCTTCCGCACAAGTGAAACATGGTAGGTATCATCACAGATCATCGATCTTTGACACCTCCCACCGCAGATGGCTAGCGTCTCTGCCACACTCGCACCTCATGAGGAATCGGACCGAGCATTTCTAGGATACAGTAACATGGGCTACAAGTCGGTTTAATACGCCCGTGTCCCGTTGTCGTCGGTTCGTATAGCCATACTACTATGGGTACCCGATTCGGTGTATCTGCTTCTCTCTCCCAGACACCGCCTCACAGGTGGCCTGTGTCACCCGCTACCCAATGAGTCGGTGCGCCGTCTTTGTGGACATTCATAACACCAAACTCAGGGCGTCAAAGACCGCTGTGGATAGTAAGCTGCCCGACGGCTCTGGAGTAGCCCCGTTCCTGTGTCCCCCTTACAAATTTTTTCGACGAACCGCTTTTTTTCCCTTTCAGGCCCGAGCTATCTCTGATCTGAGACCATCTAGCTAATTTGATCGTTTGGTGTCTCAGGTATCAAGGACGAGCTTATTTGTCTCTTTTCTTGATGCCTCCCACCTTCCCCCGCATTGGCTAGCACCCAACGCCCGGAGACACGTTCCCATGCTGGGTTCACAAGCCACAAGACACAACCCCGGCTCATGACAATTCCTCGCCGCCAACTGTCGTGCATTTGTGGAGCATCCGACACACGATCGTAGTTGTGCAAGCGGACATCGAATCTGGAATTAACCTTGGCTTTTCGAAGTATGGAGGTATCTCATTATGACCGTTATTAATACGGTACTATTACTATTATACTTTACTGTACAGTATCGTGGGTCTCATTGCACCAATTGAATAGTGCGCGTGAAGAGATCCTGGCAGTCTCCGGGTAGTATGACACCGGGCTGGTCGGATTACGCTCATCGAGTGAAAAACACGTGCTAGCAAATGATAAGCCGCGGCGTATTCCGGCGGTTTACAGCTCTCCACATGTCATGGTCATCCAGCACATGTCATCCAGCAAAGCCAGTTAGCAGTATCTATAATCACGGATATCCACATGGCGATGGCCCAAATGTTTTCATTCTTATGCTCCCTCATCTGGGATGAAATTGTTGTAATGCAGTTCGCAGCAGTGAGTTCGACTTCAGGAGGCCATACGCTTGTGGCACGCACCTTTGACACACCTTGGAGCTTGAAGCGCACAAGCAGTCTTCATTCGCTGTTTGCGGATAGATCGATATAAATCCCGTAAAAAACTGTGAGCTATGTTTGTTTTTTTCTTGCGAAATTTTGAAGACCATGAGGTCCCGCTTAGGTAAAAGGGCTCTGCCCAAAATAGGCAGGCAAAAATGCAGGGAACCATATGCACGATCTTGAACGCGCCTTGTAACGCACGCCACTACATGTGCTCATTCACTCTATCCACATGAGATATGCCGCATGATAGATTTCGCAACACGCGCATTGCATTAATTGTACATGCAGGAATTATACCATCATGAGCTCTTGTGTGCTGCACATGCAACCCCAACAAAACGCGCCCACGTGACCTCTATTGCCCCAACCACCGGAAGGAGCAAGTCTGTAGCCGACGGGAGCGCTCCGGATGGCCGTGAGACGGGGGGTCTCAACGTGATTGTGTCTCACTTCCAGGGAAGTATGAGGCCCTGAGAGGTAGCGAAAGCGAGGAAAACACAACAAAGTGTGGGTCTGTGGTGCGAGCGCAGCGTAAAGAGTGAGCAGACCAAATTGCGCAGACCCTAGGGTAGTCGATCGGGGACGCCCCAACCAATAGTGGTATATAAGCCACAAGCCGTGGCCACCGTCCTAACTAGTGGTACGCTCACCCCTTTTTATTCGGCACCATCATTCCCGCATGTCCTCTGTTCCTCTATCCACCTTAGATGCGTCAAAGCTTGAGAATGACCTCCGAGAAGCCGAACTTCCAGCTGATCTCAACATACCTGACAACTATGTAGACTATACGCTCAAAAATACCAAGCCTTTGCCGCCCGTCACTCGGAATAACTTTTTGAAGGAACTCAACTATCTGTCTCTTGCCATCCTCACTATAACACCATCCGTCGCTCTTTATGGTGCATTCACCACCATACTTCGTTGGGAGACTGCCGTTTTTGCAGTATTCTACTACTTCATCACCGGTTTCGGTTAGTGTCCATATATGCGCCAACACTCGGTACATTTCTAGTGCTCATTTACTGTTTATTATAGGCATCACCGCAGGCTACCACCGCTTGTGGGCCCATCGCTCTTTTAACGCTTCCAAGCCTCTGCAGTACTTCCTCGCTGCTGTGGGTGCGGGTGCCGTGGAGGGATCTATCAAGTGGTGGTCCCGTGGACACCGCGCACACCACCGGTACACGGATACCGACCTCGATCCATACAATGCCCATCGCGGCCTCTTATGGTCTCACATTGGCTGGATGATCGTCAAGCCGCGACGCAGGCCCGGTGTAGCGGATGTCTCTGACCTTAGCAAGAACGAAGTGGTCCGATGGCAACACCGTTGGTATATTTGGCTTATCCTCCTAATGGGTTTCGGTGTTCCCACTGTTATTCCGGGTTTACTCTGGGGTGATTGGCGCGGGGGCTACGTATATGCCGGTGCTGCGCGTCTTGTCTTCGTCCATCACTCGACATTCTGTGTTAATTCCCTGGCACACTGGCTTGGAGATGCCCCGTTCGACGACAAGCATACTCCTCGTGATCATATCGTCACCGCGGTAGTTACCCTTGGTGAAGGCTACCACAATTTCCATCACCAGTTCCCTTCGGACTTTAGGAATGCCATTCGTTGGTACCAGTATGACCCTACAAAATGGTTCATTGGCTTCTGTAGTTGGTTCGGCCTTGCATCTCATTTGAAGGTAGGATTGCTTTGTTTCCAACCTCTCGTGAATCAGGCTGATATTCTTGCCAGACCTTCCCCGACAACGAAGTAAGAAAAGGCCAACTCACAATGCAGCTCAAACGTCTCCGTGAGACGCAGGATGGGCTTCTCTGGCCTCAAGAGACCACTGACCTGCCTGTCATCTCGTGGCAAAGCTGTAAGGCCAATTAGAAGCCCTACGATCCGACTTTTCACTAATTGGTGTTCTCCAGTCCAGGAACAATCACAGAAGCGGCCATTGATACTTGTGGCAGGTTACATCCATGATGTATCCACGTTTATCGAAGAACACCCTGGTGGTCGTCATCTACTTGTGAAGAACATTGGTAAGGATGCTTCAACAGCGTTCTTCGGTGGCGTCTATGATCACTCGAACGCCGCCCACAACGTACGCCTTCATGTTTTCATTGACTGCGCATTGTGCCTATTAAACCTGGACTAGCTACTCTCCATGATGCGAGTGGGTATTCTCCACGGCGGTGCGCCGCATGGTCTTGAAGACAAGGCCGTGCCTCCATCACAACGCCTCCGTGTCGCGAGGCACAACGAGTTGTCGAGCCCATACAGCTCTACCGCGATGTCAGATGGCGAGGGCATGCTTGGCTGAAGTGGGACATCGAACGAAACTAGAAATCATGGAATGACGATGACGAGCCCATTACTGAGATGATGGTTTGGAACGTAGTTCATTAATGTTGTCAAAAGAAGTACCAGTAGACTATCGCCTTGACGTATACGCGCTGGAATAAGCGCGAGTACATGACATAAAATTCGATGAGTATTGTTGTGGATTTTGATTCGCCGGAGG
>WNFC01012376.1_pt1 | contig 11121 bp, 13 predicted proteins | sample 5400541 | NCBI WGS metagenome assembly WNFC01 (sample SAMN13153342, study PRJNA577476) | soil metagenome | isolation source: 120 cm saprolite under Douglas fir tree site 2 hole 2 replicate 1 | place: USA:California | collected 2015-04-18
GAGGCGGCCCGGTTCGATGTGCGGTGGAAGGCGGCGGCCGGCGTGCCGCTGGATGATCCGGGGTTTGACCCGTCGTCGCTGGTGTACTGGCGGAACCGGATCGCGAGGTCGGCGCGGCCGGACCGGATCAATGACGCGGTGCGCAAGATCGTGGCGGAGACCGGGGTGCTGAGGGGCCGGCGCCGCCGGGCGGTGGACTCCACCATCTTGGCTGATGCGGTGGCCACCCAGGACACGGTGACCCAGCTGGTCTCGGCGATCCGGCGGGTGGCCCGGGAGGTGCCCGGCGCGGCGGAGCAGATCGCGGCGGTGTGCACCGGCCATGACTACGGCAAGCCGGGCAAGCCGGCGATTGACTGGGATGATCCGGCCGCGAAGGACGCGCTGGTGTCGGCGCTGGTGAACGACGCGACCGCGGTGGTGGCGGCGTTGCAGGACCGCGACCTGGAGGAGCGGGCCGCGTCGGCGCTGGGCCTGCTGGCCCTGGTCGCCGGGCAGGATGTGGAGCCCGCCGAGGGCAGTGACGGCACTGACGGGCGGTGGCGGATCGCCCGGAAGGTGGCCGAAGACCGCGTGGTTTCCACCGTGGACCCTGATGCCCGGCACACCCGCAAGTCTCCCGAGGCCCGCCGGGACGGGTACCGGGCGCACCTGGCCGCGGACCCGGAGACCGGGATCATCACCGATGAGAAGCTGACCGGGGCCGCCGGGACGCAGAACTCCGACCCGGCGGTGGCCGGGGAGTTCCTGGCCGCCGAGGCGGCCGGCGGACGCCGCCAGCCCCGGCAGCGGCGGCGGCGGCAGCGGCGGCGGCGGGGAGGAGCCGCTGGCCTGGTACGGCGATTCCGCCTACGGCACCGGTGACCTGCGCGGCGCGATCGACGACGCCGGCCACCGGGCGGTGATCAAGCCCAAGCCGCTGCGCCCCCCGGTGCAGGGCGGGTTCACCGTTGATGACTTCACCGTCAGCCAGGAGCAGGGCACGGTCACCTGCCCGGCCGGGCACACCGTGCCGCTGAGCCGGACCCGGGTCGCCACCTTCGGCGTCTTGTGCCGCAACTGCCCGCTGCGCGAGCGCTGCACCACCTGCAAGACCGGCCGCAAGCTCGTCCTGCACCCCCGCGATGACCTGCTGCGCGCCGCCCGCGCGGACTGGGCCGCCGGCAGCGGGCTGCGCGAGGACTACAAGACACACCGCCCGAACATCGAACGCGCCATCGCCCAGGTGGCCACCTGGCGGGGACGGCGGCTCAAGCTCCGCTACCGCGGGACGGCCAAGAATAACGCCTGGCTCAAGCGCCGCACCGCCGCGCTGAACCTGCGCAACCTGCTCGGCAAGGGCCTGGCCCGCCGCGACGGCGCCTGGGCGCTGGCCACCTGACCGGCCCGCAAGGCTGCCCGGCGGGGGTCCTTACCGCCGATCCGTCCCGCGGCTGGCCGTCGGTCCGGGCCCGGCACACCATGAGGACTGCATCTCAGCGCAGACGGGCCGACCGCAGGGCTCCGCCCAAAAGCGGAGACCCGGCTACGCAAAGCCCCAAGAGCTGGCCTTTTTCAGCACGCTCCTAGGCCGGGCTGACGAAGGGAACAAGATCGACTGCGGCGGCGCGCAGCACGGCGACCGCGCCGGCCGGCGCTCCGGCAGGATCGGTCAGCAGTCCCAGCGACATGGCCAGCGTGACCCGGCCGCCGTCGCCAGTCACGCCCAGCGACATGGCCAGCGTGACCCGGCCGCCGTCGCCAGTCACGGCCTCGCCCCGGGCCGGGCCGGCGTAGGCGAGCTGGCGGCTGTCCATGGCGGCGCGGAACGCGCCGACGTAGCGGGCGCGGTGCTCGGCGGGGATGAGCAGCGCGAGGGTCTGGCCGATGGCGTGGCCGGCCGTGTGGCCGAGCAGCATCTCCGCTGCCCGGTTCCACGACGTGATCTCACCCCGGGTGTTCACGGTGACGATCGCATCTGCCGCGGCGGCCAGAGCCTGGGCGGCGAGGTCGGCGCTTGCCATCACGCGGGCTTGTTGAACATGTAGCGGCTGATCTTCCATGACCCGTCCTCCCGGGCGAAGATGAACACCTCACGGTTGGACTCGGCGCTCTCGGCGCTGGTCGCGTTGACGACCTGGGTGCCGTTGCTGCGCGTTAGCGCGTAGGCGACCGAGTCACTGGCCACGACCAGCTCGTCGATCGTGAATGTCACCGACAGCTGGATGTTGCCGAAGATGCCTGCGTAGCCGTCGCGCAGGCCGTCGCCGGAGATGGTGGGCAGCGTGGTCGGCATGAACACGCCGTCGCTGGTGTAGCACGCGGCCGCCAGGTCGGCGTCGCCGTCGTTCAGGGAGCGCTCATACGTCCCCAGCAGGGCGCGGATCTCATCTTCGGCGCTCATGGCATCGCTTCCTCGTCGGCTCCGTCTGCCTTCCGTCTACATTCCACGGAATGTTTGCTACGCTAGCAGGATGAATCTGAGGAAGCAAGTTCCGTGGAATCTGGTTACGTAGGCGATGCCGGCTCTGCAGACGGTGTTCAGCGTGCTGATCCGCTTCGAGACCGAGCTGTGGAACGCGGTGGACGCGCGGCTGCGGGCGGACTGCGATCTCCCGCTGAGCAGGTTCGCGCCGATGCAGGTGATCGCCCGGCACCGGAGCTGCCGGGTGCATGACCTTGCTGACGAGCTGTCGATGACGGTCGGCGGAACCAGCAAGCTGGTCGACCGCATCGAGGCATCCGGCTACCGCACACGCAGCCCCAACCCCGGGGACCGGCGATCATCGGTCATCGAGCTCACGCCCGCTGGAAGCGCGGTGCTGGCCAGGGCCACCACCGTGTTCGAGGACGCGCTACGCAGCCAGCTGGGCACAGCGATGATCGCCGCCATCGAGTTCAGCCGGCCCCGGCCATTCGCGGCCGGCGCCGGCCCGCGAAGCAAACATCGCGAGGACGCCGGCGACACCGATCCGGAGGACACGATCCGATGACCGGCACCATGCGCGCGGTCGTTCTCGACGCGCCCGGCCCGCCCAGCGTCACCCGCACATCCGCTCACATCATGAGGAGACAGCCATAAACAGCTACACGATCGGGGTCGTCGGGGCAGGCGGCATGGGCAGCGGCATCACCCGCAGGCTGACCGCCGCCGGGCACACCGTGCTCGTCACCGACTCCAAGCCCGGCACCGCCGCGAAACTGGCCGCCGACGCCGGTGCCGGCCAGCCCGGGCAGGCCCGGGCCGCCTCCGCCGACGACGTCGTCAACGCCGGCATCGTCGTCCTCGCGCTGTGGTATCCCGGCACCGCCGGCTTCGCGGCCACGCACAGCGCGGCGCTGGCCGGGAAGATCATCGTCGACATCGCCAACCCGCTCGACGCCACCTACACCGGTCTCACCCTCGAGCCCACCACCAGCGCGGCAGAAGAACTCGCCCGCGCCGTACCTGGCAGCACCGTCGTGAAAGCGTTCAACACCGTTCCCGCGCCCACACTGCTGGCCGCCGAAATCGACGGCGCCTCACTGGACACGTTCGTCGCCTCCGACGACGACGCGGCCAAGCACACCGTGATCGACGCCCTGCACGACAGCGGCCTGCGTGCTCTGGACGCCGGCGCGCTGGCCAACAGCCGGCTGCTGGAGCGGCTGACCGCCTTCGGCATCGAGCTCGGCCAGCGCTGCGAGCTCGGCTTCGGCTTCGGGTTCAAGTACCTCCCGGCCCGCGTTATCCCGCCGTCATCCTGAGCGCGGACAAACATGGCCGTCAGCGTGCGCGGTAGGAGCGAGATGAGCGAGCACATACCGGCCTCCCCGGCGACGCTGCGGGTGGTCATTGCCGGCGGAGGCTTCGGCGGGTTCTTCGCAACCCGGGAGCTGTGCCGGCTGCTGAAGCCCGCCGAAGCCAACGTCACGCTCGTCTCGGACACCGACGCGATGCTGTATCAGCCTCTGCTGCCCGATGTCGCGGTCGGGGCGCTCGACCCGCGCCGCGGGGCCGTTCCGCTGCGCACCACGCTGCGCCGGGCCCGGATCGTGCGCGGCCGGGCATTGTCGGTCGACGGCGGCCGGGGCAGCGTCGAGGTCGCCATCCAAACGCGCACCATCGACATGCCCTACGACCTTCTGCTCCTCGCCCCGGGGGCCGTGACGCGCATGCGTGACATCCCCGGACTGGCCGAGCACGCGGTGGGGTTCAAGACGGCAGCCGAAGCGCTCTACCTGCGGGAGCTGGTCCTGTCACAGCTGGAGATCGCCGACTCCGAGCCCGATCCGGCGCGACGGCGAGCGCGGATGACGTTCGTCGTGGTCGGCGCGGGATATGCGGGCACCGAACTGGCCGCGCAGATGGTGCGCCTGACCGACAACCTGCTGTCCGGCTTCCCGGTGCTCAGCCCCGCGGACGTGAGCTGGATACTGCTCGACGCCGCCGACGTGGTGATGCCCGAGCTCGGCAGCGAACTGGGCGAGGCTGCGCTGCGCCTGCTGCGACGCCGCGGTGTCGACGTCCGCCTGCAGACCAGCATCAGCGCGGTCGACAGCGCCTCCGTGCATCTCACCGACGGCACCACCATCGCCTGCAACACCGTCATCTGGTGTGCCGGCGTCACCGCCAATCCGCTCGTCACGACCCTCGGCCTGCCGCTGACCCGCGGGCGCGTCGCGGTCACGCCCACCCTCGACGTCGCCGGCCACCCGGACATCTTCGTCATCGGCGACGCGGCAGCAGTGCCGGACCTCACCAGCGGCGCCGGGCAGCGCCTGTGCCCCCCGACCGCGCAGCACGCGATGCGGCAAGCGAAACGGCAGCACGCAACATCGCCGCGCGAATACACGGCCAGCCGTTCCGCCCGTACAGACACCACGACCGCGGGCTGGTCGTCGACCTCGGCGGCGCGGGCGCAGTCGCCAGGCCACTGGGTATCCCGCTGCGCGGCTGGCCGGCCAAAGTGGTCGCGCGGAGCTACCTGTACGCGCTGCCCAGCCTCCTGCGGCGCCTCAGCGTGCTCAGCGCCTGGGCGGTAGCAGGAAAGCGGCCCAACGACGTGTCGTTCGGGCTGCTGGGCCTGCAGCAAGCCCTCGCAGCCCGCAGCGAACATCCCGCGCTGCCCTTCTCGCCACACACGCTGAGCCCGCCTGCGCAAACGCACCCGCCTGCAGCGCCGGGCGGCGGAAGCCCCATCCCAGGGCACGGCTGAAGACCTGGATCGTGACCGCGCCGGTCACCTCGCGCGGGCCTAGCGGTATCGGGTTCTTCAACTTCGGTGATCTGAATGGACTCGGCATCCGAGCCGTCCGGACGGGGGCACGCGGGTTCAGCCTCTACGACGCCACCCTGCACGACAGGTCGTTCGCCTCCATCGCCGCCCACGCTGACGGCGCGATCGGCATCCAGGTCAACAGGCCCCTGCCGCGGCTGGCGATCACCGGCGACGCGGGAGCATCGACGAGCTGATCGTTCCGGTGGCCCAGTAGAGGGTCAGGGTGGCGAGCAGCAGGGCCCGCGCGCCGATTTCGGCGCCAGACCGCGCCCGGCCTCGAGGGTGCCTGTCGCCGTCATACCCGCGACGCCTGGGTTCGTGGTGATGTCCTGGCTGGGCGCGTTCGAGGCAGGCCTTCGCTGGTCGCCCCGTAGAAGACAGGCAGCGTCGCGGCGACGATCAATCCGGCGACCGGCTCCCACAGGGCAACCAGGCCCGCGATCAGGTAGGTGGCGATACCGATGAGAGCGCGGCGGCGTTCTCGGGCGAAGAACGCCACGGTCGTGTTGCTGGCGAGCAGGCGTTCGTTCGTTGCCAGGTAGTGAAACAGTGCCAGCCAGGTCGCGGCCATCGCGGCCGAGACCAGGGCGTAGAAGACGAGCCCGACGGTCTGGTCGCGCTGGCTGCCGTGCTGGAACGCACTGCCGAGCACCGCGGTCGGGAACGGGAGAACGGACGTGGTCAGCAGCAGCGCGAGGTTACGCCACAGCAGCCCGGTGTCGACCCCGGCGATGCGGGTGAACAGCTGGTGATGGTTAACCCAGATGACTCCCACGTAGGCGAACGAGGCCAGATAGGCGACGTATGCCGGCCACTGGTGAAGCAGTTGCTGGAGCATCACGCCCCGCGTGGTCGGCGCCCGCAGATCCAGCACAAGCAACGTGATCACGATCGCGAGGACACCGTCGCTGAACGCCTCGACGCGCCCGCTCTCGGCGAGCACCTCCGCATGAGCGTCGCGGTCGGCAGCAGGGCTGGCCGACGGGCTCGATGGCACTTTACTCACGGTCTTCGGCCTCCCTTCCGATAAGGCGTACACGCATCGCCGGCACCGGCCCTGGGCTGGCCCGGAGACCGTGTGCCGTGCGGGTCGTCAGCGCCGGACGCCGTCGTTGCCGATGGGCGCAGCGTGCCTCTTATGCTGGGTCCGCCTCCGCAGATGGCTGCCGTGGAATCAATGCTATGCTGCATCCGGATGCCGCGGAAGCGCATTCCTTGGAATTTATGTAGGGGATCATGGCGGATCTGAAGGTGTTGTTCAGCGAGCTGATCCGTTTCGAGACTGAGCTGTGGAATGCCGTGGACGCTCGCCTTCGGTCCGAGCATGGCCTGCAGCTCACCTGGTTCGAGCCGATGCAGGTGATCTCGAAGTACCCGGCCTGCCGGGTCTATGACATCAAGGAGGAGTTGTCGATGACCGTCGGCGGCACGAGCAAGCTTGTCGACCGTATCGAGGCCGCTGGCCTGTGCCGCCGCCGCGCCAACCCGGACGACCGCCGCTCGCAGATCATCGAGCTCACCCCTGCGGGGCGGCGGTTGCTGGAGGAGGCGACCAAGACCTTTGAAGACGAACTGCAAGCACGCCTCGGGTCCGTCCTCACCGGCCGATCGCTGGACCAGTTCGGTGCCATGCTGGTGAAGTTGCGGGCCGCGAACCGCCCTGTCACCTCGCGCGAGGAGATCTCGCCGGCATCGTGAGGTGATGGTGGCCAGGCCGGCCGGACGTCGTCGCCCGAGCCCTCCAGAACGCTTCCGCTTCGGCACCGCTGGTCCCCAAAGGCACGCTTCGACGGGAACCCGGTTGAAGTTGGCGGTACCCGGCGTGCCCTGCTCGCGGCACGGACACTCGGCCCGGCGCGGCGGGCTGCGCCTTGACGCGTTGCCCTGACGCCGCGGACCTCGATGGCGATGACCTGGTGGCGCCGGACAACGCCGCGAAGCCCGGCACGGTGTGCGTCCTGTTCTCCATGTCTGCCGCGAACGCGGCGCAGGCACGCCCGACGTTGTAGGCCGGCGCTCCCGAAACGCCGATGAGCGAGGGCCATTTCTGCGTGAGCAGCGCCGGTACGCCAAGCAAGGCAAACGGGGCCAGCATGCTCACGAGGCCGTCGGCCACAGCCCGGACGCCCTCAGCCACGTACTGGCGAGTTCGCGCAACTGCCGGCGGTGGCTGACCTTCGCCGCCCCTGACCACCAACACCCAGACCGGACAGCAGATCGCGAAAACGGCGGCCAGCCAGACCGCGGTGGTGGGCACACTCACCTCGCGGGCCACCACCAGCTGTTCGTGGTCGGAGAACACGGCGCTGGCACCAGACGCTTCGCCTGCTGCGCACCAATCCTGGGCTGTGCGCGCTGAGCGCCCGGATCTCGTAATTCGGCAGCACACGCAGCGCCGGGAATGTGAGCGGTGCCGGCCCAGCCCCGCTCGGGCTGACCCCCATGATCCCGACACCCAAGATCGATTCAGTCATTATCGTCCCGTCGTCAGCCGCTTGCCCGCCCGGCGAACTTGAGTTGCTCGCGGTGCCGGGGCCGTGTTTGAGGGGTCCGGGCGGACCGACCTGGACGATGGCCGGTGTGGTCAAACCGTGAACAGGCGCGCGCACTGCGTCGTTCGTGTCGCGCGCGACCCGGATGGCGGTCTCTGTATCGAGGATGGACTCGACGCCAGGGGAGGTGAGCGACAAGATCGCCCGCTCGATCCCGGTCTTGTCCATCAGCGCGATCCTCTCATCGACGTCGAGCAGGTGCGTCTCGACGTACTCGGTCAGCGCCTTGCCATTACGTGCTGATTCTCCGGCCGAATCCCACAGCGTGTTGTTCTCCGCGGTCGACAGGTGCTCCTCGAGCGCCCATTTGTCTTGCATGCCGGTCCTTTCTGCGACGAATCATTGTGGCTACCGCTGGGCGGACTTCAGAACGGCGGCCGGCATCGGCACGGTCTGGTCGTCGTCGGCGTAGGCGATGACCGGCCGGCCGATACCTACCGGCCATCGCCGGCGGCCTAGGCCAACGCCTTGAGCTGCTCGAGGATCTTCGTTGCGGCAGCTCCTGAGGACACGTTCTGCTGGCCGGTGACGAGATTGCCGTCCACCACCACATGTGTCATCCATGCCGGCGCGGCCTCGAACCGCGCTCCTGCCAGGCGCAAGCGGTCTTCAAGCAGCCACGGGGCGTTGCCCGCGAACGTTGCCGCGGTCTCCTCCTCGTTGGTGAACGCGGTCAGCTTGCGGCCCTTGAACAGCCAGGTGCCGTCCGCCCGGTGTGCGGACAGGAAGCCGGCCGGGCCGTGGCATACACCGCCGACGATCTTGGACGGGTTGTCCAGGTTGGCAGCCAGGAGGTCACCGATCGTCGGGTGCACGGCGAGGTCCTGCATCGGGCCGTGGCCGCCGACGATGAACAGCACGTCGTAGTGGCCCGGTTCGACTTCTTCGAGCGTGGCCGGCGCGCTCAGCACGTCGTCGAGGCCCTTGAGGAACGTCTTCTGGCGGCCGACGAAGTCCGGGTCGTTGTCGTTGTAGCCGATCGCGTAGCTGAGCTCGTCGACCTGCGCACTGACCCCTCCTGGCGTCGCGACGTGGACCTCCAGGTCGCCGTCCCTGAAGACGGTGTACGCCTCCATGAACTCCCTGGCCCAGTAGCCGGTCGTGGGGCGTGCCGTCCTAGGCCCTCGGCATACAGCGTGCCCATAGCCAGCGATGTCTTGCCCGACCCGGACACCCCGGCCACCGCGACCGTCCGCCACGGCGGCACGTCGACGTCGACATCCCGCAGGTTGTTGTGCCGGGCCCCGCGCACGCCGATGACCGCGGGCAAGGTTCCCGGCACGGGAATATCACCAGCCGCCAGGCCCGGGCCGGGGCCGGCATTTACCGGCCCCGGGTGCGTTCTGTTCAGGGGTGGACCGGTCCGCTGGGCCCGCGGTCGAGGCGCAGCGATTGCATGATGGCGAAGGTGGTGGTGGTGGTGAAGATCTCGATGTCCGCGGCGGCCAGCACGCCGGTGTACTTCGCGATGATCGGCGCGGCCGCGCGGTCGGTGACGGTGTCGAGGTGGGCTTTGACCCCGGCCCAGGCGTTCTCCCCGTAGTGCATGTAAGAGGGCACCGGGTCGACGGTGGCCAGCGCCTGTCTCGCGCTGGCTTCGATGTCGGCGATGTAGGCCTGGTGCACCGCGACGTCATCGCGGGTGGCGAGCCGGCCGAGGTGCCCGCAGATGAAGTGGGTCCACGGGTAGGACAGCGCGGTGGCCGGGGCGCCCATGTACCCGATTACGTCCTCGCTGAGATTGAGGTTGTAGATGGGCACCCAGCCGGCGTTGACCACGTCGATCATCATCAGGGCGTCGTGGCCGGGGAAGTGGATGTAGATGTTGTCCGGCGAGTGGTTGGGGCCATGCCAGGCCAGCTCGACGCGCTCACCGCCCACCTGCAGGGTGTAGCGGTCGGCGAAGGTGATCTCCGGCGCCGGCCGGGCCGGGTCATCGTCGCGCAGCAGCAGCCGCCTGGTCTCCTCGTGCCCGACGCGAATGACGTTGCTGTCGAACAGCGAGGCCGCGCCGGCGTGGTCGGCGTGGTGGTGCGAGTAGACCAGGTGGGTCACCGTGTTGGGCACGCCGTTGGCGGCGGCGATCTCGTCCACGGCCCGCCGCAGGTTGCCGCCGATGGACGGGGGGGCGTCGAACAGCACCACGCCGTCCCGGGTGGTCAGGAACGCGGACTGGTAGACGCCGTCGGTGACCCAGTACAGGTTCCGCTCGACCCGTCCGACGTAGTAGCCCTGGTCGTTCAGGGCCGGGCCGAGCGCTGACCGGGGGACCGGCGCGTAGTCGGGCAGGTCCGCGGCGCTGCTGGCGCCGGAGGCTGGTGATGTCACGGTATCTCCCTGGAATCTCGGGGCACGTCCCCTGGTGGCCGTGCGAGCCTTCGCGACAGGCCCAGGCTCGCCGCCAGTCAGGTGAGAGGTCGTCACCGGATCCTGGTGATTCGCGCGCCGCTGACAGGGCTTACGCAGGACTGAAACCGAGAGGACTGTGTCGACGGCGGGACGTCCGGCGCAGGCACCGAGGAAGGCACCCAGCTTTAGGGCAGGCTGCGGGCCCCGGCTCGTCGCGATCTCACTAGCTGATCACCCCTATCCGGAGCGTTCCGTCGCGCAATGCCCCGGGAGCAACCGCACGGTCGCTGAGTACCTGCCTGGCCCTGGCCCGAGATCGCACCCGAACTGTCCGTCTCACCTGATCCCGGTGATGCGGCTTCACCTGCAAGCCCATGACCATGACGTCATGGACCCCGCACCCGCTGTGTACCCGATCCGGATCAGGGACCACCTCGGCGCGACGGTGCCGCGACCTGCTCGATGGATCAGGCGCTCGTAGCTAGTGCCGTAGCCGTCTACGTTTGCCCTGTTTTCGGCGGGCCTTCTGGGATTCCCTGCGCTGGTTGACCGGGTCACACTGCGGGGTATGGCTGGCCGGGTGCGAGTACGTGAGATCAGCGATGGCGAGGGCAATCGCCTGAAACGGATCGTTCGCCGCGGGTCGGGGTCGGTGGTGACGTGGCGGCGGGCGCAGATGGTGCTGTGGCCGGCGCAGGGCATGAGCGTGGCGCAGATCGCCGGGCTGGCTTTTACCAGCGAGGACCGGGTCCGGGACGTGCTGCACAACTTCAACGCCGACGGCTTCGAGTCGCTGTACCCGAGGTATGCCGGCGGGCGCCCGCTGGTTTTCACGCTGGCCCAGCGGCGGGAGATCAAGAAGATCGCCAAGTCCAGGCCGGCCGGGCACGGGCTGCCGTTTTCCCGGTGGAGCCTGGCCAAGCTCGCTGACTTCCTGGTCGCCGAGGGGGTGGTCGACGACATCTCACACGAGGGCCTGC
>WNFC01018574.1_pt1 | contig 11121 bp, 13 predicted proteins | sample 5400541 | NCBI WGS metagenome assembly WNFC01 (sample SAMN13153342, study PRJNA577476) | soil metagenome | isolation source: 120 cm saprolite under Douglas fir tree site 2 hole 2 replicate 1 | place: USA:California | collected 2015-04-18
CTTTACTGGCCGGGGTCTGTCCTCCACCAATCTCCAGCTGCTTGCAGCCTCTCAGGAGAGCACAGACGTTCGTCGAGCGAGCCGGCCACGGCTTTGGAGAGTGATAGCGGTCGGGCGATCGGCGCAGCGAGATGTAGCGGAGAAGCTAGCGCCTCAGGATGCGCGCCGCGCCGGTCGGCCTGTAATGAACCGGCGCACGTTCCTCGGCGGGCTGATGCTTGGGGCGCTGGCTGTGCCGCCCGTCGCCGAGACGCAACAGGCGGGGAAAATTCCCAGAATCGGGATGCTCATGCCCCGGACGCCGTGGTTGATCAGGAAATTTTTGTATTGTCTCCGGGGCCTCCTATTTTAGTTCGATCTCGAGAAATTCATCGCGGATCCATGGATAATGAGCGATCGAAATCGTCTGTCCGATGCGGGCACGACTGAAGACATCCAGATTCTCACCGAGATCAAAGCGCCTAATCGTGCCATACCCGACTAGCACATAGACTTCTCGATATCCATGCCAACTGCCGTAGCGTCGATAGCTCGACCAAGACTTTATCTTCACAATGATGCCCTGTGTAGTTTCCTTTCCCTGCAGCTTCATGGAGGTCCATTGAGCGATCACCAACCCGATCGGTGTGAGAATAAGAATGCTTAGGAGGCAGGCCAGGCCCAAAGCCCTTCGCCACTCCAGCCAATATCTCTGACTCTTCCTGTTAAAGATCATCAGTACAACCACGAACAGTCCGCAAGCTGCACCAAGAAAGGCAAAAACTTTATTTTGTTGATAGTAAAAACGGAGAGGGCTGCGAAGTTCGAGATAGAGAATAACGGGTCCCGCGATCGCGCAAGCGATGTTAAAGACCGCCCTGCTCTTGCGACGAGTGTGGCCCATCCACCTAGCTTTCGAGAAGTATCAGGATATCAGGGAACGAGACAAACGGTGCGATCGCCTCCTATGCGCGCTTACGGATAAAGCCGTACGCGGCGTTGCTTCGTGCTAGCCCCGCCAGCTCGTACTCCGCCCTCAGGCGGGCCAGCTTGGCCTGATAGTGCGCCGGCAGAGGTTTGTGCTCGGCCCGGAGGCTCAGACCGTAGAGCCGGGCGGAGTTGTAGCCGAAGATGGCGCTCTTCACCATGCCATCGGCGGCACCGAGGGGCGTAAAGCCGTACTTCTTCTGCATGTCCCCGGGAATCTCGATGCGCCGCAAGGCCTCGATCTGCCACTGTGGCGAGCCGTACCATACCGAGTCCGTGCCCCAGACCACGTGATCGGCGCCCAGGCCCTTGATGAGAGTCCCGAGCAGCGCCGCGCAGTACCGTGGATGCGTGACGGCCGAGTTGGCGAATGTCGTGTCGAGTTCGCCATACACGTTGTTGACCCCGAACTTCGCTGGGATCTCGGCGAGCTCGCTCACCCACTGAATCCGGCCGGTCTTCTCGAAGTCCACTAACGCCTGATCCGGCGCCTGCAGGAAGGGCCGATGAGCCGCGTGGTACATGATGAAGTTGAGCTGGGGCCAGTCCTTCGTCGATCTGCTCCGATCCTGGTGGATGGCCATGGCGTGCAGGAACACCGCCCCGGACGGCATTGCGCCTGGGGCCTTCGGTGGCAAGTACATATCAATGGCGAAAATGTCCGGAGATTTCCCCAGGATCACCTCTAGCGTGCCGCTGTTCTGGTGCGCGTCGTGGGGTTCAGCTAGACTCCCGGCAGCCGTCCTTCACGAGGTGTCCCATGCGGTCGATCGGGCTCGCGGTCGGGCTCACTGCAGCCTCGCGCTCGCGCTGCTCGCCACCGAGGGGCGGCAATCGGGGAAGGTGCACCGCCTGGGTTTTCTGTCGCCGGTGGGCAACGGCACGGCCGCCGTCGTTCCTCAAGCTGTAGGGACGGTTAGTGGTGTGTCGATAGCGCTACCGAAAACGTGACCGCGACGACAGTAGCGAAGCCCTGACGGGCGGTGTACGCTCAAAGGCGAGCGAGATCGCGCCCGTAAGGGGGTCCGCCGATGTGGCTTCCTCGCCTTCTGCTGACTCTGACCGTCGCCGCTCTGCTCACGAGCATTCCGTGCTCCGGCCACGCGGGCGGCCGGTTTGGGATGGGCGATGGCGGCGGGGTCCGTGCGCCGAGCACCATCTTCATGCCGCCGCACCTCGGGGTGTTATCGCATTTCGGGATTCCTCGCGGCGGCTTCGTTCGGCCTCCGTTCTTCGTGGGCCCGGGTGTCGTCTGGGTAGGCCCGCCTGAAGTCGTTGTGGCCCCTGTGTTCGTGCAGCCGGTTCGCAGCGAGGTGCCGGTGCCAGTGCCAGATCCGAAGTTCGTGGATCCGCCAACGCAGAGCGCGCCGAGCACGCCCGGTTCGCATACGGTCATCGTTCAGCATGGCTCAAAGATCGAGGTGCAATCGTTCCCAGTCGCCCGTTGACATGACCGACGACCGACAACGAGGCGCCCGGAGGCCTCATGGCCTATGGCGTCAGCTATCCCGACATCTATCGCCACGCCGCCAAATACGTCGATAGGATCCTCAAAGGCGCCAAGCCCAGCGATCCCTCGTCGAGCAGCCCACCACGTTCGAGTGGTGATCAACCTGAAAACACAGCGAAGGCGCTAGGTCTGACGATCCCACAGACGCTGCTCCAGCGGGCGGATCAGATCATCCAGTGATGAACCGGCGCACGTTCCTGTGTGGGCTGACGCTTGGGACGCTGACCACACCATTCGTGGGAGAGGCCCAGCAGACAGGAAAGATTCCGCGGGTAGGCGTGTTGGGCGGTCAATCACCGGAGGATTCGCCTGCGCCTCCCATCTTGGCTCTTCGCCAAGGGCTGCGGGAGCTGGGGTACGTCGAGGGTCAAAACATCGCCATCGAATGGCGCTGGGCTCACGGGAAGCTAGAACGATTCCCCGACTTGGCCGCTGAACTGGTGAAGCTCGAGGTCGACATCATCGTCGCGGCAACGGTGCCGGGCGTGCAAGCGGCGCAGCAGGCGACCAGGACGATTCCCATTGTCATGGGATTCGTGAGCGACCCAGTTGCCTATGGGCTTGTTGCCAACCTCGCGCGGCCTGGCGGCAACACCACCGGGTTAGGGGTGCCGACGCCGGAGATCGGCGGGAAGCGCCTGCAACTTCTCCGGGAGTTCGCCCCAACTGTCGGGCGTGTCGCCGTCCTCAGCGACCCCAGCCAGCCAAGCATCTCGGTCGACTTGAAGGGAACGGAGGTCGCCGCGCGGGCGTTGGGCGTGCAGCTTCAGGTTGCGGAAGCGCGAAGCAGCGGCGAACTCGACCGCGCATTTGCGGCGATCGCCCGAGAACGCGTGGCCGGAATCGTCGTCCTGCCGAGCACCGTGCTGTATGCCAGTCGAGCACGGATTGCACAACTGGCGGCAAAACATCGGCTGCCGACCTCGGGCTGGACGCGGGAGTTTCCCGAGGCGGGCTGCCTCATGTCGTACGGCGCGAACCTGCCCGATGCGGCGCACCGCGCCGCATACTTCGTGGACAAGATCCTGAAGGGCGCCAAGCCCGCGGACCTTCCGGTGGAGCAACCGACCAAGTTCGAGCTGGTGATCAACCTCAAGACCGCCAAGGCCCTCGGCCTCACGATTCCGCAGTCGATCCTGGTGCGAGCAGATCAAGTGATCCAGTAGCGCATGCTGGCCCGCGAGCCCTCAGCCCGTGACTGATCGTCTCCGCCGCCTCCGGTGTCGTTTCATCACCACCCCGGTGATGACTGCGCTCATTCTTGCAGGATGCGCGGCCAGCGGAGTCCTGGACGCCTCGTGGGTGGCTCCGATCACGAATGCCGATGGCAGCCCTCTGACGGATGTGGTGTCGTATCGGGTGTACTACAGCACCACAGACCCTCCTTGTCCCACAGGGAGCTCGATTGTTGCAGCCGCCCCCAAGGAGCCACTACCTTCTGACCAACGGCTCGAAGTCAGGCTGACCGGGCTGACCGTGGGCAAGCTCTACTACGTGGCCGTTACTGCCGTGAATTCACGCGGCATCGCCAGCAGCTGCTCGAGCACGGCGAGCGCCCGGGCCCGCCAACCATGACCGACCGCCTCGGCCGCCTGCGCCTCGTCACGCTGGAAGCGGCCCGCGTCGAAGCCAATCTGCCCGTGCTCGGCGCGCTCCGCTCGTGGCTGGACTCCTGGCGCGGGATCGGCGACGTCGAGCGTGGCATGGCGCGCCAGGGCTACGACCTCGGATGACGTAATGGAATTGGCCGACCTGCTCCTCACCGTCTTCCTGGTTGGTTGCCCGGTTGGACTAATGGTCGCTTTCATCTGGAAGTTCTATCGTCGAGGTGTGGAAGCGACGCAGCGGGCAGCGCGGGCCGCGCTGAGGCAAGTCAATGGCTAGGCCACGGCCCGAGAAGAAGCATAAACACGAATGTGCGGTATGACGCGCGGGAGGATGAATGGCTCGGATGATCAGCATCCACGAATATGACCTGAAACCTGGAAGCGATCCCGAGCGATTCGAGCAGACGCTCCGGGACGCCGAGGCGCGCGGCCTGTTCGAATTGCCGGGTCTCACGGCTCATCACTTCGTGAAGGGCGTGAAGGGCGCAAGGCGTGAAGCCTACGCCGCCGTGTGGGTCTATGAAAGCCGTGAGGCCTGGGAACGATTGTGGGGCACTTTAGACCGCCCGCGAGAACGTAAGGAGTATCCGGAGAAATGGAGGATCTGGGAAGATGAGCTGCTGGCCCCCATCCTGAGCGGCCACCCGGATGCGATCAGGTTTACAGCATATGAGGAATTGCACCCGGGTGCCTAGACGACCCGCGAAGAAGCGCGAGGCAACACCGCCCGCCACTACGACGGCGACTCTACGTGTCTTGCCGATGCAACTTCAGATCGGCGACCGCCTCACTGACGAGACCGGGGAGTGGGAAGTCGTCGGCCGAACCTACACGCTTATGACCGGGATTTAGAGTCTCTCACGCGTCAAATCACGCAAACGAGCCTCAGGAGAATTGTGGGGGTCGAGCGGAGTCTCGCGGCCCTTGTTACGAGGTCGGCGAGGGAGTCGCGCCGTCAATCGTGGAAATGTGCTAACGAAGCTCGGCATCTTTTACGTCGCCCCACCGCGGACGCCGTTTCTCGAGAAGGTTCGACGCTGAAAGCGTAGCGGCTTCTCCACCAGGCGCCACTCCTCGAGTTGGCCAACGTCGCCGAGCTCATTCCGTACATGTCGAGCTCGGCGCCCTACGGGAAGCTGCGGCTGAAAGCGAAGTAACGGTCAGACGGCGGCCACGCCCTCGACCTCGACGTGTCGGCGAGTGCTTCCGCCACGATGACCACAATCGACCGATCCGCTTATGCTCTTCCCAGCCCGTAGAGCGCGGCCGCATTGTCGTGAGTCAACTTGCGGCGCATCTCCGGCGACAGGTGCCGCATCTGCCGCTCGATCGCTTCTCGGGAGTTGGGCCAGACGCTGTCGGGGTGGGGATAGTCCGACGCCCACAGCAGGTGCCCATCGCCAAAGAACGGAATGAGCGAGATCGCTACGTGGTCTTCCTGGAAGGTCGCGTAGATCTGCCGCTTGAAGAGCTCGCTCGGCTTCGTTTCGAGGGCGCTGCCGCCCTTGTCGGCCCAGAACTCCTTCGCCTCCCAGAGCCGCCAGTGGCGGTAGTCGAGCTCCTGAACGAGCCAGGGGAGCCATCCCGTGCCGGCCTCGGCCATCACCATGCGTAATCTCGGGTGGCGCTCGAGGATGCCCCAGGCGAAGAGGTCGACGAAGGGCTCAAGGAAGTTCGCCAGGAAGAACTTGGTGTTCTCGAAGACGCTCGCCGCCTTGCCGGCGACGCGATCGCCCGGCTTGCCGACGAACACCGTGATGTGCCAGGAGAGGATGATGCCGCTCTCCTCGAGCGCCTGCCAGAGCGGCTCCCAGGCCGGGTCGTCGAGCTTAGGGTTGATGTTGGCGATCATGAGATTCACTTGGCGCACGCCGCCCTTCGCCCTCACCCGCTCGAGCTCGGCGAGCGCGCCCTCGGGCGTCTCCGGCAGCATCGGCAGGCCGATAAGCCGGTCGGGCGCCGCCTTGCAGAAGTCGAGCAGCCAGTCGTTGTAGACGCGATAGCAGGCGGCGCGTAGCACGAGATCGTCGGTCGAGATCTGGAAGATCGGCCCGAAGATCACCTGCGTCGCGACGCCGTCGCGGTCCATGTCGGCGAGACGCAGCTCGGCGACGGCCGGGCGGCGCGCGCTCGCGTCGTGGATGCCGGCGCGGTCGAAGGCGTTATAGAGCGGCTTGATCGGCCGTGCTGAACCCGTCGCCGGCGCCTTGCCGTCCCAGCGGCCCCACATCTTCCCGTCGCACACCCAGACCGCCTGTCCGTCGCGCTCCTCGACATGCGGCGCGCGGTCGAGCAGCGACGCGGGCAGCCGCGTGGTCCACAGATCCGCGGGCAGTTGGCTGAGATCCATGTGATCGTCGCAGGAGATGAGCCTGTCAGTCATGTGATCCTCCCGTCGATGGACGTGTCTCTCTGCCTCGCTGGGACTGTTCAGCGCCACTTTTCCTCGATAGTGTTCGACAGCTGCGCCGTTGTGAGCGTTCGCGGATCCTCGACATCGACTGTCAGATGCTCGGTTGGCTTTGGCGTCGCGGTCATCAAGCTTACGCCCCCAGGCGAGTGGAAGCGGTGCCACGTCCCTTGCGGCACGATGACGATCATCCCGGCGCTCACCGCATAGGATTTCGGACCGTCCTCCGTCATGGTGTGGAGCGTCGCCGAACCGTCGACGATCTGCACGAGCTCATCGCCGTTCGGATGGCGTTCCCACGCTCCGTCGCCGGCAAATTTGGCGCTGAAGATATTGCCGTCGCGAAACGGAGCCAACGTGGCGAAGGCCCCACTTCCCTTTCGCTCGACCTCGGTCATTTGCGGGGTGCGTCCGCGCAGCAGCGTCAATTTGTCGAACTCGGCCTTAAGATCCAGAATCGTGATCATTCTTCAGCTCCTTTTCGATTCAGTGAGGAACCGCCATCGTCGATGAAGCGCTCTCATCGGGCAGGACTGGACCCTGCACGCCCCGTGAAGCGCGGCGGCCGCTTCTCGCGGAAGGCGGCTACGCCTTCTGCGCGGTCCGGGGTGCGGGCGGCGATCGCCTGGTTGCGCGCCTCCATGTTCAGGACGTCCTCGAGCGACATGCCGAGTCCCTGGTAGAGTCCTGTCTTGGCCAGCCCGTACGCCACGGTCGGCCCCTGGGCCAGCCGCTCGGCGAGCTTCAGCGTCTCGTGCTCGAGTTGCTCCGCGGGGACCACGCGGCTCACGAGGCCGATCCGCAATGCCTCCTGCGCGTCGATGATGTCGGCGAGCAGGATCATCTCCATGGCCTTGGCCGTGCCGACTAGGCGCGGGAGGAAGTAGGTCCCCCCGCCGTCCGGCACGAGACCCACGCGCGCGAAGACCTCACCAAAACGCGCCGAGTCGGCCGCGATCCGCAGATCGGTGGCCAGCGCGATGTTCAAGCCGGCTCCCGCGGCCACGCCGTTGATGCTGCCGACAATGGGTTTCTGGAGCCGCTGCATGCGAAGGACACAGCGGTTCAGGCGCTCGATGAGCGCTCCACCGAGATCGCCCTCGAAGAACGACGGCGGGCTCTCGCCGCTACGCTTCTGATCGCCGCCGGACGAGAACGCCCGTCCAGCACCGGTGAGGACTACCGCTCTCACCGCGGTGTCGGCCTCGAGCTCGATGAGGATGCGCTCCATCTCGCCCATCATCGCCTCGTTCATGGCGTTCAGGGTCTCGGGCCGGTTGAGGGTGAGTGTCACGATGCTGTCGTGCCGGTGATACATGAGCGGCGAGCTCATCGATCAGCGGCCACGCCTCCTCCCGCTTCATGCCGACGAAGCCATGCGTGTGCATGGGATTGACGAACAGGATCGACCGTCCGGTCACCGGATGCCGCGTGACCGCGGGCCACTGCACTTCCTGATACTTCTTGTCGGTCACGCCTTTGTCGTCGCCATACAGGCGCTCGCCGTCGGGCCCAGAGCTGCGGCCGTGCAGGCCGGTGAGGCCGGACAGCAACTGTTTCCGTGCCTCGGGCAAGGCGTCGTAGGCAGCGCGCATGTCGGCGAACATGGTGCCGCCTTTCTCCGAGGGCACCTCCTTCGCGTGCAACATGGCCAGCAGCGGCAGAGCGTCCTCGAACGTCGAATCGGTGTGCCACGCGGTGGCGCGCTTGACGCCGTACCAGTCGATCTTGCCCGTCTCCTCCACGTTGGTCAGCCAGGAAACTTCCGGACAATCGACGTGGCGATACTTGGTCAGCGCGTGCGGGCGGGGCGCGCCGAAGCGGCGGCCGAAGGCGGCGAGCTCAGGCGCATCCAGGTCCTGATCCCGGAAGACCAGCACCGGATGCTCGGCAAAGGCCGCCTGGATCCCGGCGAAGGTGCCTGCCTCAGGTGGCTTCGATAGATCGATCCCAAGGACTTCGGTTCCCAGCGCTGCGCCGAGGGCGCGAAGTTGCGGTGCCTGTGTCATGCCCGACCCTCCATAGTCGTCGACTAGTTCCAGCCCCACCAGGCGCACACGGCCTGGCCCATGACGAGATGCTTGTCACGCTCTGGCAACCAGGATAGCTCCTCGGTGAACATCGTCACGCACTGCCGCCAGGAGCACGGCATCTTCGTGATGTCGGTTCCCCAGAACATGCGAGCCGGCCCGAAGGCGTCGTAGATCTGGCGCAAGTACGTGTGCATGCTGGTGAACGGATACGGTCCACTGCAATAGCCTGGTGCGCCGGTCGCCTTGACGGCGACGTTGGGATGCTGTGCCAGCTTGATGAGCGACGGCATGTGCTCCATCGCCGCGTCGTCCTTCAGGGTGGTGGTGCCCCCCCGACCGCCTAGGTGGTCGATGGTCAGCCGCAGGCCCGGATGACGCTCGGCGATCCGCGCGATGTGCGGCAGCGAGTCCGTCGCCAGCATGGCGATCGGCACGCCGGCCCGCTCGGCGGCGGCCCACAACCAATCGAGCGTCCCATCAGCCAGCCAGCCCCGCATCGGCTCCTGAAGAAATCCGTAACGCAGTCCCAGCATGCCCGGCTGGCCGCGCCACTTCTCGACGAGGGTGCGCTTGTCCGGCGAGCTCAGCGGGAAGGCGCCGAGGATGGCGAAGCGGCCGGGAAAGTCTCGCACGGCCTTGAAGGCCATCTCGGTCGAGTTGGGATCCCAGCCCGGCGGGTGGATCACGGCCGCGTCGACACCGCCCTCGTCCATGAGGCCCACGGCCTCCTCCGTGGTGAACGAGGTGACCTGGCGATGGGCCATGTTGCTGGGCAACCCGCTGCCCCAGAGATGGATCTGAGCATCCACGATGCGCATCACGCCTCCCCTTCTATCTATAAGCGCGCCTCGGCCGGCGGGGCCCCAGCCCCGCGACGGCCTGCAGCGCGCGACTCGGCCCAGCGACGGCTCGAACGCCGTGACAGTATCAACTCGCGGTGGCGTCTGCCCAGGAGCTTGACGGGGCTTGGTGGCGGCGCCATTGTGGAGCCCGGCCGAGGCGTCGAGGAGTCAAGTTGCGCCGACGCGGCTACCAGGAGGGTGCAACCATGCTGACCGACTGGATGCGGCGCGAGGTGCTGACGACCGATCGCACCGTGTTCATCCACAGGAGGAGAGCTCATGGTCAGCCGCAGAACGTTCCTGTCCCTGGTCGCGGGTAGCATGAGCGCACCGCGAGTCGCGTTCGCCCAGCCGGAGACGCGCAAGGTCGCGCTCTACGCCAACGTCGGGGCCGATCTCACGCAGTACGACGTCGACGTCGCGGGCGCCGCGCTGACCAAGCGCGCCACCGTCACCCTGCCCGCGGGCGTGCAGTACGCCTGGCCGCACGTCTCGCGGCGGTATCTGTACGTCGCGACCAGCAGCAGCGCATCCGGATACGGACCGGCGGGGACCGAGCATCACGTCACCGCGTTTCGCATCGACCCCGCCAGCGGCGCGCTCACCAAGCATGGTGAGGCGATCCGGCTGCCCACTCGGCCGATCCACATGACCACGGACATCCCCTCGGAGAACATCCTGGTCGCGTTCAACAATCCGAGCGCGTTGCGCATGTATCGGATCAACCCCGACTTCACGCCCGGCGAGGAAGTGAAGCAACCGGGCCCGATCGACGCCGGCATCTTCGCGCATCAGGTGCGCGTCACGCCTGACAACCGGCTGGCGATTCTGGTGACGCGCGGCAACGAAGGCACTCCGACCAAGGCCGAAGACCCCGGCGCGCTCAAAGTCTTCGACTACAAGAACGGTGTGCTGACTAATGGGGTGTCGATCGCCCCCGACGGAGGCAGGGACTTCGGGCCGCGGCATCTCGATTTTCATCCCACCAAGCCCTGGATGTACGTCTCGATCGAGACCCAGAACAAGATGTACACGTACAAGATGGAAAGCGGCCGGATCAATCCGGACATTGCCTTCCGCGCGGAAACGCTGGCCGAGCCGACGAACCGCCGATCGCGTCAAGCGGCCGGCACGGTCCACGTGCATCCGAACGGCCGGTTTCTGTATGGGGCCAATCGCGCCCAGGACACGGTCGATTTCCAGGGCAAGAAGGTGTTCAAGGGCGGCGAGAACAGCATCGTGGTGTACTCCATCGACCAGTCCACCGGGCAGCCGATCCCGATCCAGCACATCGAGACCCGCGCCATCCATCCGCGCACGTTTCACATCGATCCCAGTGGACGCATGCTCGTGGCCCAGCACAATCTTCCAGTGGACGTGAGAGACGGCGACGCGGTCCGGACGATCGCGGCCGGTCTGTCGGTCTTCCGCATCGGCGACGATGGCAAGCTAACCTTCGTGCGCAAGTACGACATCGACGTCGGCGGCAAGACCATGTTCTGGATGGGGATGGTGCAGCTGTAGCGATCGAGGGCGAGACACAGGAGGAACGACATGCCGGACGTACTGTACGTCGGCCTGCAGGAAGACGACAAGATCGTGAGCTTCGGTATCGACGCCGGCTCCGGCAAGCTCGTGCCCAGCGGCGAGACGCCGGCCGCCGGCGCGCCGTCGGTCTTCGCGTTAAGCCCGGACCGGCGCGTCCTGTACGTCGGCTATCGAGGTACACCGGCCATCGAGAGCTGTCGCATCG
>WNFC01008856.1_pt1 | contig 11118 bp, 11 predicted proteins | sample 5400541 | NCBI WGS metagenome assembly WNFC01 (sample SAMN13153342, study PRJNA577476) | soil metagenome | isolation source: 120 cm saprolite under Douglas fir tree site 2 hole 2 replicate 1 | place: USA:California | collected 2015-04-18
GAAGCGTTTGCGGAAGCTGCCCTCTTCTCCCTCGCCCCGCTTGCGGAGAGAGGGCCGAGGTGAGAGGGACTCTCGACAGGCCCGGACTCGCGGAAAGTCCCCCTCACCCGGATCGTAAGAACGATCCGACCTCTCCCCGTGAAGAACGGCTGTCATATTCACACATCTTGCCGGGCGGTTGTGCGGCTGATTCCGTGGGTTAGCTGATGATTCGCGGGAGCAGCTCATGGCTGGGATTGAATATGGACTGGGACAGTTCGGTGACTGCCGGCTGGAAAAAGGGGGGCCATTTTGCATGCGGCGCTGGTGGCACGGCCATGCTCGTGTATCCGCCGACTGGCGGGAACCCGCGCCCGGGAGATTCAATTCACGCGTTTCCTGCGCAACGGCTCTGTGACGGCGACCGAGATGGCGGCCCATGCTGCGGAGCGCACGGCTGCCCGAGCTGCGGGGCGTGATGTTGTCGTGATCCAGGATACGAGTGAATTGGCGTTGGGAGGGCGGCGGGCGAAGGCAAGCGGCTACGGGCCGGTCGGAAAGGGCGGAGCCCTGCGCGGTCTTCTGCTACACGCCGTGCTGGCTGTGGATGCAGGTACAGGTGGGGTGCTCGGCCTTGTCGACGCCAAGGTGTGGAATCGCAAGGGAGGCAAGGTAACCGATCGACGGTCGCGCAAGACCTCGAACAAAGAGTCGCAGCGCTGGCTCGATGGCACGATGCGCGCCAGTGAAGTCTTGGCAGCGGCTGACAGCATTACAGGTGTATCGGACCGGGAGAGCGACATCTACGAACACTTCGCGCGACGTCCGCCCAATGTGCACCTGATCGTGCGCGCCTGCCAAAACCGGACGATCGAAACGGACGATGCGGATCAGATTAAACGGCTGTTCGATCACGTTGACAGCTTGCCCGAACAGGCCCGGCTTGAGGTGAAAATCCCCGCTGCACCAGGGCGCAAGGCGCGCACGGCGGAAATCGCTATACGGTTCTCTCGCGTCGTGTTGTGCAAGCCGCTGCACGGCGCGGCGCCCGATCTACCTGCCACGATCACCCTGACCATGGTCGATGTCCGCGAGACGTCGACGCCCCAAGATGGCAAACCTATCCACTGGCGGCTCTTGACGACGCATGCGGTCACAAACCTTGGCGAGGCGCGCAGGATCGTTGATCTCTATCGGATGCGCTGGACGATTGAAGAGTTCTTCCACACGCTCAAGACTGCAGGCTTCGATATCGAGGCGGCCGACATTGGCGATCCGCAGGTCATGATCAAGTTCGTCGCCGCCGCTACCATAGCCGCCGTCACTGTAATGCAGCTCGTTAAAGCTCGCGACGGTACCACCGGCCAGAGCCTCGCCGATGCCTTCGATCCAGCCGACCAGCCGATCCTCGAAGCCGTATCGACGCAGCTCGAAGGCAAGACAGAACGGCAAAAAAACCCGCACCCCAGAGGTTCGCTCGCCTTTGCGGCCTGGGTCATTGGTCGTCTCGGCGGGTGGACCGGATACTACGGAAAGCCAGGCCCGCGAGTCATGCGCCAAGGTCTCGACGACTTCCAGCGCATCAAATATGGCACCACGCTGAGGCTTCAAAATGTGTGAATCTGACAGCCCCTTGCGGGGAGGGGTCGGGGGTGGGGGTCTCCGGCCGCGGTGTTCGTGGCTACCCCCCTCCCCAACCCTCCCCCGCAAGGGGGGAGGGAGCGCGATCCCGTTGTCGCTCCATACTCACCGCCAGTGCAGCAGCCGCGTCTCGAGCAAATTGATCAGCCGCCCCACCGCAAGCCCGAACAGCGACAGAATAACCACGCCTGCGAGCAGCTGATCGGTCTGCATCAGATTGCCGGCCTGCAGCACGAAGGCCCCGATGCCGTACTCAGCTCCGATCATCTCGGCGCTCACCACCAGCAGCAGCGCCACGGAAGCGGTGATGCGGAATCCCGCGAGGATCGAGGGCAGCGCGCCCGGCCAGATCACCCGGCGCACGATCGAGTGAAACGGCACATTGAAACTCTGCGCCATCCGGATCAGATTGCGCGGCACATTATCGACGCCGCTATAGACCGAGATCGCGGTGGAAAAAAACACGCCAAGCGCGATGGTGGCGATCTTCGGTTCCTCGCCGATCCCTAGCCACAGGATGAGTAGCGGCAGCAGCGCGATTTTCGGAATCGGAAACAGCGCCGAGATGAAGGTGATGCCGACGCCGCGCGCGAGGCCGGAAAGCCCGATCGAAAAGCCGACGATCACGCCGGCCACCGTGCCGAGAATCCACCCCGATCCGATCCGCATGATCGAAACCGACAGATGGTGCCAAAGCGCACCGCTGACCGCGAGCTTGTAGATCGCGACCGCGATTGCCGACGGCGCCGGCAGGAACAGCGGATTGACGAGAGCGGCGCTGCCGGCGAGTTGCCAAAGCCCGATCACCAGCGCCAGCGCGATCCAGCCCGAATAGCGGCCCGCCCTGGGCGTAAAGCCCCCGCCGCGAAAGGGGACCGGCCGCGGCGCGGCGTCGAGGTCGGCTTGCGGCGAAGCGTCAGGTAATTCCGCGCGGTCAAGCATGCTGAACCTCGCGTTCGGCTTCAACAGCCTCTTCGCGGATCAAGGACCACAGCTCGCTCTGCAGCGCGAGCAATTTTTCGCGGGCATGGATGTCGCCGCGCTCGGTGCGCGTCAGCGGGATGGTGACGACCTCGCGGACGCGGCCGGGCCGCCGCGACAGCACGACAATGCGGTCGGCCAAACGGACGGCTTCCTCCAGATTATGCGTCACATAGACCGCGCCCATCGCGCCATCGGCGAGCAGGCCGATGAAATCCTCCATCAGCAATTCGCGGGTCTGCGAATCCAGCGCCGACAGCGGCTCATCCATCAGCAGGATCGCGGGCCGCACCGCGAGCGCGCGCGCGATGCCGACGCGCTGGCGCATGCCGCCCGACAATTGCTTGGGGTAGGTGGCGCGGAAATCGGAAAGGCTGGTGCGGCGCAGCGCGTCGTCGACCGCCGCGCGGCGCTCGCCGATCGCCAACCCCGTATGCAGCAGCGGGAATTCGACATTCTCCTCGACCGTGCACCATGGCAGCAGCGCAAAATCCTGAAACACGAAGGTCAGCGGGTTGAGGCTGCCCGGCGGCGGCGCACCGCGCAATTCCGCTGCCCCCGCGCTCGGCTGCAACAGCCCGCCCAGGATCGACAACAGCGTGCTCTTGCCGCAGCCGGAGGGACCGACGATCGCCACCACCTCGCCCGATCCAACGGTGAACGACACGCGGTCGAGCACCTCGAGCGCGCCGAAGCGGTGGCTGATATGGTCTGATATCAGATCCATCTTTTACCTCGTTTTCGGAGGTCCATTTTAACTCGTCATGCCCGGGCTTGTCCCGGGGCATCCACGTCCTAGCCGTATGGCAGCAAGAAAGACGTGGATGGCCGGGACATCTAGCGCAAAGAAGCGCTTCGCGCTTTTGCCCGGCCATGACGAAACCGTCATTGCGAGCCAACGAGTCGGCGCAGAGCGCCGCCCGATGACAGGCTCCGCGAAGCAATCCATGGTCGCACGAGCAAAGCTGGATTGCTTCGTCGCTTCGCTCCTCGCAATGACGGCTTCAAAATCGGCGAACTTCCATCAATCCGGCTTCACATAGTCCTTGGCGATGATCGCATCGGCCGTGAACCCCTTGTCCACAAAACCCTGTTCCTGCAGCCAGCTTATCTGGTTGCCGACATTTTTGACGTCGAGCTTGCCGTCGGGATCGATATAGGCGCAGTTGCCGACCACCTGCTCGACCGGCAGATTGGTGTATTTGGCGATGATTTCCAATAGCGGCTTTGTCTTGTCGTTGATGTCAGCCTTGCCGCCGGCGACCGCGGCCAGAATCACATCGTGATATTCGCGGTCGGCGCGGACCAGCGCGCCAAGAAGCTTTGTCACCAGCGGCATGTTATCCAATGTCTTGGGCGAGGCGAACACCGCGCCCAACTGCCACGGCGTCTCGTCGCCGACCCAGCCCAATAGCTTGGCGCCACCGGCGTCCATCAGCGTTCGCGCGGTCGAGACCGGCAATAGCGCGGCATCGACGGTTTCGCCCTTCAGCGCGGCGGCGGCATTCGACAGCGACTGCAGCGGCAGCACTTTAACGTCTGCAAGCTTGAATCCGTATTTGTCGGCGAGTAGCCCAAGCGAATAGTGAAAGCTGGAGCCGACCTGCGTCACCGCAATCCGCTTGCCAGCGAGATCTCTCGGCGTCTTAAGTCCCGCGGCATAGGCGTTGTTACTCGCAAAGTAGCCGATCAGCGGATAGCCCGCCTTCTCTCGGCTCATGCCGCCGATCACCTTTAATGTGCCCTTGCCGGCGAGATTATAGAGCCCCGCGGTAAACGCGGTAATTCCGAAATCGATATCGCCCGAGGTGGTCGCGACCGCAATGGGCTGCGCGGCATCGAAGAACTTCAGCTCGATATCGAGCCCGGCGTCGCGGAAATAGCCCTTGTCCTGCGCGATGAACACCGGCGCCGACGACGACAGCCTCAATACGCCGACCTTTGCTTTGAGCACATCATCGGCTCGCGCGAGTCCAGTCGCCGCGATCGCAAGCAAGCCCGCGAGCACGAGCCGCGTAAATTCCGTCATCCTGTTTCCTCCGTCCTTTATTCTTCCATTTTGTAGGGTGGGCAAAGGCACGCTTACGCCGTGTCCACTTTTTTTGCTTGAAACGCTGGTGGGCACGCTGCGCTTTGCCCACCCGACGGCTCGCTGCACTGAAGCACTGGCACCGTGGCTCGGCAATGGCAGCGCGCCCCCTCTCCCATTGGGAGAGGGTTGGGATGAGGGGTTACGGCCTAACGATAGAGCTTAACCCCCTCACCTGGCGCTACGCGTCGACCTCTCCCAAAGGGAGAGGTGGCGCCGAGCATTCCGAACGAATTCCAATTCATGACTCAGACGCTAGAGCCCCTCAGGAATCGCTTGATCTCGCCCGATGAAGGCCCCTTGCTGTTTCAACTGTTGTTGCAACTTTCCGACCGCGATATCGCGCGGCATCGCATTGCCATCAAGCGCCAGCGCCGCGGCGGTTCCCGCGGCTTCGCCCATCGCAAAGCAGGCGCCGGAGACGCGCGCCGCCGACTGGCCGTCATGGGTCATCGAGGCGCAGCGTCCTGCCACCAGCAGATTGTCGATGCCTTCAGGCGTAAGCATGCGATACGGCAGCTCATTAAAGCCGCGGGATTCCGGAATCGGCGGAAACTTGAAGATCACGTTTCCAGTGACATGCTGCTCCATCGGCCAGCCATTGACGCCGATCGTATCCTCGAACGCGGCGCAGCAGAGCACGTCGTCGCCTGAGAGCATATAGCCGCCGACCACGCGCCTGGTTTCGCGGATGCCGAGCTGCGGCGGCAGATCGACGATGTAGGATTTCTCGAACCCCGGTACCGTACGCAGGAAATTAAACGCGTTGACGGCCTGGCGGCGGCCGTCGATTTCGCCGCGGGTGAGATCGTCGGGCTCCAGCCCGTTGATCGCGGTGCCGTCCTCGCGCGCCAATTGCGTGAAATTGACTCGCCATTCGATTTGCGAGCGCTGCGGCCGCACGATCGCGGCCTTGCGCGGGAAATGATGGGTGCCGGCCGCTTCGGCCTGCTCCATCAGCGCCGGAATCGTCCGCCATGCATCGCCGGCCTTTTCCGGATCGATGCCGTTCAAACGAAACATCATCGAGGGGTACAGCATGCTGCCGTTGTTATCGCCGACCTCATAGCGCGCGCCGGCCCAGGCCGCGAGATCGCCGTCGCCGGAGCAATCGATGAAGATATCAGCTGTTACCGCCTGCCGCCCGGCCTTGGTCTCGACCATCAGCGCGTTGATGCGGCGTTCGTCATGCATCGCCACGCCGGCGCCGAGCGCGTGGAAGAGAATATCGACCTTGTGGGCGGCGAGCAGATCGTCGGCCGCGATCTTGTAGGCCGCAGTGTCATAGGCCTGCGCCAGGATTTTTCCGAGAATCAGATGCGGCGCGTTGAGCCCGCCGAGACGGTCGATGCGCGCTAGCAGTTCGGACGCGATGCCCTGCACCACCCGATGCATCTCGCCATGGAAATTGGCGTGAAGCCCGCAGAAATTCGTCACCCCCGCCGCCGTGCCCATGCCGCCGAGGAATCCATAGCGCTCGATCAACAGCGTGCGGCGCCCCGCCCGCGCCGCAGCCACCGCAGCCGCGATGCCGGCCGGCCCGCCGCCGAGCACGGCGACCTCATATTCGCCGTACAGCGGCACCTGGCGTGCGGGCTCTTCGATGGTTTTGGGGGGCAAGTTGGGGTTCCCGGATAATGCGCGGGCGATCATGCCTTGGGCGGGAGATTTTAGCCATCGCCCAAAGGGCTACGTAACTGGGCGACAATCCAGCTTTTTTGAATACGACGCGGTATCGCCACCGCTATGTCTTGCCGCCCGCCCAATTGGCCGCGCGTTTTTCGGCGAACGAGGCCAGGCCTTCCGAGGCCTCCCTGGTCTGGCGCTTGGCCGCGTGCATCCGGACGAGGCGCGCATAGGCATCGTCGTCCACGCTCATTCCGCCGAACGAGCTCTCCATCGCCAGCGCCTTGGTTTCGGCCAAGGCGTCAGGGGCGTTGGCGAGCAGTTGCTCGACGACTTTTGCCCCAGCGGCTTCCAGATCGGCCAGCGGCACCACCTCGTGCACGAGACCAATGCGGCGAGCATCCTGCGCGCCGAAACGCTCACCGGTCAGCGCATAGCGGCGGACCTGCCGCACGCCGATGGCGTCGCACAGTTGCGGGATGATGATCGCGGCGGTCAGCCCCCATCGAACTTCCGTGATCGAGAACACCGCATTGTCGGCCGCGATCACCACGTCGCAAGCGGAAATCACGCCGGTGCCGCCGCCGAAGCAGCCGCCTTGAACCAGCGCTACCGTCGGGATCGGCAGCCGGTTCAGCCGCTGCACGGCTTCGAACGTGGCTTGCGACACCGCCTCGTTCTCATCGGGCGATTGCGGCCTCACGGCGTTAATCCATTTCAGGTCGGCGCCGGCCTGAAAGTGCTTGCCATTACCCTTCAGGACAACGACGCGAAGCAGCGGTTGCCTTCCCAGTTCGTCCATCGCCGAGAGCACGCCATGAATGAGGCCGGCGTCATAGGCGTTGTTGACCTCCGGGCGGTTCAAACTGACCGTCGCAACACCCCGTTCATCGAGTTCCCACAACACTGGATTGGCAGGCATGGACGATCCTTTCGCTTGAGATTGGCGATGGTCGCGTTGCATACGCCGGGAACGCCGGCAGCACAAACGGCCGCGACCTTCCCGCATAAACGGTTGCGCTGCAGGCCGGGCGCGTGGAAACTAGATCGCCCCGCCCACTCACAGGAACATCCACCCCCATGCGTATCTGCGTTTTCGGCGCGGGCGCCGTCGGCAGCCATTTTGCGGTGCGGCTTGCGCTATCAGGACATGACGTGTCCTGCGTGATGCGCGGGCCGCATCTCGAGGCTACGAAGGCAAGAGGCCTGACGCTTCGCGTCGGAGACGCCGGGTTTTCGGCGCGGGTGAAGGCATCCGACGATCCGGCGGCGCTGGGTCCGCAGGATTTCGTCATCAGCACGCTGAAAGCCAACGGGCTGAGCAGTCTGGTCACGGGCCTGCCGCCGCTGCTCGACGACGATACTGCCGTAGTGTTTGCCCAGAACGGCATTCCCTGGTGGTACGACATCGGGCTTGCCCCCGATCATCCGCCGCCGCCGGACCTCGGTTTTCTCGATCCCGGCGGCCGGCTGCGCGCGGCTGTTTCGAAGGATCGGATCATCGGCGGCGTGATCTTTTCATCGAACGAGGTCGTCGAGCCCGGAATTGTCGTAAATCTTTCTCCGGACCGGAACATGCTGCTGGTCGGGGAATGCGATGACCGCCGGAGCGAGCGGATCGAACGCTTGAGAGCCGTGCTCAATGAAGCTTCGATCAGCTCGCCGCCTGCGCTGCGGATCAGGGAGACGATCTGGTCCAAGCTTTTGACCAACATGTCGATGTCGGTGCTGTGTCTGATCACCGGGCAAACCGCCAGAGCCGTCAGGGACGACCTGGCATTGCGCGATGTGGTGCCGCGCCTGCTCGATGAAGCCAACAGCATCGGTCAAAGCTGTTTTCCCGACGTCAAACGCACCACGAGAAGCGGGCCGGCACCCAATCACAAGCCTTCGCTGCTGCAGGACTACGAACTCGGCCGGCCGATGGAGATCGATGCGCTGGTGCGGGCGCCCGCGGCGTTTGCGCGGGCCGCAGGCCTGTCGACGCCGATGCTCGATCTGCTGGCGGGCCTGGCGATCCGGCAGGCGCGGGACAAGGGGCTGTACCAGGGGTGAACTTTCCGGTTTTGGAGCGAACTTACCTCTCCCCTTGTGGGAGAGGTCGGATCGAACCGGCGATGCGAAGCATCAACGGTGCGATCCGGGAGAGGGGTTACGGCGTATCGATAGACCGTGACCCCTCACCCCAACCCTCTCCCAATCGAAGTCGGATATATCCGACTTCGACAATTTGATATGCCCAACTCGGATAACCCCGAGTTGGGTGGGAGAGGGAGCGCGCTGCCATTGCCGCAACGTCGAGCGAATGCTTCAATCAAGTGAACCATCATCGCCAAGACGGGGTCCGCAATGCACGTCAGGGACAAAATCTGCGTCGTCACGGGCGCGGCGAGCGGCATTGGCGAGGCGGTGGCGCGCGCCTATGCGCAAGCCGGCGCGCGCGGCGTTGTGGTCGCCGACCTCAAGAGCTCCCGCGACCGGCTGGCGAGCGTCGCAGCCGACATCGATGGCCTTGCCGTCACCGCTGACGTTGCGCAGGAAGCCGAGATCAAGTCGCTGATCGCCGCGGCCGAGGCGAGGTTCGGGCCGGTCGACGTGTTCTTCTCCAACGCCGGTCTCTCCCGCAAGGGACAGGAAACCGCCGACGATGCCGACTGGGACGTGAGCTGGCGGGTGCATGTCATGAGCCATGTTTTCGCGGCGCGCGCGCTGGTGCCGGGCATGCTGGCGCAAGGGTCCGGCTACCTGCTCAACACGGCGTCGGCGGCGGGCCTGTTGGCGTCGCTGAACTCGATGCCGTATGGCGTTACAAAACATGCCGCAGTGGCGCTGGCGGAGCATCTCGCCATTCAATATGGCGACCGTGGCATCCGGGTTTCCGTGCTGTGTCCGCAGTCGGTGCAAACAGGCATGACAACGCCCGGTCCAAGCGCCGCGCGGGTCGACGGCGTCATGCAGCCTCCCGAAGTGGCCCGTATCGTGATCGAGGCGATGGAAGCCGAGCGCTTCCTGATATTGTCCCATCCAAAAGTTCATGAATACATGCGGCGCAAAGCCTCCGGCATTGACCGGTGGCTGGCCGGGATGCGGCGGCTGCGCGACAAGACCCATGGCGTTGCGCAGTCAGGCTGACATACAACATGCCAAATCGAAAAAGCGGCAAGGCGAAGGGACCAGCGACGTTGAATTTGTTTGTATCGATTTTGCTGGGCCTCACGATCGGCGCTACTTCGGCTCTGTCAGCGGTGGAGCAATGCCGGTTCATCCAGGCCAAGGCCGATCGGGAGGCCTGTTACGCGCGTCAGGCCACTGCGCTCGCCGCCAAGCGCAAGCCCGAGCCGACCAGCGACACCAAGACGATGGAGTCGCTGCAAGAAATGAGACGGGAAGACGATGCGGTTTACAAAAGCCTGCGCGGCATCTGCCGGGGATGTTGAGAATTGGTGATTACGATGGCAAGAAACCGAAGCCGAGGTTTGTGAGCGCCAGGACCTAAAATCCGCGCTTCAAAAAATCTGGCGATCCCGGCATGACTCGAACATGCGACCTACGGTTTAGGAAACCGTCGCTCTATCCAGCTGAGCTACGGGACCGAGCGCACCGGCGCGGGAAGCGCCGACGGACTTTCGGCTTCTTAGCAGGACCGGGCTTCGCTCGCCACCCCCTGCGGCAGGGTTGAAATGCGTAAGCCTGATCCGCCAAGGTCGAGGTTGATCTGCCGCCAAGTTCGGCCATTGTCGTTGAATGGCCTTACCGGCAGGGTCGACGTCGGCGGCGCGGAGAAATGAAACAGGAGGTTCAGTCCATGATCGAGGCTGTCAGCGCTGTCACACTGGCCACCCACGAGATGCCACGCGCGGTCCGGTTCTACCGGGCGCTGGACTTTGAGGTTTTGCATGGCGGCGAAGAGTCGTCATTCACCAGCTTTCGAGCGGGGACGAGCTATCTCAACCTCATCGCCCAGCCTGCCGAGCGGCGCTGGTCGTGGTGGGGCCGCGTCATTTTCTACGTCAGCGATGTCGATGCACTTCACCAGCGCGCGCTCGCGGCGGGATACCAGCCAACCACTTCACCACGCGATGCCGAGTGGGGTGAGCGCTTCTTCCACCTCACTGACCCCGACGGCCACGAGCTTAGTTTTGCGCGGCCTTTGCGCTCCCCGATGTAATCAGCCGTGCGTGAAGTCGCCGCGTTTCAATCCGAGCGCCTTGACGGCTGCCTCCGGAAGCCGGCCCCACGCTTCGACCTTCTCGTTCGGCGCTGTCATGGCATCGATGATGGCCTTGGCCGCCTCCGGATCCTGTTCGGCGACGAAGTAGACCGAGCGGACGGGCGAACCGCCCCCTAACGGTTCAGTTGTCACCAGTACGACCTGACCATCTGCCATATCCCGATATAGCACCGCCGCGATGCCGTTTCCATCATCGTGAAATCGTGATCGCCAGCTCGGGCCCGGGCGGCCTCGCTTCAGGAATAAAGATTGCGGGTGGTGGGACTTTTTCGGCGGCGGCGGGTCCGCGCAGCGTACCGAACACGCCATCGAGCGCGGGATTGCTGACGCCAAACCAGTGTTTCTCGCTGATGAAATGGTGGCGCAGGTGATATTGCTTGATCCAGCGGCCGAGCCGCGTTCGCGGCTGATAGGGAATATGCGCGACGTAATGCACCCATTCATAATGCAGGATCGCAAGCATCATCCCGAGCAGCGCGGAGGCCGTGGCCTGCGTCCCGAACACGAGCGCGAACAGCGCGGCAGCGAAGGCGAGGTTCGGCACCAGAAACCAGATCGGCAGAAACAAAAG